>Ga0081540_1001585_pt1 | contig 19444 bp, 20 predicted proteins | sample TabmetS2T1R1_FD_71024 | JGI IMG/M metagenome (GOLD analysis project Ga0081540, IMG submission 71024) | Tabebuia heterophylla rhizosphere microbial communities from the University of Puerto Rico - S2T1R1 | ecosystem: Host-associated > Plants > Roots > Rhizosphere ... | reverse complement strand
GCGGCGCGCTGGTCGATGCTGCCAAACATATCGAATCGGTGAACCTGGCGCCGGATGGCGAGCGCTCCATCACAGTAGCGCGCGGCGATCTTTTTTCCGTGCCGGCAAAGAACGGAACGCCGCGCAACCTGACCAAGACTTCAGGCGCGCATGAGCGCGACGCGATTTGGTCGCCGGATGGAAAATGGATCGCCTATAATTCGGACGTCACGGGCGAGAACGAACTTTACGTCCGCTCGCAAGATGGCAAAGGCGAGCCGCAACAGATCACCAGCGGCGCCGACACTTATTACTATGCACCGAAATGGTCGCCGGACAGCAAGAAGCTCCTCTGGAGCGACCGGCTTCAACGATTGCGTTATGTCGATGTTGCGACCAAAGGGGTGGCCTTGGTGGATCAAGACAAATACGGCGAGATCCAGGGTTACAACTGGTCGCCGGACAGTCAGTGGGTCGTTTGGGCACGCCCGGAGGAGAACGAAATGCCTCGCGTCTATCTGTACTCGCTCGCAAACAAACAGCAGACCACTGTCACTGACAGTTGGTACGGGTCTGGCGAAGCAGTTTTTAGCGATGACGGAAAATATTTGCTGCTCGCCTCCGCGCGCGATTTCAAGCCGACATTTGGCGACCAAGAATTTGCAAACGTGTATCGCGACATGCAGCGAGTTTATCTCGTGACACTAGCCAAGGAAACCGCGAACCCCCTTGCCCCGAAGAGCGATGAAGTCGGCAAGGCTGAAGAAAAACGACAAAAGCAAAAAGCGAAGGAGGCCGAAGAGAAAAAGCCGGAAGAAAAAGCCACTGAGAAGAAGCCGGAAGAAAAACCAAAAAAGCCAGTCGTTGTGAAAGTAGACACGGACGGAATCCAGAATCGAATCCTTGGTTTGGAAATTACGCCGGGAAATTATCGCAACATCCGAATGCTGGATGACGGGCGGATCTTTTATCTACGCCGCACGGCGGCTGATGAAGTCGGAGAAGATGACGAAGAAGGATTCCCAGATAGAGAGAGGAAATCGCACCTTTGCGTTTATAGCGTAGACGATCGCAAGGAGACAGTCCTGGGCGACGTGAACAATTACCAAATCACGTTCGACGGCAAAAAGATGCTGGTGAAGGTGAAAAAAGACTACGCCATCATCGATGTACCAAAAGACAAACTGGAGACCAAAGATCACGAACACAAGATCGCGGGGCTCGACACGCAGTTGGATCGACATGCCGAGTGGAACCAAATTTACTTCGAATGCTGGCGGCAAATGCGCGATTTCTTCTTTTCACCCACGATGAACGGCGTCGATTGGAAGGCAGTGCGAGATAAATATGCTGCCTTGCTTCCGTTTGTGAATCATCGCAATGATCTCACCTACTTGTTAGGCGAGCTCATTGGAGAGTTGAACAACGGCCATACTTACGTCGGCGGCGGTGAGCGCCCCGATACTCCACGGATCAAGCTTGGCCTGCTTGGTGCGGAATTCTCTCGCGACCCGGTCACGCGCGCTTATCGCATCGAACGCATTTTGCCAGGCGAAAATTGGGACAAGAAAACCCGCTCGCCGCTCACGGATGTCGGCGTGGACGTGAAACCGGGCGATTACATTCTGGCGATCAACAACATCCCAGTCTCCACATTACCCAACCTTTACGACGCACTCATTGGCACCGCAGACAAACAAGTGATCTTGCGCATAAATTCCAAGCCGACTGATGCCGGCGCGCGCGATGTGACTGTTGTGCCCACTGACGATGAAGCGCCGCTTTACTACCTCGATTGGGTGCAAAAGAACATCGACTACGTAAACAAGAAAACTGGCGGCGAAGTCGGTTACCTGCATATCCCCGATATGGGCCAGCCCGGCTTGAACCAGTTCACCAAGTTTTACTTCCCGCAAATCCGCAAACACGCGCTTATTGTCGATGTTCGCGGCAATGGGGGTGGCTTCGTTTCGCCATTGGTAATCGAGCGTTTGCGCCGCGCACTGGTGATGGTCGGGATTGCCCGGAACGGCATGCCCCAGACTGACCCGCCGCAAACGTTCGTCGGCCCGATGGTCACGTTAACCAACGAATTCTCCGCATCCGATGGCGATATTTTTCCGTATCGCTTCAAGTCGCTTGGGCTCGGCAAGCTGATCGGAAAACGCACGTGGGGCGGCGTAATTGGTATTCGTGAATCGCTACCGCTTGTCGATGGCGGCCAATTCTTCAAACCGGAATTCGCTCCGTACTCAAAAGACGGCAAACAATGGATCGTCGAAGGCCACGGTGTCGATCCCGACATCGTAGTCGATAACGATCCGGGAAAAGAATTCAAAGGCGAAGACCAGCAGCTCGATCGAGCAATCCAGGAGATTCAAGAGGAGTTGAAGACCAAACGATACGATCTGCCTCTAGTCCCTCCCTATCCGGACAGGAATCCGGCGAAGGGCACCTAAAGTGGATGGCGACAGAAAAGAAGCTGGCGCTGATCCCACAGGAGTCCCGGTCGATGAGCGCATCGACGGATTAGGCGTCTGACGCATCGATCCGAAGGACCCGCCGCGGCCGATTTATCGTCTACTAAAAAAAAGCGCTCGCCCCTGACGCAGCAGGTTCGATCTGAGAACACGCGACACGGGCTCGAGAGGCGAACTAAAAAGAAGATCGGATGCATAGTTTCCCCCTTGGATGCAGTCGTTATTTCAAGCGCCCGCTTTGACAGAATAAAGCGGCGTGATCAGCCGCATGGAACGAGCTTTTCTAAATCGAACCGAAGCAGGGCGGCAACTCGCGCAGAACCTGGAGAAATACACCGGTCGCGATGACGTGATCGTGCTGGGGTTGCCGCGCGGCGGTGTGCCGGTTGCTAATGAAGTTGCCAGGCACCTGCGCGCGCCACTCGACGTTTTTATAGTGCGTAAACTCGGCGTCCCTGGTTTCGAGGAGCTGGCCGCCGGCGCAATCGCTTCGGGCGGAGTGCGTGTTTTGAATGAAGATGTCATGCGTGCGATACCGCACGCAGACCAAGCAATTGAGGCCGTTACGGCGCGAGAGACAGAAGAACTGCGTCGGCGCGAACAAATCTACCGGGAAGGCCGCCCCGCACCCGAGTTGCGGGATCGGATCGCCATTTTGGTGGATGATGGATTGGCCACAGGCGCCACGATGCGCGCTGCGGTAAAGGCACTGCGACAACGAGGAGCCGCGAAAATTGTCGTAGCAGTGCCGGTTGGTCCACCGGATACCTGCCACGAGATCGAAGAACAAGCCGACGAAACAATCTGCCTGAGCACACCCGAATTCTTTCAGGCTGTCGGTCAATATTACGAAGATTTCTCGCAGACAACCGATGAAGACGTGCGCGAACTGCTTGGCCATGCCTCGCAGGACGTATCCTGAGAAAGCCGAATGGACCAAACCACGCGTAAGAGATGAGCGAAGTGCAAATTCGTGCCGGACGTGCAGTTCTACCGGGAAATTTAAACATTCCTAAAGACGCAACCGCCCTCGTTCTTTTTGCCCATGGTAGCGGCAGCAGTCGTCACAGTCCACGGAACCAATTTGTGGCGCGTACACTGAACGAAGCAGGACTCGCGACGTTGCTTTTTGATTTGCTCACGCCAGAGGAGGAAACGATCGACATGCAGACTCGAGAGCATCGATTCAATATCCAATTGCTGGCCGAGCGCCTCGTGGAAGCGACAAAGTGGACAGGGCAGCAAGAGCAAGCGAGCAATTTGCGGACCGGCTATTTCGGCTCCAGCACAGGAGGCGCCGCGGCGCTGGTGGCGGCGGCCGATGCTCCGCAGGACGTACGCGCTGTGGTATCGCGCGGCGGGCGACCTGATCTGGCAGATAAAGCTTTGCCAAAAGTGCAGGCGCCGACCCTGTTCATTGTTGGGGGCAACGACAACATCGTCATCGAATTAAACGAGCAAGCGCGCGATACAATGCGTTGCGAAGCAAAACTGGAGATTATTCCAGGCGCGACACATCTTTTTGAGGAACCAGGCGCCCTGGGAAAAGTCGCACAACTCGCGAGTGACTGGTTCGTTAAACACATTGGTAGCGGCGGCTGATCGTCATTGCGGCGAAGTCGAGAATCCCGGGTCGCGACCTTACGCTGTCATCGCGGCGGTCGTTCGACTTCGCTTGCTTCGCTCACGATGACCCGCCCTCTTATTTTCGTGTGTCTTTGAACCTCACGACCCTTCCCTACAAACTTTTCGTTCCCCAAATGCCGGGTTGAAGCATTCGAATTGCACAATCTGACTGTAATCGGCAGACAGGTACACATTGGCCTAGCCCGCCGCGGTCAACGACCGCGGGTAAAGCTACGCCGGAAGGACGGTCGAGAGCGTCACCTCGCTGTCGATGGTTTGCTCAAGAACGTTGTCCACCGTCGCGCCGACTTTCGAACCATCGTGGTCGACAATCCAGACTTGCTGGCCTTGTTCGAATGGACCGCGTGCCATTACCTTTACTAAAATACCCTCCTCGGTAGCCGGATTTTTTAGGACTTCAACGCAGATCGCGTCGGTTTCCCCGAAGTCCGCTTGCAGCCTCAATTTATCGTCTATTTTCGGCATCTTCATCGTCCCAAGGACGTGATAGGCAACGCAAAACTAAATCGGTGCTCGGACTCCTTGCGAGCGTGTCCACACTCATAAACGAATTAGTCACAAATGGCCCATTATCGCACTATACAGATCGAAGATTACGAGCCACTCGTTGGACGCGAGACAGTTAAGCGCATTCGCCAGAAGGCAGCCAAATACCAACTGATTTACCGCTCGTTGTCCAAGTCTCCCGCTTCGATCCGTGGAAAGATCCCAAAGGAGTCGTGGAAGCGTTCAAGCTGGCCCGCAAACAGATCGACGCGCGGCTGGTATTGCTCGGGAATTTTGTAACCGATGACCCCGAAGGTGAAGAAATCTTCAATTCGCTGTGCGCCTGACGGGACGACCGGATCCTAATTCTGACCAGTGGCGATGACACGGCCCTGATAAATGCGCTGCAAACGCGGGCTGCGGTGCAGTTGCAAAAATCGTTACATGAAGGTTTTGGGCTGACGGTGGCCGAAGCGATGTGGAAAGCCACGCCGGTGATTGGGGGGAACGTCGGCGGAATTCGCTACCAGATCGAAGACGGCGTCAATGGCTTCCTGGTCTCGTCAATCGAGGAAACAGCCGAACGAATCGTGCAACTGGTCAACGATAAGGCACTGCGCGATGAGATGGGGCACAAGGCGCGCGAGACTGTTCGCAAAAATTTTCTGCTGACGCGTTACCTCGAACAGTATCTCGATCTCTTCGGCGACCTGTAGCAAGCAAGCTGTAGCCACGACGCTGTGCGCGGTTTCGAAGGTGCATCGCAAAGACGCAAACGCCGGACAGCGGCATCGCACAACATTTATGAAACGGCTCCTAACGTGTCTCCGCCAATTCGCGCGGCAGTGCGTCATGCGCTCTAACGTTATCACGCCTAAGCACGCGATACAGAAACCAGACGATGAAACAGTTCACCAGCAAGATCAGCCCGCTCACCAGACCCGGGTGATGCCAGAAATGACGAATTTCTAATGGAATTAGCGCGGCGGTCGCAAAAATCATTAGGAACTCCGCCCAGCGTTGTTGCATGTAAACGCCAATTCCTTCGGTGAAGAGAACTGCTGTATAAAAGAGCGCGAGAAACCCTGTGGCTCGCAAGGTGCCCCCTGCGAGTATGGTTTGCAGTTTGTGGAGCAAATAGGCGACAGGCTTGCTATGTTTCAGCAGAATCTCGTCAGCAGCCCAATTCGAAAGGGCCTCTATCCAGCGAGTGCGCGCGTTGAGAAACAGGAGCGAAACACCGAGTATCAAAAGCAGAACGCCCTTCGCAATTTTGAAGAGCGCGATCAGCCTGAGATAGCGAACGCGACGCGTGCCCTGCAAAATTGCGGGCTCATGCGCAAGTCTGTTCACTATTCACCTCTTCGCCGAAACGCATCATTTCGCAATGATCGGACGCTCCCTGCAACAAATCTCCAGCTTGTTACCGTCCGGGTCCTCGAAGAAAAATGCATAGTAGCCGGCACTGTACTCGTTACAGATTTCCGGACCTTCAAGCGCTTTGCCACCCGTCTTGCGCACCAACTTCGCAAGCCGATCCACTTCTTTCCGCGTATCTGCCCAGAAAGCAATTCGCGTGCGATTAGGCTTATGATTTCTGTCTCTCGTAAGACCAAAAAATTCTGATGGTTTGTCGCCGCCAGCGGAATAAAACATATGGTATTTTTTGCCCGGTTTTTCCTTAACAAATCCAAGCTGCGGCAAGAATTTGCTGTAAAACTTTCCTGCCACCTCCATGTCTTTCACTCGTAAGTCGATATGATCAAAGCAGCGCGTCTTCATTTTGTGATTCTCAAATGGTTCGCGCCGCAATTCAATTGTGTGTGATGCAGGCGCTCCTTGCAGAAGAATTAGAGGCGCTGCGTAAGCGTGCATTGGATCGACATCTCCGCGAAATCAGTAGTGCACAGGGGCCTGAAGTTGTAATCGCCGGTCGCCGTTTCATTAACTTTTCGTCAAACGACTATCTCGGTCTCGCAAACGAGCCTCGATTACGCGAGGCAGCCGCCTCGGCGATCGACGAATTTGGCGTGGGCGCCGGGGCTTCCCGGCTAATCAGCGGAACGCAATCGCCGCATCTGCGCCTGGAACGCGCACTGGCAAAGTGGAAAGGATCCGAAGCCGCGCTTTGTTTCAGCAGTGGATACGCCACAGCACTTGGAACGATTCCAGCATTGGTCGGCAAGGATGATGTAATCCTTCTCGACAAACTCTGTCACGCCTCGCTGATCGATGGCGCAAAACTGAGCGGTGCGGTTCTGCGCGTGTTTCCACACAATCATGTGGGCAAACTGGAGAGTCATCTTGAGTGGGCTAACCGTGAACACCCGGGCAGGCGCGTTCTCATCATAACCGAGTCCGTTTTTTCCATGGATGGCGATCGCGCGCCGCTACGCAAGTTGGTCGAACTGAAAAAACGATTCGGTGTGCTGCTCATGCTCGACGAAGCGCACGCCGTCGGGGTGATCGGTCCAAATGGCCGGGGGCTCGCTGCGGCGGAAAACGTAAGCGAGGAAGTCGATATCCAAATGGGAACGTTAAGTAAAGCACTCGGCGCAAGCGGAGGCTACATTTGTGGTTCGCACACACTGATCGAATGGCTGATCAATCGCGCCCGTTCATTTATTTATTCCACAGCGCCGCCACCGGCAATCGCGGCAGCCAGCCTCGCCGCAGTTGATTTTCTTGCCTCGCCAGAAGGCGAGAAGCGGAGACTTTTACTTTGGGAAAGAATCAGATTGATGCAGCAACTTCTGCCGCGCGCCGGATTAAAAGGAGAAAATGTTAATGCCCGCAGCGCGATCTTCCCTTTGATTGTGGGAGACGAGAAAGCGGCACTCGATCTGGCCGCCACGCTGCACAGCAAAGGATTTCTCGTTCCAGCAATTCGCTATCCAACCGTGGCCAAAGGTACGGCGCGATTGCGGATTACCGTGACAGCGGCACACGAAGTAGCCCAAATCGAAGCGTTTTGCGCGGCGATAAAGCGACGACGCTAAGGAAGATTTCCATCAACTAGAAATCTTTCCAGGATCGGTTTCAGCTTTTCGATGGTGGTTTGGGGCCAAAGCTTACGGCCCGTGATCAGCGCGGTATTCAGGGCGAAATGCTCCGGCCAATTCGGTTCGGTCGGGATCTCCGGGATCACATGCAGGATCATTTTCCTCGCGGTTTCGGCATTTGCCATCAAATGGCTGAGCACGATTTCCGCAGAAACCGGTTCCTCCTCGACCTTCCAGCAATCGTAATCGGTGATCATCGCCATCGTCGCGAATGCGATCTCGGCTTCGCGAGCCAGTTTCGCCTCCGGTAAATTCGTCATCGCGATCACATCGAAACCGTTGCGGTGATTGAATTCCGATTCTGCACGGGTGGAAAAAGCAGGGCCATCCATATTCACGTAGGTACCGCCGTTATGCACAGTAACGCCGAGAGATATGGCTGTTTCGGCCAGAAGATTGCGCAGGTTTGCGCTAATCGGTTCGGCAAATGCAATGTGCGCCGCAATGCCGTCCCCAAAGAATGTATGAGTGCCGCGTCGGCTGGTGCGATCATAAAACTGCGAGGGTAACAGCACGTCTCGTGGCGCATATTTTTCCTGCAGACTACCCACTGCCGCCACCGAGATAATCCAACGAACATTTAGCGAGCGAAGCGCGTAGATGTTGGCGCGGTGATTGATTTCGTGCGGCAAAATCCGATGACCCCGTCCGTGGCGCGGCAAAAAATAAACCTGGCGTCCGCTAATCTTTCCACCGACGAGCGCGTCCGAGGGCGGCCCAAACGGCGTGTCGACGTTGAGTTCACTGGTGTCGGACAATTCTTCTATTTGATACAGACCGCTGCCGCCGATGATCCCAATTGCTGGAGGTTCGTTTTTCTTTGCGGGCATGTCGCGATTTAATCCCAAAAATCTCCATGATGAAAAGCGGATAATCTCTGCGTGGCATACCCCGTTTGAGCGTGTATTGTCTTCGCCCGTTCAATGCCGAAATTTTTCATTAAGACGTACGGCTGCCAGATGAACGAGCGCGACTCGGAGCAAGTGGCCCATTCGCTCATCGCGCGCGGCTACGAACGCGCGGCGCACGAAACCGAAGCTGACGTCGTGCTGTTGAATACGTGCAGCGTTCGTGACATGGCCGACCAGAAAGCATTGGGTAAAATGGGAATGCTGGGGCGGATAGCGCAAGAGCGGCCGCATGTGGTTTTTGGTTTCCTCGGCTGCATGGCCCAGGCGCGTGGCGCGTCCTTGCTGAAAAATTTGCCTCACGTTGACCTGGTTGTTGGCACACAAAAATTCCATCGCGTGGCGGATTACGTGGAAGAATTGGTCGACAAAAAGAGCAGCAACTGCCGACCACACACGGCGGCGCATCATGCGCTCGACGATTTACGTTTTTCTATTGTCGACGTGGCGGACGAACCAGGCTCGCAATCGACGATTCGCCACCAACAGTTGGCACCAAATCAGGCCACGGCGTTTGTCTCCATCATGCAGGGATGCAATATGCATTGCACATTTTGCATTGTGCCGCAGACGCGCGGCGCGGAGCGGAGCCGTTCTATCGACGAGATCGTGAGGGAGGTGCGTGATCTGGTCGCGCATGGTGTGAAGGAAGTCACTTTGCTCGGGCAAATCGTAAATCTTTATGGTCGTCACGAATTTCCGAAATGCGATGGCAAAAGTCCCTTTGTGCAGTTACTGGAAGCGGTTAATCAAATCGAGGGCCTGGAACGACTACGGTTTACCTCCCCGCATCCCATTGGTTTTCGTGATGATTTGATCGACGCGATTGCCCGTCTGCCAAAGTTGGCTGAGCACATTCACCTGCCACTGCAATCCGGCTCCAACAGAATTCTCAAAGCGATGCGCCGAGCCTACACGGCGGAAAAATACGTCGATCTTGTTCGCCGCATCCGGCACGCACGCGAGGGTATCGCGATTACCACCGATATTATCGTGGGATTTCCTGGTGAGACCGAAGAGGATTACAAACAGACGCGTGATTTAGTTGGCGAACTTCGGTTTGATAACGCGTTCATTTTTCGCTATTCGCCGCGTCGCCATACACCAGCCGCGGATATGCCTGATCAAATCGATGAGCACATCAAAGAAGGGCGCAATCAGGATTTGCTCCAGGTTGTCAACGAATCGACACGCCGCTGCGGCGAACGTTTGGTCGGTCGTGTTGTTCAAGTCCTTTGCGAAGGTCCGAGCAAGACTAATCCAACGCGGTTGATGGGCCGAACAGGCACAAACAAGATTGTAGTGTTCGAAGGCAACGAAAAACTGATCGGAGAAATTGTTGATGTACATGTACAACGCGCCAACGGATTCAGCTTGTACGGGGCGCCGCTCCTGCATGATCTCGACACCTTTCAAGTTGCGTCCACCGGACGGCGAGTTGAAAATTCGCTCGCCGTACGGCGGGATGAATCCTCCGTAGCGCACGTTCATCGCCAGTGATTTACCATCTCTCTCTACAAGCTGCCGGAATCATTGCAGGCGTGTTTCTCGTCCTGATCAGTCTGCCCGGTTTATTAAAACCGACCCTTACCGGTGTTGCACAAAAGTTTCCCCGATCCCACGTGGCCGGAGTATTCCTGCTAACGATTTGTCTTGTATGGACTTTCTGGCTTCTCGCCACCATCCAGATGGGTGAATTCTCCTCATTTCGGCGTCCCCTACTCATTGCATTGCCCATCGGTTACGGACTAGTGCTGCGTTTCGTTGGAGAATTCCTCGCGGTGCGCGCTCTTGGAATTCTTTGTTTGCTGGCCGCAGAGCCACTGCTCGACGCGGCGTTTCTTCGTTACGAGCCAAGCCGGTTGTTGGTAACGGTGCTCGCTTATTTGCTGATTCTTGCCGGTTTGTTCTGGGTGGCCATTCCATATGTGCTGCGAGATCAAATTAATTGGAGCACTCGGAGCGTTTTTCGCTGGCGCTTTCTCCACGCTATCGCGTTAATTTACGGCTGCGTGATTCTCACGTTCGCCTTCACGCGGTATTAGGAACGTAGGGCTTTGCCCTGTGCGGCGAGCAGAGACGTTCCGTTTCTGGGACCAATTCGGTTGAAAACCGATTGGCGCAGACGGAAAAATCTATGTTCAAACGCATTCTGGTCATCCGCGGGGGCGCGATTGGCGATTTCATTCTTACCCTGCCAGCGCTCAAGGCGCTCCGTCACACCTACGCCGATGCGCACATCGAGATTCTTGGTTACAAGCACATCGCGGTGCTCGCGGAAAATCGGTTCTATGCGCAAGCAGTTCGATCAATCGAATACGGACCTCTCTCCAGCTTCTTCGCAAAGAATTCAGAGATCTCAGCCGAATTGGCAGACTATTTCGCGAGTTTCGATTTGATCATCAGCTATCTGTACGACCCGGACCAGATCTTTGAAAACAACCTCCGGCGGTGTGGCGTTAGAAATCTGCTTGAAGGGCCCGCCAAGATTGGCGAAACCGGCGGCCATGCGGCCAGGCAGCTCGCGCGACCCATCGAAGAACTCGGAATCAGAGTTGCCGATCTCGCTGAAAAAATCTTCATCTCCGAAGAAGATCGCCAGTTCGGCCGCGAGTTCCTTCAGACTCCATCGCAACCGATCATCGCCATTCATCCTGGAAGTGGCAGCAAGGACAAGAACTGGCCGCTGCAAAATTGGATCGGGTTATTCTCAAGAGAATTTTGGCACGTCGAAAAGCGCCCTTCTCTGATCGTCGTCTCAGGCGAAGCAGACAAGGCGCAAACGGCACAGTTGGAATACATTTGGAAGGACCAGGATATCCGTTTCGCAAAAAATTTGCCGCTGCCTTATCTGGCGGGGGTGCTCGAGCACTCAATCTTCATCGGGCACGACAGTGGAATCTCGCACCTGGCCGCGGCTGCAGGCGCAAGTTGCATCCTGCTTTTCGGTCCAACCGATCCCAACGTCTGGGCACCCAGGAACGAAAATATACAGATTGTTGCCGCGCAAAGTGGCAGACTAATTGATCTGGGAAGTGCGCCAGTCCAAGCAGCACTAAGCCGATCCTTGCGCGACGCTTTCGACAAGCAATAACAGTTTTATTTTTAATCCTGGTAGCCGCGAGGAAATTTCTCGTGCCATTTCCATGCGCTTTCGATAATCGCTTTCAACGACTGAAACTGCGGTCGCCAACCGAGTTCTTTTTTAATCTTCTCTGAAGAAGCGATGAGCCGAGGCGGATCGCCCGGCCGGCGCGGCTTTTCAATGGTGGCGATATTTCGTCCGGTGACTTTGCCGCAGACCGCGATTACTTCGCGGACACTGGAGCCGCCTCCCGTACCCAAGTTATAAAATGCGCTATTGGCTGCACCAAGCGCCAGAATGTGTGCCCGCGCTAGATCCACAATGTGGATGTAGTCGCGAATACATGTTCCGTCGGGTGTCTCGTAATCAATACCATAAATTTCGACATTCGGTTTTTGGCCCAGCGCGACCTTAAGCACGTTGGGGATCAAATGTGTCTCCTGTCGATGATCTTCACCGAAGTTCTTCGTGGCGCCGGCTGCGTTGAAGTAACGCAATGACACAAACTTTAATCCATGGATCCGATCGTACCAGTGCAGGATTTTTTCGAAAGCGAGTTTCGATTCGCCGTATGGATTCATCGGACGCGCCGGCGTGGTTTCCTCGATTGGCACCCGCTCAGGCATTCCGAAAATCGCGCACGTTGAGGAAAAAACGATTCGCTGAACTCCAGTTGCGACCATGGCATCGAGCAGATTCAACCCGTTGCAAATGTTATTGCGAAAATACTTCGACGGATCGCGCATTGATTCCGCGACGAGCGCGTTTGCTGCAAAATGCATCACGGCGTCCGGGCGCGTGTCGGACAGCGCAGCCTGGATGTGTGCGCGCTCTGCCAACTCGCCTCTAATGAAGTTAGCGCGTGAATCCACTGCGCTTTGGTGTCCTTCAGTCAGATTATCGAAAAGGGCTACTTCGTGGCCCTCATCCAGCAATAGCTCGGCGCAAACGCTTCCTATGTAACCGGCGCCGCCAATAACGAAAATTCTCATGCGAGCGGAAAATCCGGCGCGATTGGCCTTAAATCAAAGCGAATGGTGGGACAGCTTGCCGGGCAGTCCGACGCGCCCAGGCACGTTTCTTTATCAACCTAAATCAGAGCGAACTGCGACGAGGGGAAGTTTGCGCGACCGTTGTTTTCCCATTCTTTTTCTGAAGAGCTGTCACCATCTGCTGCACCCGGCGATGTTTGCAGCGCGGCGCGAGGACTTTCAAACTTTGTTCGTCTGATCCCCATTGCAGGATGTCGATGTCAACATGGCGAACACCCCAGCGTTTCATTTCCAGTCGGCTTGGCTTATACAGGTCGATGGTATCAGTCCCAACGAGTGCCCATCCATAATCATCAATGATGTATTCCTCGTTTGTTGAGTTGATGCGAAACCGCGTGCCGAGTGGATAACGCGACCAGTCAGACGCAGCACTCATCACTTTGCTACCCGAAAGACGAGAGCCGACTGCGTTATGGCATCCACTACCTTCACTGTGCGTATAGGCTGTAGTGCGGACGTTCGGTACACGGCGAGCGCTGCCGAGGTTTGGTTTCGATTCCGTGGCACAGCCAACAATTAAACAGGCGCCAGCTGCTGCCACCGCAAGGTTAAGGCGGTTTGGCATTGGCGGTCTTGATAGCAGCCGAAGCCGCAGAGGGCAAGCAATAATTTACAAAAATTCCCTAAGGCAGACCAGGCGACGCTAAAGAGGAACGCTTCGAGAGGTGATATTTTATGCCGGCATCCAACGACGCTAACTATAACCCTAAGTCGCGGCGGACTGCGAGAGTTCACTCGTGCAATGCGGGCAACGTGTCGCCTTGATCGGGATCGTCATCGCGCAGGCCGGGCATTCCTTCGAAACTGGCGCGGCAGTTGGTGACGGCCTTTTCAACTTGTTCATCGCTTTAACCACCAGAAAAATACAGAAGGCGACGATGATGAAATTGATCACCAGAGTGATGAAATTTCCGTAATTCCAAGTCACCGCCCCTGCCTTGGCGGCTTCGGCGGGAGTATTAAAAGCGCCGCCGCCAGGCGCGCCCTTAAGAACGACAAATTTGTTGGAGAAGTCGAGACCACCCGTAAGTAATCCCACGGGCGGCATTAGAATGTCTTTGACCAGTGAATTAATGATCCCCCCAAAGGCTGCGCCAATAATCACGCCTACCGCGAGATCGACGGCATTTCCTTTAACCGCAAACTCCTTGAACTCTTTCCACATTCCATTTCATCCAACTAATCGACGACAATGTTTACAAGCTTTTTCGGGACCGTGACTACCTTGCGCACGGTTTTGCCACGAATACGCTCTTGAATCTTCGGATTCGACAGGGCGGCGGTTTTCATTTGTTCATCCGTTGCGAGAATCGAGATCTTCATTCGATCGCGGACCTTTCCATTAATTTGAAGGACGACTTCCACCTCATCTTCGACAAGTAGCCGCTCATCGTAGATCGGCCACGGCTGTTCGGTGATATCGCCGCGCGCACCCTCAAACTTGACGCTCAATTTCTCCCACAACTCGGAGGCAATATGCGGCGCGAATGGACTGAGCAAAACCAGAAAGGCGCGCATTGATGTCAAGGGAATCGTCTCGGCGCCAGTGAACGCATTTACGAAAATCATCATCTGTGAAATTGCCGTGTTGAACGAGAATGATTCGATGTCCTCAGTGACTTTCTTGGTGGTGGCATGCGTTATCTTTTGCTGCGCCTTGTCGGGGTCGATTTCTTTGATTTTCTCGGATAAGACCCAGTCGCCGCCCTGGTTCTCAATCATGAACAAGCGCCAGACGCGCGCAAGAAAACGCGATACGCCCTCCACTCCGCGCATGCTCCACGGTTTCATTTGCTCCAGGGGCCCCATAAACATCTCGTAACAGCGAAAAGCATCGGCGCCGTACTGGTCGATCACGTCGTCCGGGTTCACGATGTTCCCGCGTGATTTCGACATTTTCTGATTATCTTCGCCCAGGATGATTCCTTGATTGACCAGCCGCTGGAATGGCTCCGACTTCGAGACATAACCGAGATCGAACAACACCTTTTGCCAGAACCGCGCGTAAAGCAGATGCAGGACCGCGTGCTCGGTGCCACCAACGTACAGATCGACTCCACCCGGCCTCTCGCCGCCCATCCAGTAGCCTTCGGCCTGTTCTCCAACGAAACGCCGATCATCGTGCGGATCGCAGAACCGCAGGTAGTACCAACACGAGCCCGCCCATTGTGGCATAACGTTTGTTTCGCGCGTCGCTTTTTCGGAATAACGAATCCAATCTTTCGCCTTTGCCAGCGGAGGTTCCCCGGTTCCAGTCGGCTTATAATCTTCCAGTGGCGGCGGCACGACTGGCAATTCGGTTTCGCCTAACGAACGATGATTTCCGTCTTCCCAAATGATCGGGAATGGTTCGCCCCAGTAACGTTGCCGTGAAAAAAGCCAGTCGCGCAATTTGTAATTAATCGCGCGTTTGCCCTGACGGTGTTCCGTCAGCCAAGCTGTGATTTTTTTCTTTGCTTCTGCGCTCGCTAGGCCATTGATGACTGGAGAATTAATGGCGATGCCCTCGCCGGTGAACCCAAATGCCGGTTCATCTCCCGTTGGCTGAACGACGATCACAATTGGCAGATCAAATTTTCTGGCGAATTCCAAATCGCGTTCGTCGTGCGCAGGCACGCCCCCGATTGCGCCGGTCCCGTAACCAATCAGCACATAATCAGCGATCCAGATTGGAATTTTTTGGGTGGTCGCGGGATTAATCGCATACGCTCCGGTAAACACACCGGTTTTGTCTTTTGAGAGATCGGCGCGTTCGAGGTCGCTTTTTCGCGCGGTCCGTTCGCGATACTCGCGCACCGTGGGCCATTGCTCCTCAGTGACAATTAGGTCGACAAGCGAATGTTCCGGGGCGAGCACCAGGAATGTTCCGCCATAAAGCGTGTCGGGGCGTGTCGTAAAAACGCGGACCTTTTCGTCGCTGTTTTCGATCTTGAAATCGATTTCTGCGCCTTCGCTTTTACCGATCCAGTTTCGCTGGAGCAATTTGATCCCTTCGGGCCAATCCAATCCCTCCAGCTCACTCAACAGCCGTTCGGCATAAGCCGTAATTCGCAACGTCCATTGACGCATGGGGCGGCGCACGACTGGGAATCCGCCAACTTCGCTCTTACCGTCAACGACTTCTTCATTAGCCAAAACCGTTCCCAGTTCCGGACACCAATTCACCGGCACGTCAGCAACGTACGCGAGACGAACTTCGTCTGGATTCTTGCCGGGATACGTCGAAATCGGTTCGGCTTTGTTTGTGGTGGGATTGAACCAGGAATTGTAAATCTGGAGAAAAATCCACTGTGTCCATTTGTAATAACCTGGATCGGTCGTGTTGATTTCACGCTGCCAATCATAGGAGAAACCAATTCGCTTAAGCTGTTTCTTGAATCTCGCCACGTTTTCGCGCGTGGTGATTGCCGGGTGCTGGCCGCTTTTGATCGCGTATTGCTCCGCTGGAAGACCGAATGCGTCCCAGCCCATCGGATGCAAGACATTGAATCCGCTCATGCGTTTGTAACGTGCGATGATATCTGTGGCAGTATAGCCTTCGGGGTGGCCAACGTGCAGGCCTGCGCCACTCGGATAGGGAAACATGTCGAGGACGTAAAATTTCGGCTTCGCGGGATCAAAGCCCTTCTCACCGGGATTGGGCGCGTGAAAAAACTGTCGCTCTTCCCAGATGGCCTGCCATTTTGGTTCGAACTGGTCGAATGGGTACGGTTTGCGGCGCTCGTCCATGGTTCAACCACGAATGGACACGAACGAATAAGAATTCACAAAAAAACTCTTCACGCTCATAACTTTCCGTTACTGGGAGTCATTAATGTGGATTAGTGGTTAACTCTGAATCCTGTCAAATGCGCATGCAATTGATTGTGGCGACGCGCAACGCGCATAAAACGCGCGAGATTACGCAAATTCTCGGATCAGATTTGGCTGTACGGGATTTGACTGCGCATCCCGAAATTTCCGAAATAACGGAGAGCGGGACGTCTTTCGAAGAAAATGCGAAGCTCAAAGCGATCACAGTATCTGAAAAATTGTCTGGCTTGGTAATCGCGGACGATTCAGGACTGGAAGTGGAGGCGTTGGGAGGCGCGCCGGGAATTCATTCAGCGCGCTTCGCAGGTGCGAATGCGAGCGACAAAGAAAGAATCGCCAAGTTACTTAGGCAACTCGCGAAAGTTGATGCGAAAAGCGATTGCCGTAGCGCGCGATTTCGTTGCGTCCTGGCGGTTGCACGTGACGGCCAGATCCTTGCGACAGTCGAAGGAGTCGTAGAAGGGAAAATCACCGAACGACCGCGCGGCTCACACGGATTCGGCTACGATCCGATCTTTATTCCAGATGCATTCGAAGAAACTTTTGCCGAACTGCCCGAAGAACTGAAAAACAATATCAGTCACCGGGCAAAGGCGATTCGCAAATTGCAAGCGAAACTGCCGACGCTTCGCGGCGAAGTCTAGGGCTTTGGTGCCGGCGGAGGCGGTGGAGGGGGGGCTCCCGGAGGCTGGGCGCCCTGAGGTTGGGCGCCCTGAGCTCCTGCCGCCCTGATCTGGTAACCAACCTTGGTGATTCCCGCGGATCGCACTTTGTCCAGAACGGCAATCACATCACCATGCATGGACATTAAATCTGCGCTGATCGAGACCTTAATTTCAGGATTTCCCCGGTGAAGTTCAAAAAGCCGCGGTAACACCTGGTCATCGGTCACGATTTGATTGTCAAAAGTAACAACGTTGCCCTCACGGATCTTGATGGCGACATAGTCTTTTACCTGGCTTGGGGGCGGAGCAATTGCAGCCGGCAGATTCACGCGAATCCCTTTCATGTGCGTCTGGCTCAAACTCACCATCATGAAGCTCGCGAGTAGAAAGAACATGATATCGATCAGAGGAATGATCTCAATACGCGCTCTCTTGTGCGGAACCGGTGACGTGACTTTCATAAATCAAAAATTCAGATCTTCAGTACTGGGCGCCCGTCATCGTGAACGTGATGGGAATTTTGACCTTCGAAACCGAGCCCGGCTTAAACCGCCATTGCCGAAAGGCACTGAGTGCTGCGTTATCCAATATAGGATTTCCGATGCTTGATGCCATCGAAGCGCCGGTTACGCTGCCGCTTGGACCGACCTCGACGACACACACTCCGCTGCCAGTAACATGTCGCGAACGCGCCTCATACGGGTACTGCGGGCGCGGCGCATAAGTGGCCAGAGCTTTCGCTGAGGAGATTGACATGGTACCAGGACGACCGGCAGCTTGCGGCGCCTTAATGGGGGTGAATTTTTGTGCCTGCGGTTTCTTTGGCGGAGGGGTTGTCTCTTCCACGTACTCCGGCTGGATCTCGGGCGGCGGTGGAGGCTCCGGCAAAGGAATGTCTTCCGGCGGAGGGGTAGGTTCTTCAGTAGCCTGAAGTGTTGCCTCCACGACAGCTGTCGGTATGTCGGGGGGCACTTCAGCCGGGAGTTCGCGTTTCTGAGCAAGCGCAACCGCTGTAAGGTGAATCGCCATTGCAGCGCCAAAAGCGGTCCAGAAATACCAGGCCGCAGGTGGCCGATAAAGCAGTGGTTTTGGTAATTCTTCCGCCATACTTACATCACGCGCCGGGGGCCGGCACCCCCTTTAGCGCCTCGCTCTTAATTTCGAATGAAATCTTATAGAACCCTGCGGACCGGAGCATATCCAGCAAATGAACAATGTTTCCGTGAACAGTGTCGCGATCCCCGCGCACGAACACCTTTGCGTCCGGATCTGATTGGTGTACCTGGATCAGGCGCGCCTGCATGTCAGCGTCGGTCATTTCGGTTTTGTCGAAGAAATAATGGCCATCCTTATCGACCGAGACGCTGATGTATTCGCGTTTTGTTTGTGTCTCACCCGAGCTGCCGCTCGGCAAGTTCACCTTCATTCCTTTCATGTGCACCTGGCTCAAGCTCACCATCATGAAACTGGCCAGCAGAAAGAACATGATGTCGATCAACGGGATGATCTCGATCCGTGCGTGTTTCTTCGGAACTGGCGAGGATACTTTCATATCTAGTAGGAAGCACCCGTCATGGTAAAGGTGATGGGAATGTTAACCTTGGAAACTGTTCCAGGTCTAAATCGCCACTGCCGAAACGCGCTGGTGGCGGCACTATCTAGGATAGGACTCCCAGTGCTTGACGAAACGGTAGCGCTAGTGACGTTGCCGCTAGCTGCGTCCACCGTAGCGACGATCACTCCACTCCCGGTGACGTGCCGCGAACGCGCCTCGTACGGGTACTGGGGACGCGGCGCATATAAGGCGAGGGCTTTCGCTCGGGACATCGACATTGGGCCGGGGCTCTTAATAGGCGCGAATTTCTGCGCCGTTTGTTGTTTCGGTGGCGGTGTTCTTTCTTCAACAAATTCCGGTTGAATGTCTGGCGGAGGCGGAGGCTCTGGAATCGGAATATCTTCAGGCGGCGGAGTCGCCTCAGGCGGGGCCAGCACCGCTTCCACCACTTGCGGCGGCTGCGGCGGTAAGTCCTCCGGAGGCGCTTCGCGACGCTGAGACACCGCAACAGCAGTCAGGTGGATTGCTAACGCAGTTCCAAGTGCCGTCCAGAAATACCATCGCGGGGGTGGCCGGTAGATGAGCGGCCTGGCTTCCCTTTCCATTTGTCCTGGTGTTTTAGCCATACCAAAATCAGTGTGCCCCGGGAACGGCCTTGAGCGATTCGCTTTTAATTTCGAAGGAGATCTTGTAATAGCCAGCCGCGCGAACA
>Ga0081540_1001584_pt1 | contig 19446 bp, 17 predicted proteins | sample TabmetS2T1R1_FD_71024 | JGI IMG/M metagenome (GOLD analysis project Ga0081540, IMG submission 71024) | Tabebuia heterophylla rhizosphere microbial communities from the University of Puerto Rico - S2T1R1 | ecosystem: Host-associated > Plants > Roots > Rhizosphere ... | reverse complement strand
TCCCGAAGCGATCGCAGCATTCATCAAATCAAATGCGCCGCATGTCGCGCGGATCGGACTCGAAACCGGGGCAACGTCGACATGGCTGTGGACCGAATTGAAGAAGTTGGGGCTGCCCGTCATTTGCATCGACGCCAGGCATGCCAAGGCTGCTTTGAAAATGCAGATCAATAAGAGCGACCGCAACGATGCCGTAGGCATCGCCCGCATCATGCAATGCGGATGGTATAAGGAGGTGCGTGTCAAAGACCTAGACAGTCACGCGGTGAAGGCTCTGCTGGTCAGCCGGGCGTTGCTCGTCAAGATCAAGCGGGATCTCGAGAACCAAATCCGCGGGCTCTTGAAGAACCTTGGGCTTGTTATTGGCCCGGCAAAGATGAACACATTCGCATTGCGTGCTGAAGAGCTCACCGAAGAGCGGCCGCAACTCGCCGTTGCGGTAACGCCGCTACTCACCGCCCGAGTGGCCATCGAGCAGCAGATTGCGGATCTCGACCGTATGGTCATGAAGCTCGCACGCAACAATGCTCAAGTGCGACAGTTCATGACGGCGCCTGGCATTGGTCCTGTCACGGCTCTTTGCTTTCTTGCAACGATCGATGATCCTGGGCGCTTTAGAAGGTCAAGAAGCGTCGGAGCCTACGTCGGATTAACGACCCGACGGTACGCTTCTGGCGAGATCGACTGGACGGGTCGAATCTCGAAGTGTGGCGACAAGATGTTGCGCAGCTATCTCTACGAAGCAGCCAACGTACTGCTCACCCGCGTAGCAAAATGGTCGGCGCTCAAAGCCTGGGGCATTCGGCTCGCGAAGCGAAGCGGACTGCGCAAAGCCAAGGTTGCCGTTGCCCGAAAACTTGCCGTCATTCTGCACCGGATGTGGGTTGAAGGTACCGACTTCAAATGGTCATCAAAGGAGACTGCCGAACAGACAGAGTAAGCTATCGAATCCCGCCGACCTACGGCGGAGCCAATGTCCCTGCCGGGACGCTGGCGTTGGTGCGATCGCCCCTGGCTTTGCGATGCTCAAAAAGCAACCGCGCTTCACACATTGATCCGCCAGCGTCATCCTACGCCATCATGCGGAGGGCGTGCCCCTACCGCGGAGAGAACCATGAACCCGGCAAGGATGTGTTTGGAGAGTCTTGACCGCAGGCCCGGAATTAGAGAACAGCCAGGGTCATATGCAGACGTTCAGGCCCGGCCATGTCTGCTCAGCCCCTGGAAGCGGACATTGTTAGCCTAGTCGGCGATGTCGGGTATGGGCCAAACCCGGAAGTCGGCTGACTTATTCGACTACCTCGTCGGCGAGCGCCAGCAAATTCGAAGGCACAATGATGCCGAGCGCCCTTGCGGTTTTCTGATTGATCACGAGGATGAACTTGCTCGCCTGCTCAATGGGGAGATCGCCGGGCTTGGCACCATTCAAGATTTTCCCGGCATAGGTGCCAGCACGACGCACGCCGTCGAGCGGGTCGGTTGCATAGGACATCAGCAGCCCGGCGCGTCCCCAGTCCGGGTAAGGACCAACGGAAGGCTTGCGTGACGCCGTGACGAGAGCCATGACCCGCGACATATTACCGACCAACAGCGGCTCGCCCGAGATGAAGAACGCACTCACGTCATCGCGAAGGCCCGCCGCAAAGGCGCGCTCCAGATCGTCAATGGTATTGAGACCGTAGAAGACAAGCTCAAAGGCTAGGTCGGGAGCCACTTTTTGCAGCGCTTCTTTCTCCGTTTTCGCCAACACCCCGTTGGCGGGCGCTATCATGCCAAGTCGTGTCAAACCGGGAACAAGCTCCTTAAAAAGCCCGATGCGCTTTCGCGTCATGCTCGCCTCGCCGCCGGCCGCGTTCATGACGTTTCCGGTGATCATTCCACCCGGATGCGAATAGCTTTTGGCCCACCCTAAAACAATCGGGTCTGCAGCAATGGCGGTAAAAACCAGCGGTATCTCTGGAAACGCTCGATGAGTCAGATCGACGCCACCACCTATTGCGACGAAGACGTGCGGGGTTAGGGCACCTAATTCCTTCGCGAGCTGAGGCACGCGATTGAGGTCTCCTTCAGTAGACCGCATGGCTAGGGAATAGTTCTTCCCCTCGATGAAACCTGCTTCCTGCAACCCCTTGCGGAGCGCTGTAACTCTATCCTGGGCCCTCTCCGGTATTTGCGGAATCAAAAGCGCCACCACCGGCAAATTAGTTTTGGTTTGGGCATATCCCGGTCGGGAAAAGCTGAACGCTGCCGTGCCCAATAGTCCTATGAACTCTCGCCGTCGCATCAAACGCCCCCAACGATTAATAGGCGGCAGTGTAACTGTCTAACCTCGACGCTCGGAAGAGGTCAAAGGGGCCTATCGAGTTAAATGTCGGTTGGGGTACCCAAGTCCGCTTCGGGTCTTTTGCAGACATGCCCATCCCAAGACGGCATGTCCGCTTCACGCCTGCCGTCCGGCACTGGATCAAAGGTGAAGAACCGCAGCCCATGCGGCGTCGAGCCGCGAGTTCTGACAGGCGGTCTATCTTTTGGGCGGTGTTGGCAACACGTTCACTAGGTCGCTGAGCGAGTAATGGCCGGTGCTGTCATGGAGCACGTTCCGGCATCCCTCGCAGAACAACAGAAACACCTTTTCCGTTGGGCTGTCGCTTCGGACAGCCGAATAGACTGCGCCGCAATGTTCGCACGTGAAATAAATTGTCTGATCGCGGGTGACGGTCACCCCAACCCCTTACCGACAAGATGATCAGCCCGCGAGCGACACCTGTGAGCGCGGTTAGCGGTTAGGGTAAGCGGAATTGGCTAACGCCTTGGCAAAGGAAACACCCGTAGTTTTCCTGATCGTAGTTCTCCGGAGCACGCGCCATCAATTTGAGAATTGAAGGGAGGCGGGTTGCGCACTATCGCGGGCGGCTCATTGCACCTTCGCGACGATGGCACAGGAAGACAAACGATTGACGCGAATTAACAAGACAAGATTCGTCGTCGCTGCTAACGCGCGCTTCCGAGTTCTGATGGAGCAACCGTTTCGTGAGGACGCAGTTCGATTGGGAGCACTACCTTCTCCTCGCTTGTTCGCTGGCGCTGGGAATGCCGGTCACCCCGCCGCCGCTGACCGCGTCCGCAACCATCGCCTCGGTCGAGCGGGAGGCCGCCTAACATGCTGCGCGCTGTCTTCGGCATAACTTGTTTTCTGGCACTGGTGGGCTTGGGGCACGTCGTTCAGCGCTACGTCCTTCGCCAACGCAACCCTGACAGCAATATGGCAGGCGTCGGTATGGCCACGCTGATACTGGTGGTGTTCGTACTGGCGGTGTTCGTTTTGACCAAAATCTACGGGTTCTAACAGGAACCACCCAACCATGAAACGATCTCTATTCGCCGCAGCAATCCTGCTGACGGCAACCCCGGCGCTCGCGTCGTCAAAACTGAAAGCCTGACGTTTCGCCCCTGGGCATCAACGGTGCGCAGTTCGAAGCGCCATCCCGATGACTTCTCACGACAGGAGCAACATGAGCAACAACGTCACGCATGAAATGGCCGTGCATCGTCTGCGCGCTGCCGGGGCCGACATAGTGGCCGAAGAGGTGGCTGCCTTCCGCAACGTCGATGGCAACCTCGGCGGCTGGGATGACTGGGTCAAAGGCAAATACGGCCACCGCATCGTCGGCATCATCTGGCCCGAAGAGCAAACGCGAAGCTGCGCGTACGGAGGTCGGTGATGAACTCCCATCAGTTAGCGCGCGAGGCCCTAAAATCAGCGCGCGTGTAAAGGCGCGGCTTCTGCGCCGCTTTTGCGGGCAAAGCGGACCTAATGAGTACACGCCTTGCAAGACCTAAAATTTGGGGGCTGCTCTATCGACGCGATAGATCACGCATTTCCTGAATAAGACGCTCCCATTGGGTTTCAGAACTCTCCTGCTCTTGTCGGGGTGGTGCGGGAATTGTTTCTGGAGGACATACGGGAAACGCTTCCGGGGGTGATTCAGGAAGGGGTCGAGCCTCAAGCGAACGGGGGCCTGCGCGGTTGCCCTTAGCCTCAAGCTCACGAGGGCTTGCGCGTTTGCCGTTAGCCTCGAACGCACGAGGGGTTGCGCGCTTGCCCTTAAGCGCTGCCAAAAGACATCCCAAACCGATTTCCGCTAATTTCCACCGCGAGACGGGTATGGTGATCTTTGCCTCACGATCCATCGCGCAAAGGACGCCATTGACGTAAACAATCACCTTCTCGGTACCACCACGCATCTGTTGCGTGGCCGGATCGCAAAACCGGGGCCCCGAGGAGTTGCGATAGATGAATAGAGCGTCATCCATTGGCAAATCTTTGTGTCTGGCTTGGTTCCCCTTTCCCGATTTTGATTTTACTACCCTCCGAGCCCAGCAAATGTGTCGCCCCTGCAACAGGTGCCGCTGAATTTTACAGTCAGATGTTGGATTTAGCCGCCAAGCGCCCGCCCGATGTTCGGTTTTGAGGGCAGACCCGACCTCCCTTGGCGCGCCTATTGTTCATCTTCCACCGTCCGCTTCACCCTGAAAGCGGACATCAGAGTGAGCGGCCAGGACGTCCGCTAAGGGACCCTTAGCGGAAGACAACTCAACAGATGTGCAGTTTCCCGCATTGAACCTATCCTTGAAGATCAAGCGCTAGAAGTTTCTCCCGGTCGAGGATCGTGACTTCGCGATTTGTACTACCCGAGAAGGTGAGGACTCCCGCTCGCCGCAATCGAGACAATGCACGAGACACGGTTTCTAGCGTCAAGCCAAGGTAATCGGCAATATCAAGACGAGACATTGGGAGTGTCATTGCGCCAGCGGCGGTAAGCCGCTTGTCCATTTCAATTAAGAACGTGGCTACCCTTTCCAACGAATCTTTGCGCCCCAACAGTAACATATGATCTTCGGCGTGCTGTAGAGTTTTGGTGATCATGCTGAGCATATTCCGCGCAAGAGCGGCATCGTTCTCGACTCTGGCCGCTAGGCTGTGCCGCTCAATTATCCATAGAGAAGTCTTAACAATCGCCTCGGCTGTGAAACGATGGCTCTGATCGCTCGTCAGTCCAAAGATGTCGCCGACAAGATGAAACGCGCCGATTTGCCGCCTTCCATCAGAGAGTAGCTTGTAGCTTCGCACCGCGCCTTCTTTGACCTGATAAACAAAGATGGCGGGCTCCTTCTCGCCGTATATTTCAACCCCTTTCTTGTATGTAAACTCATTTAGTCGGTCTGTGGTGATGATGCGGCGCAAATCGTTCTCCGGGGCCGAAGAGTAGCTGTGTTTGCTATTCTTGTTTTTCGTACAGCGCCTTTTCGCCCGCCCTATTGCCAAGTCGCATCGCTCTTTAAACCATTATCGATTTTGAATTGCCAAGGGCAAATTAAGATAAATTCATGCGGCGAGCTGCGCTAGAAGCCGACGTGGACCTTCTGGTTGTAAATGGCTCGCAGGTGCGCTGAAGCGAGGAGCGACAGGCTCAAGGCTCAGCTATGTCGGCTATGATCGGAGTCGAGGCACCCTGGTGCACAGCTTTGTTTCGAGGAGTCGAAAAGTGACCCGACCTTAAGCAAGGACGCTACGGTAGGAAGTCCGCTATGGGTGGCGGGTTCAACGGGTCGCCGCAACACTCTAATCTTTTGGCGAGGAGGGAGTGTTGGCAAGAAGCGGACCGCAGGCCGGCTCAATTTTGAAGGCACAATTTGACCTTCACCCAAGCCTTTTGATCCAAATCAACATACCTTGATGGCGGCGCGGCTTTCATGTGGCAGGGTCGACCATAGCAAGCGAGCGAGGAGTTCAGCCCCAGCGGGCTGAACGCCTCTTGCGGTCCGTCATGGTCAGCATACCACCGACCGCGATGGATTAGGAACCCGTGCAAGATTGAGCAAGGAAGACTAGATCAGAGAGGACGCCATGGCTGTTCTGGTGATAATGGATCACAGCGGTGACACCCGACACTGGTACGATTCCAATGATGAGCGATCGTTGTTGGAAGCCGAGGAAAGATTCAGAGAGCTATCTAAACAGGGGTATACCGCAGCTGTGCGAGATAATGAGGGCTCATCCAAAATTATCCGCTCCTTTGAGCCTGCCGCCGAGGAAACGCTATTTTTCCCCCGGCTGATAGGCGGCTAGCAGACGACGCGATCAACTTACAAACGAGAAGCGGGCCCGTGAGTATCCTGCGGCTGCTACGCAAATTGTGGACTTGCCTTCTTGAGGCAGGCCGGGTGCACGAACCGGAACGGCGCGGTCTGGCGCTTTTGCGCGAGTGGCTCTCCCCTGCGCAACGAGAGCAGTTTGACACACGGGGCTATTTCGACGTGATCGGCAGTCATACTGGACGGCGATACCGAATAAGGCATGGCACCGCGACAAATATTTATGAGCTGAATGAGCTTGGGTTACCACTAACAGGCTGGTGTTTTATGCCAAGGGATGGGTTGCCGGCAGGTGACGTAATGCTGGCTCAAAAAATCGCTTTGGAAAACGATGAGCAATCAGCCCTGGTAGTAGCTAAGACTTTCCAACCTAGATGGAAAACTTGACACGGCGCGCTGCAATCATGTGGGACCAGGCAGGGAGGATTTGCGGATGTTCTTTGTGCAAGAGGGATTTACCTACCGAAATTTCCTCATGGATATGATCGCGATTTTTGCGTTCGTGGTGTGGTTCTGGCTGATTGTCGTCATTTATCGTGACCTGTTCAGGCGACACGATATCTCCGGTTGGGCCAAAGCCCTCTGGGTGCTAGCGCTGATCCTGACCTCCTACATCGGCATCCTCGCTTACCTGATCACGCAAGCGAAGGGCATGGCCGAGCGCGACGCTCAACAGGCTCAACATGCGCGTGATGAACTGCGAAACATCGTCGGCTTTAGTGTTGCAGACGAAATTTCCAAGCTTGATCAACTGAAGAAAGCCGGGTCGATTACTGACGCAGAGTACGGTCGTCTTCGCGCCAAATTGGTCCAGTAAAGAGCCACTAGAGTCAAGCGCTACAACGTTTGAAACGAGAGCAGTGGCTACGTGTGCGGCGTCTGGCCGCTGATGAGGTGCACACGTCTGCTGTCTCTGGACGGCAAGCTGGCGAGGCCAACCGCAACAAACTGAAAATTTGTAATCGGGACCCGGCGGCGCGGGGTCTCGGAGGCCGCTGGTGCGTAGGAGGAGTTGGCAATGCGGCGATTTCGAGCGCGGCGGATGTTCAATTCTTTGGCGATGCTGGCGGTGGAGGCAAACCACGTAGTTGGATTGAGAATAATGAAGTTGATTCGAGGCGGCAAAGGAGCCCGGCGCGAGGCAGAACTAATGATCAGCGAAAAGATCGATGCGGCCGCGAAGGCTGGCGCAAGCCTTATGGCTGGAGCTTCGGGCGATGAAATAGTTCGTCAGTACCGAAAGCGGGTGGCGGCGAACGCGAAGCGGCTGGGCAAGGCTCGAACACGACGCCGACGAAAATAGATTGATTTCAAGAGAAGGCGACGGCGCTGGGTCTTCCGTCATTTGCGTATCTCAACATGGTTGAGGCTGACGCGCTTGAGAAGTTTCGATGCACAAGCGGACGTCATCGGCCAACGCGGCCACGTCCGTAAGGGTCACAAGCGGAAGTAATACTCTGCCCTAAGCTGCGTCCGCTTTATAGCTGCTAATTCGTGGTCTGAGGCAACTTAGCGCGGTCGCGCATACGATAGAACTGAACCGCGGTCTTCGCTGTCTTCGGCTTGAGGCGGAGATAGCTTTCAAGACAATGATTGAGCCGCATCGAGTCCTCCGGCACGGCATGCAGGCACAGGATCCGCTTTGTGGTTTCCCAGGACAGCCCGATGGCTCTTGCCAGGATCATCAGCTGCTCGGGCTCGTTCTGCACCAGCGCGCGTTCGGTCAACCCGACTGGAACGTCGCAAAGCAGCGAGAGGGCGATGGCGAGACTATCAAAATTCTGATGCTGCGCGAACTCATTCAGCCTGGCTTCATCAAGCTTTCCGGCTGAATGAAGCGATTTCACGTAAGCATGCGCCGACGCGTGCTCATGCGATCCCGCCCGCGCGAGGTTCTGCAGCTCATCAGAGGCGCTTGCGACCGCGGCTGAAATCTGTGCGGCGCGACGGGGATCGGCGGCTTGCAGCTGCTTTCTCACGGCGTCGGATGCCTGCGCGAACAATTTCATCAGATCCGGCCGCGGGATATCGGGACGCGCCCAGACGCATTTGGCGAGGTCGCCAAGCGTTCGCGATCGCGCCACGAGCGTTGCGATGCCGCCCGTAGAGAACGTCGCACCAGGGTTGCTCGCGGTGGAGATGACGACGGTGTCATTGCCTCGATCGAGAAGAATATCGGTAACGCATTCGGCGAGGCTACTCCTTCGGGAGATGGCCAGCAAATGTAGCTGGCTCTTGCTGCGGGCGTTATCCGACAGCGCCTCGTCGTCCAGTCGCTGACAGTTCGTCAGCACCGGTCCGGCCACCTCGATCGCATTGTCGAAGGCGAGCTTGCGCATCGCCCGCCTCGGTGCGTCGGCTACGCTCGCCAACCGGCTGCCAAAAGCAGCACGGGCAGCGACTTCCACCGCGTCAATGAGCTTCGACATCACCGCGTCGAACAACTCGATCTGCTCCACTGAAAAGCGGCCCGTGCCGAGCATGAACAGGTCCGCAACGCGGTGCAGGATGGCGGCGCGCCGCGACAAGTCTCTGCTTGCCAGCGCTTGCTCGAGCTGATCGGTCAAGCTTTCCTGCACATTCATGGGCCGATCCACGTGTTCGCCTCCGTCACGCGACATTCAGCGCGGAACGCGCTGACATCCGCAGCTCGAGCTCGGAAACCTCCGCCGGACGCGCGAGAAGATGGCCCTGCACGTAGTCGATACTAGCGGCGCGCGCAGCTTCGAGTTGCTCTCTCGTTTCGATTCCCTTGGCCGTGGTCGCGATCTCCAGGCCGCGCGCCAGTGAGACGATTGAGCCTACCAGCGCGGCGCACTCCCTTCTGGCGGGAAGGCCCTGAATGAAGGCCTTGTCGATCTTGAGCCCGTCAAACGGGAACTGCAGGCAGGAATACCCTGCCTCGCAATTGTCCAGCACAATCGAGACGCCGAGGTTCTTGAGCTGCCTGATGGTGTGAAGATGAGCCGCCGCATCGAGTTTGAGTGAGCCTGCATCGGAAATTTCCAGCTCCAGCCGCTCCGGCGGAAGACCCGCTTCGACCAGGGCGCACAGGATGAGGTCAAAGAGATTTCCCCTCCGGAATTGAGCGGCGGCAACATTGATGGCGAGCCTGACATTCGGGGGCAGCGCCGCAGTATCCGCGCAGGCGCGTTGCAGGATCCATTCGCCGAGCGGGTGGATCAATCCCGTCCGTTCCGCCAGCGGCAGGAATTCGCTCGGAGAGATGAGACCCTTCGATGGATGACGCCAGCGCACGAAGGCCTCAACGCTTGCGGCCTGCAGCGTCGTGATATCGAAAATCGGCTGATAGTGCAGTTCGAACTGGTTGCTCGAGATGGCTTCGCGCAGCTCTGCCTCGATCGAGCGCTGAGTGTCGGCGGCTTCAGTCAATTCCGGCACGAAGATGCGATAATCGTTGCGCCCGCCGGTCTTCGCCGCATAGAGCGCCAGATCCGCCCGTTGCAGCAAGGTCTCGGAATCGACGCCGTGCCGCGGCGCAAAGGCAATGCCGATGCTCGTGCCGATGCCGACCTGGGCACCGTCGAGGTCGAACGGCTGCTCGATCAGGGAGATGATCCGCAACGCGAGTCCGATCGCGCCCTCATCCTGATTGGCTTCATTCTCCTGAATGATCGCAAACTCGTCACCCCCGAGGCGCGCCAGCACGTCGGTGTCGCGCAGCGACGAGCTCAGGCGCTGGGCGACCTGGATCAGCAATTGATCGCCGGCGGGATGACCGAGCGTGTCGTTGACCTGCTTGAACTTGTCCAGATCGAGCATCAGCACGCTGAAAGTGGGGCCGTAGCGCTGCAAGCGTTTCGCAGCTTCCTCGAGCTTTTCCGAGAACAGCGCGCGGTTGGCAAGGCCGGTGAGCAAATCGTGCTGCGCGAGAAAGGCAATCCGCTTCTCGTTCAGGGCGCGACCTGTGATGTCCTCGTGCGTGGTCAGCCCCCCGCCGTTCGGCATCGGCGAGCGGTTGATCGCGACCACGCGGCCGTCGGCAAGCTCCTGCACCTCGCTTGAGTCCTTTACATTTGCGCTGAGATATTCATCGACGGATGTCGCGAAATGGGTACCCTTTTGGCGGCGATATTCTAGTATCTGCCGCAGCGAGGTGCCGGGCCTGATCTGGTCCGGCGTGAGATGATAGAGGTCTGCATACCTGATATTGGCGACCACAACCCGCTGCTCGGCATCGAACATGCAAAGGCCCTGCGACATGTTGTTGAGCGCTGCATCGAAGCGTACGTTGACCCGCTCCAGCTCGGCCGCCTTCTCGGCAACCAGCCGCTCGGCACGCTTCTGCTCCGTGACGTCCTCGTGGGTTGCAACCCAGCCGCCGTTCGTCAGGGGCTGGCGCAGAATCAGCATGTTGCGGCCGTCATTCAACTGCCAGGTCTGCCGGGACTGCTTTGGCATCGCCTCCGTATATTGCTCGACCGTCAGTTCCCCTCGCTCCCCACGATCGTAATAGTGCTGCAGGATCTTCTGAAGCGGCGTGCCCGGCGTCACCAACCGATCCGGCAGATCGTACATCTCCTGGTAACGGCTATTCGAGATCACCAGGTTCTTATCCGTGTCGAACAGGCAGAGCCCTTGCGACATGTTGCTGATCGCAACGTTAAACCGCTCGTTGATGAGATTAATCTCGGCCGCATTGGCCGTGAGCAGCGCTTCGGCCTGCTCACGATCGGTGATATCCTCATGGGTGGCGACCCAACCGCCGTCCTTCATCGAGGTGCGCACGATGCAGATGACGCGCCCGTTGGCGAGCCTCAAGATGTGAGGCGCCCGTTGCCGCGCCCTGGTCCAAAATGGCTCGAGCTCGAAATCGGATTCTTCGGAACGCTGTCCAAAGGCTTTCAGGATCTCGCGGAGCGGCGTGCCCGGCCGCACCTGCCCCTCGCCAAGATCATAGATCTCGCGGTAGCGCGCGTTGCACACCAGCAGCCGTTCGTCGGCGTCGAACATGCTCAGCCCATGCGGCATGTTGCTCAACGCCGCATCAAACCGTGCATTGGTCCGCGCCATGGCCCGGCTGTTGGCCGCGAGCTTTCCGGTCTGCTGTATCAGCAGAAGCGTGCCGAGCGCGATGATCGTAACGGTGGCAATAGCGACGAGGCCAGTCGTAAAGGCGTGTCGATACCACGGCTCCAGCACATCACCGCGCGCATAGGTCACCACCACGACGAGCGGCAATCCGGGCACCGCCTTGTAGCCGGCGATACGAGCGACGCCGTTCACCGTGCTCGTCATCTCGAACGAGCCGACATCGGATACGGGCAGAAGTTTCGTGAACAGCGGAAGGTCAGCAAACGATTTGCCGAGAGCAGCCTTGAGCTCGGGCTCGCGCGCCAGGATGCGCCCCTCGCGGTGCATCAGGACGACCGATCCATCCCTGCCGAGACTGATCGACTGGTAGAGCTTGGTGAAATAGGCCTGATCGATCGGCGCCGTGACGACGCCGGCAAAGCTGCCGTCCGGATTGCTGATGCGGCGTGAGGCGGCGGTGAGCCATCTATCGCTGACGGCCGAACGGTAGGGAGGCGCGATGAAAAGCCCCGCACCCGAATTTTCGCGCTGGGCGATGAAATGCGGCATGTCGGATATATTGCGACGCGCAGGCTCAGATCGATATGAATGAGCCAGCAAATTCCCCGACGCATCAGTCCAGCCGATGGCAACGAGGACCGAGGAGCCGCTTTGCACTTCGCGCAGTGCCGCGTTGGCGGACCCCGGCGTGCCATCTCGTCCGGAGACGCTGTTGCGACGGATCGTCTCCGCTTCCAACAGAGCCTTGTCGACATCGTCGAACGTCAGTGCGGTGTGTTCGGCGAGAATCTTCGCGAAGCTTTGCGCATCCGTTTTGGCGGCGGCGATCCTTTCCCAATACCGGTTCTGCAGATCGGCGAGAAACAGCGCAATGGTCGCAACGCAAAGCAGCGTCCCAAGCGCCGCCAGCGACGCTCCCGGAGATCGGGCAAGCTTTTGATAAGATCTTCGCATCTGGCGACCGTGGCGCGGCAGGTTTCGCTCGAGAATCGCGCTTCTGGTTTAATATTTCGTTCGTAATTCAAAGGTGGCCGGGCTCCGCCGCAAAAACCCAAAAAGCAGACAAAACGTCGGGAACCTTGAGCCTCGCTGACCTCGCACGAATCGAACCCGCGCATTGCCGATCGAAATAAGTCCCCCGAAATGTCGAGCAAACTCCGGCTGCTTCGCCTGATTCTCGTGCTGGGGACTTTGGGCCGCCAGCGCGCCACCCTGTCCTCTTGATGTCTTCTTCCGCGGAACTTAGTCGGAGCTGACGTTGTTGCGATCTCGGCCAGCATTAGAATGCCGGCGATCACCCTTCGATAGCCGCCCAACGGGAGTAGTCATAGTCGCCAGCCCAGGAATGCAGCACTTCTCTGCAAACTTGGCATTTGAAGCTACCGGAGGCTCGCACGGGAACACGCTCCTGCGTAGCCCGGTAACACGCACCGCACTTCGCACAGCAAAACAGGACCAATACTTCGGCTCTCTTATCCATCCAGCAAGAATGCCATGCGCGAAAAGTACTCTTCCACCAAACGCCGGTTGTGCCAGGGATGGGAGACCCACCGGGTCTGAAATTTCAATTGGTTTTGCCTAGCGCACGGACAGGCTCGAGACTCAAGAAAGCAGCGCCATGCCCCCGGTCGACGGTCAGACACGATTTCGCCCTTCGCCCCGAGCCAGCGGTCCTGATCCCCACTTAAAATTCCTAATCGATTGAGATGCCTCCACCCCGATTACTAGGACGCGAAGAAAATCTTCCTGCTGCTGATCAGTGCTGTTTTCGAACACCCAGACGATTTCCCAATCCGCGGAAGGCGTCAGCATTTGCGCATTGCGGGTCTCCGGCTCCGCAATGAGCCATTTTGCCCAATAGAAACCGGCTCGCGCGGGAGAGATCGTACCCAAATCGGATTCCGACGTTCCACCGGCCGGGAGATCTGATCTAGCGACCGCCATGCTCTAGGCGGCTTTGCGGGACGGCTCCGGCTGCGACTTGATCCGCTGGCCGACTTCCACGCTGGCCATTGCCAATAAGTAGCGCAAAAGTCCGCGCGGCTCGCTGCTCGACACTTTCAGGGCATCCTCGATACTGGTGCTGATCTGCTGGAGCTGTTCGCGACTAAGCATTGCAGAATCCCCGACAATGAGGATTGCAGCTTGGGATGCCATGGTAAACTACGGGTTAATTTTCCGGAGCGTGAAAATACGGAGTCTAACGCCAGAAGCTCTCCATGCGGCCATTCCACCGAGACCGCTATGGATCAAAAGCTAACATCGGCCAAAGACGCCAGGCGGCGGATCCCTACTGGGCGAGGCGCTGGAGTATCCCAGCGAAGACCTGACCTGCACTAATCTGGTCGATCGGTTTGCAGTATTGTTCGGAATAGACACGCCGAGTCATGGCCTCGCGGGCCTCATTGCCGACCAAACTAAGGGCAAACTCGTTGCTCTCTTTGCGAGCGACGAAAGCCCCACTCTCGAAATTGGTCATAATCACATTGACCGGTGACCCTACGTTGCCCGATATGGCGCCCGTCAAGCGCATTCCCCCGGCAGAGATATCGGTGACGTCGTAAATCCGAACTTCATCTCCGATCCGGACGATTGCCTTCTCCTTGGTTGGGAACCTCTCATCGGCCCGACGTCGCGGCTGCTCAATGCAAACAAGACAGCAAATCGTCAGCACTAGAAGATTGTACCAAGCCCACAGCACATTGAGGGCACCGCCTTGCTCGACGAGGTCGGAGCTATCGATAACGAATATCTTGACAAGACCAACAATAGTTATCGCGGCCAGTGCAAAGAAGCGGGCAAGCAAACCCCATTGAATGTTCAAGCCCGAATGTTGAATTCCCTTGGCTGTGACATTAAATTTGTGTCCATGCGGACGCAACAACGTGAGTGCCACCACCTTGATGATTTCAGGCGCGACAAGCATTTGATAGACGTCTGAAATCAACGGCAGCATTCGACCACCGCCGAGCCAGATGGTAACGGCAATTTGCGCAATCATCATCGGCGCGAAGTGCATGATGGCGTCCGATGCACTAGCCTGCACCACCCGAATATCAAACATGAAGAATAGGGCCGGCACTATCATGCAGCTCATGCGGAACGCGAAGCTGCCGCACCAATAGAGGAACGTCTCGATCAGGTTGATGCGATACAAGAATGGAAGGTTGTTGCCGAAACGGAGCGGGCTTGACCTCCCTCGACAGATTTGGATGAGGCCCTGACACCAGCGCGTGCGCTGAACGGCGTATTCCCTAATTCCCTCGGGAGCGAGACCAACCGAGAGTTTTTCATTCAGGTAAATTGTCTTGTAGCCTCGCTCCGCCATGCGAACGCTGAGCAGAAAATCCTCCGTGACGGAATCCGTCGGAAAGCCGCCGAACTCCCGCAACACAGCAAAGCGGATGATTGATGAAGTGCCACAGCAAAAGGCCAAGCCCCAGGCATCCTTCGAGGGCAATATGATATCGAAGAAAAACCGCTGCTCGTCGGGAAAGATTTCCGAGATGGCGAGATTGCTCTGGATCGGGTCAGGATTGAAAAAATGCTGGGGAGTTTGCACGATACCAACTGTCTGATCCTTGAATAGACTAAGCGCGCGCGAGACGAAATTGGAGAAAGGTACGAAGTCCGCGTCCAGGACGGCAATGAACTCGGGCGGCGATGGAAGTGCCGCCAAATGCCTAAGTGCGTGATTAATGTTGCCGGCCTTGGCATGGGCGTTATCGGGTCGGGTGAGGTAGTGACAACCTTTCTGAGCGCAGAGGTCTGCTAACCAGTCGCGTCGTCCATCATCGAGAATCCAGACCCTGAAGTTTGGATACTTCAGGCTCAGTGCGCCAATCATGGTGCGTTCAAGGATGGCTCGATCTTCATTGTAAGTGCAGATCAGGACATCGACGAGCGGGCGTGCTTGCATGAGCCACGGCATGTTCGCACTAACGTCCGCCGATCGCGATGAGCTGCGCGTTAACAGGAGCCACGTTATCGTGCCGCCAATCGCAGTCAGGAGCTCAACACCCAGAAACGCGACACCGCACACCCAATCCACGGAGCCGAATTGCGGTAGCGCTGTGAAACGCCATACAAGATAATTCCAGGTCATTGCGAGAGAGAACATGACCAGGCTTGCGCGGATCCACGGCTTCTCGCGATCGGCCCATGGAAGGATCGCACAAAGGACACCGGCTGCCATTAACGCCGGCGCGATCGGTTCGGACCATACCTCAAACATGACTCAGGAGCCGGGCACAAAGAATGCAATGGCGTCGCGAAACGATCGTAGAAATCCGCCAGCAGATGAGTTGAACATAACTGTTCCGGTGCGGCCCACATTGCACTGGACGGACGCAAGTTCGGGGACCGCGACAGCTATGCGATACCCTCCCGACGCCAATCCGGTCGCTTGAATTGCAAGGTTGTCCGGAGGTGCTGCGCTTCCGGACATCCGGATAATCGTTCCGCTGTATCTTACCGATTCACCCGCAACGCGGAACTGCGCCTGGTCTCCAATACGCAATTGATTGAACACGGATTCTCTGACGGTCGCGGTAACGATTGTTCCAGAGCAATCGAGAAGCCGAGCGAGGTCCTGGCCCTTCCTCACCTCTTCGCCGGGTGAGACCAAAACTTCCCACACCTGCCCATCGATTGGCGACGACAACATCGCATTAGAGATCGCTTCGTACCGTGCCGCTTCGGCAGCCACCGCGGCCCGAAGCCTAACGAGCCGGTCGTCACGGAAGCCAAGTTCGGCCTCGGCCTCTGCGAGGCGGACGGATAGTTCATCGGCATGCTGCAGCGAACTGGGACGGTCATTATAGGAATCACCGACATACTCGCCGCGGCGCGCTGCCTCGAGCTCGATCTCAGTAGCGGACAAGCGATGATTGAGAGACTTCTGCGTCTGAGTCGAGACCTTCGCGTCGCGCTCGGCTCGCTCAACGGCTACCGCCGTTTGGTTTCCGGACGCCGCTAGCGCTTTGGTACGTGCGAGCGTCGATGCCGCTTCGATCACCGAAGCCTCCGTGGCAGAAATCTGTGCCCTTAAATCATGCGCCCGCTCCTCGAGCTCCCGTATGCGTCCTGTTTGGAATGCTCGCGCCTGCTTTGCGATCTGTTCGTGAATTTCCTTCAGCCGCGCGAGACGCTTTGCAATGCCTGGCCGCTCCGCTTCGGCTTGCTCCAGCAGCCGTTGCAAATCATCCAGCCGACCACGATCGGCGCGGCTGTTGGCGATATGGAGCACGAACCTGCCCCTTGGAACCGTAGTCCCGATTGTTGGTGTGAAGTCCTCGATCTTGCCGTCGATTGGGGCGCGCAACGAGATGAGGCGCGAATTCACCACGGCCTCCGTGCTTGAAAACTCGAATAGGCGCTGTACGGGACCCACGCCCGCTACGACAATGATCGCCAGGCCTAATACCGATTTCAGTGCGCGCCACCCGAATCGCGAGATCCCGCCCCGATGTGTAAGCGATGGAGTGGGAGTGTGGGCTTCCGGCTGCAGAACATCCGGCGTTCCGAAAGCTTCTTCCAGCAGCGCCGATTGAGCCCTTGCATCAAGACCCGCCAGCCGATCTGGGTGAGCACTCTGCTCTGCTCCCAACGAACGATCAGATGTAGAGGCCCCCGGGGTAGAATGCTGTGATTCTATTTCGGCTTCGGGCGCCCTCTTTTGTTCGGCAGCCATCCAAAATCCTTACCTTCCGTGGCTGCAAATCTGTCCACCGCTGCGGGCAAATTGCCGGAAAATGACAGTTAGCGTTCAGAAATTACAATTTGAGCAATAGCGTCAATAGTTGTTGTTTTTGTTTACGCCGCTGAAACCCAGGAACAGACGTACCTTGCTTGGTTAACTTCAGGTAACTAATCGCTGAGAGTAGAAATCAGCGCTGTCGATCCCTAAGGAAGCTGCGGTCGTTTTGTTTCCCCGCTGACTGACGATTCGCGAGGTTCGTAACCGCGGTTGCTACGACCAAGGTTCATTAATGAATTGAGTCCAGAATTCGCATCGCTCGCGATCGAAGAGATTCTGCTGCGCAGCAACAGATTACGTATTCCTTTTCGATAAGAGGTTTAAGAGGTTTCTGCCAATAATCGTGGCTGAAAATGACGCAGTCATCGGAGAGTGTGGCGTCGGTCAATGTCTTATTTGCAGGAACTCGACCTCGCAGTCTCGAAAGGGTCGCCTGAAAATCGAGAGCGGGCATTGTGGTATGCGACCGATCTCTTGATCGTCGGACGTTATACTGACGACGAAATCTGGATGTTTGGCGAGATCATAGGGCGACTGGAGCGAGAGATTGAGAGCGCCGCCCGCGCTCAACTCGCTAGGCGATTGGCCCGCTCGGACAACGCTCCCGTCAAGGTCATCAAGAAGCTCGCGTTCGACGATTCGATTGATGTAGCCGGCCCCGTCCTTCGTGAATCCTCAAAGCTCGATACGAAAACGCTCATTGCCAACGTCAGGACAAAGAGCCAGCAACACCTACTTGCTATCTCGGAGCGAAAGTCGATTGACCCGGAGGTAACAGACGAACTGGTCACGCGCGGCGATCGCGACGTCGTACGTTCGGTCGCGACCAATTCCGGCGCCCGTCTCTCTGATTTTGGGATTCTCCACATAATCAAGCGTTCTGAAACCGATTCAATCCTCATCGAGGAGATGGGACGCCGCAAGGACGTTCCGAGGCATCTCTTCCAGCAATTGATTGCAAAGGCGTCTGACAACACAAGGAAGCGCCTCGGCAGAGAACGCCCGGATGCGACGACCCAGATCGACACACTGGTAGCGGACGTCACGGGCTCGCTGCATTCAAAATTCGGACCTGCGTCGAGAAGCTATTTCGAAGCAAAGAAAATCGTCTCGGTGCAGCATCACCGCGGCAATCTCAACGAAAGGCTGATTTTCGATTACGCCCAGTCGCGCAAATTCGAAGAGGCAACTGTCGGCTTGGCGTTGTTATGCTCGTTGCCGGTTCATGTTGTTGAACTTGCGCTGGTCGGCACGAACAAGGAAATGGCCCTGATTCTGACCAGGGCACTTGGCTTCTCGTGGGAAACCGCGATGTCACTCTTGTTCCTGGGTGCACCGGATTATCGCATTCATGCGCAGGATCTGGCCGCCATGAAACGGGAATTTGACGGCCTCAACCGAGAGACATCCAGGAGTGTTCTGGCGACCTATCAGTCGCGCAAGCACGCATCCCCGGATATTGATTTTCGTCGCCTGCCTCAGCTTCACGGCAGGTAGCGGCTCAAGAATCCGCTCTGATCCAGAAGCCGACACTGCGCTCTGCCCTCACTTGCTCCACTTTGCTCTCGAAAGGGAATAATTGAGACGCGTCAGGACCGCTCAATCGGGGCATAGCGGACTCTTTGTCTTCAACTCCCTTATCCTGCCCTTACCGCCGCACTTCGTGCAGCGCGGGGGGTAAATCCTTTTGCCGGGCGAGTGCGGGGTAATAACCGGCAGGAAGCCGGTGCCGTTACACGCCAGGCATATCTCTTCGACTAAATCCGACTTTATTGGCTTCATTATGCGTGCGGCTGCGGCGACAAACTATCAGAGCGATAATTACACTTTTCCAAAATTGCGCAATCAATTGCGCGAAGTAACCTTGAACGACAAGGTTAAGCTGAACCTGATCTTGATCGGCCCGCCCGCAAATTGAATATGTGCATTATGGTGTGTGACGATGACAGCTACGCATTGGATTCCGATGGCAACCGCATCCTCATCGGATTAACTCTGGGCGAAACTCGAGAGTTCGAACGTCTCGACGAGTTGATTTCGAGTCTTAGTTCTGCACCAACCGACGAACGGCGCTGGCTTGTACTTTATGATAAGCACGAAGCTGCGGTACGGACATACTTGTCAACTCAGAACGCAAAAGCGCTAAGGGCATCCCGAACGCAGTGATCGTCGTGAAGGACGCTTGATGCTAGTGGCAAAGTCGCTCCTTGTTGCGGTGCGTGACCACCGAGCTTTCCCGGAATCCCGCTTCACCCCGGAAAGCGGACATCAGAGCCAGCCGCCAGCCCGTCAGTAGTTTGCGTGAGCGATGGAGTGATCCAGTCATATCCATACTTACGGCTCCGAGCGCTGATATCGTTACGGTTGGTTTTCGCGTTTGTTGCGACCCGATGCAAGAACGTAGGCCTTCAATGCAAGTTCGACAGAATGAAAATAAAGGAGATATTGCGGACTGCAGTTGTTGGCGTACTCAGGTT
>Ga0081540_1001583_pt1 | contig 19461 bp, 18 predicted proteins | sample TabmetS2T1R1_FD_71024 | JGI IMG/M metagenome (GOLD analysis project Ga0081540, IMG submission 71024) | Tabebuia heterophylla rhizosphere microbial communities from the University of Puerto Rico - S2T1R1 | ecosystem: Host-associated > Plants > Roots > Rhizosphere ... | reverse complement strand
GGACCCCCGCCACGGGGGTCCTCGAGGAGCCGGTGAACGGGCTGGACGTCGAGGGTATCCGCTGGATCCGCGCGCTGCTGCACGACCTGGCCGCCCAGGGGAAGACGGTCTTCGTCTCGTCGCACCTGATGAGCGAGATCGCGCAGACAGCCACGCAGCTGATCGTCATCGGCCGGGGCCGCCTGATCGCGGACACCGGTGTGGCGGAGTTCATCGCCGCGGCCGCGCCGCCGGCGGTGCGGGTCCGCAGCTCGGACCAGGACGCGCTGGCCGGGCTGCTCCGCTCGCCGGACGTGACCGTCACACCCGCCGACGGTGGCGCGCTGGCCGTGTCCGGGATGCCCGCCGCGCGGGTCGGCGCGGTCGCCGCCGCCGCCGGGATCACCGTGCTCGAGCTCGCCACCGAGCAGGCGTCGCTGGAAGACGCCTTCGTCGACCTGACCAATGACGCGGTCGAGTTCCGCGCCGCAGCCCGGCCCGCCGCCGGGGCCACATTCGAGGAGAAGCGATGACATCGGTGACGCCGAATCCCGCGCTCGCCCCCGCGGCCGTGCCAGGCTACTCGCGGCCGCAGAAGGTCACCCAGGCCCGGGTGCTGAGGTCGGAGTGGACGAAACTGCGTACCCAGCCGTCCTCTCTCTGGGCGCTGCTGTCCGCGGTGATCCTGATCGTCGCGTTCGGCATCTTGTACAGCCTGCTGCGGGAGGCCCGGCCGCCGCACGGCGCGGCGGCCGCCTCGTTCGACGCGGCCGGGATCAGCCTGTCGGGGGTGCAGCTCGCGCAGATCGCGGCCGGGGTGCTCGGCGTGCTGCTGATCACCAGCGAGTACGCCACCGGGCTGATCCGGACGACGCTGGCTGCGGTGCCACGGCGCCTGCCGGTGTTGTGGGGCAAGGCAGCGACGCTGACCGTGGCGACCATCGCGGTGAGCCTGCCTGCCGCGTTCGCTGCGTTCCTGGCCGGGCAGTCGATCCTCGGCCACCAGCACCTCGCGGTGCACCTCAGCCAGCCCGGCGTGGCCCGCGCGGTGATCGGCTGCGCGCTGTACCTGGCGGTCGCCGGGCTGCTCGGCCTGGGCCTGGGTGCCCTGCTGCGCAGCACGGCCGGCGGGATCGCGGCGCTGTTCGGCCTGCTGTTCGCGGTCCAGCTCGTGGCCGGCTTCCTGCCGGGCAGCTGGGCGAACGACGTTGGCAAGTACGTGCCGTCCACGGCCGGGCAGGCCGTGACCACGGCCCACCCGGACCCCACGTCGTCGCTGCCGCCCTGGGCCGGGTTCGGCGTGTTCTGCGCGTACGCGGCCGTCCTCCTGGGCCTGGCCGCCCTCCGGATGCGGCGCGGCGATGCCTAGCAGCCGTGCGCACCCTTGATCGAGGGCGCACTGGGCCCTCATGGAGCGCTGCCACGCCGGCCCAGCACGCTACGGAATGGCGCGAATCCCATGCGCAATCGCCGGCATCGTGGTTTGCTGGCGCAAGCGGAACTGACTTGGGCGGGACCTTAGGTGAACGAGCACACGTCGCGCGGTCACGCCGCCGGCTACCGTCGCCGTGACATGCTCACGCTGGCCGGCGTGGCAGCACTGGCCGGGCTGGCCGGTGCCGGTTGCGGCACCGCCACCGGCGAGTCAGTCCCCCGTGCCCAGCCGACGCCGACCAGCTCGGTGGCGAGGTTCTGGGACCGCCAGCGCAGGCACGGCGTGGTGGACTTCGCCAACTGGCCGCTGTATATCGATGTCGGCCACCGGACCTTGCGGGAGTTCACCGCGACGACCGGCATCAATGTGAGCTACACGGAGGTCATCCAGGACACCCCGTCGTGGTTCACCAAGATCAACCCAATCCTGGTGGCCGGCCAGGCCATCGGCTACGACGTGATGGTCATCACCAACGGCTTCCAGTTCTCCCAGTTGCTCGCGGAGGGGAAGCTCGTCCCGATCGACCAGGAAATGCTGGGCAACTTCTACCAGCACGCCTCCGCCAAGTTCAAGCGCCGGTCGTTCGACCCCGAGAACACCTACAGCGTCCCGTGGGCGTCAGGCAGCACCGGCATCGCCTGGAACCCCAAGTACATCAAGACCCCCGTCACCAGCATCAACGAGCTGTGGAACCCGGCTTACAAGGGCCGCGTCGGCATGATGTCCGACCCGCAGGAGATCGGCAACTTCGGGATGATCAAAGTAGGGGTCAACCCGGAGCGCTCGACCCCGGCCCAGTGGCGCGCGGCCGGGAAAGCGCTCGCCGCGCAGCGCCGCGCCGGCCTGGTCCGCAACTACTATCAGCAGTCCTATATCGACGCCCTGAGCAGCGGCGACACCTGGATCTCCATGGCCTGGTCCGGCGACATCTTTCAGCAGAACCTGACGTCGGGAACCGCCCTGAAGTTCGCGATCCCCCGCGAAGGCGGCAGCATCTGGACCGACAACATGGTGATCCCGCGGGGGGCGCAGAACCCCGTCGACGCGATGATGCTGATGGACTGGTACTACCGCCCCGCGGTCGCGGCGCAGTTGACGGCGTCCATCAACTACATCACCGCGGTGCCCGCAGTGCGGCCCATCATCGCCGCGGACGCGGCCAAGGCACGCGGGGAATCCAAGCGCACGCTGACCCAGGTTGCGACCAGCAACTTGGTGTGGCCGACCCCGACCGAATACTCCAGGCTGTACAACTACGCCGACGTGAGCGGCAAGCTGCAGCACGAGTACCTGTCCATCTTCCAGGATGCGATGGGCCAGTAACGGCGCCGGCTTCCGGCCCGTGATCGGCCGGCAGCGGTACCCGAGTGGCGAGCACACGCGGCGGACGACGCTGCGCTACATCCCCGAGGGCGGGCCGCCTTCAATCCGGCTGAGCTGTTCCTGCAGTTGATCGAGGCGTGCGTGCACGAGCGCGATCTCCGCGCCGAGGGCCGCGACCACCTCGGCATCCGGCGGGCCACCGGCGGATCGTGGGCCGGGCCGGGGCTGGGCATCGCCGACCGGGCCGGGCCAGGCTGCCATGCCCTCGTCGGAGGTGACGGGAACCGGCCCGCCGAGCCGGCCCGCGAAGCTGGCGAACGTGACGAGGTAGCCCCGCGCCGCGCAGGCCGTGCACGATGGCATCAGGCAGCGCCATCCCACCAGGCCCAGCCCGCCGTCCGTGAGCCCGGTCGCCGGCCGGCCGCATTCGCAGGGCCCCACCCGCACGGCCCGTACCCGCTGGTGGCTGTAGCGCAGGCCACGCTCGTAGCGGATGAACCGCCCGGACGCCACCACCTCCAGCAGCACGGCCGCTCGGTTCGCGGTCGCGCAGCTCAGGGCCCTGGCCTCGGCCAGCGAGTTGAGGCAATAGAATCCGCAGCTGCACCGGCGCCGCGGCGGGGCGTGCCGGCGGCTCCATACGCACGACGCTTCGGCGCTCGCCGCGTAAACGCGCTGGCCGCCGATGGACAGCCCGGCGAACCCGGCCCGCGCGCCGTCCGCCGACAGCGCCGCATGCGCCAGCTTAAAACCCGTGTACGGCCGGGCCGGACGTTCCTGGGCGGGTCCCCTGCCCAGCACGGCTCAGCCCGCGGCGGCCGGCTCCGGATCCGCGGCGGGCGACGGGGTAGCCCCGGGTGCCTTCGCGTCCGCCCCATCTGGCGGCAGGTCCACCTCCCGGCCCGGGGCCGCCTGCACGTCATCTGCGACGAATCCGGTTGCCAGCTCCTTGCCCAGCTGCATGGTCGCCTCCCTCCGGCACCTATCCCGTACCCGGCGAGGGCCGGTACTAAGCGGTCAGGCATCGCCGTGGCCTCAGCCGGTCCGGCGCCTTTCCCATTCCGTCGGCCACCATCAGCTTCCACGGCAACGCGATCGTCGATCCGGCCGGCCCCGTGGACGACCGCGCGGCACCGAGGGAACCGGCTTCCCCGCTAAGCAACGGCCGCCCGTGCCACATACGTGCCACGGCGAAGCCGCTCCCACCCGCCCCGGCGCGGGGCGAGCGGCCAGTCCTGCGGCCCGGCCCGGGCGGCTGGCCAGGCGTGTGCTCCCGTGCCTGCGTCCGTCCTCAAACTTGTGAACAACCGGTGGGGGGGCAGGGACAGCACGCAGCATGACCGCGTTGTGAATGCCGCATAGGGAAGATCTCCATGTCATCTGCACGTGTTCGGCTTCGCTCCTGCACATGCACGAGTTGCAGTGCGTGGCTAGGGGCCAAGACTCCCAGGGCATCGGTGGCTTGGCTGGGCTGCGGGCAGCGAGCCGGCGCGGTCCGAGGACAAATCCGTACGAACGTTATCCTCCGCTTTGGCAGCGTCCGGGAGTGGCTTGAGCGGGGAAGGAGCCAACGGCCTCCTTAACGTGAACCAGGACGGTGAGCCGGAAGTGAGCCAGCTGGAGTTCGATCGGCGCCTGGCCGGGCGGCTGGAGAAGCTGTATGCGACGCGCGATGTGCTCCGCCGACGCGAGCTGGTGCGGGCTGCGCTCGGCGCACGACCCGGCGACCGCATCCTTGACGTGGGCTGCGGCCCGGGTTTCTACGCCACCGAACTGGCTGAGGTGGTCGGGCAGGAGGGCTCGATCGTCGGCGTGGATATCAGCGCGGACATGCTCATCGTGGCCGCACAGCGCGCTGCAGGGCACGACAACGTCACGTTCCGCCAGGCGGACGCGACCTCGCTCCCGGTCTCCGATGCCAGCTTCGACCGAGCAGTCTGCGTTCAGGTCCTCGAGTACGTGCGCGACGTGCCGGCCGCGCTCAGCCAGATGCACCGGGCGCTTCGCCCGGGCGGCCGGGTGCTGGTGTGGGACGTCGATTGGGCCACCGTGTCCTGGCACGCGATCGATGGGCAGCTGGCACGGCGGGTGCTCGCCGTGTGGGACAAGCACCTGACGCATCCCTCTCTGCCACGGACACTGGCAGCGCAGCTGCGCAACGCGGGCTTCGAGGACGTCCGGATGGACGCCCACGCCTTCGCGACGGCCGAGCTGATCCCCGATGCCTACGGCGGCTCGCTTGTGCCCCTGCTCGAGCAGTACGTGGCCGAGCAAGGCGGGATGAGCCAGGGGGAGGCCAAGACCTGGGCCGATGAGCAGCGCGAACTCGGCGACCGCGATGAGTTCTTTTTCACCGTCACCCAGTTCTGCTTCACAGCAACCCGCCGCAGCTAACCCGACGACCAAGATCATGTAAAGGATCAGGGCCAGGCACCAGCCAGAGTTTGCCGTGCCCGCTGGGGGGCCCTACGTGAGCCAGCACGGCAAGCGCGTTGCCGTACTCATCCGCAGGTTCGGGCTTCTCCAAGCTGACCTTCCAGGCGGCGGAGCCGGCGCCGCGAAGATGGGCGATCGGACCGGCGCTAAGGTTCCCGCATGACCAGATGGCTCATGGTCAAAAGCCGTAACCGAAGCGGAACCTGGTCAGTAACAATCCAGGATGACACCGAGCGCGAGGCATTCCGGGGACCCGCCGGCGAGGTCCGCACCTGGGCCGAGTTGCGTGCCATGGCAGGACAGCATGAAATCGCTCACAAGGCTGTTAGCGGCCCCGGCCTCCCAGAGATGATAACTGCGCTGGGTCCGGCGCCCGACGACTGACCTGAGCGCACAGCGTTATTGGCCATTGGCAGTAAACGGTCCGATGGAGACCACGGCCGGGCACAGCCAGATCACCAGAGCGTGCCCGTCAGCAAGCGCGGCAAGGGACAGCTGCGGTCACTCACGGAAGAGCGAGGTAGTCAGTGCAGGTCACAGCAACTGCAGGTCACGCACGATGAGCGACACCGACTTCCCAGGCTGATTGTGCGGACTCGACTCGATCGCCTGCTCCACGCGGATAGCTGTCAGCAGGCCCTGGTGATTGCGGGCCCATAACCACGGCCGCCAGGCAGGGGCGGGGCGGCCACGGCCAGCGTGATGTGACCTAAGGCCCATCGGGCCACGCTGAGTCCCGCCGAGATCGGCACCTGACAAACGAGCGGGAACCTAGCATGCGTGTCATGCGTGCACCTGTGGCAGGGGCCGAAGGAGCCGGCGGAACGCCGGCGACGGCCCGGCCCTACCTCCTCGGCGGCCTGGCCTCACTGTCCGTCGGGGCTGCTGCGATCCATTTCACGGTCATCTTCGAGCACTTCGCCGAGTACACCTTGTTCGGGGTGTTCTTCTTGGTCACGGCCTGGGCCCAGCTGATCTGGACGGCGGTGCTGCTGTGGCGGCCGTCGCGGCTGTGGCTGTCGCTCGGCATAACCGGAAACGCGCTCGTCCTCGCGGTCTACGTGGCGTCGCGCAGCGTGGGCTTGCCGGTCGGCCCGGACGCCGGCCGCCCGGAACCGTTCGGCGGGCTCGACGGGATGAGCGCATTCCTGGAGTTCGCCCTGATCGCCTGGTGCGCGGCGCTCTGGTGGCGGCCATCTCTCGCCGACCGGCCGGTCCGCCGCCGCGGCCTGACGGCCGCCGCCAGCATGGTGGCCGTTCCCGCCCTGGTGCTCGTGGGGACCGCCGCGGTGATGGTCCCGGGCTTGGCCGGCCCCGAAGGGCCCGCGGGCATGGCCGCGGCACCATCCGGGCCGGGGCCTGCGGGGTCGCCGGGCATGGCCGGCATGGGATCGACGTCGGGTCTCCCGGACATGAAGGCGTACGGCTCCGCCGCGCCGCCGACCGCGGCGCAAGTCATCGCCGCGGGCAAGCTGATCAAGGAAACCGCCGCGAGCCTCGCCCCGTACCGCAGCGTCCGGGCCGCGTTCGCGGCGGGGTACACCTCCGTGCTGCGTGTCAACGGCGAGGAGCACCTCATCTACGACGACGGCGATCCCGCCTACGTCGGCCTCAATCCCCGGCACCCGTCCTCCCTGGTCTATGCGACCGGCGTGTCGCACCACGCGCCGATCCTGCTCGGTGCGACGTACATCGAGAGGGAGAACACGAACGGCCCGCAGGTCGGTGGGTCGCTGACCCGCTGGCACGCGCACCTGATGGTGTGCGACCACGGCAAGCCGGCCATCGCCGGGTTCGGCGTCCAGCTGCGGGGCTCGTGCAACCCGGCGACCTGGAACGACAGGTACACGGCGCAAATGCTGCACGTGTGGGTCGTCCCCTACCCGGGCGGCCCCTTCTCCGACGACCTCAGCCGGGCCGCCACCAGGGCCGCGGTGCAGGCGGCCCTCGAACGGAAATAGGGGCGGCGGCCGGGAGACTGAATGCCGCCGGGGTGCCGAAGGGAGCCTGCGGCGGCTGGCGGCGCCCGGGCCAGCCCGGACCGTGGCTGGGGCGGCGCCGCGCACCTGGCATCCTTGGTACATGAAGGACCCGGTCCGACTGCTCCGCCGCATCGCCGTCACCATCGTGGGAACCGTGATCCTCGCGGTCGGCGTGGTGCTGCTGGTGGCACCCGGACCCGGCCTGCTCGTGATCTTCCTCGCGTTGCTTGTCTTCGCCATCGAGTACGAATGGGCCAGACGCCGCCTGGATGCGGTACGGGCACGCGCGCGCTCGGCGGCCGACAAGGCGGCCGCCAGCCGCATCGCGACCGCCTCCGCCATCCTTTTCGGCATCGGTGCCATCGGCCTGGGCGCGGTGCTGATCTTCACCGACGTGCTGCCCCTGTCCGGCGTGGGGACCGGCGTGGGCGTCGCGGTCGGCGGGCTGACCGTCCTGGCGACCATCGGGTACAGCCTCCGGGAAATGCGGCGTGCCGAGAAGGCCGCCGACGCCGAGCCCGGTCAGCGGACCGGGGCGGCCGAGGACTCCCAATCAGCCCCGAGCCCAGGGCCCGATTAGCCCCGAGCGGGGGGCCGCTACGCGCAACGCAGCGGAACGCCCGCGCCGCGACCGCGCCCGCTGAGGTACCCGGGAGGCGCGCTTGCGCCCCGCCACCGTGATCGGGCGACGGGGCGCTTACGCGGCGCGGCCCTGCGTGCCGGCACGGGAGCGATGTCACTGCTCCAGGCCCGCGCGCAGCCTCACCGCCCGGCGGACGGCCAGCCGCAACCGCCGTTCGGCGCGTGCGGCCCGCCGCGATGCCCTGGCCACCGCGGCCAGCTGCCGGGCCAGGTGGTGCCGCTCGGCTTGCGCCAGGATCTCGCGCTGGCGTTCGCTGGCGAGCTGGCCGCCAATGTGTGGAGGCACATACACGTGACTCACCTCCTTTCCGCAGCGTTGTTGACCGGCAAAGCCGGAATGGCGTGGCCGCGCCCCGTGAGATGACGACGTGGCGGATCATCGCGATGGCGCGGCGGACAGGGCGGGTGGCCTCCGCTGGCGCCGCCGCCCATCACCGCGAGTGACGCGGCTCAACCCGACAGGGGCAGTACCTGGGCGCCAGGGCGGGAGCCGGGCGACGCCTACGCGGTCGTGGTGACCTCGATCGGGCTCCTGCCACACGGGGCGGGTGCTACGGCGCGGATCATGCTTGCGCCGTTCGGCCGTGGCAGCCGCCGCCCCGGGCCGCGCAAGGCGCGGGCCTGAGACCTGGTCCGTTCAAGCGCCATGTCAACACCCCCTACCGCTCCGATCTGGGCTCCTGCTCTGACAGAGCCATGACACGGCGTCCTGATACACCGGCGCGGCATGTCCCGGCCGGCGACCCGCGCGACCGTGCGTACATGCCCACGGCCGGGACAGGGTGAGGATTCCGTGGCCGCTGTGCGACCGATGCTTGTCATTCCTCTCGGTTCGGCCGCTGCGCCGGCCGGCAGCGGCCGGCGCTCGCCCTGCTCGAGCGCTCCGCCCTGGTCTCGGCGCTGCGGACCCTCCCCCTCCGGCAGCGTGAGGCGCTCGTGCTGCGCTACTACGCCGGCCTGCCGGAAGCGCAGATCGCCTCGGCCATGGGAATCAGCAGAGGCGCGGTCATGAGCCACAACGCCCGGGCGGTCGCGTCGCTGCGCACGGTACTGGACAGCCCGACCGATTGATGTGGGCGGCTGCCGCTCCGCGCGCCGTCTGGGGGAAATCCCCCAGGTGAAGACGGGCGCTTACCACGTTCTGGGGCGGCCCGCCAGCTTCGTAGCGTGATCTCCCGAGGAGATGAACGCGGGGCGCCCGCGTCCCGGTTGGCGCAGGCGTCCCAGTGACCCGGGAGCTCACATGATCGAGGTCCGCGATCTGACCAAGCGCTACGGCCCCACGCTCGCGGTCGAGGCGCTCGGCTTCGACCTGCGTCCGGGGATCGTGACCGGCTTTCTCGGCCCCAACGGGTCGGGCAAGTCGACCACGATGCGGCTCATCCTCGGCCTGGACAAGCCCGATGCGGGGCAGGTGCGCATCGGCGGCCGCCGCTACCGCGACCTGCGCTGGCCGCTGCGCGAAGCCGGGGCATTGCTGGAGGCCAGGGCGTTCCACGCCGGCCGCAGCGCCCGTGCCCACCTGGCGGCGCTGGCGGCCAGCAACGCGATTGACCGCCGCCGGGTGGACGAGGTCCTTGACATGGTCGGCCTGGCCGGCGCCGCCGGCAAGCGTGCCGGAAGTTTTTCGCTCGGCATGGCGCAGCGCCTCGGGATCGCCACGGCGCTGCTCGGCGACCCCCCGGTCCTGCTGCTGGACGAGCCGGTCAACGGCCTGGACCCGGCGGGGATCCACTGGATCCGCGACCTGCTGAGGTCGCTCGCCGGGCAGGGCCGCGTCGTTTTCGTCTCCAGCCACCTGATCAGCGAGATCGCGCTGATGGCCGAGCACCTGGTGGTGATCGGCCGGGGCCGGCTGCTCGCCGACACCTCGGTCGCGGCGTTGTCGGCCGGCGCAGCATCCCTGGAGGACGCCTTCCTGCGGCTGACCGGCGCCAGCACTCAATACCGCGGCCACCCCGATGTCTCCGGCCAGGCGCCTGGCGTGTGGGCGGCCGACAGCAAGGAGGGCTCATCATGATCGTGCTCACAAGGCGCGCGCCGGCCGGCCACTACCTGTTCCGGCACGTGGCGCGAATGGAATGGATCAAGCTCCGGAGCCTGCGGTCTACCTGGTGGACGCTGGCGATCACCGCGGCGGGCGCGACGGCAATGGCCGTCGCCATCGGGCTCAACACCATCAGCAGGTCCGCGGACCTGACGAACAACGTGCTGGCCGGGGTGGTTCCGGGCCTGCTGCTGAGCGGTGTGCTCGGCGTGCTGTCGATGACCAGCGAATACACATCGGGGATGATCCGGGCGACGCTCACGGCGGTCCCCAGAAGACAGCTGCTGCTCGCCGCCAAGGCCGCGGTGTTCGGCGCCGTGGCGCTGGCCGTAGGCGAGCTGGCCGCATTCCTGGCCTTCTTCGCCGGCGGGGCCGCCTTCCGGCACGGCATAGTGGCGCCCGCCCTGAGCCAGCCGGCTGTGCTCCGGGCGGTGCTGCTGGGCGGGACGAGCTACTGCCTGATCGGGCTGCTCGGCCTCGGGCTCGGTGCCATGATCCGGCACACGGCGGCGGCCATCGCCGTGCTCGTCGCCGGCGTCTACCTCATCGCGCAGATCATCGGCGCGGTCACGCACGCCGTGGCGGCCTACATGCCGATATTCATCATCGGGAACTCGCTGACCACTACCAAGCCGGTGCTGTGCGGGGGGCTCGCGCAGTGCCCGCACGTCCTGTCCGCGTGGGCCGGCCTCGCCGTGCTGAGCCTGTACGCGGCGGTGGCGCTCGCGATCGGAGGCTGGATGCTCGCCCGCCGTGACGCTTGAGCAGACAATGGACCCATGGGCACAACCGGTCCAGTGGACCCGCTGGCCGCCGGCCACCCGCCCGGGGCCGGTCTGGGCGAGCCGGCGCGGCCCGCTGAGCATCGGCGGCCGGGAGGTTCGCTGGCCGCGGTGACCCGCGGGGCGGTGCGCGCGCCGTTCACCGCCCGGGCACTGCGGGAACTGCTGTTCTGCGCCATCGAGGTCCCGCTCGGGCTCTGCGTCCTCGCGGTCCCCATCGCGCTGGCGGGATTGCCGCTCGCTGTGACCCTGCTGAGGCAGGGCGCCACCACGCCGGCCCAGTCCTCTCCTGCTCGTCCCGCGGGGGGGATCCTCGCCGGCGTGATGCTCCTCGCGCTGCTGGCGCTGTTCTTCCTGGCGCCGCGGATCGCACGAGGGCTAGGGGCGGTCCACCGCCGCCTGGCGGCGCGGCTGCTTGGCGAGCGCATCGCCGGGCCGCCGCCCATCCGGCGCGGCCGCGGGGTCGGCGGCTGGCTGAGCGCCACGGCGCGCGACGGCCCCGGCTGGCGGGCCGCGGCGTACCTGCTGGTGAAGCTGCCGGTGACGGTGGCCGAGCTCTACGCCGCGTTCCTCGCGGCCGCCGGGCTGGCCAACCTGACCTACCCGTTCTGGTGGCCGCTGTTCCGCAACCACCCCCCGGGTGTGCGGCTGCAGCCCGTTGCGGCGCTCACCCCGTTCGGAGCGCTGCACATCGCCACGTTCCCCGGCACGTTCGCCGCCTTGGCGGCCGGCGCGGCGATGATACTTGCCGCCCCCTGGGTAGCCAGGGGGGCCGCTGCGGCGGACAGCTGGCTCATGCGCGGCCTGCTCGGGCCCGGCCGGCTCGCGCAGCGGGTCGCCGACCTGGAACAGTCCAGGGCGCTGGCGGTCGAGGACTCCGCCGCGCTGCTGCGCCGGCTCGAGCGGGACCTGCACGACGGCGCGCAGATCCGGCTGGCCACCATCGCGATGAACCTCGGGATGGCCAGGGAGAAGCTCGGCGACGAGACCGACCCGGCGGTCCGCGAGCTGGTCGACACCGCCCACCGGGGAGCCAAGGACGCCCTGGTGGATCTGCGCAACCTGGCCAGGGGCATTCACCCGGCGGCACTCGACAGCGGCCTGCCCGACGCGCTGGCCACCCTCGCCGCCAGCAGCGCCATCCCGGTCGAGGTGACAACGGCCGTCCCGGAGCGCCCGGCGCCCGCGATCGAGACGATCGCCTACTTCTGCGCCGCCGAGCTGCTGGCCAACGCCGCCAAGCACAGCCACGCGAACAAGGTCACGATCGAGGTCACCGAACGGGGACGGACGCTCGTGCTGCGCGTCAGCGACGACGGCCGGGGCGGCGCGGACCCGGCCCGCGGCAGTGGCCTGTCCGGGCTCGCACAGCGCGTGCGCACCGTGGACGGCCGCCTGGAGGTGGCAAGCCCTCCGGGCGGCCCGACGCAGGTCACCGTCCAGCTCCCGCTCCGCGCCTGAGGCCGCGCCATGACCGGACCGAGATCCCTGCGCGTCGTGATCGCCGAGGACGCGAGCCTGTTCCGGGAGGGCCTTGCCCGGCTCCTCGCCGACCGGGGCCACCACGTGGTGGCCGCCGTGGGCGACGCGGACGCGCTGCTGGCCGCCGTGGCCGAGCATGATCCCGACGTGGTGGTGGCCGACATCCGGATGCCGCCAACGTACACCGACGAGGGCCTGCGCGCCGCCATCGACCTCCGCCGCGATCACCCGCGGACGGGGGTGGTCATGCTGTCGCAGTACATCGAGACCAAGTACGCGGCGCGGCTGCTGGCCGGCAACGCGGCCGGCGTCGGGTACCTGCTCAAGGACCGGGTCGCGGACGTGGCCGAGTTCGCCGACGCGCTGGCCCGGGTGGCGGACGGCGGTACCGCGCTCGACCCGGAGGTGGTCAGCCAGCTCGTCCGCGCCAGCCGGCACGCCGACGGCCTGGCCGCGCTGACCCCGCGGGAGCGGGACGTGCTCGCGCTGATGGCCGAGGGCAGGTCCAACGCCGGGATCGCCACCGCCCTCGTCGTCTCGGGCGGGGTGGTCGAAAAACATGTGGCCAGCATCCTGATCAAACTGGGCCTGCCGCCGTCGGAGGCCGACAACCGCCGGGTGCTCGCGGTCCTGCGCTATCTCGGGTCCTGACCGCTCGAGATCTGGCGATCAGACTGCCGCCCCGCCGGCTGCCCCGCCGTGTGCGGCCCACATCGACTGCCGCCACGCGACTGCCCCGCTGTGTGCGGCCTACTTCGACATCCGCCCGCTCGGCGGGCGGATGGGGGGAATGGCGGGGCCGGGGCTCCGGCGCGGTCCCGACCACAGCGCCGGCACGGCGTCGATGGCCTCTGCCACCGCATAGGCGGCCTGCTCGTAGTTGAGCCGCCAGCCGACGAACTCGGGCCACGCCTCGGCGGGGTCGCGCTCGATCGGGAAGTCGACCTCGCGCATCCGGCCGACAGCCTCGAGGAACTCCTGGTAGGTCATCCTGATCTGGGAGTTCGGGTCGGGCTCGTCGGGGACGTCGAAGCCCATCGCCCGGGCGATCTGCCGGAAGCACAGGAACCCGCTGCGCAGGCACAGGCGGGCCGGTACCACGGGCGCGGACTTGGGGGACAGCGTGAGAATGAGCGCGGCGGAATCGAGCACCGCGAGCAGCGCGGTCACCCAGGACGACAGCGGCCTGGGTGAGCGGAAGCGCACCAGCGGCAGGTAGCTGGTGTGGCTTTCCGCGATGTCCGCGGCCCAGCGTTCCCACCGGTCATACAGGTCCGGCAGCGTATCGATGGTGGAGACCCCCGACCCCAGCGCGTAGTGGGTGCGCGCCAGCAGCTCCGGTCCCCAGGACGGGAAGCCCGCGCGGGCGTTCAGCAGCGCCACCTCCGTTTCCCTCCGGTTGAACGCCGCATACAGGGTCGGCAGGTAGGCGATCTGCAGCGTGATGATCACCAGGCCGGTCATCGCGGCGGCGAACACCAACGCCGAGGGCACCCCGCCGCGCGGCTCGGAGAACCCGAGCGTGAACATCGCGGACCCGGCGCCGGTGAAGGCCGCCCCCAGCCCTCGGGTTTCGAACGGCCACAACAGCAGCATGTAGCCGACGAAGGAGATCCCCAGCCAGGCGATCAGCTGCGCGAGCAGGATCGCCGGCGCCTGCGCGGCGAGCACCCGGTCACGCAGCCTGTGGTCGTCGATGTGGCCGGTTACCAGCCGGAACGCCCCGTTCACGGCGAGGTCCGTCCATCGCGTCAGCCAGCTGGTGATCGCGCGGGGCACCATCAGCGTCCCGATGACGCTGGCCCACGCGGTGAGCACGAGCAGGCCGCCGACGGCAGCAGCCAACGAACGGCCAACGAGCGGGACAACCATGGCGTTCTCCTCGACGGTCGGTGATTATGCCGAACCTACTGAGGTCCGGCCGGCCGTGGCTGGGGCTGGTTCCCAGGCCATACCGGACCTAGGGTGACATCAAGGTCATCATCGGACTGCCGGTCTGAGTGACTGTGGGCCGCATTCGCCCGGCCACGCCACACGGTCCGGGGCCGCGTCCACGGCCGCTGGCCGGGCTCGGAACCAGGAGGGATCAATGAAGACCAGGGCTGCGGTGCTGCGCGGAGTAGGCCAGGACTTTGAGGTCACCGAACTCGACCTGGATCCCCCCAAGGCCGGCGAGGTGCTCATCCGTTATGTAGCTGCGGGCTTGTGCCATTCCGACGAGCATCTGCGGCACGGCGACATCGTGCCGCGCTTCCCCCTCGTGGGCGGCCACGAGGGCGCGGGGATCATCGAGGAAGTCGGGGAGGGCGTCACCCGGCTGCAGCCCGGCGACCACGTGGTCTGCTCGTTCCTTCCGGTCTGCGGCCATTGCCGGTGGTGCTCGACCGGCAAGTCGAACCTGTGCGACATGGGTGCCACCATTCTCGACGGCTGCCTGGCGGACGGCACCTACCGGTTCCATGCCGGCGGCGAGGACCTCGGCGGCATGTGCATGCTCGGCACGTTCTCCGAGCGCGCGGTCATCTCCGAGCACTCCGCCATCAAGGTCGACCCGGACCTGCCGCTGGACAAGGTCGTGCTCATCGGCTGCGGGGTCCCCACGGGCTTCGGCTCGGCCGTGCACGCGGCGGCCACCGAGCCGGGCGACACCATCGCGGTCTACGGCATCGGCGGGATCGGCATCAACGCCGTCCAGGGAGCCGCGCTCGCCGGTGCCAGGAACGTCGTGGCGATCGACCCGCTGGCCAACAAGCGGGAGATCGCGGAGCAGCTCGGCGCGACGCACAGCTGCGAGACCGCCGAGCAGGCCCAGGAGCTGATCACCGAGCTGACCCGCGGCGTGGGCGCCGACAAGGCGATCGTCACGGTGGGCATCGTGACCTCGGAGGTCGTCGCGAACGCCTTCAACGCGATCCGCAAGGGCGGCACGGTGGTGGTGACCGGGCTGGCCGACCCCACCAAGAACACCATCGAGCTTCCCGGCGCGCTGCTGACGCTGTTCGAGAAGCGCATCCAGGGCAGCCTGTTCGGTTCCGGCGACCCGTTCCACGACATCCCGCAGATGGTGGAGCTGTACCGGACCGGTGACCTCAAGCTGGACGAGCTGATCACCAGCACCTACACCCTCGACCAGGTCAACCAGGGGTACCAGGACCTGCTGGACGGCAAGAACGTCCGCGGCGTGATCCTTTATGGCAGCCCCTGAGCCGGACCCGTTGTCCGCGCGGCCGGATGCGTTCGGCGCGCAGCGGGACGCGTTGGGCGCGCAGCCGGGCCCGGCCCCGCCCATCGTGGGGCTGCGGCGGGAGCGCGAGGTGCTCACCGTCGCGCTGGAGGCCGGCCGCCACGTGGTGATCGAGGGCCCGCCGGGCACCGGCAAGTCGACCCTGCTGCGGGACATCGCCCGCCGGGCGGGCAGGGCAGTCGTGTTCGCCGAGGGCAACGCCGAACTCACCCCCGGCAGGCTGATCGGGCAATACGACCCGGCGCAGGTGCTCGCCGAAGGGTACGTGCCGGCCAGCTTCACCGACGGTCCGCTGCTACGGGCCATGCGGTCCGGTGCGCTGCTGTACCTGGAGGAGTTCAACCGGGTCCCGGAGGAGACGCTCAACGTCCTGATCACCGTGCTGACCGAGAGCGAGATCGCGGTGCCCAGGCTCGGCATGGTCCAGGCCAGCGCGGGGTTCCGGCTGGTCGCCGCCATGAACCCGTTCGACGCGATCGGGACCGCGCGGGTGAGCCACGCCATCGCCGACCGGATCTGCCGGGTCGTTCTCGGCTACCAGGACGCGGCCGCCGAGCGCGCGATCACTACCGCGATCACCGGCTGCGGCAGCGGCCTGGTCGTGGACTTCGCGGTGACGCTCACCCGGGCCACCCGGGAGCACCGCGACGTGCGCATGGGCGCGTCCGTGCGGGGTGCGATCGACCTCGTGGTGCTGATGACCGGCCTGGCGCGGCTGCGCGGTGAGACCGGCATGGTGCGGGCGACAGCCCGGGACGCCACGCACGCCGCCCTTTCCGGCCGGATCCGGATCGCCGACGGCTGCGACCGGACCCCGGAGTCGGTGCTGGATGAGCTGCTGGAGAGCCTCTGGCCGGTGGATTCGCCGCTGCCCCTTGACTACGGCAGCGGCCCGCTGGGCGCCGATCAGCCGACCGCACCGGACGGCCGGGGAAAAGCTGACGGCCAGCGCCGCGCACCGGCGCCGGCCCGCCACCACGAGTCCGCCTCCGCGGCGCGCCGCGCCCGGGCCAGGGACGGCGCGACCGGCGCGCGGCGGACCATCAGCCGCGCCGAACTGGCCGCCAGGCACCCGTCGTTCGCCGCCGTGTCGCCCGGGGTCGGCCGGCTCGACGAGGATGCGTTCGCACGGCTGCTGGCCGCCGACCCCGACGCCACGGTCACGTTCCTTACCGACCTCACCCGCGCCACCGACCGGGATCTGCGTGCCGCCGCGCGGCGGCTGGCGGCACGGGTGTTCTTCCGGCTGGGCAGGACCGGCCAGAAGCCCGCACGGGGCGCCCGCCGGCTCGGTCCCGGCCGCGCCGAGGGGGATCTCGACCTGGACCGCACCCTCGACCGCTGGTCGGGATCCTGGCCTCCGCAGACCGACGAGCTGGTGACCCGGTCCTGGCTCGCCCACCGCCGCGCGGTGTGCCTGGCGATCGACAGCAGTGGCTCGATGTCGGGCCTGGCGGTCGCCCTGGCGGCGGTGGCGGCCGCCAGCGTGGTTCTCGCGGCGGACGGGCGGCTGGCTCCCGGGATCATCGCGTTCAGCGGCGGGGTCACGGTACTGCAGGCGCAGGGCACCCGCCGCGTCCCCGGGGACCTCGTCGGCGAGCTGGTGGCGCTGCGCGGGCACGGAGTGACCGACCTGGCGGGCGCGCTCCAGGCCGCCGCCGCCCAGCTGGCCAGCGCGGCCGCTGACGAGCGGGTGGTGGTACTCCTCTCCGACTGCCTGCCAACCACGGGCGGCGACCCGGCGCTGGCGCTGACGGGGATCAGCCGGCTGCACGTGCTGTGCCCGCTGCCCACCGCAGCATCGGAGCGGGCCGCCGCCGCCCTGGCCCGCCAGGGCGGCGGCATGAGCGAGCCGCTCCGGAGGCTCGCCGACGTCGCGCCGGCGCTGACCCACCTGCTCTCCTGAGGCCCGGCGCGGCGGCTGGTGCGTCTGCGGAGGATGGGGCGGCGGCGGGGGCCCGGATACGTTATCGCGCTGCGCAGCGGCCTGCTGCCAGTCTCCGCCGTGCTCCCGGCGGACCGAGAGGCGGCAAGACGGCCGGTGAACCTTTGGCGCCGTTCAGACGTCCTGAAAGTAGGTGCCAGGCAGTCTGGGCGGCATCCCACGTCGGACACCAGCACTAACGGAGGGCAGTTGCCCTTACGAACGCCGCCGACTGCCTGTGATAGTGCTGCGTGCCCTTGGGTCCCTTAGGGGGTATCCGTCCCGTTGCGGGAGTGACCGGGCAGCGCAATCTGCCGCACGGTGCGGCCCGGCTTGGATACTCTCGCCACACCGGGACTGAAGCTTGGGACTCGGTGTAGTTCCCCGCTGTTGGAGGCCATCGTGGACCCTGGACGTCGCACGTCCGGGGCTCGGCTGCCGGTGGCACCTGTGCGGATGCCCTTGAGAAGAGCCGGATTACGGTCAGGCTCGGCCAAGCGCACGAATCGGGGCAGATCCCCCGGATCTGGCGCACGTTCCCCCGTAGCCGGGAACTGCAGGTTCGGGACTGCGCGGTTGCCGCATGGCCGAGCTTGCGGTTCCGGGCTCGGCCAAGGGCAATCGCACCGCTCACCTGTACCCGGCACGAGACGACGGAGATGATGACCCTCAGCAGGGGATTCCGCGGCGACGCAGGAGCCCCCGAGCAAATGGCCACGCACGTGGCTGCGGCTGCGCTGATCGTCACCACGGTTCCCACCGCCAACGTCCCGCGAGCCGCAGACGGGCCAGCCGGGGCCCTCGCTAATATCTCGGCCAGGACTCTCGGTGCCGACGGCAGGCTCATGGAGATCCGCAGCCTGGGCGACGGCTGGCCTCGGCCGAACGGGGGAGTGGGCGAAGGCATGACGATCATGGCCGACGGGGTGGCGGCGGTTTTCGCCACTGCCGGGCTCGTGACCGGGCTGAGCCGTCGCCGGACCGGTGTCCCTGACCGGCAGCGGCGGGCGCCGCCGGGCTGGAACCTCAGGCAAGCGACAGAACTGGCTCCGTACAAGGACAGGACCCGATATGCGCGCCGAGAACGCAAGCTGGCCATATAACGCTCCTGGCAGGGACGATCCGGACTGGTCTGCCGACAACGGCCCGGTCGGCGACGGCCGCCCAGACTGGACCGCGGGCGACGACAGCTGGCCGCCGAACGGCGCCTCCCCCGGCTGGCCATACGGCGAAGACCACCCCAGCTGGCCAGCCAGCGGCGGACCGGACCGGCCACGTGCCGGCGGCGGATCCTCCCCCCGAGGACGGGAACCGGCCGCCGCGCCGCGTCACGACCCTCGCTCGCCGTCGGCGCTGCCGCCGACGCCGGGGCCACGGGTGCGGGTTCCCGCCGACGGCGGACCGGACGAAGCGGCGCAGTGGTCAGGCCGGCACGCCGCGGGCGCGGCGCCACCGTCGAATTACGAGGTCGCGTTCGGCAACGGCCCGGTCCAGGTCCTGCTGCCCTCGGCGGGCCAGGAGTGGCCGGCGGGCGCCGGCGAACGTCCGGCAGAGCTGCACGACCCCGCCCAGCAAGATGCCGGGGGATTCCAGAACGCGGACTCCCTCCGGCTGGCTGATCGGATCCTCTCGGATGCGGATGGCCAGGCTGCCGGGATCAGGCAGCAGGCGCTGGACCAGGCCAACGCGATACGTGCAGCTGCCGAGCGGGAAGCCGACGAGGTCAGGAGGCAGGCGGCTTACCAGGTCGGCGCGGCACGCGAAGCCGAGCGGGAGGCCGAGGAGATAAAGCGGCAGGCGGAGTACCAGGCCAACGCGATACGTGAGGCGGCGGCACGGGAGGCCGACGAGCTGCGGGCGGGCGCCATCAGGCTGTCGGCTGAGCTGGGCCAGGTGGCCGCGTACGTCACCAGGACCCTCACCATCCCCGCGATCACGGCTGGGGAGCCGGAGGCCCTGCCCGGGCCTGAGCTCATCGACGACGGCGGCCCAGGGCCTCAGGCCGCGCAGCAAAGGGACTGGCAGCCAGGTGCCCCGCCACGTCCGGGGGGCCGGCACAGGCCGCAGGCCCGGACCCGGCAGCGGCTGACCGACACCAGCCCGCCGATGCCAGCCGTGGAGCCACAGGACGGGCAGCAAGACGCCCCGCCCGCCGCCCGGCCACGCCCACAAGGGCGGCCCAGGG
>Ga0081540_1001582_pt1 | contig 19461 bp, 18 predicted proteins | sample TabmetS2T1R1_FD_71024 | JGI IMG/M metagenome (GOLD analysis project Ga0081540, IMG submission 71024) | Tabebuia heterophylla rhizosphere microbial communities from the University of Puerto Rico - S2T1R1 | ecosystem: Host-associated > Plants > Roots > Rhizosphere ... | reverse complement strand
CCTTGATGCGCGCCATTTCCTTCAAGCCGGTTTCATGAATCTCTTTCGCACTCATGTTTGTCGTGGTGGTGCGGTGCAGAGCGGACTCGTAAAACTCCGCGCCATCCCTGAACTTCCAGACACCGTCATCTTCGGTGGCGCGCTTGGCTTGCTCCTCCAAGAAAGCGATCAGTTTCTCATAAGCAGGTTTTACCGATTCGTTCAGTGCCTTGATCGCATCGGCCACGAGCCGATCGCGCGTGTTGCCGTCCGCCTTGCTTAAGGCGGTCACTTTCTTCGTGAAATCTCCCAACAGCGGACTGTCGTCAGGCCCGGAATCGAACGGTTTCCCCTGGATGACCTTGTAACAGGCATCGAGCACAAGCGGAAAAACGAAGCGAGGCACTACCACCCCTGTCTCTTCACGCGCTTTCAAATTGACGAGTAACTGATCGAACAACTTGGGAAACGCGCGCAGCCGTGCGATATAGGCCTCCGCGTCTTTCACGTCATCGATCTTGTGAATGTTAATCATGAAAGTCGGCATCTGCGTATGGAAGCCCCGCATCTGGCTGACTGGATAAATGTCGAAGCGATATTTAAATTCTTCCGCTTCGCGCGCTGCCTCGCGCTCGAAGAGCTTGTAACTCAGCCGTGTTTGAGCATCAAGCGCTTCGAACTTGATGTTCTTTTTTAAATCCGCCAACTGGCGCTCCCAAACCTTCTCATCGGCTGTGGCTTTCTCCTCAGACAAGTCCTCCAGCTGATCGTAATGCGTCTTGATACCATAAAACGATTCGTCCACCGGATGGCGTGAAAGCGTCTCGTCCCAGCATTTCTCAAAAAAGTCGTTAGCCTTTTTTGATTCAGCTGCGATTTCGGCTGGGGCATAAGCCGATGCAATTCCGCTTAAAGTTAGAGAAAATGCGATCGTTAACGAAATCTTCATTGCCCTGTTCGTTTCTAAATCAAGCGTTGAGCGGCTGTCACGCTGTAGCCTTGTGCGAAGGCCGGTTGGGCGTTTAGAACTTCAACCTGTTGTCATGTAGCCTTCTTCGCCGTGTTCGTTAATGTCGAGCCCCTGCCGCTCGATCTCCGGCGCAATACGGAGGCCAATCAGCCCCCTGACGATGGCGCCGATAATTGCGCTTCCAACCACCGCAAACACGATCGTGATCCCGATTGCTTTCAATTGCTCCAACCAAAGCGTGTGCCCCACAATCTTGGCAAGGCCGTTTTGCGTGGCCGGATTAGGCGCTCCGGTGACACTTGATAGAAGATTTGGATTCACACTCGCAGTCGCGAGAAAGCCGGTGAGGAACGCGCCCAGCGTTCCGCCCACTGCGTGGACGCCAAAAGTATCCAGCGCATCGTCGTAGCCAAGCCACGATTTCAATTTGGTGCAGGCGAAAAACGGGACGATTCCCGCCGCGATTCCGATAATCACCGCGCCAGTCGGAGCAACATACCCGCACGCCGGAGTAATCACCACGAGTCCGCCCACAGCACCGGAACAAAATCCGAGGACACTCGGTTTACCGCGCAGTGCGTACTCGAGCATCGCCCATGTGAACGAAGCCACCGCAGTGGCGAGCGTCGTACTCATGAACGCGTTCGCTGCGATTCCATCAGGCGCAAGAGCGCTACCGGCATTGAAACCGTACCAGCCGACCCAAAGCAAACCGGTTCCCACCATGCAAAGCACCATGCTATGTGGCGCCATGATTTCTTTTCTAAATCCGATCCGATGCCCGAGAAGAAGGCACAAGACCAGCGCCGACCAACCGGAAGTCATGTGAACGACCGTTCCACCGGCGAAATCGATCGCAGTAATTTTGGCTCCGGCATTCCAAACTCCATTCATCCAACCATCGATTCCCCAGACCATATGCGCGATCGGAAAATAAACGGCAAACATCCAGACCCCGACAAAAATAAGCACGGCCGCGAATTTCATCCTCTCAGCGACTGCCCCAATGATTAACGCGGGCGTGATGATCGCGAACATTAGTTGATACATCGCGAAGACATTCTGCGAGACCCAGTACGAATAGTCACCGTTAGGTCGCCCATCCACACCGTGCAGAAAAGCAAACTTCAATCCTCCAATGAAAGGTGAGCCCCGCGAAAAAACGAGAGAATAGCCGATGAGCCACCAGAGGATCGTCACCAAACCGGCAATGCCGAGGCACTGCGCCAGCACAGAAAGAACGTTCTTTGCGCGGACGAGACCGCCGTAAAAAAGCGCAAGTCCCGGCAATGTCATAAACAGCACCAGCGCCGCGCAGGTCATCAGCCAGGCATTGCTGGCAGGGCCGGGACCGGAAATATTTGATGCAATTGGCGCGTTCGCCGAATCGGCGCCGCGCGCCGAATTGTTCACGTAGGCTTCCAAGTCGGCAACGCGCTGCTCCAGAGACGGCGAAGCGGAAGGCGGCGACGTTTCCGCGCTCAGCGGAGACGAAAACGCAATGACCGCCGTGAGCAAAAATACCCGGATCATTACGCGCTCTCGTTATAGCGCGTGGATTTGTTGCGGCAAGGAAAATGCCGCTGTGCGAGGGGCACTAATCAAAAGCCGGACGGCAAAGCCGCATTCACTCGCCAACGCGCTGAGGACAACGCGTTCGAGCCTATCAAAAGTGATCGGCTTCTCCTGAACACCAGTCCGGCTTGGACCGATGGCAAATAGATTCCTGCCAAAAGTGCAAGGTCCATCAAAACATTTCAGACAAAAGGAAAACTCCGCCGAGCGGCCGGCCAGGCCGGGTTAAGGCGCTCGACGGAGTTGCTCCTCAGTCTCCAAAACTTCAACGCTTAGCTTGTTTCCTTCAAGCTTTCGTTATCGAGGTCCACGCTTCGCTTCGAATTACGCACCATTGAAAGCACGGCGACGCGCAGACCGTGTCGGTCGATTGCGTCGCATCGTCTTCGTCATCGTCCTCATCCTGTTCCTCTTCATCGGCATCGGTTTCGGGCGCGACTGCTGGTAAGTCATTTTGCTGCAACTTCTCATAACGCTCCCGAACGTCGGCGGGCATTTTATCCCGATCCTCCTTGGTCTCCACCGGTCCGCTAAAGAGCAATTTCCCCTGGGTATCTTTCGCGGTGAGTATTTTTTTCCCATCCACATTTTCCAGCTTCATCTCGCCTTTATCGTCCGAGAAAACGATTTGCGCCTGGCCGAGGTCGATTCTCGTAGCCTTGAGTGTGCCGTTGTCTTTACTCAGAATTCGAATTTCCCGCGCTGCGCGGCGTGCGTCTTCCCGCGCCCGTCTTGCCGCCTCGTGAGCTTTCATCACTGTTTCACGGATCATGCCGCGTTGTGCCCCGAGTTGCTCTTGCAACTGTTCTTTCAAACCTTGCATCTGCTCACCGAGCTCACCCGTATCATCAAAATCCCAGTGCGATTCATGTTTGTCCCCGGGCGTCCAGGAATGACGCTGCGGTCTTTCTTTCTTTGAGAGCTTGACGGTGATCTTCTGCTCCTGGCCCTTGCGCAAAATCGTGAGCGTTACGTCCGTGCCGTCAGAGAAAGTCTGCAGGAGCTTCCGCAATTGGCTCGGTTCGATCAAAATCTGGTCGTTGAGCATTTTGAGAATATCGTTCTGTTGAATACCCGCCACTGATGCGGGGCTCTGGGGCACAACGTACTCGACGACTAATCCCAGCCCTTTAGACAGGCCGAGCTGTTCGCTAACCACAGTCGGCACCGGCGACGTTTCTACGCCGAGAAATACCGCCGGAACTTTAGGCGCCTTTTCATGGCCACCCGGCGGCGGGGGATGCGGCTGACCAGGTGGCTGTGGCGGCGCGGGTGGTGTTTGCGCAAATCCTGCGATCGGCAAGAAGGCAACGGTTGCGATGATAGTGATAAGTTTAATTTTCATGGTCTTGTTTTGTTAAATCATTGGCCGGAAACCGGAACGAGGACGACTTCCTCGCTGGGATAAGAGACTCGAAGCGATGCGCCCGTGGAGGGATTACGCCATTGCCACGTCTCCCGGGTTTGATAACGAAGGCGCCTCAACGGTTGCTTCGAACCATCGCCAAATTGCAATCCCTCGTCACGAGTGTTGTAGACGACCTGCATCGCGCCAGCCGAAATGAATTTGTTGGACGACCCGGATCCATTGACGCCGCTCCTACTGGAAAAAGACGGCACGGCCTGATCTAGCTGCGACGTGCCAGGCAGTTTCGTTTGAGACGAAGGAGAAACTTGCGCAATTTCTGTGCCTTCGTGTCGCGTTTGATCGGTGTTGATCCGGGCGATCAACAGAACGACGGCAGCTGCAGCTGCTGCGAGGCCAATACCAAACCTGAAAGGCGCTTCCGTAAAACGCCGAAGCCAGTGCACGGTTGGCCTGGCGTCCGGCACGGCGGACGCTCTACAATTCTCGGCCATCGCTTCCTCGATGCGTTCAAACAGTACAGGTGAAGGCCGCGCCGGTCGCAGCGCTTTCAGGTCATTCTCAAGTTCGGAGAAATCGTTCATTGGGGTTGCAGGCTCTTCTTCAGATGGATCAGGGCATATCGATATCTAGACGCTGCAGTATTCTGGGAAATTCCTAGTGCACCGGCGATCTCGCTAAATGTCAGTTCGCTCCAGATTTTCAAAATGAGCACCTCGCGTTGATCCTGCGGCAAACAGCTGATTGCCGCAGCGAGCGCCGATTGCGCCTCATCTTCCCATTCAAACTGCGGCTCCACAGTTGGATCGGACCCGGCAAAAACAATGGCTTCGCGTCGGGCGCGGCGTTTGTCGCGACGGATAAAATCGAGAGCGATCGAACGCACCGTGGCGTAAAGCAGCGCGCGGTTGTTGATCCTGTGGTTTCGGCGCCAGAACTTGACGAAAGCTTCCTGGACAATGTCTTCGGCATCAGCTGCTGATCGCGTCCATTGTCGGGCAAAAAGCAGTAAGCCGGGACTGATTTCTGAAAAGCAACTCTTCCAATCCTCATGGCTGGCAATGTTGTCCATGACCTTTTCACGGTCTTTATTCCCAAGACGCCGCCAACCGATGAATTTGTCTATGCGATCGAGATTTTTCTCGTTCATTGCACGGTTGAACGATGTCTCGACTTTGCTCGACATGACAAATCACCTTGTCGGCAGCGCCCGGAGAATCAAATCTCCCAGCCAATCTGAGTGCGCTACGCCTTCACGATACGCTCTGAGTGCCTCGACAGAAGAGTTGACTCGGAGATTGCTGTAAGAACCATCGGCGTTTTGCCAGCGCTCGTGCCAGTAAACTGCGGCTTTGATGCGAGGAAAACGCGTGGGAAACAGCTTGAGTCCCTGCCTGATCCACTCGGCCTTGCCGACTCCACCACCCTCAGCCGAGTGCGGAAATTCGCCGGTCGCCCATTCGGCAATCATGATCGGTTTATAGGGATCGAGCCGGGACATTTCCTGGTAAGGCCAGTTCACCAATGAAGGAATGTCCGGGTTTGGTTCATCCTTATATTGTTGGCCATAAACGCTCAGACCCAGCCAATCGACGTAATCGGACCCCGGATAATAAGCTGGCGCGCAGTTCCAGGTTTCGTACGGATAGGGATAATTGTTCGTGTGAAACATCCACTTGATATTTGAAGCGCCGCGGGCCCGGACGCGATCGACCACGTAGCGGTACGCCTTGCGAAACGTTTCCGGGCCTTTCCAATTGTTCTGATCTTTATCCCATACCGCGCCGCCGTAGTACGCGCCGGACCACGGGAACCAGGTGCCATTCATTTCGACGCCGAACACGACAATCATTGGATGACCAAAACTCCGTGCGGCATCGGCCCACATGTCGATGTACGCATCCCACCTGCCGGCAAGAATCTCGGTCAGACTGAACTTGTCTGGCCCATGGTCTTCCTCATAGGGCCTGTCCCACGGCGACCAAAATACAAGCGGCAGCGAGCCGTGCCGCCAGATGACATTGAGATTGTCCACGGGAAAATTTTGTTCTCCCCAGTAACTGGACGACGCAATGATGGCCTGATGTTTGCCCACCATCTTCTCAAAATCCTCGATTGTCTCGAGAGTAACGTCGTCTTCCGCGTCGCCAAAATCCATGAACGCGCCGGTGTATGCGCCATGTTCAGGAATCACCACCTCGACCGGGCCGTTCGGATCGAGACTAACAGTGACGCGCTGGCGGCATCCGATTGGCGCCAAACTCAATCCAACTAGTACGACGACGAATCCTAAACCTGAATCAATACGCATTCGAACTGGCTAGTTTCCCCACAAAAACCGCCCTGTCCAAGAGCGTTGAGTGCTTGCTTGCGCTCTGAAGTACGGCGGGACTCGGCCGCTCTTCATGCCAGCGATTAGGACGACTCAGAATTCCCTTATACGCGATCGCACTCCATGTTTCCGGGAATTTCCTTGACTCTAAAACCTATATTTTGAGAACAGAACCGTAGGGATCAGATCAACGACATGCAGATAAAACCTCTTACCTGTCTGAGCCTGTCTTTGTTCACACTCGCGTTGGCCGACGACTTTAAAACACTTGCCGGAAAAGAATACAAGAACGCGACCGTGAGCCGGGTCGAACCTGACGGCATCGTACTAACTAGTAAGGCTGGCATCTCCAAAGTTTATTTCACCGAACTTCCCAAAAGCGTTCAGGAGCGCTTTGGCTATGATCCCCAGAAAGCTGGCGATTACTCGGCGCAGCAAAGTGCGGGACTCGAGCAAGTTCGAAAACAACAGGAAGAAACATCGCGACAGAAAACGGAGGCATTGCAAAAGGAAACTCAATCTCGGGCACAACAAGCAAGTCGACAGAATCAGCTTCGTGCGCTCCAAAGCCGGTACGAGGACCTTCAGAGACAGGAAGACGACTTACTTCTCCGGATAGGCGAGGCGAAGCAGCCGGGACCTTCGTACTTGGGCGGTAAAAACAATAAAACGCAGCTTCACCGCCCAAATCCGCAAGCGTCGCAGCTGCCTCTACTCCAGAGTCACCTAAAGGACGTTCGTCACGAGAAAGACCAGGTCAGGAAGCAATTGGAGAAACCCCAGCGTTAGTAAACAAAGCAACGCGAAGACGCGTGCGCACTCCTAAAACTGTCGCGCAAACGAGAATCGATGACTCGATGAATTTCGCACGGAGTGCTTTGGCAGTGCGATGCGTCATCGCATCGCTTTTTTTTCTAGCCGTAGGTTTTGTCCAATTACGATCACAAACAGAGCCGCAGCCCAATGAGAAGCCTTTTGCGGTCTCCGCCATTGTCCTTGGCAATCGTCCAGTAAACCAATGTGTGCCAACTCAAGCATTAGGCGCGGGCGTTGATGGTCACGAGCAGGGCGAATGCGCTCGGATGTTCACAGACAAGAACATCGCCGAGATGCGATCAGCCGGATTCGGGCCACTGACATATCGGCTGCGAACCGAACTTGCCGGCGAAGTTTGGCACTGGAACCCGCACGGAAAATGGAGCGATCCAGTCCATCAATGTGGATACTGGATCTCGGACGATTCACCCGCGGAGCCGATTAACCTTTCTTATGGCTATCGTCTGCCGCGACGCGGAAACACGATCGACCAGGCGAACGATGATGGTTACTCACGCATGGCTGACGGCGACCAAGAATCGTTTTGGAAAAGTAATCCATATCTCGATTCCCATTTCACCGGTGAGCCCAGCGACGCGCATCCGCAATGGGTGGTGATCGATCTAGGCGCGACTAAACCGGTCAATTCGATTCGAATTCATTGGGGCGCGCCATTCGCCCAGCAATACAGTGTGGAGTACTGGAGCGGAGAAGATCCGATGCATTTGCACGCCGATCGGAAAGATGCGTGGCGGCCTTTTCCAAACGGTACGGTGAGCCGAGGATCGGGTGGCGACGAATCTGTTCGGCTCTGCGAAAAACCACTTCCGGTTCGCTTCGTGCGCGTCGCAATGAGCCGGGCTTCGCAAACAAGCGCGCAAACCTCAAATGACATTCGTGACCGGCTCGGATTCACGATCCGCGAGATTGCGCTGGGGAGTGTCGATAGTCACAATCAGTTTCACGATTACGTCCGTCATGCGGCTGATCGCCATCGACAGTCAGTGATCTATGTGTCATCAACTGACCCGTGGCATCGAGCTGAGGACATTGATTCTAAAATCGAGCAACCGGGACTCGATTTCATCTTGAGCAGCGCGCTCACGAACGCTTTGCCCGTTCTTGTCCCAGTCGGTGTTTTGTACGACACGCCGGAAAACGCAACGGCTGAGATCAAATATCTCCTGCGGCGTAATTATGATTTGGAAGGAATCGAACTGGGCGAGGAGCCCGACGGACAGTGGGCATCACCTGAAGATTATGCTGCGCTTTATGCCGGTGTCGCTCGCCGCCTCATCGCGCTGAATCCGCGTTTGCAACTTGGAGGACCGAGCCTCCAAAATTTCGACGACCAACTTCTCACATGGCCCGACTCGGCAGGCAACCGCTCGTGGATGAACCGATTTCTAAAATACGTTCGAAGCGCAAGCGTGCCCTTCGATTTTTTTTCGTTCGAGTTCTATCCATTCGACAACATCTGCGCCGACGCGGCGCCTCAGTTGTTGCAAACGTCACAGCGTTTAAATGAGATGATGAACAGCTTGCGAAGGAATGGAGTGCCTACTGCAATTCCATGGCTGATGACAGAATACGGCTATTCCGTTTTTGCAGGACGCTACGAGGTAGACATCGAAGGCGCGCTCTTCGATGCCGACACGGTGGGAACATTTCTAACCCTCGGCGGCTCCAAGCCCTACCTATACGGATACGAGGCAAACTATCTGCAGGACGAACTGAAATGTTCCTGGGGCAATCTGATGATGCTTCAACTCAACCCAAACACCGACCAACTGAATCGGCTATCCGTTTATCATGCAGCTCAACTCTTAACGAAGGAATGGATGCAGCCGACAAATGAGGCACACCAGATCTTCCCCGTGACCATTAAGCAGAAGGACCCGATGTTATCGCGTGCCGTCAGCGTCTATGCGGTACGACGACCAGACAAGCAGTGGGCGCTGCTGGCAATTAACAAACATCCCAAGCGCCCGGCACAGCTCGCTGTACAGTTCGTTTTTCCAGGCGAACGGCGGCAAGGCAGTTTTGCAGACAACGTGGATGTGATCCAGTTTTCCCGCGAGCAGTATCTCTGGCATGATGACGGACCAAACGGTCGTCCGAGCCGTACTCTTCCGCCCGCGCAGTTTACCCGAAAAGCCTCTTCACTCTACGATCTACCGCCGTATTCGCTCACTATCTTGCGCGGAAGACTTCCGGATTAACGGAGCGGCACCGCCGCCGAAAGTCTTTCCGCGCAGCGCGGAAACCGTCCCGTAAATCGCGGTCAACGGAAAGGTGCGGATACCGCCGATCGATGACTCGGCACGTTCCCGCTGGAGACCCAGCAGCAATCTAACAAACAGCCCCTCAGTAGCGAAAGCGCGGATGTCCCCGGTGATTTCTGATTCGGCCGCGGGCAATCGTCGGCTCCAAGCGTTTGTTAGGCCGCCGTCTAGCGAGCTCCACCCTCGGGCGAAGTAAGCGAACTAATCGTAACGTAGTATCCATCCGGATCCCGCAGCGAGAACTCCTCTGTTCGCGTATTCGGGTTCACGTGTGGCTCCTCTTCGAACCGAGCGACGAGAGCGCGTGCTCTTTTTAGCGACATATCGAAATCGTCGACGCGGAAGAACAAGAGGAGCCCGTTGCCAGGTGTCGCCTCGTCCGGGCTCATCAATGGCGGATGCTCGTGCGCGCCCCACTGGTGAAGGCAGAGCAAGACAGTTCCATCCGAATCGACGATTTGACCAAAATAGGCATGGCCCGGTTGTGTCTCGGGCTGGCCGAAGAGCGACTGGTACCATTTGAAGCTCCGCGGCACATCAATTACACCGATGATCGTCCATGTCCGTTTCATGGCATTTCCGCCAGCCTAACGGTCGTTGACTTCATCGATTGTTTAGATGCAGCGCTCAAACTACGGGTGCGGCGGTGGCGTCGGTCGACTAGTTGGGGTCGGGGCAACTATTGGTGTGGGTGCGTTACTCTTACCGGAAACGTCTCTCTTCAACTCATCTGTGATTCTTTGTTTGACCATGTTCTTGATGGCATCGCTCAGCGAAGGTGACGCAGTAGCGCTCGGTTGAGGTGCTGACATCGCTCTGTTCTTATCAACCGACCGCAGGATCGCCGGGGTGAAAATCACCGACACGATGGAAAGTGTAAGCAGTAACGCCACAATGATAAAAATCGCGAACGCAACCGGAGACAGTCCTTTGCGCGTCCTGGTGGCGCTAGGCGCAGCGTGGCGTGCCCCGGCGACACAGGACGGGGGCGCAGGATTGCCAACCGTCTCGGCATAAAGGTTGACTAACGAAACAACAACTCCGTGTTTCACTTCCACATCGCCTAATTCATGCAGGTAAGGCTGCCAACGACGATGCTGTGCCAGGTCACCCGCAAAGCGTTTGCTTACCAGAATATGGCCCGCGTCGCCGCAATCCATCACCCGACGCGCGACATTGATTCCCACTCCGGAAATGTTTTCGCGCGTATTAGCATCCCTGACGTATTGCACCGGCCCACTGTGGATTCCCATCCTTACCGGCAGGCTCGGTTGTGCGCGGAGAGCCCGGCTGACTTCCAGAGCGCACTCGGCAGGTCTGTCCACTGAACCGGTGAAAACCAGGGCCATACCGTCGCCCGTGGGCAAGATGATCAGCTGCCCCGCTGCTTCTGCTTCACGCACTGCTTCGGTATTGCGGACAATCTGATTCAACTCCTGAAGCGCCTCTGACTGTTCGTCGGTCAGCAGCTTGGAATACCCGACGATATCGATGAACAAAACGTGCCCAATCTCCAGGCGCGGCTTGTTTTTTTCGTCATCCTCCATTTGCCCAAAAATGTTAAGCGCAGTTCGTCGACCGCTCTAGACGATTTTTTTGCCGGTTATTTCGGCGATGGGGGGTTTTGCGAATAACGCACTCGAAATTTAACGAGACCAAGCTGAGCGACCGTCGCTGAGAACGAGCGCCGCCTGGTTGAAAACTGTTTTATTCATCTGAAATGCAAATGTAGGCCGGAGGGCGGTTCGCTCCAGCGCTCGGTCAGGCGAGTCAGAAGGCATCATGTGAATATGATGCGAAAGCGCAGACCAGGCTTGGAGCCGAACTGCGGCGGTTTGATGAAATGCTCGACCAAAATGCCTCCGTTCGCTTCGATGACGCGCTGTGACGCGATGTTGTCCGGATCAGTGGTGATCTCCACGTACGGCAGGCCGACTGCCTTGGCTTCCGGGAGTATCAGACGTAGCGCTGACTTAGCATACCCGCGATGTTGCTTCCACGGCACGACCGCATAGCCGATATGCCCCAGACAATAAGGCGGTAGCGCCGTAGTACCTGGCTGCCACCGCAACCCGATACTGCCGCAGAATTCGCCGTCCCAAAGCCAGCGCTTGAAGCCCGGGAGGCGCTTGGCCGCCGAACCGTCTGGAAGGGTGATGGGAGGACCCTTACCTTCGCGGTCTTCCAGACTGCTGAGAAACGCCTCTGCATCGCCCTGAATGCGGGAGAGCTCTTCGCGCGCCGCCTCCACACCGCGCTCGTTGTCGGCAGACCACCCGCGCTCGAGCGCGGCGACGTAGCTCGCAAGGTGTTCGGGGCCGGGACGCACCAGCCGCATAATAAACGCCGATCAGCTACGGCTACCCAGAACGTACCCTGATGGAGGTAAAGATAAGCTAGCCATAAAAAAAGTTACAGGCCCGCCGCGTAGCAATTAACTGCATCGTCCGGTTAGAGCAGACGGCTGATCTCGATTCGATGGCATTATTTGTTGCGAGGTTGCCCTGCAGCCGGCTTGAAGTCGAACTTACCTTTACCCTCTTGATAAAAGACGCAATCGGTTCCCGCACGGCAGCCACTCACGTGCATCCAGTCACCCGGCATGACCACAACTGAGCCGGGACCGAAATCTTTGGCCGAGGCCGCGTCCGGGCCGGTATACCAGACTCCGCTGATAATTACGTTCTTGATCTCGCTGCTATGAGAATGCAAGCCGTTATCAGTGCCTGCGGGTACTTTGCGCATCTGCGTATACGGACCGGTTTTGGGATCGCCCGAGAGAATGGCAAATTGCATGCCCTTCCTCTCAGGCAATTCGACCCATTTTAAGTCCGTCAATGACACCATGAACGGTGTTCTGCTTTCCTGCTTCTGCGACACGTCTTGGGCGAAAAGCGTCATCCAAAGGCACAAGACACCTGCTGCTGCGAAAAATATTTTCAACGCTCTTGTCTTCATTTCACATTGCTTCAATAACTGCGCCGGTGAAACAACTCAGAAAAGGTGACGCGCCCCGCTGGAATTTGAGGTTATCTGACTCGCCGCCCAGCGGTCAATTCACAAATCAGCGGCTTTTCCGCGACCCGAAATGATTTTAATTTCGGCTGGTGCGGCGACCAGGAGAGTTTTTCGGGAACTTGGTTCCGTCGTTGCCGTAGAATCGAAATAGAGCTTGGAACGCGTGTTTCCTTCCCGCGCGATTTTCAAGCTTGGCCGTGCGTCCGGAAACACGGTGTGAGTGGGCTTCACAGAGGTTCTCCGCGCAATGGCTTGGATAGTCATGAAACAGAAGAGGATCGAAACACACAAGATTGGGCTGGTCGGCCAGGCGCCGTCGCGACGCGGCGACCCGCACAAACCACTCGCCGGCCGGAACGGCCGGAAGATCGCGCGGCTTGCCGGAATGAGTTACGACGAGCTGATCGCGTGTCGCCGAAGGCACCTGAACACGCACTACAACGGGAAACGTGGCAAAGGCGACGCGTTCGACCACGCAAAAGGCAACGCCAAAGCCGCCGACGTCCTAATGGATTGGCGCGTCGAACGGATCGTCCTGCTCGGTAAGAACGTCGCGCGCTGCTTCGGCTTCCGCGATTTGCCTTTTCTTGCGGAGATAAGCATGTATGGACGTCGGTTTTTAATCTTTCCGCATCCTTCGGGTATCAATCGATGGTGGAACGAACGACAAAACGAACGACGCGCCCGACAACTTCTGCAGCGGTTTCTACGCGGCCAGACGGTTCGCGGACGCGGTGACAGACAAGTTCGACGGACACGTCGGCGAGCACGGAGGAGATACTAGAGCCAACGGAAAGAAATCTTTTCCGTTAGATGCTTTCATTCCTCACTCATTGATCGAATGAATCCGGGAAGATCATCCTTCCGTTTTTATCGAATCCGAAAGTCACGCCAGATGTGCCTCCGTGTCCATCAGTAGCGAACCCGGCGTAAACGCGACCGGGAATGAGCTTCTGCGGTTGAATCATCGTGGTAAAACCGGGAGGCGTAACTCCGTACTCGATCGGCTTTGTCAGACCACCGCCGCTCATGATAGACCACATCGCCTTCCACCGGTCATCGGCGGTCCGCATAGAAACGGTGAATGACTTGATATCGGTCTTCGTCTGTGCGGTCGAATCACGGTAGAACTCGAAGCGGATCGGCCCGCCCAATCGCCCGCTTGCTTTAGAAACAAACGAGTACGACGCCGCCTCAGCGGCGATGCCCGCGGACAACAATAACATGACGGCAACGACGCGCATTAGTATCTAACGAGAAAGAGATAAGCCACGGGCGGGGTCGGTGGCAAACACTTTGAGGTTGCATCCCAAAGAGGACGTTGGCTTCATCGATTGGTTCGATGACGTGACGTCGCCACGTCGGTATATCAAAAAGTGTGGATAAACACGAAAGGATAAAGGCCGCTCCGCTGGCACTATTCCATCGGCGGCTGGAAATTCACCTGCCTTTTAGCCGCCTGATCAATTTCTTCGGGCAGAAGAAGGACCGTGATTCGCGATTTTACCGCTCCGCTGGCCTGGGCCGCCAGGGCGACGGCCGCCATGTCTATATTGCTTGGCAAATCGAGGATGATGACAAAGTCGTCGCCACCAAAAGCGAAATAAAACGCCTCGAGTTTCCCGCCCATTTCCTTGATTAGTTGCTCGACTATTGCCTGGCGTTTCGAACCGCCTTCCTTAACAAGCCCCTTCAAGCCATGCTCGGTGTAGGACCCCTGACAGAGATATTTTGGCATGTGATTCTCCTTTGTGAATTAACCATTTGGCAGCTCTTCAAACGATCATAGCCCCCAAAGCCGGAAAAAGCGAACCTGCGATGAAGAAGTATAGCCCGAATCCAATCAGGAATGCGCCGATGCCAACCGTGAATGCGTTCCAGAACATTGCGCGTTATAGACCTACCGAAAAAGAGATCAGTCACGGCTAGCGTTGAACAGAGTAAGAGCAGATGTGGCTTAACCATTTCGTCTGGGCCTAACGAGACCCAAAATCAGCGACCGAACGAATGAGAGATAGCGTTGGCTGATGCGCTATGAACGTCAAAAGAGATGGCTAGCGAACTATGATGTAGATCCGCCTGATGGTTTCGAGGAAATCATGCGACGCACGCGATCAACCATCGTTTTCATCACATGCGTCGCAAAGTGCGGTGTCTGCTGAACCAGAAAATCAAATCGCCGCCGGTCGATTGGCGCCAGTCGGCAAGCGGACGTAGCCACGGCGTTGGCAGCACGGGGACTGTCATCGATCAAGGCCATCTCGCCGATGAGGGCGCCTTCCCTTGCGGCTTCGGCCACGTTATCTCCAACCCGGATGTCCATTTCCCCTTCCAGTAAAACGTACATCTTGTCGGCCTTGTCACCTTCCCGGTAAAGGAATTCTCCAGGAGCGAGCTGAACCGTGTCGGTTTGTTGATCAAAAAGCTTCGCAGGATTCATAAATGGTTCGAGTTAGAAAGCACAGGCTATAGAGCAAGCCTTGTACGTTCCAAGTTACAATTGTGTGACAACGGCGCCAAACTTGCAGCGCTGTTGTTGAAGCACTCAGACAACGACAGCGCGTGAGCGGGGTGCCGTCTAACGAGAAAGAGATACGCCACAACAGAAGGGTGTGACAGACGCGCTGGACCCAATTTCGAAATGAGCCGTTGGCTTCATACTGTGCGCGAAAACCCTGCAAGGAGGAAAGGTTGAATCCTCGCAAGGGCGCCAGAGACGTAAGGCAAAACCGACAAAAGTTGGAACAATTTACAAATTCGAAGAAGACACGACAAGCGCGCACACCATTGCGTCACGCTGTAATTCGTTAGTGCATTGTAGCTTGTAGCTTTTATTTAAGCAGCGCTTTGCCGATGGCATACAGTTTGCTGCGCGATATCGAAACCTAAAATCGATGTCAGTGGAGGATTAGGCTTTCCTTTAGGGTAAGCAGGTGGCCGGGCAGCTTGGTAATCTCTCGCATCGCTAAAGCCCAACCAGCGATTACTTCTATTAATACCTATTTCGTGGCAGCGCTTAAGCGACGGAAAACCGAGTTAATGTGCACGCCGATCAGGCTTACTGAGTTCCCAGAGTTGCAAAGGGCGGTTTGTCTCTACCTATTGAGTGAACAAATCAAAGGCTACCTGCATTTCTGGAAACTGAAATGGCGATTAGCAAAAATACAGTTGACACTGTTTGTCGGCAGCTGGCAGAATCACGACCGCGCTAAGTTCGTTAGGCCACTTCCAGAGCTCGACCTGATCTTCTTCTCGCAGGGTTTAACCGTGAACGAAAGGCTCGTTCACACAAGGCGACGAAAAACAGATGAAACCAGTAACGAATATTATCCATCTCACGTTCGCGCCCATAGCGTCCGGTTTTTTTGGACTCGCGCCTTCAGTGCCAGCAGTCGGTTCTCCACCAGTTGACGGCTATTAAAAGCGAGCAATCCCGCGCCCCAAGTGGTCAAAACTTATGAAGCCTTTAATTTTATCTTTATCATTGATTGTTAGTTTTTCGTGGAGTGCCGTCTTTCCAGCAGCCGGGCAAGTCAACGTCACCCAGGAGCACAACCATCTTTCTCGCGATGGACTGTATGTTGATCCCGCATTCACGCCGACCAACGCGACGAATTTGATTCGTGATCTGAACTTCAATGGAACAATCTCAGGCAACGTGTATGCGCAGCCGCTCTACATCGAGGGCGGCCCAAATGGGGCGATGGTCATTGCGGTGACGGAATCGAACAATGTGTACGCCCTCGATGCGATCGACGGCAGCGTCATTTGGCAGCGCAACCTCGGCCCGGCGGTGACATCAGGTTTGCCATGCGGCAACATCAACCCGCTTGGCATTACTGGCACGCCTGCCGTTGATCTTGCCTCCCGTTCGCTCTTTGTCGACGCGATGATCGATGGCGTTATCAAGAAGCATTTCGTTTATTCATTAAACGTGGATACTGGCATGACGAACGCCAATTGGCCGGTAGATCTGAATGCAGCTGCAAGTTACAACGGTATTACGTTTACCTCGCTGGTGCAGAATGAGAGGGGCGGACTGGCTATTGTGAATGGTATCCTTTATGTGTCCTTTTCGGGGCACGCCGGGGACTGTGGAACTTACCGCGGCTGGGTAGTGGGCATTCCAATTAACAACCCTTCCAACGTTATGGCATGGGCGGCTGATGCGATTGGCGGTGGCATTTGGGGACACGGAGGCGTTGCTAGCGATGGAAGCAATATGTTCGTCGTAACTGGAAACACTTTCAACGCTAATACCTGGATGGGAGGAGAAGCAATTATCCGTTTACAAGCCGGACCTGTCTTCAGCAGGCAGCCTGCCGACTACTGGGCGCCTATCAATTGGATGAGCCTCGACAGCACCGATACCGATCTTGGTGGAGTTAGCGCTACGCTGGTGGACGTGCCGGGTGCGACGCCTTCACAGTTAGTGCTGGCACTGGGCAAAGATGGACAGGCCTATTTGCTGAACCGTAATAATCTTGGCGGCATTGCGAATCCACTGGCCTCAGCGAATCTTCCAAGTGCAGTGAGGGGTCAATCAGCGGCCACTTATCGGACCGGCCTGGGAGCGTATTTTGCTTTTCATACCGAGACTAACGCTGTTGCGGCTTACAAAGTTACTGCTACAAGTCCGCCGAACATAGTATCTGCCTGGAACATGAGCCAGCCTGGGCTGAGTTCTGTTTTCGTCACCTCGACGAACGGCACGAGTAACGTGATTGTATGGGTGGCCGGTGGTGGAAATGGAGGCGACCAGCGGTTGCACGCTTATGATGGCGATACTGGCGCGGTGATTTATGATGGTGGCGGAAGTAACGAAATGATGAACGGCGTGCGTAAATGGAATACCGGCATCGTTGCTCGCGGTCGCATTTACTACCCTGCTGACAACAAGATTTACGCTTTCACCGTGCCAACTGGGACGCCGACACCCACTCCCACGCCTACTGTAACACCGACGGGGACACCTACGCCAACTCCAACAGCAACCCCAACGGCGACGCCCACTGCCACTGCCACTGCAACACCCACGGCCACCGCGACAGCTACGCCCACTGCGACAGCTACGCCCGTTGCAACACCCACGCCAACCGCAACAGCCACGCCCACTGCCACAGCCACGCCCACTGCTACAGCTACACCCACCGCGACAGCTACGCCCACTGCAACAGCCACCCCCACCGCGACACCAACAGCAACACCTACTGCTACACCGACAGCTACAGCTACGCCAACACCGGCACCAACTCCTGTTGCGCCCATTGCAAGAAAGGCCACCGATGTGACTGCCAGCAGTTTCACCGCGAACTGGAGAAGTGTATTCGGGGCGAAAGGTTACCGGTTGGATGTGTCCACGAGTAGTTCTTTTACCAGCTACGTTCCTGGATACCAAAATTTGGACGTTGGCAATACGACCAAGCGAAGCGTTACCCGATTGGAGCCAAACACAAAGCATTACTACCGGTTACGAGCCTACAATCGCAATGGCGCAGGCCCCAATTCGAACGTTATCAACGTGAAAACGAAAAGGCGGTGAAAGGTTTCGTCTCCCGGTGGCTGTTGAAGACGCGAATCACGCCGCTGTGTGGCAAACTAAAAATCGGGCTCGTTATTGATGCATTAGCGGGAGCGTAATCGCACTAAAGCCGGCCACCTGGATGACATCGAGGGTGTCATGGCAAACGCGATGAACTTATTTCGATTAGGACCCGTTGGCTTCATTTGATTGGTTAGGCGTCATTGCCGCATTCGTTGGATCGCAAAAAGCAAAAACGCTGCACACGCGGCCGTGAAAACCGAATAATCAAGTGGTGCTTTGGGACCTAGCGCCATAAGCATCGCGAACCCGAAACATAATAAAAGAAGTGCACTAGCCAAAGAGATCCATTCCAAACGCCAGCCGATCAGCAAACCCACACCCAACAAGAATTCCGCCGCTGTCGCGGCCCAGCCAGTCAATGGAATTATCGCAGGCGGCAAAAACCAGTTAAGCTTGGCTACATAAGCATTGAACTGCGCCATGTTGCCCCAACTTACGCCCGGTCTTCCAGGTTTGCCCCACAACCCGAAACGATCAGCCACAGCCGAAAGGAATGCTAGGGCAAGGGCAATACGGAGCGAGAGAGTCGCAATGTCGATAAGTTTTTTGTTCACTGGTTTGCTAGCAGGGTCGCGGTTGGCTCCATCGCATGGTTAGATCTGTTTGTGCATTCGATAATTGCGGAAAATCTGCTCGAGATACTCTACATCCTGCACGGCGACAGTTTCAAAGCCGCATTTTTCGAAGAACGGCCGTGCCGTAATACTCGCTTCAGTCGAAAGGCAAGTGGCACCACGCGCGACAGCCTCCTTCTCTATTTCACCCAAAAGCGCTGAGGCGATCTTTTCCCTCTGGTAATCAGCGTGGACGTAAACGGCACCAATGTGCCCGTTATCTTCTAACTCCGCGAAGCCGCGGATAATGCCATCCAGCTCATCGACAAAAGTCGTTCGACTGGTTTGACGGGCACGCCACTTTTCTTCGTCAGGCGTCACACCAGCCCACGCCTGAATTTGAGCGGGCGCGTAGTCGCGGCTGTTGACCTTCTGAACTGTGTCGTGATACAGCGTCGCAATCGCCAAAGCATCGTCCGCAGTTGCACGTCGAATCATACGGCAGCCGTCGAGTAGATCTAACGAGAAAGAGATAAGCCAAGGCAGGCGGAGCCGAACTTTGATTTCGCTTCTTCCTTCATAATTTTTACTTCGTATTTGCCGCGCAGCGGCCTGCCGTTGGCTTCATCGATTGGTTAGTGTCTTTTCACTCTTGCTGCCCGAGATTATGTGTCCATCCGTTCGACCCATTGAGCGCGCCATGCGGGAGCCACGAAGGGATCCGCAAAGTACTGTGTTTCCCGCGCGACCTTGTCGTGCTTAAACTCCATGATGCTCACGGTGTAGGACGGCTTGCCGTCATATGTCAGGATGAATTCGGTGACCCAAAGATCACCGCTGCCAATAATTCGTCGGACAGCAAACCGTTTTTTGCTCGACTGACTGGCGCGTTGATTTTGTATGTTGCTTCGACCGCGGGTTCGCTCGCCTGACTGCGGATATTCCAGCACCGCGTCCTCGC
>Ga0081540_1001581_pt1 | contig 19462 bp, 22 predicted proteins | sample TabmetS2T1R1_FD_71024 | JGI IMG/M metagenome (GOLD analysis project Ga0081540, IMG submission 71024) | Tabebuia heterophylla rhizosphere microbial communities from the University of Puerto Rico - S2T1R1 | ecosystem: Host-associated > Plants > Roots > Rhizosphere ... | reverse complement strand
CAAGAAGATGTGGGCCTACAAGGGCCGTCCGCTCTACACCTGGAAGAACGACAAGGCGCCCGGTGACGTCGATGGCGACGGCAAGCTGAACGGCGCCTGGCACATTGCCGCGCCGTAACGCGATCAGTGCAAGCAGCCGCCCCTGATGACATCGGGCGGCTGCTCAACTTCGTCAGGCAAGGGACGACGCCAGCGCCTGCGCTTCCGGCACGACATCGTGGCTATAGAGCTTCTTGCGAAACTCGGCATGCGCCTTGATCTCGGCGTCGCGAACGCCGAGATCGGAATAGGCCGAGTCGTAGCGCATGCCATTTTCGCGCGCACCGCGCTGGACGGTCGCGACGCGTTCGCGCCGCAGCCGTTCGTAGGCGAGTAGGGCAGGCGTGATATTTGCGTGGCCGGCTTTGGCCAGGATCGTCGCCAGCGCCATGCCATCCTCGATCGACTGGTTGGCGCCTTGCCCCAGATGCGGCAGCATCGGATGGGCGGCATCGCCGAGCAGGGTGAGGCGGCCCTTGGTCCAGATCGGCATTGGCTCGCGATCGTAGAGCGCCCAGCGGAAGGTATTTTGCACCTTGCTCAGCAAGGTGCCGATCCGCGTGTCCCAGCCGTCGAATTCCGCACGCAACATGTCGGGATCGCCTGCGGCGGACCACGACTCCTTCATTTCTGCATCCGCCGGCACGAAGCCGACATAATTGATCAACTCGCCTGATCGCACGGGGAAGGTCAGAAAGTGTTTCGACTTGCCGAGCCACATCAGCCAGCGATCCGTCGGCCAGTCCGCAATAAGGCGATGCGGCAGCACGCCGCGATAGGCGACGGAGCCGTGGAAGACCGGGCGCGATGGCGGCGCCACGAATTGCCGGAGCTCGGAGTGAATGCCATCGGCCGAGATCACGACGTCGGCTTCGGCTGAACTGCCGTTGGCGAACAGGACCCGCGCCTTGTCGCCGGTCTGCTCGAATCCGGTGGCGCGATGGCCAGTGTGCACCACGCCCGCAGGCAGCGCCTTCGCCAGCAGTTCAACGAGATCGGCACGGTGCATGCCGAACGTCGCATTCCATCCCGCCGCGTCAGTGACCTGCACCGCCGCGATCGGCGCGCCGTCGTGGCGGAAATAGTGCGAGCCGGTGCCGACCCTGGCGCCGTATTTCTCCACGGCCGGCTCGAGGCCAATCCGCTTCAAATGACGCACGCTGTTGGGGGTGAGGAAGACGCCGGCGCCGACTTCGCCGAGCGCCGGGGCTTGCTCATAGACCCTGACATCAAGGCCGTGCGCGATCAGCGCGTTTGCCGCGAACAAGCCGCCGATCCCGCCGCCGACGACTGCAACCGATAGTCCCATTTTTTCACTCTGCTTTTTGCCGCAGCTTGCGCGTCGGTTCCCAAGGGAAAACAGCTTTCCGATGCTTGTTCGTTCACGCTATCCTTTATCGCCGATGACGCCAAGTCGCGGCGCACGAACGACAACGGTGCCGGGAGAAGGCCAGAATGCGACGATTTCTTCAAGCGCTCGCGCTGCAGATCGGCCTTGCCGCGCTGGCGGCGTGGCCGGCGCTGGCGCAGACCTGGCCCGACCGCCCGGTGAAAATCGTCGTCCCGTTCCCGGCCGGCGGAACGGCTGACGCGGTGCCGCGCATTATCGCGGAGTGGCTGTCGCGCAAATGGGGACAGCCTGTCATCATCGACAACAGAACGGGTGCGGCCGGCAATATCGGCGCCGAGGCGGTCTACAACGCGCTGCCGGACGGCTACACCTTGCTCTCGGCGCCGCCGCCGCCGCTGGTCATCAACCACAACCTCTATCCGAAGCTCGGCTTTGATCCGACCAAGTTCGAGCCGATCATCGTGATGGCGCATGTGCCGAACGCGCTGATCGTCAACCCGAACCGGATCAAGGCCAAGAGCGTGGCAGAGCTGATCGCCTGGCTGAAGGAGAATCCGGACAAGGCGTTGGTCGCAACCCAGGGCAACGGCACCACCTCGCACCTGACATCGGAACTGTTTCAGCTGATGGCCAAGGTGAAGATGCGCCACGTGCCGTATCGCGGATCGGCCCCGGCGCTGCAGGGCCTGCTCACCGAGGATGTCGACATGATGTTCGACAACCTCGGTGTCTCGCTGGGCCTGACGACGTCAGGCCAGCTCAAGCTGCTGGCGGTTGCCTCATCCGGCCGGATCGCATCGATGCCCAACGTGCCCACGATCGCGGAGACGCTGCCCGGCTTCGAAGCCGTCGCCTGGTACGCCATCGTTGCACCGCCGAAGACGCCGAAAGCGATCATCGACAAGGTCAATGCCGACGTGAACGAGTCGCTGGCGACTCCGGAGATACAGGCCCAGCTGAAGAAGCTGTCGGCGGAGGTGTTCGGCGGCTCGGTCGAGAAGACCGCCAAATATCTCCAGGCCGAGATCGATCGCTGGGACGGCGTGATCAAGGCGGCGAAGATCGAGTTGCAGTAGCCAGGGATATTTCGAGGGATTGTGGAGGCTGGCTGCGATGGGGCCTCAGTGGCCGGTCTCTGACATGTCCCCAAGGTGACATCGGTTCCGCGGCTGCCGATCGGAAAGCTTCTTTTCATTTTGCCCGTTTATTATTTCCGCCCTCTGTCGGCCGTGTCGATGGCGCGTTAGGAGTTGAAGCCGTCTGCTTCAACCGTGCATCGCGATCAGATCAACTCATTTGATGCACCCTTACGGAGGCTGTCGTGACCAAACCCAGCATCGTTTTCGCTCATGGCCTGTGGGCCGATGGATCATGCTTCAGCAAGTTGATCCCAACACTTCAAGCCGATGGTTATGAAGTAATGGCAAGCCAGCACGGCCTCGATTCACTCGCGACTGATGTTGCCGCCGTGAAGACGTGTCTTGCTCGCGTCAGCAGCCCGGCGATCCTCGTCGGTCACTCCTATGGCGGCACGTTGATCACGCACGCCGGGACCGATGCGCGAGTAGTCGGGCTCGTCTATATCGCTGCCCTCGCGCCGGACGCCAGCGAGACCTCTCAGAGCCTGCTCGACAAGTTTCCGACAACCCAGGTGTTCGGACACATCGAGGTGGCGGAAGGGCGCGTCTGGCTCAAACAGAGCGGCGTCAAGCACTTCGCGGGAGACCTGCCGGACGGGGAACAGAAGCTGGTTTATGCGACGCAGGGGGCGCCTGTCGCCGATCTGTTCAACCAAAAGGTCGAGGGTACGGCGTGGGAGTCCAAGCCGAGCTGGTATGTCCTTGCTACCCAGGACCAGACGGTTCATCCGGAACTGCAGCGCTCTGTCTCGAAACGCATGAAAGCTGTCACGACTGAAGTGATATCGTCCCATGTCCCGATGCTCTCGAAGCCGGATGTGGTCCTCGATGTCATTCGTAGGGCCGCGAGCGCTGTTGCGGCGTCCTGACGCCAGCTGGCACGCCACACAGGAAGACCACCGGCTCAAGGTGGTCTTGCGACAGGCCTAATTGCGATGCTGCGCGAGAAACATGCGCAGGGAATCGTGCGGGCTCTCGATGTCTGAAATCACCCAACCGTCTTCGCCGTTGACGATGATGAAGTTCAGCGTCACGGCGGGGCCCTGGTTGTCGAAGGCCACCGCGATATAGGTCTTGTCGTATTGCCGGCGCAGGATCGAAATCGCGATCGCGCCGAGTTTCCACGTTGCGGCCTGCACCAGGAAGTCATAGGGCTCGCGGCGAGGGGCTATCCACGCCTTGCGCAGGGCGGGGTCGAAGAATCTTTCCGCGGTCTCGCCGTCGCGCGGCAGGCCTTTTGAAAGTTCCGGCGTGCCGCTGCCGTAATGGGCATAGACGTTGCGGATCAGCGATTCCGGCGATTTGAAGCCGGCCGCGGCGGGAAGTCCGCCCGCGAGCTGCAGCGCGAGCAGCGCGTCAATCGCAATCTTCATCGGCTTTATTTGCATCGGTCGATATCGTACTGTCCGGCCTGACAATATTCCATCTGCAAGACAAAACGCATGCGTGAACTGTTCGAGGAAGTCGCCGGTCAATCCCCGCTCGATCCGGGTGAAGCGGTGCGCCGCACGTCGCGGACGCCGCAGCGCAAGCGGTTCTACAAGGAGGTCGGCGTCGGCGAGGCCGATGGCGGCTTCACCGTCACGCTTGACGGCAAGCCGATCAAGACGCCGTCCGGCAGGCTTGTTGTCGCGCCGAAGCGGGAGATTGCCGACGCCATCGCCGCGGAATGGGGTGCGCAGGGCGAGACCATCGATCCCCTGACCATGCCGCTGACGCGCTTTGCCAACAGCGTGGTGCAAAGCGTTGTCGATCGGGCTGAGCTGGTCGCCGACGACGTCGCCAAATATCTCGGCACGGACCTGCTGTTTTATCGCGCCGGCCATCCCGAGGCGCTGGTGGCCAAGGAGGCTGCGCATTGGGATCCCATCGTGTTCTGGGCCGCCGAGACGCTGGGGGCGCATTTCATGCTGGCCGAGGGCATCAATCATGTGCGCCAGCCGGACGCGGCGATTGCGGCCGCGCGCGCGGCATTTCCGGCCGATCCCTGGTCGATCGCGGCCCTGCACGTGGTGACGACCCTGACCGGCTCCGCGCTGCTGGCGCTGGCGCTATCCCAAGCCGCGCGCGAGCCTGCCGATATCTGGGCCGCCGCGCATGTCGATGAGGATTTCAACATCGAGCAATGGGGGCTCGATGAGGAGGTCGCTTCCCGCCGCGCCGCCCGGGCGGTCGATTTCGAGGCTGCCACGCGGATTCTTTACGCGATGAAGGCTTGAAGAGAGGCTTCGGTTAACGGGAGGTTTACGCCGCCGGGCTAGCTTGGCCGGATGGCGATATCTGTCACCCCGGTCCTTCCCGTACAATCTGCTCAAGAAATTGCGGCTGTATCGCCGGAGCTTGTGCTCACGCCCGGCACGACGATCGATGCCACCGTGCTGAAGGTGCTCTCGGCCGATCTGGTGCGGATCGCGATCGCCTCGCTCTCCATCGATGTGAAGACCGAGATCCCGCTGCAGCAGGGCCAGGCCCTGAAGCTCGCGGTGTCGCAGACCGACAATGGCATCCGCCTGACCAATGTCACTGGCAGCAATATCGCTGACGTCGCCGCCGATGCGGTGACGCTGTCGCCGCAAGCCATGTTTGATGCGCCCACAGTGCCCGCCACAAGCGTTCCGGCAAAAGCGGTGCTGACGCCGCTGGAAAAGGCCACCGTCACGATCGCGGCGCAGTCCGCGGCGACGGAGCAGGCCAGCCAGGCCCCGCTGTTTGCCAACCTCGCCAGCATCGCCAATTCACCCGCGCTGCCGCCAAGGCTCCTGCAAGCCATGCAGCAGGTGCTGGCGCAGCAGACGGGCCTCGACCCCAATCTCAACGGCGCCGACATCAAGTCGGCTTTCGAAAAGTCCGGGCTGTTCCTCGAAGCGTCGCTGGCCACGGGCGCCGTGCCGGCCAATGGCAGCGTGCCGGATTTGAAGGCCGCGCTGCTCGTGCTGCGGCAGACGCTGCAGACCGTGCTCGGCGGACAAGCCGCAGAACCTGCAGCATTGCCGGCGGGCCAGCCCGCGCCGGCGTTGGCGCCGACGGCCGCGCAGGAGTTCAAGCCGCAGGAGATCCTGCTGCCGCAGGCGAGGGTGCCGGTTGCGGAAGACGTTGGCGAAGCCATCATTCTCACGCGCGCTGGAATTGCCGGCGGTTTGAAAGACGTGCCGACCGGCACGGCCACGCTCAATCTGTTGCAGCAGGCAGCATCCGAACTTCCGCATGTGGCGGCGAAAACCGCCATGACCGCGTTCCGGACCATGCCGGGCGAGGAGGTCCACACCAACACGCCGGCCCCTCCGTTCCGCGGCGCGTTGCCGTCGGCGCAGCCGGTCGCCTCCGCCTCGATTGCGCCCGAGACGCCGCTGGCGCCGGCCGCACACCATCTGCTCGCCGACACCGATGCTGCGATCGCGCGCCACACGCTGCTGCAGGTTGCTTCGCTGCCGGACCGGATCGATGCGCTGCCGCAGCCCGCACCGAACGATCCGACCGGGCCGCGCTGGAATTTTGAAATCCCCTTTGCCACGCCACAGGGCACGGCGATGGCGCAGTTCGAGATTTCGCGCGACGGCGGCGGCAGCGAGGCGGACGCCGCCAAGAAGGTATGGCGTGCGCGCTTCACGCTCGACGTTGAGCCGAGCGGACCCGTGCACGCGCTGATCGCGCTGGTTGGCGAAAAGACCTCGGTGCGGATGTGGGCGGAGCGGCCGGCGACCGCGGAACGGCTTCGCGCCGGCAGCGCCGAGCTCAGCCAGGCACTGGCGCGCGCGGAACTCAAGCCCGGCGACATCGTCGTGCGCGACGGCACCCCGCCGCAGCCGCGGGGCACGCCCGGCGGCCACTTCCTGGATCGCGCGCTGTGAGCACCGACGTCAAACAGCTTGCGGTAGCGCTGCATTACGACCGCACCGGCGCGCCGCGCGTGGTCGCCAAGGGCAAGGGCGCGATCGGCGCGAAGATCGTCGAGATCGCCAAAGCCCACGATATCCCGATCGAGGAGAACGAGGTGCTGGCCGGCGCGCTCTCCAAGGTCGAACTTGGCGATGAGATCCCGGCCGAACTCTACAAGGCCGTCGCCGAAGTGCTGATCTTCGTGCTGCGGCTGTCGGGCAGGGTGCGGTAGAGCATGATCCCGAAAAGTGGACACCGGTTTTCGGAAAAGATCATGCTCAAATAAGAGATGCTAGTTCCTCGGCGCCTCGCCGAAGAAACCGACAATCTTCGTCAGCCGCCCGTCTGTATCAACCTCTCCGAAATCGATGGATACATCGCCCGCGCTTCCGTCGGCGCGCAGCAGCCGCCAGAGAAAGCGTACGACATGGTGGTGCAGGTCGATGCCGCTCATCATCTCGATCCGCGCGCCGGGCCGTCCCGCCTGCACCTTGGAGATGTGATCGCACAGCGCGGTGCGTCCCTTCATCTCGACGTTCGGATCGATATAGCAGGCGTCATCCGCCCAACAGCTTTCGAGGATATTCAGTCGCGCCGCCGCGTCCGGCTCGTTCCATGCCGCTACATAGGCGAAGACATTGGCGATGATGGTTTCGCGCGCGGCACTCATCGCATGTTCTCCCTGGGCATCTGCTCCAGCACGAAGTCGCGCGCCGCCGCCAGATGCGCGGTCAGTGCAGCGACGGCCTCCGCAGCGCGCCCGGCGCGGCAGGCGGCGACGATGGCGCGGTGATCGGTGAGCCAGCGCTTGCGCTGTTTCGGCAGCGCATGGTGCGCGGCGGCGTAGAGGTCGCTGGTGGTGCGCAGGCCCTGGATCATCTCGATCTGCCTGATATGGCCGGAGGGGCGATAAAGCGCCTCGTGGAACGCCCAGTCGCTGGGGCTCCATTCCGGCGTTGCCGCGTCGATCTCGGCGCGCTGGCGGATGCGCTCGATGCGGTCGATATCGGCGTCGCTCATGCGCGCCATGGCGAGGGCGAGGCAATTGCATTCGAGCAGGATGCGCAGGTGAAAGATCTCCGCGACCTCGGCGCGGGAGAGCTGGGCGACCTGCGCGCCACGGTTGGTCGCGATGGTGACGAGCCCTTCGGCTTCCAGCAACCGCAGCGCATCGCGCACGGGAATGCGGCTCATGGCAAAGCGCGCGGCGAGGTCTTCCTGCCGCAACAGCGTGCCGGGCCGTGCCGCGCCCGACAGGATGTCGGCGCGCAACGCGGCGGCGATGGTTTCCGGCGCGGTGCCCTGGCGCCGGCGCGGGGAAAGCGTTGACGAGGCCATCGCTTTATGTATCCATGTATACAATATTGGTCAAGCAGGGAGGCGGCCATGGCCGGCAAGGAGCACCGCTACCGCGCGAGCATCGCCTGGACCGGCAATGCCGGCGAGGGGACCACCGGCTACAAGGCCTATGAGCGGGCGCACGTCATCTCGGCGGCCGGCAAGGCCGACATTGCGGGCTCCTCCGACAAGGCGTTCCGCGGCGATGCTGCCTGCTGGAATCCGGAAGATTTGCTGGTGGCCTCGGCCTCCACCTGCCACATGCTGTGGTATCTGCACCTCTGCGCCGTGAACGGCGTGGTCGTGCTCGACTACCGCGACGAGCCGGAGGGGCTGATGATCGAAAAGGCGGACGGCAGCGGCGCGTTCTCGCGCATCGTGCTGCGGCCGCAGGTGAAGCTGTCGGCGGAGTCCAGCGAGGCGAGAGCGGAAGAACTGCACCACGAGGCGCACCGCATGTGCTTTGTCGCCAATTCCCTGAAATGCGAGATCGCGACTGAGCCAGCGTTCAGCCGCTAGACGTCTTCGACTTTCGGCTGGATGTGCTGGAAATGAGGAGAATTGTCATGGTTTTACCATGATGGCGCGGGCATCTTCCGCAGCGTGCAAACCCTGTTTTTCCGGTGCCTTCCGTGATCCATCGCCGCCACGCGCTCGGTCTTCTTGCCGCCGCCGCGCTCGTTCCCGCCCGCAGCCTTGCCAACGTCTCCTATCAGCGCAGCGAATTCCGCAATGACCTCGCCAAGCGCTTCTTCGATCTTGGTACCGAAGGCACCTTTGTCGGCTACAAGGTCGATGACTATCTCATCATCGCCAGCGACAAGAATCGTTCCGGCGACGACAAGCTGCCGGCCTCCACCTTCAAGGTGCCGAACTCGCTGATCGCACTGGAAACCGGCGTGGTCGCCGATCCCGACAAGGACGTCTTCCAGTGGGATGGCGTCACGCGCAGCATCGAGGCCTGGAACAAGGACCACACGCTGCGTTCGGCGATCGCGGCCTCCGCCGTGCCGGTCTATCAGGAGATCGCGCGCCGCATCGGCGCCGAGCGCATGCAGAAATATGTCGACCAGCTCGACTACGGCAATCACAACATCGGCGGCGGCATCGACCGGTTCTGGCTCACCGGCGACATGCGCATCGATCCGATGCAGCAGGTCGATTTCCTCGACCGCCTGCGCCGCGGCGCGCTGCCGGTGTCGAAGCGCAGCCAGGACCTGGTGCGCGATATCCTGCCGACCACCAAGGTCGGCGACTCCGTCATCCGCTACAAGACGGGCCTCCTCGGCGCCGAGCGCGGCCAGCCCTCGCTGGGCTGGCTGGTCGGCTGGGCCGAGAAGGGAGCGCAGCAGACCGTGTTCGCTGTGAATATGGACTGCAAGACGCAGGAACACATCGCCGCGCGCATGACCGTCACGCAGCAGTGCCTGACCGATATCGGCGCGATTTAAGGCTGAGCCCGTAAATCCAGAGTGGTCGGTAGACGTCTGCTCTGGCGCTCACATTGTGGCTGCCCGCCTGCATTGGGCAGGACGAGAGCTCTGGGATCAAATGGTGGCTTAGGGTCACAAGCCGACATTGGCCAGAGGGCTCTCGATGTGTCCGCATGGGGCATAACCGGACTTTATCGGGCGCTTCTGTGAATGGGTCCACATTTGGACAGCCATGTTGCCTCTAAGCTGCTCGAAGGCGGCTCGCTGGCTAGACGTTTGGGCCAACTCATTGCTTACCAGCGTTTGACGGAGGCTCACCGTGGGCGACCCTTGGGTTGGTATCCTTTCCACTCTGATTGGCGCGGCGACCGGTGTGGTGTCGTCGGTCGTCACGATGACTGTCCAGGCGCGCCAGACAAACCGCGCGGCGTTGAAGAAACTCGCCATCGAGCTGGCGCTGGAGGACTACCGGTTCAGGGTGAACGACAAGACGGGTCGCGTCGATGCCATACCTGTTTCGGCATTGATCTACTATTACGACAAGCTGATCGGCCTAGCGGGTCGAGATCAGCTCAATGGCTCTAATTTGCAGGCGCTGCTTCGGGAGCAGTGGCAGCTGCAACTTGCTGCGAACGCCGAGGCGGAAAGATTGCGCGCATCTGAGGAACCGTCGCGCCCGGAGTCTGCGCCCTAACTTAACTTGAACAACGCCTGCAGGAAGTCGCTCACCGCCTTGCGGGCTTCCAGTGCGGTCGCGGGATTGCCGCCGACATGCGGATTGAGTTCGACGCAGGCGTCTTTGTAGCTGAACGGCTCGCTCGTCTCCGTATTGATCAGCACGCCGCCCTCGGCCTCCTTAATGCGGCAGTTGCGCACGGTCTGCGCGCCGCTTGACACCACATTGGAGGAAACGCCGAGCAGGCCGCCATCAAAACCGTGCTGGGAGTCCGGATATTCGGTCAGCGTCACGTCGCGCTTCTCGGCCTCGAGCCGCGCGACATAGGCCTTGCAGGTCGCGACCGGGTTGTAGTCGTCGGGCGTGCCGTGGAAGATGCGGATCGGCCGGTCGACGACATCGGTGTCGCCGGCATAGGTCGTCGCGCAATCCGGATAAAAGGCGATGTAGCCGGCAAACTGTGCGCCGGACCTGTTCCACGTCTCGTGGAAACGCTTCAGGCTCGCATACAGCGCACCCTGGCCGCCGCGGGAAAATCCCATCAGCACGATACGATCGGGATCGACGCGCGGATGCTTCGACAGGATTTCGAGCGCGCCGTAGATGTCGAGGATGAAGTTGAGCCGGCCGAGCTTTGCCTGGTCCTGGTTGACCGAGGTCAATCCGCGCCCGGAAAATCCGTCGATCACGAAGGTGGAGATGCCGATCGAATTGAGATGGCGGGTCCAGGCTTCCATGGCCGGGCTGATGCCGCCGGAGCCGTGCATCAGCACCACGGCAGGAAGCCTGCCGATGCCCTGCGCGATCCGAAGTTCGCCCGCCATGGTGACGGGCTGGCTGCCATTGGTGTCGCCGGTGAGGAACGCCCGATCCGTCAGCGTCAGCGAGGGGATGGTGTGCATCTCGACCCTTGCCGCGACCTCCTTCGGGATTACCTGCGCATTGGTCTCGATGCAGGTGAGAAGCACGCCCGTGCAGAAAACCGCAGCAACCGCCGCGAAGCGCCCATCGATCAGCATCGTTACCCCCGAGCCGTTCTTGCTTGTGGGCCGATGCTAGCGCAAAGCCGGGCCGTCTGCTGCAAATTCCGCCGCAAACCTCTGTTGCGGCGCATGCAGCCTTAGCCCACCGCGCCCTTGCCGATCCGCCCGAGATGGGTGAAGGCGAATCCGGCCTGATATTTCAGCCCGTAGCCGAGCGCGCGGTCGATGCCGATATGGGCAAGCCAGATCATCGCAATCGACAGCGTCAACGGCGCGGCCATCGCAAGGCCCAGCGTCATCAGCGCCACCGGCCCGAGATAGGAGTGCGCGGCGTTGTAGATGATCGCGCCGGCCTTGGGCCCGGCGAGATAGGCAGCAAAGCTGAGGTCCGGGGCCAGGAACAGGATGGCATAGACCCACCACGAGCCGTCCCAGATGGCGTAGAGCATGGTCATGCCGGCGAACAGCACGACGCCTTCGAGCCGGAGCAGGATGCGCACCCCGCCGGTGGCGGCGCCGGTTTCCGAGGTTGTGGTCGTCTCACTCATGGCCCGTCTTTCCCCGCTATGTCCCGGATCGCTTCGCCGTATGCGTGCAGGGAGGCTGGCACAGGCGGCAGCGCGGCACTAGCATCGCCGCACAACAAAATGGGAGGAAACCATGAAATCGTCCGTCTTTCTCTCGTCGCTTGCGCTTGCCGCCGCCGGCGGCTGGTTCGCGGCAGCGATGGTCGCGCCGCCTGCCACCGGCAAAGAACCGCGCCTGGCGCAACTGACCATGGATCAGCTCGACGAGAAGCAGAAGCCGCTCGGCGAGCAGATCATGAAAGTATCGAGCGTCGGCCTCGGCGGTCCCTACAACCCGCTGCTGCGCAGCCCCGTGCTCGGCCAGCGCCTGTTCGATCTCTTCTACTATCTGCGCTGGGACACCTCGGTGCCGATCCGGCTCAACGAGTTCGCGATTCTGATCATCGGCCGGCAATGGCGCTCGCAGGTCGAGTGGTTCGCGCACGCGCCGATCGCGGCGAAAGCGGGCCTGTCGCCGCAGATCATCGCCGAGCTGAAGCAGAAGAAGCGCCCCTCCAACATGGCCGAGGACGAGGCGGTCGTGTACGACTTCGTCACCGAGCTGACCACGACGCAGAAGGTGTCTGACGCCACCTATGCGCGGGCCAAGAAGGTGTTCAGCGACCAGCAGATCGTTGACCTCACGGCGGTCGCCGGCAACTACGTCATGGTGGCCATGATCCTGGCGGCAACCGAGACGACCGTGCCGCCGGACAAGGTGGAGCCGTTCAAGCCGGGCGAGGAATAACGGCCGCTTCCCATTGATTTGTCTGGATTATTGTACCGCCTCGGTCCGCCTTATCGGACCGGGGGCAGGTTTCCGCTTGGCAAAAGGCCGTGTTAAGAACGCGCGAAATCCAGGGTGGGATCGTCTGCCCGGGGGCAAATGACTGAGACGGGCGGAAGCAAATGAAGGACATCCTGGACACCCTTGAAGAGCGTCGCGCAGGCGCCAAGCTCGGCGGCGGCGAGAAGCGCATCGAGGCGCAGCATGCGCGCGGCAAGCTCACCGCGCGCGAGCGCATCGAGCTCCTGCTCGACAAGGGCTCGTTCGAGGAATTCGACATGTTCGTCGAGCACCGCTCCATCGAATTCGGCATGGAGAAGAACAAGGTGCCCGGTGACGGCGTCGTCACTGGCTGGGGCACGGTCAACGGCCGCAAGACGTTTGTCTTCGCCAAGGACTTCACCGTGTTCGGCGGGTCGTTGTCGGAAACCCACGCGCTGAAAATCACAAAACTGCAGGACATGGCGATGAAGGCGAGGGCGCCCATCATCGGCCTCTATGACGCCGGCGGCGCGCGCATCCAGGAAGGCGTCGCGGCGCTTGCGGGCTATTCCTATGTGTTCCGCCGCAACGTCATTGCCTCGGGCGTGATCCCGCAAATTTCAGTCATCATGGGCCCCTGCGCCGGCGGCGACGTCTATTCGCCCGCGATGACCGACTTCATCTTCATGGTGAAGAACACCAGCTACATGTTCGTCACTGGCCCTGATGTGGTGAAGACCGTCACCAACGAGGTCGTCACCGCCGAAGAGCTCGGCGGGGCCTCGGTGCACGCCACGCGCTCTTCGATCGCGGACGGCGCCTTCGAGAACGACGTCGAGGCGCTGCTGCAGATGCGCCGCCTGATCGACTTCCTGCCGTCGAATAATGCCGACGGCGTGCCGGAATGGCCGAGCTTCGACGACATCGAGCGCGTCGATGAGTCCTTGGACACGCTGATCCCCGACAATCCCAACAAGCCCTACGACATGAAGGAGCTGATCCTCAAGGTCGTGGACGAGGGCGATTTCTTCGAGATCTCGGAGACGTTTGCCAGGAACATCGTCACCGGCTTTGGCCGCATCGCCGGCCGCACGGTCGGCTTTGTCGCCAACCAGCCGATGGTGCTGGCGGGCGTGCTCGATTCCGACGCCTCGCGCAAGGCCGCACGCTTCGTCCGTTTTTGCGATGCCTTCAACATCCCGATCGTCACCTTCGTCGACGTGCCCGGCTTCCTGCCCGGCACCGCGCAGGAATATGGCGGCCTGATCAAGCACGGCGCAAAGCTGCTGTTCGCCTATTCGCAGTGCACGGTGCCGCTGGTCACCATCATCACCCGCAAGGCCTATGGCGGCGCCTTCGACGTCATGGCGTCGAAGGAAATCGGCGCCGATATGAACTACGCCTGGCCGACCGCGCAGATCGCCGTGATGGGCGCCAAGGGTGCGGTGGAAATCATCTTCCGCGCCGACATGAACGATCCCGACAAGATCGCCGCGCGCACTAGGGAATACGAAGACCGCTTTCTGTCACCCTTCATCGCCGCCGAGCGCGGCTATATCGACGACGTCATCATGCCGCACTCGACCCGCCGGCGCATCGCGCGGGCACTCGCGATGCTGAAGGACAAGAAGGTCGAGATCCCGGTGAAGAAGCACGACAATTTGCCGTTGTGAAGATTGGCTAGGTCGAGATCGCGTAAGGCGGATTAGCGAAGCGTAATCCGCCGTTCCTGCACCTGCCACAACAACCGCGGCGGATCCCGGCTTCGCCTAATCCGCCCTACGACCGCACCCCCTGATCGAGAAACGGCCTCCACGACAGCGCCTCTTTCCTCGCTTCGGCAAAATCTCCGTCTTCCAGATGCTTGCCGACACATCTGAGATACTCGCAAAGGAAGGTCGCGTCCGGCAGGTGGAAGGCGCGCTCGTTTGGAGCCCAGAGGTCAAATCGCCGGGCAGCGACGAACAGGGACAGCATCGCCGGCTTGAGATCGCGGATGTTGTCCGGCGATTCCGGCGACGCCGTCCGAATCCGGATGCTCTCCGAAAGGCTGCGAAACTTCCAGCCGAGGCTGCGAAGGGAGGCAGCTTTCCTCTCGCCGGACTTGCGGCTCAGCCATTCCAGCGAGACGCCGACGACCACGCCGGTCAGGAAGGCCAGCGCAAACCTGAACCAGGGCTGCTGGCCGAGTGCGAGCAAGCCGGTGAAGGCGGGCGTGGCGGTCGCGTCACGAAAGGCCGTTGTTGCCGCGCTGCCGGGATCGGTGAAGACGTTTTCCTCGAGCCATTTCCTGACAATAGGCGCAAGCAGCGGGATGAGCAGAAGAGCCCATATCCCGAACAGCAGGCTCCTGAGCAATCGGGACATGGAACTTCACGTTTCCACGCGCTGACAAATCACCCCAGCGGCATTAGAGGCGAAATCCGGCCGTCCAGCCACCCCCGAAAAGCCAGGCGTGGATGCTCTGCCCGTTGCCGTGCACTTGTTTTGGTCGGCGCCGGGCCTGAGACGTTCCGGTTGTTCCACAGGCCGCCGCAACCTCTTCACCCTGAGGCCTTGCTTTAGTCAAACCTTCATTGAGTCCTTGGCTCCTTCGTGGAAGACTCCGACCGGCCTTCTCTGGGGGACCGGACGGGAAAGGGGCGCCAAATGGAATCCACAGTGATGCCGAAATCAACCGAGGCCGACGATGTCCTGGCCGCGCGCGCCGACGAACGGCTGGCGCATGCTTACGACCAGATCGCGCTGGCCGATGCGCAGCTCGCGCGGCTGACCGAACAGCTGACGCGGATGGAGCAGGACTCCGTGCAAAACCCAATTCCGGTCATGATGGCCAGGAAGCCATCGCGCGGCCACCCGGCGCTGCGTGGCTTCTTCGGTCTGCTTGCGGCGGTGGGCATCGCCGGGGCTGCTTTCGTTGCGCAGTCATCCTATGGCGACACGGTGCGGCCGGTCATCGCGCGCTGGGCGGCTCCGTATCTCGGTTCGGTTTCCTGGTTGGAGGCAAAGCCGGAGCTTGCCGCGCAGCCGGGCCCGTCCGGTGTTCGCCTGGCATCAGCAGCGGAGGCGGCGCCGGCGCAGGCAGCGCCTGCCGCTCCAGCGGCGCCGCAAGACAGCGCCTCATCGGCCGCGGTCGCGTCTTCCGAGATGACGCTGTTGCTGCAGACGATGGCGCGCGATCTGGTAACCGTCCAGCAGGGGATCGAAGAGCTCAAGGCGAACCAGGAGCGCATCGCCGGCGACAATGCGAAGGTCGTTGAGCAGCTGAAGGCGAGCCAGGAACAGACCGCACGCCTTGTCGCCAGGATTTCCGAGCAGGAGCAGCGGGCAAAGCCGCTTGCGCCGCCGCCTCCGACCCGGCCGGTTGCCGAGGCGGCGCGCAAGCCGGCACCCGTGCAGGCATCGTCGCAAGGCAGAGCGCCGCCGATGCAGTTGCAGCCCCGGTAGCGTCGCCCTGCGTCAATGGCCGAATCGATGGAACCTTCGGTTCCCCCTCGGGTTGATTTATCATGAGGCGGTGAGGCCTGGCGCGGGGAGGGTGCCATGTCGAAGTCCCGCGTTGGAATAACTGTCGCCGGTGTTGTCGCGGTCGTTCTGGCCACCTGGCTATCGAGCGCGGCCGAGGCGAGGCCGCGTCTCGGCGGCCCGCTAGGCGTCGCACGCTTTGCGGCGGCCCGCTTGCTCGCCATCGGCGGATTGCATCGCGTCTATCGCCACCGTCACGTCAGATACGCTGCCCTCAGGTCGCCGGGTATCCGGATGGCCGTCGAGTCCGGCGGCTTGCTCGGCAACCCGGCGGCGCGCGGACAGATCACCGCCGTTGCGGCGCTGGCCGGCTGGCAGGGCGGCCGCACCGCCAAGGGGTGGTGGCAGCACGACGACGGCGGCTATGGATGGGTCGGGCCGTTGTACTGGCCTTTCGCCTATTACGATATCCAGGACTATGCGATCTGGGGCGACGGCACCGGCTTCTGGGCCTATGGCCCCGGCGATATCTATGCCGGGATTTTTGCGCCTTACGGCCAGGATGCGGTGGCGGCTTACATGGGCTCGAGCCCGTCCGGCCGAAGGTATCGCAGGGGTCCGACGTTGCAGCCGTTCTGCGGCGACGACAGAAACGAAAGCGCCGGCCTTGCCGTCGATCGGATCGAGAAGGAGTTGCAGCCGACCGAGGTGCAGCGCACCGCCCTTGACGAACTGGCCAACGCTTCGCGCATCGCAGCCGAGACGATCCGGGCCTCGTGTCCGGCCCAGGCGCCGCTGACGGCGCCGGCACGTCTGGCCGCCATGCAGCAGCGGCTGCAAGTGATGATCAAGGCGGCCGAAGGGCTGCAACAGCCGCTGGAGAATTTCTATGGTCTCCTCAATGACGAGCAGAAGGCGCGGCTGAATGCCGTGACTGAGGACCGGCGCAGGATATCCGCGACAGGCAAGACCAGGGAGGCGCAAGGCTGCCAGGCAGAGCCATCAGCCGCGCCGAGATGGCCGCAGCGCGAGATCGAAGCCAGGCTGCAACTCAACGAAACCCAGCGCGGCGCCCTCGAAGTGCTGCAGGACACCAGCGCCGGCGCCACCGAAGCGCTGAACGCGGAGTGCCGGCCCAGCGCAATCACGCCGCCGGCTCGCCTTGCCGCGTTGAAGAAGCGGCTTGATGCCATGCTGCAGGCCGTCACCGCGGTGAGCGATGCGCTTGACGATTTCTACGCCACACTGAGCGAGGAGCAGAAGACGCAGTTCGAGGCGGTCGGACCCAAACGGACGGCGTAGCTTTCGGATTGCGCCAGTCGGAAGCTCAGGGCCGCGCCTGACCGATTGGAGGCCAGATCATGAAAATCCTGGCGCTGTCGGTGCTCTTGATGGTTGCCGTCGCGTGCGAAGCTGCTGCGCAGGACACACAATGCGCCCGCGAGCACGCCGCCATGGTCGAAACGATCCGCGGCCACGGCCGGTCCCACGCCGGCGCTTTTGGACAGCATGGCATGTCCGAGCGCGTCCTGCAGGCCATGGCGCAGGCGAAGCGCCATCGCTTCATGTCGGACAAATCCTGCACCATTGCATATGCGGATATGCCGGTTGCGATCGGCCTCGGCCAGACCATATCGCAGCCGTTCATCGTCGCCTTGATGACCCAGCTGGCCGAGGTTGCGCCCGATCATGTCGTGCTCGAGATCGGAACCGGCTCCGGCTATCAGGCTGCCATCCTGGCGCACCTCGTGCGCAAGGTCTGCACCATCGAGATCATCCCGCAATTGGCCGAGTCCGCCACGAAGACGCTCAGGGATCTCGCGTATGACAATGTGAGCGTCAGGCTTGGCGACGGCTACCATGGCTGGCCTGAGTGCGGTCCCTTTGACGCGATCGTCGTGACCGCTGCTCTCGGCCAGCCACCGCCGCCACTGATCGAGCAGTTGAAAGTGGGAGGCCGGCTCGTCATGCCGCTGGGCTCCGCCTACACCACCCAGCAGCTCACGGTCGTCGAGAAAGTCGCGGACGGCCAGACGACAACGAGGGCGGTCGCCCTCGTACGCTTCGTGCCCTTTACGCGTTCACAGGAACGGCGCTGACGAGGTCCCGCGAACAGTTCACTCGCTCTCGTCCTTGTGTCGTTGCTCGCGCTCCTGAAGCCGCTGCGCGAACGCTGTTCGCCGCGGTATCAGCGCCGCTTCGTCCGCCAGCCGTTGTGCGAGGTCGGCGTGGTACTGCTGAGTGACGTCGAGCGCTGATTCGCTGGCGAGCCTGCGATGGTACTCGGCCAGCAATTTGTGCATTTCGGTAAGCTCTTCGTCAGTCATCGGCATCGCGCCTCAGCCGCGAGGCCACAAATATACCCCAAGCCATTGATCTGCGGCCAGCTTTCGACACATTCGGGGCCGTTGTTCCGTCAAGTCGTTAACCATTCATTAACCATACTGGCCGTAGCCTGCGGTCACTGCCCGGTCATCCAGCGCGGTTCGTTCGAGGAGAACAACCGATGTCCGTTGAATATCTGACCTATGGCGCCCTGGGCGCCCGCCTGAATATTTCGCCAGAGGCCGCCCGGTCGCTTGCCAAGCGACTGCGCTTGCCGCGCTCGCTGTCAGATGATGGCAGGGCGCTGGTGAGCGTTGATCTTGCCGAACTGCACCATACCCCGCAGCCACCGCGTCGTCGCCCGCCAGGCGACATCGGCCTGCTGGCGGCAAAGCTCGAGGCATTGCAGGCCGAGATCGCGCGTCTCGAAGTGAGTGCAGCCGGCAACCGCGCCGATTACGAGCGCGAACGCGAGCGCGCCGATCGGCTGATGGTCGAGCTTCTGCAGGCGACTGCAGAGACCGCGGCCGCCAGGGAGGCGGCGGCAAGGCTTGAAGGAGAGGTGGCGGCTCTGCGGACCGGCAGCCGGGCCGGCGGATCGCTCGACAGCAACGGTCAAGCGACGCGCCGGGTCGGGCCTCTGGCTGCGGCCCTGGTGGAAGCAGACCGCAAGGCCGCGCGTGGGTAGCAATGACTTCTCTCTCATCTCCCGGATTGGCGGGGCAACCGTGAGGCAAGAATGACCAGCATCGCCGAGATCAGAGAGTTGAAGGCGCGCATCGTCGTCCTCGGGGTCGGCGGTGCCGGCGGCAATGCCGTCAACAACATGATCGAGGCTGGCCTCGAAGGCGTCGAGTTCATGGTTGCCAATTCCGACGCGCAGGCGCTCACCATGTCGAAGGCCGCGCGCATCATCCAGATGGGCACCAAGGTCACCAAAGGCCTTGGCTGCGGCGCGCAGCCGGAGCTGGGACGCGCCGCTGCCGAAGAGGCGGCCGATACGATCCGCGCTCATCTGACCGGCGCGCACATGGTGTTCATTACGGCCGGCATGGGCGGCGGCACCGGCACTGGCGCTGCGCCTGTTATCGCGAGGATCGCGCGCGAGCTTGGCATTCTCACCATCGGTGTCGTCACCAAGCCGTTCCGCTTCGAGGGTCAGCGCCGCATGCGCTTTGCCGAAGCTGGCATCGCCGAGCTGCTGAAGGAGGTGGACACCCTGTTGATCATCCCGAACCAGAACCTGTTCCGGGTGGCCAGCGAGAAGACCACATTCGTCGATGCCTTCGCCATGGCCGATCAGGTGCTCTATTCCGGCGTGGCCTGCATCAGCGACCTCATCGTCAAGGAAGGTCTGATCAATCTCGATTTTGCCGACGTTCTCTCGGTCATGCGCGAGAAGGGCAAGGCCATGATGGGCAGGGGCGAGGCTTCCGGCGAGAAGCGCGTGCTCGACGCTGCGGTAGCCGCGATTTCCAACCCGTTGATCGAGGACCCCTCGA
>Ga0081540_1001580_pt1 | contig 19463 bp, 20 predicted proteins | sample TabmetS2T1R1_FD_71024 | JGI IMG/M metagenome (GOLD analysis project Ga0081540, IMG submission 71024) | Tabebuia heterophylla rhizosphere microbial communities from the University of Puerto Rico - S2T1R1 | ecosystem: Host-associated > Plants > Roots > Rhizosphere ... | reverse complement strand
CGAGCACCATTCCGGACGCGCCGTCGATCTCACGACGCCGGGCTACGCCGCGCTGGAAGAGGAATTCGAGCGCTCGCCCGCGTTCGTCTGGTTGAAGAAACACGCGCGCCGATTCGGCTTCACGATGTCGTATCCGCGCCGCAACCGGCACGGCATCGCCTACGAGCCGTGGCACTGGTGCTGGCACGCGCGCCCACGCGCCCGATGAGATTCGTGTCCTAGCGCCGCAGCGCGTGCGCGGCGAGCGCAATCCAGCCGACGATGAACGCGAGACCGCCGACCGGCGTGATCGCGCCGAACCCGCGCGGCGCACCGAGCGCGAGCGCATGGAGGCTGCCGCAGAACACGACGATGCCTGCGACGAAGGCGATTCCCGCAACGCGGAGCGCCGTCGTCGCGTTCTCGCGCGCGAGAATCGCAACGCCGATCAGCGCGAGCGCGTGCCAGAACTGGTAGTCGATCGCGGTATGCCACGTCGCGAGCGCGCGCTCGTCGAGCGCGTCGCGCAACGCATGGGCACCGAACGCGCCGAGGACGACGGCCGCGGCGCCCGCGAGCGCCGCGATCGTCAGCATCGTGCGCGCGAAGCCGCTCACCCGGCCTTCGCGGGAGGCTTCGGCTTCTTCGCGGCGTCGGGCTTCTTCGCGTCGCCCTTCTTGTCCTCGGCGGGCTTCAGCAGATCGTCGAGCGACTTGTTGATCGCCGCGTACTTGTACGCCGGCAGCACGAACGTCCAGTCCCTGACGCGCGCGTTGAGATCGGCGGCTTCCTTGTCGAGCGCGGCGAGCTTCGCCTCGCGATCCTTCGCGGGATCGGCGACGGATGCGGGCTTGACCGGCTCCGCCGTCGCGTCGGCCTTCGCGTCCGTGCCTTTCGATGCGTCGCCGGCCGTCGCGCTCTTCTGATGCGCGGCGATCACGGTGTCGTACTCGGTCTTTTCCTTCGCCTGCTGCGCCTCGATGTGCTTGCCGGCGCGGTCCGGATCGGTCGTCGCGGTGAATTGCGCGTAGTCCTTGCCGTCCTTCTCCCACGCCACGACGTCGACGACGAGACCGTCGAACGCCGCGTAGCGCGCCTTCAGCGGCTTATCGGCGGGCGTCGCGTCCTTCGCCGGCACGACATCGTCGAGACGCAGGGCACCGAGCGTCGACGCGAGACCGTTGACCGTGTACTCGGACCCGGCCTCGCGGCCCTTCGGAACATCGGCGAGCTTGAAGTTCGCGTCGCCCTCGGCGTCCTTGGCGATGCGCACGACCTTGCCGTCGGGATGCGCGACCTCGACGGAGGCGATCCGCGCCGCCGGCACGTCGACGAGATCCTTGCGCAGCCAGTTCTCGGTTTTCCTGTCGACGCTGATGTTGCCGGACGCGAGCCAGCTCTCCGCCTCGCCGGCGCGGCGCACGAACGTGCCGCTGCGCGCGTTCGCGGTGCCGACGACGACCTTCACCGGTTGCGCGAGACCGCCGAGCTCGACCTCGACGCTCTTCGCATCCTTCGCGGCGACGTCCTCGACGCCGAGCGCCGCGTATTTGTCCTTGTTCGCGGTCTTCTGCTCCAGGAGCTTCGCATCGGCGAGCTTGAGCAGGAATTCGCGGAGCTTGCCGGTGTCGGCGGCATAGCCGCTTTTCTCGGCGAGCGACCAGCCGCCGGCGCCGCGTGTCAGCGTCGCGACGACCTTGTTCTCGGCGCCGGCAATGACGACCTTGTCGACGTCGTTGACGTGGTCGCGCAACGCCGGCGCGAGATACGCCGCCGCTTCGCCGCCGCCTTCGCTGCGCGGCTTGTTGGCGTGGTTGACCGCGATCGCAATGACGATCGCGACGAGCGCGGCGACGGCGAGCCCGACCAGAGTCTTCTGGTTCATGCGGGTTCTCCCTGCGCGGCGCGGCGACGCTGGTTGCGCCACCACGCGAACGCGAGCGCGGCGAGCGTGACGAGCAGCGGCATCAGCACGATGTTGACGAGCTTGAGCCGCGTGCCGAGCGATTCGATCTCGGCGTCGAGCTGGCGGCGCACCGAGCGGAGCTCCTTGCGGATCTCGAGCTTGCGCTTCAGGAAGTTCTCGAGCTCGGACTTCTGCTCGGGCGAGAGAATCTGCGCCTGATCCGCGCTCTTCGCGCTCTGGAGCTCGGTCAGCTTGCGCTCGGTGTCGGACAGCTCCTTCTGCAGCTCCTGCTCCTTGGCGCGGAAGCGCTCGTCGGCGCTGCGCTTCAACGCCTCGACGGTCGTGAAGGGCCGCTGCGACGTCGCGCGACCGCGGATCGAGATCAGCTCGCTCGAGCCTTCCATGTTGTCGAGCGCGTTGACGGCGAAGTCGCCGTTGTTCGCGAACGCGTTCATGAGCTTCTGGCCGAAGAACGGCCGGACCTGCACCCAGAGGCGATCGGAGAGCATGTCCGTGTCGGCGACGAGGATGATCTGCCCTTCGTCCTTCGATTCCTTGAGCGCGCCATCGCCGTTGCGCTCCGGGAACGCGGTCTTGAACTTGCCGGAAAGGCGCGCGGCGACGATGAGATGCTCGCCGCCCGGCTTGTAGTCTGCGTAGAGCGCGCTCGGATCCTGCAGCAGGCGCAGGCGATCGGTCGCGACGGCCATCGCGTCGCCGGTGGTCTGGATCAGCGGCGTGAGCTTCTCGTCCTTGGCGTCCTTGGCGAGCTCGAAGTAGCCCGCCGACGACACGTTGATCGTGTCGAGGTTCGCGGTCGTCACCTCGTCCTTGTTGAGGTCCTCGGCCGTGAAGCCGAGGATGCCCGGATGCCGCACGGGGGCCTGGCCCTCGCCCATGCTGATCGGCAGCGCGCGCGTGCGGTCCAGCACGACTTTCTTCGGGTCGTACTGGATGCCCCAGGCCTTGAAGAGCTTGGGCAGGTCCGAGGACTTGTCGGCCATCATCGCCGCCATCGGGTTCTGCGGATCGGCCGCGGAATCGTCGAGCTCCGCGTTCGGATCGACGAACACGAGCAGATGCCCGCCGCGCAGCACGAACTGGTCGATCGCGTACTGCGCATCCTCGGAGAGCTGCTTCGGATGCACGACGACGAGCACGCTGACGTCGTTGTCGATCGACTTCAGTTTGGCCGCGTCGAGCTGCTTCATCTCGAAGAGCTGGCTCCACTGCTGGTCGATCGCCCACGGCTCGCGCATCTGGCGCGTCTCGGGATCGAAGCCGGTCGCGATCGGCAGGCTCGAGAGAAGGCCGACGACCGGCTTCTTCGTCACGCTGAGCTCGTGGATCAGCTTGGCGATGTCATATTCGAGGAATGCTTCCTTGTCCGGCTGCAGGAACGGGATCGACGACTGTCCGCTGGTCGAGTTCGTGCCGGCGAGACCGAAGAAGATCTTCTCGCCCGTCGCGCCGACCGGGACGGACTGGAGACCCAGGCTCGCCGCGCGGTCCTCGTCCTCGGAGAACGGCAGCGGATCAATCAGCTCGAGCTTGATCTTGCCACCCGAGCGCGACGCCATCTCCTCGAGCATCTCGCGCACGCGCGTGTAGTACGTGCGAAGCTGCGGCAGATCCTGCGTGCCGCGGTCGGAGAAATAGAGATAGAGATGGATCGGCTCGTCGAGCGAGCCGATGATCTTCTTCGTGCCGTCCGACAGCGTGTAGAGATGGCTCTGCGTGAGATCGAGGCGCGCGCTGCGGAACGCGACATTGACCAGCAGCATCACCGCGACGAACAGCACGGCGAGCACGACGAGCGCGGTACCCGAAAGCGCCTTGCGATTGAATGTCATCGGTCGCTCCTCAGGCCGCTTTCTTGTAGTCGATGACGACGGCGTTGGCGTACAGCCAGACGCCGATCATCAGCACGAAATAGATCAGGTCGCGCAGGTCGATCACGCCCTTGCCGATCGACGTGAAGTGCGTGAGGAAGCTCATCCCGGCCACCGCGTCGACGACGCCCTGCGGCGCGATCGCGCGGAAGAAATCGAGCACGAGCGGAAAGCCCGCGAGCAGCAGCAGGAAGCAGATCACGACCGTCAGGATGAACGCGACGACCTGGTTGCGCGTCGTCGCCGAGATGCACGAGCCGATCGCGAGGAACGCGCCGGCCATCAGCAGCGAGCCGAGATAGCTCGCGAAGATCACCCCGTTGTCGGGGCTGCCGAGATAGTTGACCGTGATCCAGATCGGGAACGTCAGCACCAGCGCGATCGCGATGAACGCCCACGCCGCGAGGAACTTGCCGAGCACGGCCTGCCACATCGTCACCGGCAGCGTCAGCAGGAGCTCGATCGTGCCGCTCTTGCGCTCCTCGGCCCACAGCCGCATCGACACGGCCGGCACGAGGAAAAGGTAAAGCCACGGATGGAAGTTGAAGAACGGCTGCAGATCGGCCTGGCCGCGCTCGTAGAAATTGCCGAGATAGAACGTGAACGCGCCGGACAGAATCAGGAAGATCACGATGAAGACGTAGGCGACCGGCGTCGCGAAATAACTGCGCAGCTCGCGCTTGAAGACCGTGACGACGCCGCTCATGTGCGCGCCTCCTTGCCGACGGCGCCTTGCGTGACGGTGCGGAACACCTCGTCGAGGCGTCCGCCTTCGAGCGCGAGCTCGCGTACAGCTACGCCTTGACTGGCGAGCGCGGTGCTCACTGCAACGAAGATGGCACGACCTGGCTTCGGGAACGCCGTGATGCGGTTGTCCTGCGGATCCACCTCGATCGCGGCGACGTCGGCGACGCGCGCCAGCGCCTCCCTCGCCGCGCCGACGTTCTCGGCGGTCAGCGATACGGCCTGATGGTAGCGGGAGCGCGCTTCGAGCTCGGCCGGCGTCGCGTCGGCGAGGATGCGGCCGGCCGCGATGATGATCGCGCGCGTGCAGACCGCGTGGACTTCCTCGAGCAGGTGCGTCGACACGATGATCGTCTTGTCGCGCGCCATCGCGTTGATCAACGTGCGCACTTCGTGCTTCTGGTTCGGATCGAGGCCGTCGGTCGGCTCGTCGAGGATCAGCACGGCGGGATCGTGCAGGATCGCCTGCGCGAGGCCGACGCGGCGCTTGAAGCCCTTGGACAGCGTGTCGATCGGCTGCTCGAGCACGCGTTCGAGATGCAGCCGCGCGATCGCATCGTCGAGCCGGCGCTCGCGAAGATCGCCCTTGAGCTCGCGCACGTCCGCGATGAACTCGAGAAACTCGTGCACCGTCATCTCGCCGTAGCTCGGCGCGCCTTCCGGCAGATAGCCGACCACGCGCTTGGCCTTGAGCGGCTGCGCTTCGATGTCGAAGCCGCCGACCGAGGCGCCGCCTGACGTCGGCGCGAGGAAGCCGGCGAGCATCTTCATCGTCGTCGATTTGCCGGCGCCGTTCGGGCCGAGGAAGCCGAGCACCTGACCCGGCTCGACCTTGAAGCTGATGCCGTCGACGGCGACGAGGCCGCCATAGCGTTTGCAGAGTTTTCGGGTTTCTATCATGTCCGATTCACCATCAGATCCGCTTCACCATCGGAGACAGGCGTGCGCAAGCCGAGGCCTGCGACGCGGTTGGCCTTCTGGAAATGCACCCGGGGAGTCCGCTATGCCTCGGACCGCGACACGAAATCGCAGCCGCCTCCCGGCGGACGAAAACACGAGCGCTGCGGAAGATACCGCAAGATTTGCGAAAAGTTCCCCGAGAGCTCACAGCCCGGCCGGTCGGCCTAACGAACCGCGGCTTCATCGAGCGCGGTTGCGCATGCGAACGGACGACCGACGACCTGCCCGCCCGGTGCTTGCGGTGCGGGATACGTACGGCCCGGTCGCAGCGGCCTGAAGCACGGCGCGCCGGCGTCGAACAGCGCCCATCCCGGAACGCCCGCGAGCGGCAGCGGGCGCAGCTCCTGCGGATCCGCCAGCAGACGGCCGGTCGCGATGTCCGCGGCGACAGCGGCTTCGACCGCGGGCCACGCCGCGATCTGGGCATCCTGGCTGAGCGCCGCGATCCGGTCGCGATCGACGCGCACCGCAAGCGCCTTGGCGACCGGCATGTCGCGGTGCGTGAGCGCGTAGTCGCAGAGTGCGTGGCCGACGATCGTCAGCGCGATGCGCGCGCCCCACGCGTCCCGATGCGCACCGAACAACGCGTGCCAGTCGTGAGCATCCCATGCGGCGACGAGGTCCGCCCCGTCGACCCATACGATCGCGCCGGCCTCGTCGAAATGCGTGAGCGCACATTGACCGCGCGTGCGCTGCTTCGCGCCGACGCGCACGACATCGGCCGCCTGCCGCACGTTCATGGCCTGCTTGAGCCGCGGATGCGCGAGCCACATCGCGGCGTTGAAGAGATCGTGCGTGCTCGCCTCGCGCGTCGCGACGACGCCGCGTTCCGCGATGCGCTGCTCGTAGTGAAGTCCGTCGCCGATCAATGCCGCGGTCTGCGCGGCGAACCGCGACGGATGGCCGCCGGTCCGCTCCGCGAGCAGCGCGCTCATGCGGTCGAGGTCCCGCGCAGCGAGCAACGCGCGATACGGCGCGAGCGCGGCGAACAGCGGGTGCTCCGGCATCATGCGGGCTCGACCGCCGGGCTGACGGCGCGGCGCGGATCCTTGAGCAGCAAAGCCCGCTTTTCGATGACGGTCCACGAGATCGCCGCGATCACGAGCACGATCGGCACCGCAGCGGCGAAGAGCGCGAGCGGCTCGCGGACACCGGCGAGCACGAGCGCCTGCTGCACGGGAAACGCCCAGAGATACGTGCCGTATGAAAGATCGAGATCGCGCGGCATTGCCGGCAGTCGCGGCACGTAGGCGAACCAGAGCGCGAAATAGCCGATTGCCGCGCCGATCCCGAGGCCTTCGAGAGGCGTCTTGCGCAAAAGCACGGCGACGATGGCGAACGCGATCATCACCGCGCTCGACACCGGCACGTGGCGGCGGAGCTGGCATGCGATGCTCCCCGCGCCGAAAAAACCGGCCAGCAGCCCGCCCAGCCACGGCAGCAGCGAAGCGTGTCGCGCCAGCATCGGCGAGATCACGAAGCCGACGAACGCAACCGCGATCGCTGCGCTCGCGAGCCACGGAAAGCGGAACAGGCGCAGGACGCCCGCCGCAGCGACCGCGACATACAGCGTGGCCTCGACCGGAATCGTCCAGAGCGACCCGTTGACCTGCCGCGCAATCGGATTGTCGACGAACACGCCCGGCAGGAATGCACGCAGCGCGAACAGCGACGCGTTGCCGAGCGCGTAGCCGTACGGGTCGCCGAAACCGTCGCCTGCGCCGAAATAGGCTGCAGGCTGCAGCGTGCTCAATAGCGGTCCGAGCACGAACGCCCAGGCGAAAACGCAGACGATCAATGCCGGCCAGAGCCGGAGCGCCCGAGCGCGCAGGAAGCGTAGGAAGTCGGGTCGTCGCTGCCACGACAGCGTGATCAGCAGTCCGCTGATCGAGAAGAACATCGCGACGCCGGCGATGTGTGCGTGCATCGTCGGAAACAGCCGATGCAGCGGATCGTCCTGCGGCGGCGACGATGCGAGGTAGTAGCTGTGCCCGAACACGACGAGCAATGCGGCGACGAGCCGCAGCACGAGCAGGTTGTCGCGCCCGCTTTCGATGCAGTCGGCGAGCGATCGTCCCGCAAGGAACCCCTTGAGACGCGCGAGCGGGCCGTGCTCGTCGGACATGCGTCGTTTCAGGCGGTGACGCGCGCGATCAGGTCGTGCTCGTCCGCGTGGATGACGGTCACCTCCGCGAACTGGCCGGGTCGCAGCTTCTGCCCGTCGTCGATGCGTACGATGCCGTCGATTTCCGGCGCATCGGCCTTCGAGCGCGCGACGGCGCCGTCGGCGTCGACTTCGTCGACGATCACCTGCAGCGTCCTGCCGATCTTGCGTTCGAGTCGCGCCGCCGAGATCTCGGCCTGCACTTCCATGAAGCGCTCGAGGCGTTCCTCCTTGACCTCTTCGGGCACCGGATCCGGCAGCGCGTTCGCTTTCGCGCCGTCGACCGGCGAATACGCGAACGCGCCGACGCGATCGAGCTCGGCTTCGCGCAGGAAATCGAGCAGCTCCTCGAACTCGGCCTCGGTCTCGCCGGGAAAGCCGACGATGAACGTCGAGCGCAACGTGAGATCGGCACACGCCCCGCGCCACGCGCGCACGCGCGAAAGCACCTTGTCGACGGCGCCGGGACGCTTCATCAGCTTCAGGATGCGCGGACTCGCGTGCTGGAACGGGATATCGAGGTACGGAAGGATGCGGCCGTCCGCCATCAACGGAATGACGTCGTCGACGTGCGGATACGGATAGACGTAGTGCAGCCGGACCCAGACGCCGAGCTCGGCGAGACCGCGGCACATCGCCGTCATGCGCGTCTCGTACGCCCGCCCGCGCCACTCGCGCTCGGCGTACTTGAGATCGACGCCGTACGCGCTCGTGTCCTGCGAGACGACGAGCAGCTCCCTGACGCCGCCCTTGACCAGCTTCTCGGCTTCGACGAGCACCTCGTCGACCGGCCGCGAGACGAGATCGCCGCGCATCGACGGAATGATGCAGAACGTGCAGCGGTGATTGCAGCCTTCGGAAATCTTGAGATACGCGTAATGCTTCGGCGTCAGCTTGACGCCCACGCCATCGATGAACCCGGCGCCAAGGCGCCGGGCCGGCGGGACCAGATCGACGAACGGATCGTGTTTCGGCGGCAGCGCCGCGTGCACGGCGGTCATCACGCTCGCATAGTCCTGCGGACCCGAGATCGACAGCACGTCGGGATGCGCCTCCCGGATCAGCTCCGCGCGCTTGCCGAGGCAGCCGGTGACGATGACCCTGCCGTTCTCCTCGAGCGCCTCGCCGATCGCGTCGAGCGACTCGGTCACCGCGGCGTCGACGAAGCCGCACGTGTTGACGACGACGACGTCGGCCGCATCGTAGCTCGGCACGATGTCGTACCCCTCGACCTTGAGCTGGGTCAGGATGCGTTCGGAATCGACGAGGGCCTTCGGACAGCCGAGGCTGACGAAGCCGACCTTTGGGTTGCGCAGCGACATGGGGGAAAAGCTGAACGGGCGACCGCGTAGTTTACCTGTCGCGGCGAGCGCCCGGCACCGCCTCGCGTCCCTGCGGCGGTCGCGGCGGAAATCGCGCATCATAGGCCGTGTCGCGGCGGCAACGGATGGGCCGCGCGGCGCCTGGGGGACGAGGGTGAAGCAGGTTCGCAGGGAACCGGAAGTGCGGTGGGGTCGCTCGGTGCGCATGCGCGCCGGCCTCGTGTTGCTTGCCATGGTCGCGGCGGCCGGCATCGCCGCCGCTAGCGCAGCCGATGGCGAGGGCGACACCCACTATCCGCGCGCCGGTGCGGCCTCGTCGGCGCTGCACGTCGCGCAATCGATCGCCGACGTCCTCCGGACGCCGCTCTCGACGACGCTCGTGCATGGGATCGGCGGCTCGCCCGCCGACGCCTGGACCGCCTGGCTCGCCGGCAACTTCTTTTCCGCCGTCGGCGCCCTCGCGGCCGCCGACGAGCAATGGCAGCGCGTCGCCGAGCTCGCCCAGCGTCGCGGCGATGTCGACGATGTCGTCGTCGCGCTCGCGCAGCGCGTCGAGATCGCGTTGTCGCAGGGCGACTACGCGCGCTGCCAGGTGCTCGCCGAGGCGCTCGCGAGCGCGGCCGCGGCCAGCGGCAATCGCCGTCAGGCCGCGTTCGCCGAGGCGAATCTCGGCGTCATCGAACGTCGTCGCGGCCACCTCGACGACGCGCTCGTGCATCAGCAGCGCGCGCTCGAGATCTATCGCGCCGCCGGCGATCCGTACGGCATCGCGCAGTCGCTGACCAACCTCGCCACCGTTCACCGCGACCGCGGCGACTTCGCCAAGGCGCTCGACATGGCGCTCGACGCGGTCACGCTGCGCGAGAAGACCGGCGACAAGCTCGAGATCGCCTACCGCAACGTCGGCCTGCTCTACCGCGAGATCGAGGACGGCGCGACCGCAAGAACCTACTTCGAGCGCGCGCTCGCGGTCGCCGCGAAGCGCTCGAGCCCGGCCGCGTATTCGCCGGTCGTCGGAGCCTATGCAGGGCTCCTCAACGATCTCGGCGAATTCGCGGCGGCCGAAGCGGCGGCGAGAGAAGCGCTCGCGATCGATCGCGCGCTCGGCGATCGTCCGCACCAGGGGCTCGAACGCCTCGAAATCGGCCGCGCGCTGCTCGGCCAGCGCCGCAACGACGAGGCGACCGCCGAGCTCGAAGCCGCGCTCGCGCTCGGGCGCGAGCTCGGACAGCGCGAGATCGTCGCGCGCTCGTTGCTGCATCTCGCCGACGTCGCGCTGGTCGAGCACGACCGGCTGCGTGCGCACGGCCTCCTCGACGAGGCGATCGCCGGGCTCGAAGCGGCGCGGCTGCGGCCGCAGCTCGCGCTCGCGTACGCGGCGCGCGAGCAACTCGCGCGCGCCGATCACGACGATGCGGCCGCGCTGCGTTTTGCGCACAAGTATTCGGCCGAGCGCGAGGAGCTGCTCGGCATCCGCGCGAGCCGCCAGCTCGCCGCGCTCGAAACGCGGCACAGCCGCGCCGAGGCCGAGCAGCGCGTCGCCCTGCTCGCGAAGGACAACGAGCTCAAGGCCGCGCTGCTCGCCAAGCAGCGGCTCGAGCGCCGCGTCGGGCTGATCGCGATGGCCGCACTCGGCGCGCTGCTGCTGCTGATGGCCTGGCGCTTCGTCGGCGTCAACCGCCTCAACCACAAGCTCGCACGGCGCAACGCCGAGATCGAGCGGCAGCGCGTCGCGCTTTCCGGCGCCAACGCGAAGCTCGAGCAGCAGGCCGTCGAGCTCCACCAGGCCGCGATCACCGACTCGATGACGGGCGTCGCCAACCGCGCGCACGTGCTGCGCCAGCTCGCGCGCGGCATCGAGGATTGCGCGCGCGACGGCCGCGAGCTCGCGGTGCTGCTGATCGATTTCGACCACTTCAAGCAGATCAACGACCACCACGGCCATCTCTTCGGCGACAGCGTGCTCGTCGCCGGCGTCGACGCGATGCGCCGGTGCCTTCGCGCCGGCGACCTGCTCGGCCGCATCGGCGGCGAGGAGTTCATGGCGATCGTCACCGACCGCGACGCCGAGGCCGTGGTCGCGCTCGCCGAGCGCCTCTGCGCGCGCGTCGCGGAGAAGCTCCGCGAGCAGGGTCCGGCGCTCCGGCTCGTCGCGACGGTCAGCATCGGGGTCGCGACGCTGTCGCAGGTCGTGCCGTCGCGGCGCATCGAAGACCTCCTCGAAGCCGCCGACAAGGCGCTCTACGCGGCCAAGAGCGGCGGGCGCAACCGCGTGCAGCGCTATGCACCCGAGGCCGACGGCGTCGCGCGCGCCGGCACCATCGCCGAATCGCGGTGACGCCGCACGGTTGACAGCGCGGCATTCGCGCTTACGCTCTGGCGATCCGTCCGGCGCCGGAGCCTCGATGGGCCAGCAGATCCAGCTCAACACGTCGCGCACGCAGTGCATCGGCGCGTATCTCGCCAAACCGGGCGGCACGCCGAAAGGGGGCCTCGTCGTCGTGCAGGAGATCTTCGGCGTCAACGCGCACATGCGCCATGTCGCCGACCGCTTCGCCGCGCAAGGCTACGTCGCGATCGCGCCGGCGTTCTTCGACCACGTCGAGGCCGGCGTCGAGCTCGGCTACGACGAGGCCGGCTTCAAGCGCGGCCGCGAGCTGGTCGGCGAGCTGAGCTTCGATCTCGTCGTCGAGGACGTCGCGAGCGCGGCCGAGTCGATCCGCTCGGCCGGGCGCATCGGTTGCGTCGGCTACTGCTGGGGCGGCACCGTCGCGTTCCTCGCCGCCACGCGTCTCGCGATGCCGGGCGTGAGCTATTACGGCGCGCGCAACGTCAAGTTTCTCGACGAGCCGCCGAAAGCGCCGGTGCAGTTCCATTTCGGCGAGAAGGATTCGTCGATCCCGCCCGAGGCGATCGCGCGGCACCGCGAAGCGCTGCCCGACGCCGAGATCTACACCTATCCGGCCGGCCACGCGTTCGACCGCGAAGTCGATCCCAAGGCCTACGACGCGGAAAGCGCGAAGCTCGCGCTCGAGCGCACGCTCGATTTCTTCGCGCGGCACCTCGCCGCCGCATGAGCTTCGCACTCGATCCGCGGCTCGTCGCCGATACGCATGCGATCGGCGAGCTGGCCCTTTCGCGGCTCCTGTTGTTTGACGACGCGCGCTTTCCGTGGCTGATCCTCGTGCCGCGCATCGCCGGCGCACGCGAGCTGATCGATCTCGACGAAGGCGACCGGCGCGCGCTGATCGCAGAGATCGACGCGGTCTCGCGCGCGCTCTTCGAGCGGGTGAATCCCGACAAGCTCAACGTCGCCGCACTCGGCAACGTGGTGCCGCAGCTGCACGTGCACGTGATCGCACGTTTCGCCGGCGACGCCGCGTGGCCGCAGCCGGTCTGGGGACGCGGCGAGCGCGTGCGCTACGACGAATCCGCGCGGCTCGCCCGCATCGCGGACCTGCGCGCAGCGCTGCGCGAAAAGCTCGCATGAGCAAGGCGGCGGCTCTCGAAGTCGCGATCGAGCCGCTCGGCGATTGCGCACTGCTGCTGCGCTTCGGCGAAGGCCTCGATGCCGTCGCGAACGAGCGGGTGCACGCCGCGCTCCACACGCTGCACGCGGCGGGTCTGCCCGGTGTCGTCGATCTGGTGCCCGCTTATGCGACGCTCGCGCTGCACTACCGGCCCGAGGTGTGGACCGATTCGAACGGCCGCGTGCCGTGGCGGAACATCGCGGCCGCCGTGCGCGTGATATTCCGGACGCCACCGATCCCGGCGCCGCGCGACGACGCGATCATCGAGATTCCGGTCTGCTACGGCGGCGCGTTCGGCGCCGATCTCGAAGCGCTCGCCGCATATGCGAAGCTCGAGGCCGAGACGATCGTCGCGCGGCACGCCGCGGCCACCTATCGGGTCGCGATGATCGGTTTCGCGCCGGGATTTCCCTATCTCTTCGGTCTCGACCCCGCGCTGCACATGCCGCGCCGGCCGAGCCCGCGCACGCGCGTGCCGGCCGGTTCGGTCGCGATCGGCGGTGCGCAAACCGGCATCTATCCGACCGAGCTGCCCGGCGGCTGGCAGTTGATCGGGCGCACGCCGCTCGTGCTGTTCGACGCGGGCCGCGAGCCGCCGATCCTTCTGGCGGCAGGCGATCGCGTGCGTTTCGTCGCGATCGACGAAAGCCGGTTCCACGAGCTCGCCGGGACGTGAGCGTCGAGGTCATCAAGCCCGGACTGCTGACGACGCTGCAGGATCGCGGACGCCACGGCTGCGCGATGCTGGGCGTCGGCACCGCCGGCGCGATGGACGACGTCGCGCTGCGCCTTTCGAATGCGCTCGTCGGCAATGCACCCGACGCGGCGGCGCTCGAAATCACGCTGATCGGACCGCGCCTCAGGTTCCTGTCCGCAACGACGATGGCGCTTGCCGGCGCGGAGTTCCCGGCGCGAATCGGCGACGAGAAAATTCCGATGTGGCAGCCCGTCGCCGTCGATCGCGGCGCGGTGCTCGACGTCGGCACCGCGCGGCACGGCGCACGCGCCTGTCTCGCGATCGGCGGCGGATTCGTCGTCGAGCCGACGCTCGGCAGCGCGTCGACCGACGTCAACGCGCAGCTCGGCGGCCGCGCGCTGCACGCAGGCGATCGATTGACCGCGCTCGCTCCCGCCGTTGCGCACGGACGTGCACTGCGCTGGTCGCTCGATCCGCGTCCGTGGTTCGATCCGGATGCCGCCAGACCGCTGCGGCTCATCCGCGGCACGCATTTCGACGCGCTCGACGACGCCTCGCGGCGTGCGCTCTTCGAAGGCGAATTCCGCGTCGGCAGCGATTCGAACCGCGTCGGCTTCCGTTTCGAAGGTCCGGTCCTTCGCCTCGGCGCGCCGATCGAGATGGTCAGCGAACCGCTCGCGACCGGCACGCTGCAGCTCCCGCCCGGTGGCCAGCCGATCGCGTTGATGGTCGAGCGCCCGACCGTCGGCGGCTATCCGCGCATCGGCCAGATCGCGGCGATCGACCTGCCGCGGCTTGCGCAGCGGCGGCCCGGCGAGTCCGTGCGTTTCGAGGAAATCGATCTCGCCGCGGCGCAAACACGCTATCTTGAGCGCGAAAGCGCGCTCGATCGGCTGATCGGCGCGATTGGCGAACGCCTCACGGCATGAACACGATCGACCTCAACTGCGACATGGGCGAATCGTTCGGCGCCTGGACGATGGGCCAGGACGCCGACGTGCTCGCGCACGTGACCTCGGCGAACATCGCCTGCGGCTTCCACGCGGGCGATCCGCAGACGATGCGTCGCACGGTCGCCGCGGCGGTCGCGCGCGGCGTCGCGATCGGTGCGCATCCTTCGCTGCCGGATCTCGCCGGCTTCGGGCGCCGCGAGATGCGCATCACCGCCGACGAGGCGCACGCGCTCACGCTGTACCAGATCGGCGCGCTCGCTGCGATGGCGCGCGCGTCCGGCGCGCGGCTGCATCATGTGAAGCCGCACGGTGCGCTGTACAACATGGCCGCGAAGGATCGTGCGCTCGCCGACGCGATCGCCGCCGCCGTGCGCGACTTCGACGCCGCGCTGATCCTCGTCGGACTCGCCGCGAGCGAGCTGCCTAGCGCCGGCGAGCGCGCCGGCCTCGCGGTCGCGCACGAGGCGTTCGCGGACCGGCGTTACGAAGCCGACGGCTCGCTGATGGCGCGCAGCAAGAGCGGCGCGGTGATCGACGACGTCGACGCGGCCGTCGCGCAGGCGATCGCGATCGCGACGCGCGGCGAGGCGGAGAGTGCCGGCGGCAAGCTCGCGATCCGCGCCGACACGATCTGCGTGCATGGCGACCGGCCGGACGCCGCGACTTTCGCGAAGCGGCTGCGCGAAGGTCTCGAAGCCGCGGGCGTCGCCGTCGCGGCGCTGAAAGGCGGCCGCGCTTGAACGCATGGCCGCTGCTCGGCGTCGCGGTCGTCGTCGTCGGCTTCGCGCTGCGCCGGAATCCCGTGCTGGTCGTCGTCGTCGCCGGTGTCGTCAGCGGCGTCGCCTCCGGGATGGGCATCGGCGATCTGCTCGCGCTGCTCGGCACCTCGTTCGCGAGCAATCGCGTGCTGCTCCTGTTCACGCTGACGTTGCCGGTCATCGGGCTGCTCGAACATCACGGGCTTCGCGAGCGCGCGCGGGCGTGGATCGAGGGATTCCGGCGGCTGTCGCTGGCGCGACTGCTCGTTTCTTATCTCGCGTTTCGTCAGGTGCTGTCGATGTTCGGGCTTTACGACATCGCCGGCCACGCGCAGACCGTGCGCCCGCTGCTCGCACCGATGAGCGAATCGGCGGCCGAGCAGGACGCCGCGCTCGACGAGCCGGCACGCATGCAGGTGCGCGCGCTCGCCGCCGCGACCGACAACGTCGGCCGCTTCTTCGGCGAGGACGTGTTCCTCGCGTTCGCCGGCGTGCTGTTGATCCAGCGCTTCTTCGAGAGCCAGGGCATTCACCTCGAACCGTTCGCGATCGCGCGGTGGGCCGTGCCGACCGCGATCGCGGCGTTCGTGATCCACGCGCTGCGCATCGTCTGGGTCGAACGTGGACTGCAGCGAAGGCGCTCTCATGAGAAGTGCGGCCAGGGATGGCCGCTTCTTGATTCTCGCGATCAGGGAGGATCGCAAGAATGATTCGCGTTGAGCACATCTACTGGCTCGTGGGCGCGTTCCTGCTCGTCGCCGCGTTCATGGATGCACGCGTCAAGCGCTGGACCGCGGCCGCGTTCTGGACCGTGCTGTCGATGCCGTTCCTGTTCGGCGATGCGATCCTCGCCGCGGCGCAGTCCGGCGTGCACTGGCCGGCGCAGGCGATGGGCGCGGGCCTGATCGCGCTCGGCGTGCTCGCCGCGCGCGGCAAGCTTCGCACGCACGAAGAGGCGCCGGAACGCGAAGCGCGGCGCCGCGCATCCGCGGCGAAGCTCGGCAATCGCCTGTTCGTGCCGGCGCTCGCGATTCCGCTCGTGACGGTCGCGCTCGTGCTCGCGGCGCCGCACCTCCACTGGAACGGCGCGCCGCTGATCGAGACGACGCAGGCGACGCTGATCTCGCTCGGCGTCGCGTGCATCGTCGCGCTCGCGATCGGGCTTCGCATCACGCGCGCGCCGTTTTCGGAAAGTCTGCGCGAAGGCCGGCGCCTGCTCGATGCGCTCGGCTGGGCCGCGCTGCTGCCGATGGTGCTGGCGACGCTCGGCAGCGTGTTCGCGGCGACCGGCGTCGGCGACGCGATCGCGGCGATCGTCGGCGCGACGATCCCGGCCGAGAGCCGCGTCGCCTGCCTCGTCGCGTTCGCGCTCGGCATGGTCGTGTTCACGGTGATCATGGGCAACGCGTTCGCCGCGTTTCCGGTCATGATGGCCGGCGTCGGGCTGCCGCTGCTGGTGCTCAAGCACGACGCGAATCCCGCCGTGCTCGGCGCGATCGGCATGCTGACCGGCTACTGCGGGACGCTGCTGACGCCGATGGCGGCGAACTTCAACATCGTGCCCGCCGTGCTGCTCGAGCTCCCGGACCAGTACGGCGTGATCCGCGCGCAATGGCCGACCGCGCTGATCCTGCTTGCGGTGAACGTCCTCCTGATGTGGCTCCTGGTTTTCCGATGACGAACGAACCGACGGTGTTGCTGACCGGCTTCGAGCCGTTCGGCGGCGAGCGCATCAATCCGTCCGGCGAGCTCGTGCGTGCGCTCGACGGCGCGCTCGTCAACGGGCATCGCGTGGCGACGGCGATCCTGCCGGTCGCGTTCTCGGCGACGCTGCCGGCGCTCGAAGCGCTGCTCGAAACGCACCGGCCGGTGCTCGCGCTCGCGACCGGGCAGGCCGGCGGGCGCAGCGAGCTTTCGATCGAGCGCGTTGCGGCGAACCTCATCGACGCGCGCATGGCCGACGCCGCCGGGCTGCAGCCGATCGACGAGCCGATCGTCGAGGGTGCGCCGGCGGCGTACTTTTCGACGCTGCCGGTGAAGGCGATGCTGGCGCGCCTGCGCGTGCTCGGGATTCCGGCGGCGCTCTCGCAGAGCGCGGGCTCGTATGTCTGCAATCAGGTGTTCTTCGCGCTCATGCATCTGGTCGCGACGCGCTACCGCACGACGCGCGCGGGCTTCATCCATGTGCCGTGGCTGCCGGAACAGGCGGTGAAGCATCACGGGCAGCCGAGCATGGCGCTGGCGACGATGGTCGAAGGCGTGCGCGCCGCGATCGAATGCGCGGTCGCGACGCATCGCGACCTGCGCATCGCCGGCGGCAGCACGCACTAGACGGTCAGCAGCCCTTGCCGGCCGCGGGCTCCTTCGTGATCTCGAGCACGAGCTCGCCGGTGGCCGCGTACGGGAGCTTCACCTTGACCGCGTCGGTCGCGTAGTAGAAGCCGCCCTGCGTCGGCGCCTTGATCGCGTCGCGCACTTCGGATTCGTACGACTTGCCGACGACCGCGGGCTCCGTCGCGATCGCGAAGCGGTCGACCTTGTCGAGCGTCGCGCAGCCGAGCAGGCGCGTGCGCTTGAACGGCCGGATGTCGAGATGCAGCGGCCTGACCTCGATCGTGTCGCGTACGGTGTCGTCGTCGTTCAGCGTGTAGAAGAACGGCTTGAAGACTTCGTGGCCGAACGCGCCGTCGCGCGGCAGCGCCGTGATCTGCACGCGCACGGACGCGTGCTCGAAAGTCGCCGGCAGATCGACGACGCGGTAGCGGCTCTTGCCTTTCGGGAAATCGCGCTCGGGCGCGGCCTCGTCGATGCGAAGGCGCGTCAGCTTCGCGGGCTCGATCGCAACGGGTCCTTCGGCGGGCGCATCGATCATCGGCGCGGGCTTGCCGAACAGGCGGTCCTTCCAGTCGGAGAAGGTTTCGCCGATCAGGTCGAACGGGTTCGCTGCGGCGGCGACGCCGGAATATGCGAGCGCCGCCGTCACGAGCGCGGAGCGTAGAACCACGCTTGCCCTCACCCCAACCCTCTCTCGCGCAGCGGGAGAGGGCGTCGTGCTTCGTGCTGGAGCGATCCTGTCCTTAGATCGCACGCGTCTCAGCCGCCGACCTGGAGCGGCTTCAGATCGCCGCCGTCTTCCTCGAACGCTTCGATTTCGAGCGTCTTCGCGCTCGACGAGATCGCCTTCTTCTGCGCGTCGTCCGCGCCCCGGCGCAGCACGACGCCGGTGATGTGCTCGTCGTCGCGCAACTGACCGAGGTAGCCGTAGAGCTCGACCTTGCCCATCGTGTAGCCGTTGATCGAGAACTTCTCGCCCTTCTCCGGCTTCACCCAGGCACGGTTGTCGCGCACGTCGCCGCGCGCGAATGCCGCCGCCGCGGTGACGAGGCCAAGGGCCAGAGTCGCAATGCGCACGAACTTGATCATGATGCTGTGCTCCGCTGGTGATTACTTGCCTGATTCGGCCGCGGGCTTCGCGGCGGTCTCGCCTTCCTTCGCCTGGGCGACGAGCTCGGAGATCGTGCCGTCCTTCGCCTGCATGAAGGCGCGCATCTTGAGCTGATAGGCGACGCGCGCGAGCGAGATGATGTGCTCGTTCTTGATGCGCTCCTTCTCGCCGCGCTTGACGATCACGGTCTCGCACGGGAGGTTCTGCTCCTTGCGATAGCGCAGCGCGCTGCGCAGGTCCTCCTCGGTCAGCGGCGCGCCGTCGTAGTCGAACTGGTTGTCCTTGTCGGCGATGAGCGACACGTCGAAGCTCGGCGGGATGTTCGCGGCTTGCGTCACCAGGTCCTTGTTGACGCGACCGCCGCAGGCGGAGAGCGCGAACGCCGCCGCGCAGACCAGCGCCGCCAGCCACGAAATCCGCATGCAGGAAAGGATCCGCATACCCGAAAGCTCCCGACTTCTCGAAAAGGACCGCAAGGTTACCACCGACGTTCGCGGCCGGCATGCCGGCGGGTTGCCGCGGGTTCAGGCGTGCGGCAGCGTCACGCCGCGCTGGCCCATGTACTTGCCGCCGCGATCCTTGTAGCTCGTCTCGCATTCCTCGTCGGACTCGAGGAACAGCATCTGCGCGACGCCCTCGTTCGCGTAGATCTTCGCCGGCAGCGGCGTCGTGTTCGAGAACTCGAGCGTGACGTGGCCTTCCCACTCGGGCTCGAGCGGCGTCACGTTGACGATGATGCCGCAGCGCGCGTAGGTGCTCTTGCCGAGGCAGATCGTCAGCACCTTGCGCGGAATGCGGAAGTATTCGACCGTGCGCGCGAGCGCGAACGAGTTCGGCGGGATGATGCAGACGTCGGACTTGATGTCGACGAAGCTGCGCGCGTCGAAGTTCTTCGGATCGACGGTCGTCGAGTAGATGTTCGTGAACACCTTGAACTCGTCGGCGCAGCGCACGTCGTAGCCGTAGCTCGAGGTGCCGTACGAGATCAGGCGGTGGCCGCCGTTCTGCTTGATCTGGCCGGGCTCGAACGGTTCGATCATTTTCTGCTGGTCGGCCATGCGGCGGATCCAGCGGTCGGATTTGATGGTCATGCGTGTGTCTGCGGGAGTGAAG
>Ga0081540_1001579_pt1 | contig 19480 bp, 19 predicted proteins | sample TabmetS2T1R1_FD_71024 | JGI IMG/M metagenome (GOLD analysis project Ga0081540, IMG submission 71024) | Tabebuia heterophylla rhizosphere microbial communities from the University of Puerto Rico - S2T1R1 | ecosystem: Host-associated > Plants > Roots > Rhizosphere ... | reverse complement strand
CCCACCCCTAACCCCTCCCCACACCCGAAGTCGGATGTTTCCGACTTCGGCAATTTTAATATGCCGAACTCGGGTAAACCCGAGTTCGGTTGGGGAGGGGAACCCTCAGTGCACGTGGCGTCGCCATGCTCTGCACAGGGTCGTCTCCCCATGATCGATTCCGGCTGGCTGTGGGCGATCTTCACGCTGATCGCCGCGTTCTCGCAGACGATCCGCAACGCGACGCAGCGCTCGCTCACCACGACGCTCGGCACCGTCGGCGCGACGCATGTGCGCTTCCTGTTCGGCCTGCCGTTCGCGCTCGTCTTCCTCGCCGTCGTCGCGACCGCGCTCGAGCGCGCGCCGCCGATACCGGGGTTGAGCTTCGGGCCGTGGATCCTGCTCGGCGCCGGACTGCAGATCGTGGCGACGGCGCTGATGCTCGCGGCGATGGGCGAGCGCTCGTTCGTGGTCACCATCGCCTATATCAAGACCGAGCCGGTGCAGGTCGCGCTGTTCGGCCTCCTGCTGCTCGGCGACAAGGTGACGCCGCTGATGGCGCTCGCCATCCTGGTCGCGACTGCGGGCGTGGTGGTGATGTCGCTCAAGCCCGGCGCGGCGACGACGCCGGGCGGCTTCAAGGCGACGCTGCTCGGCCTCGCCGCCGGCGGAGCATTCGGCCTCTCGGCGATCGGCTATCGCGGCGCGATCCTGTCCTTGCAGGACCCGAGCTACGTCATGGCGGCGACCGTCACGCTCGCCGTCGGCCTTGCGCTGCAATCGGCGCTGCTCACCACCTACCTGCTGGTCGCCGACCGCAAGGTGCTCGTCGCGATCTTCCAGGCCTGGAAGCCGTCGCTCGGCGCCGGCTTCATGGGCGCGCTCGCCTCGCAGTTCTGGTTCCTCGCCATCGCGCTCGCGACGGCGGCCAGCGTTCGCACGCTCGCGCTCGTCGAGGTGCTGTTCGCGCAGGCGATCTCGCGTTTCGTGTTCGGCCAGCCGACCTCGGCGCGCGAAGGCCTCGGCATCGTGCTGATCGTCGTCGGCGTGATCCTGCTGCTGTGGGCGTATTGAGGCGCGGGCATGTCCCCGGAAAAGTGGAAGCCGGTTTTCCGAATAGGGACATGCAACGAAAGCCAAGTAAGACCGCATTAAGATTCAAAATCGCGATTCGCATCGCGACCCGATTCGTTCTGCGAGAACATTGCAGGGTCATTCGACGAACATCGGGAACAGCACGCATGTCGCTGTCGGCGTTCGTCGAACGCGATCGCTGCTCGCGCGCAGTAACCGCGCATTAAGACTCAAGATCGTGAATCGAATCTCGATCCGATTCGTTCCGCGAGAACATTGCGCGGCCATTCGACGAACATCGGGAAACAGCGATGAATCGGGCATTTCTGTGACGTCGCAGAAGAATATGCGCGGCGTGGGTGGAGCATGGCGATGCTCAGCTGGGTCCCAATGCAATGTTGGAATGGAAAGCGCGCGCTAATTCCGCTCGTCAGGCAGCGTCGGCAGCGGATGGAATTCGATGCCTTCGTCGTCCAGCGCCTTGGCGTCCTCGGCCGAGGCCTCGCCGTAGATCGAGCGATGCTCGATCTCGCCGTAGTGCATCTTGCGTGCTTCCTCAGGAAATTTCTTGCCGACATAGTCGGCGTTCTTGGTGAGGTGCTCGCGCAGCTCCTTGAGCTTGGAGCGCAGCTCCTGCTCCTGCGGCGACATCATCGCGACCGGCGTGTCCGCCGCGGTCGGCGTCGGCGTGGGGACCTGCTCGGGCAGCGTCGCCTCGATCGGCGCGCCCGTACCCTTGTCGGTGCGCTTGAGCCGCGGCGCCATGAGCGCCTTCTCGACCTTGGCCGAGCCGCAGGCCGGGCAGGTGACGAGCTTGCGCTTCACCTGCTTGTCGTAGGCGGCCGAGCTCGCGAACCAGCTCTCGAAATCGTGGCCCTTCTCGCAGACCAGGCTGTAGCGGATCATGTCGGGCCCCCGATCGCGTGGAGGTGCGTCGGCTCCGCCATCGGCTCGACCACCTCGAAACGGCGGCCGTGCTGCAGCGACGGGATTTTCGCCCGCGCGGCCGCGACCGCGGCCGGATCGATCTCGGCGTAGATCACGCCCGGCTCGGTGCCGCCCTCGGCAATGACGCGGCCCCACGGATCGACCACGATCGAATGACCGTAGGTCTCACGGCCGGCCTCGTGGCTGCCGCCCTGCGCGGCGGCGAACACGAACGAGCCGTTCTCGATCGCGCGGGCGCGCATCAGCGCCTGCCAGTGCGCCTCGCCGGTCTGGCGCGTGAACGCCGAGGGGATGGCGAGGAAGATCGAGCCGGCTTCCGCGAGCGCGCGATAGAGCAAGGGGAAGCGCAGGTCGTAGCAGATGGTCAGCCCGAGCCGGCCCCACGGCAGGTCGGCGACGACCGCGAGATCGCCGGCGCGGAAATTGCGCGACTCGCGGTAGCTCTCGCCGCCGGCGAGGTCGACGTCGAACATGTGGATCTTGTCGTAGCGCGCGACCACGTCGCCCTTCGGATCGATCAGGAACGAGCGGTTGGCCGCCTTGTCGGGCGAGACTTTCACGGCGAGCGAGCCGATATGGACGTGGATGCCGAGCTTGCGCGCGAGCTCGCGCAAGGTGGCGAGCGTCGTGTCGTTCTCCTCGGCGACGATGGCCGCCATCATGCGCTCGCGCTGGCTCTCGACGATGTTTGTCATCTCGGGCGTCTGCACGTAGTCGGCGCCGCCCGCCTTCGCCTCGCTGATCAGCTTCACCGCCGCATGGGTATTGTCCGCCGGCGTGCGCGCCGAGCGCATCTGGATCAGGCCGATGCGGAAGGTCGAGGTCTTGCCGGTCGCGGAGGTCATCACACCCTCTCGAGATAGCGTCGCTCAGGCGCTGAGCAGCGGATCGAGCTTGCCGTCTTCCTCGAGCGCGTAAAGGTCGTCGCAGCCGCCGACATGGGTCGCGCCGATGAAGATCTGCGGCACCGTATAACGTCCGTTCGCCCGCTCGACCATCTTGGCGCGCAGCTCAGGCTTGCCGGTGACGTCGATCTCGGTGAATTCGACCCCCTTACGCTGGAGCAGCTCCTTGGCGGCAATGCAGTAGGGACAATAGGGCGTGGTGTAGACCTCGACGGGGGGCATTTCTTCTCGCGCTTATCTCTCGATTCTGGCGACAATTCGCCACTATATGGGGGCGCGGACCCCCTGGACAACCCGGGCAAACACCAGCACGTCGACGTTGGCGGCGCCGGCCCGCAGCAGCGTGCGGGCACAGGTTTCGAGCGTGGCGCCGGAGGTCAGCACGTCGTCGACCAGCACGAGCCGCTTGCCGTGCACCGCGTGGCGCAGCTCGGGCGGCACGCGGAAGGCGCCCTGCACGTTCTCGGCGCGCTCGGTCGCCTTGAGCCCGACCTGCTGGGCGGTGGCGCGCACGCGCTTGAGCACGTCATGGGCGACCGGCACCTGGCTGATCGCGGCGACCGCCTTGGCGAGCTCGGCCGCCTGGTTGAAGCGGCGCGCCCAGAACCGCCGCCAGTGCAGTGGCACCGGGATCAGCGCATCGGCGTCCTCGAGCAGCATGCGGCCTGCCTGCGCCATCCAGCCGCCCATGATCGGGGCGAGATCGGTGCGGTCGCCGTACTTGAAGGCATGCACCAGCGTGCGCGCCGTCTCGTCGAAGCGCACCGCCGCGCGCGCCCGCTGATAGGACGGCGGATCGGCGATCGCTTCCATCGACAGGATGCCGGGGCCGGGGTCGTACACGAAAGGGATGCCGAGCCGCTCGCAATAGGGCGGCGTGATGAAGGCGAGCTTCGACCAGCACGACGCGCACAGGCCGCCCTGCTCCCCCACCAGGTTGCGGCAGGCTGGGCAGAGCGGCGGCAATGCCGTGTCGAACGCGAAGCCGAGCGCCGCACGCGAGGCGCGGGCGAAGCGCGCCAGGCGCGAGAGGGCAGCTGGTTCCTCGCCGACATCCTCGGGTTGCATGGGGACAAGGTATCCGGCGGCATAACCGGCCTCAATGGTCTGTAAGGCCGTTATCAGGTGCGACGACGAGTCCGCGGGGCGGCTACAACCCGAGCGCGGCGTCACCGGCGTGACGACCGAAAAGGACCGGCTGGCCTTCCCGAACCTACGCCACCAGACCTTGGTGCTCGCCAGGCGCGGTTAGATCTCCGACCGCAGCCGTTGTGAACGCCAGCGTGGCACGCACTGCGCGCTCCCTCCTCCGCTTGCGGGGCAGGGGACGCCGGAGCCGAAGCGCTGCTAATCTGCGCCATGTCCGCCCACCCGTTCATCTTCGATCGCGCGCTGATCCGCGCCCATGCGCGGCGCGCGCTGGCGCTCGGGCCGGCGACCTTCCTGATCGAACGCGTCGCCGACGACCTGGCCGAGCGCCTCGCCGTGGTGAAACGCGAGTTCCCCCGCGTGCTCGATCTCGGCACGCCGACCGACGCGGTGCGGCGCGCGCTCGTGCGTGTGCCGTCGGTCGGGCAGGTCATCGCCGCGGGCTCGCGGTCCGGCAATGATGTCGTTGCCGACGAGGAGGCGCTGCCGTTCGCCGCCGGCGCGCTCGATCTCGTCGTCTCGGCGCTCGCCCTGCAGGCCGTCAACGACCTGCCCGGCGCGCTGATCCAGATCCGCCGCGCGCTCAAACCGGACGGGCTGTTCGTCGCGGCGCTGCTCGGCGGCGACACCCTGACCGAGTTGCGCGAGAGCTTCGCGGCGGCGGAGGCCGAGCTCGAGGGCGGCGTGTCGCCGCGCGTTGCGCCGTTCGCCGATCTGCGCGACCTGGGTGCGCTGCTCCAGCGCGCCGGTTTCGCGCTGCCGGTCGTCGACAGCGACCGTGTCACGGTGCGCTACGCCACACCGCTGGCGCTGATGCATGATCTGCGCCGCATGGGCGCGACCAATCCGCTGATCGAGCGCCGCCGCACGCCGCTGCGACGCGCGACGCTGATGCGCTTGTTCGAGATCTACGGCGCGCGCTTCGCCGATGCGGACGGCCGGCTGCGCGCTACGTTCGAGATCGTCTGGCTGTCGGGCTGGGCGCCGCACGAGACGCAGCAGAAGCCGCTCCCGCCCGGCTCGGCGCAGACGCGGCTCGCCGACGCGCTCGGCACGCGCGAATTGCCGGCGGGAGAGAAAGCGGGGCGGTGAGTCGTAGGATGGGTTGGGCCATAAGGGCGTTTACGCCCGTCTTCGACGGGCTGTGGCGAAACCCATCAGCTGAGTCACAATGATGGGTTTCGCTGGCGCTCAACCCATCCTACAGGGCCGGAGGATCAGTTCAGGCCCTGGTAGACCTTGTCATACAGCTTGGTCTGGATGGTCGAGCCGATGTTGTAAACGAGCCCGATGATGACGGTGGCGATGCCGGCGGCAATGATGCCGTATTCGATCGCGGTCGCGCCGCCTTCATCCGCGGCGAAATCGGCGGCGCGCGAGGCCAACGTGGTCCAAAGCCGGTCGGTCATGGTCATCTCCGCCAAGTGTCAAATCACAAATGTGAAGGTCCTACAGCAGCGTCGTCAGATGCGCGATCAGCGGCACGTCGGCCGGCGGCATCGGGTAGTCGCGCAGCTTGTTCGGCTTGACCCACTTGAGCTGTTGGCCTTCGAGCGGCGTGACGATCCCCTCCCAGCGCCGGCACACGTAGAGCGGCATCAAGAGGTGAAAGTCCTCGTAGGCATGGCTCGCGAAGGGGAGCGGCGCAAGGCACGGCTCCCTGACGATGATACCGAGTTCCTCCTTGAGTTCGCGAATCAGTGTCTCCTCGGGACGCTCGCCCGCCTCGACCTTGCCGCCGGGAAACTCCCACAGCCCCGCCAACGTGCGTCCGGCGGGGCGCTCGGCGATGAGCACCCGCCCGTCGGCGTCGATGAGGGCGCAGGCAGCGACAAGAACGAGCTTCAGACTCACGGCCCTGCATCCCGAGGTTAGGGAAATCACGGTAAAGGCGGGCACAATCCGATCGGATAAATGTTCCGCTTCTGGCGGTCTGGTAAATACGCCGTTAAGGCTTCTTCCGACGGGGGCCTGGTCGGCGCATGATCTTTCCCGAAAACCGGCAATCCACTTTTCGGGATCATGCGCTACGACCGGTAGTCGCCGTTGATCGCCACATACTCCTTGGTGAGGTCGCAGGTCAGCACGCGGTCGCGACCCTTGCCGAGACCGAGCGCGACCTTGAGCGAAATCTCGGGCTTGGTCATCTCGGCTGAGACTTTCGCCTCGTCGTAGGCCGGGTCGCGCTCGCCCTTGTGGGCGAGCCGGATGCCGTTGAACCAGATCGCGAGCTTGTCGCGGTCGGCCGGCTCGCCGGCCTTGCCGACCGCCATGACGACGCGGCCCCAGTTGGCGTCCTCGCCGGCGATCGCCGTCTTGACCAGCGGCGAGTTGGCGATCGACAGCGCGATCCGCCGCGCCGAGCGCTTCGACACCGCGCCCTCGACGGTGATCTCGACCAGCTTGCGCGCGCCTTCGCCGTCGCGCGCGACCTGCTCGGCGAGGTTGGCGAGCACCGCATTGAAGGCCTTGCGGAACGCTTTCAGGCGCGGGTCGGACGCGCGGGCGATCCGCGGCGCGCCAGCCGCTGCCGCGGCGCCGGTCGCGAAGGCGAGCAGCGTGTCGGAGGTCGAGGTGTCGCCGTCGATCGTCACCGCGTTGAAGCTGTCGTCGACGCCTTCCTTCAGCAGCGCCTGCAGGGCAGGGGCGGCGATCGGCGCGTCGGTGAACACGAACGAGAGCATGGTCGCCATGTCCGGCGCGATCATGCCGGCGCCCTTGGCGATGCCGTTGATGGTCACGGTCGCGCGGCCGAGCTTCGCCGTTGCGGTCGCGACCTTCGGGAAGGTGTCGGTGGTCATGATCGCCTTCGCGGCGTCGAGCCAGAGGTCGCCGTCCGCATTGGCGACCAGGCCGTCCATGACGCCGTCGAACGCGCTCGCATTGAGCGGCTCGCCGATCACGCCCGTGGACGCGAGGAAGATGTCGGCCGGCTTGCAGCCGATCGCTTTCGCGGCGATCTCGGCGGTGAACCTGGTCGCGGCGCGGCCGTTCTTGCCAGTGAAGGCATTGGCGTTGCCGGAATTGACGACCAGCGCCCGCGCCTTGCCGTCCTTGAGCCGCTCGCGGCACCAGTCGACCGGGGCCGAGGGGCATTTCGAGCGCGTCAGCACGCCGGCGACCGTGGTGCCGGGATCGAGCAGCGCGAGCAGCACGTCGGTGCGGTCCTTGTAGCGGATGCCGGCGGCGGCGGTCGCGAGTTTCACCCCCGCGAGCGGCGGCAGGGTGGGGACGTCTTTCGGAGCGAGGGGGGAGACGGCGGTCGACATGTGAGGAGTTCCAGCCCGGGTTTGCGCACGGAGGTACCTAAGCGAGATCGCATACGCAACCCGGTGATGGCATGACGGACGGACGTCAGTCCTCGATCACATCCGTCGCCTTCACGTTGTCGAGGAGCTTTCGAAACTGCCGCTCGATTTCCGGGCGAAGCGCCGCGTCGCTCCCGAGCTCGGCCCAGAACTCGGTTCGATCCGCGACGTCCCCGGTCCGAAATTGCGCGGCCTGAAAGACCCTCACCTCGGCACCGCCCTCCGGCCGGCACTTGAGATAGAAGCCGTAGACGTCGCTGTCGCCGAGCGTCCATTGCCAGGGACCCGCCGCGTTGAAGGCGGCCAGCATGGCATCGACCGTCTCGCGACACCTGAAGTCGTATCCCCAGAACTGCCGGTCGGGCGGCGGGCTCATGTGCCGATGCTAGCAAAAAAAGCCCCGCATCTGCGGGGCTTTTCATCAGGTACGACCCGATTACTTCTTCTGCTCGGGGGCGGCGGGCGCCGCCGGCTTGGCGTCGAGCCGCTCGACCTTGCCCTCGGTGCGCAGCTTGGCCACCAGGTCGGCCTGGGCCTTGCGCATCACGTAGGTCTGCAGCTGGTCCTTGACCTTGTCGTAGTCGGGCGCGGGCTTCGCGCGCTTGTCCTCGACCTTGATGATGTGCCAGCCGAACTGGGTCTTCACCGGATCGGACAGCTGGCCCTTGTTGAGCTTGAAGGCCACCTCGGCGAATTCCGGCACCATCTGGTCCTTGGCGAAATAGCCGAGATCGCCACCCTCGGCGGCCGAGCCCGGGTCCTTCGACTTCTCCTTGGCCAGCGCCGCGAAGTCGCCGCCCTTCTTCAGGGCCGCGAGCACCGCCTTCGCCTCGTCCTCGGACTCGACCAGGATGTGGCGCGCCGACACCTCCTGCTGTTCGCCCATCTGCTTGACGGCGTCCTCATAGACCTTGCGCATCGCCGACTCGCTGATCGCGTCCTTGGCCTCGGCCTGCAGCATCATCTCCATCAGCACGCGGTTGCGCGCGAAGGCGAGCCGCTTGGCGAAGTCGACGTCCTGCGAAATCTTCTTGGCCTCGGCGGCCTTGGCGACCAGCAGCATGTCGGTCAGGTAGGAGATCAGATAGTCCCGCTTCTGTTCCGGGGTCGCCTGCGCCGGCAGGCCCGACCCGACCTCTTCCTCGGCCAGCTTGATGTCGCTCTCGCGGACCTCGAGGCCGTTGACCCGCGCCACCACGGGATCGGTCCCCTGCGCCCAAACCGGAGCGACCGCGCCAACGACCAATGCTGCAACGAGAACGAGTTGCGACGATTTGGAAGACCACATGACGGAAAAAATCCTTGCGTTTGCGGTAGCTGTTCCCCCGCCTCGAAAAGCGCGCCGGACACTTGCTCAATCGCGACTAATTGGCAATCGAAGATTGAGCCGCCCGCTTGACATTCGAGTGAATGGGAATGCGGCTTTGGCCGGGGATTTATGCATGGATTTCAGCGGTTTCAACGCGCAAGCCGCAGCGATTTCGAGGCGCTTCCGTGATTGACAAGGCTTTGACCCCCTCCTATCTCTCGCAGGCCTGCCGGTCCGTCCCGCGGGGTAGGCCTGTGCGCCTTCCATCAGCCCGAAAAGTGCCGCATTTGCGCGTCGACCGGGCCCTGAGAAAGTGCAGGGCAGGAGACGCGGCAGGAGAAATGAGACCGGCATGACCACTGCACCCGCCCGTAAACTGTCCGGTTCGGCGAACGACCGCCGCGTTCGCTCCCAAGACTTGCGCGTCGCCGAGATCAACGCGCTCGAGCAAAAGCTCGAGGCGCTCTCCGATGACGCGCTGCGCGCGCGCACCGAGCAGCTCAAGAAGGCGCTTCGATCATGATCACCGCACTCGCCCGCAAGCTGTTCGGTTCGGCGAACGACCGCCGCGTCCGCGGCTATTATCCGCGCGTCGCCGAGATCAACGCCCTCGAGAAGGAGCTCGAGGCGCTGTCCGACGATGAGCTGCGCGCGCGCACCGAGCAGCTCAAGAAGGAGGTCGCCGACGGCAAGGACGTCGACGACCTGCTGGTTGCCGCCTTCGCCACCGTGCGCGAGGCCGGCAAGCGCACGCTCGGCCAGCGCCACTTCGACGTGCAGCTGATCGGCGGCATGGTGCTGCACGAGGGGCGTATCTCCGAGATGAAGACCGGCGAAGGCAAGACCCTGGTCGCCACCCTGCCGGTCTACTTGAACGCGCTCGCCGGGCGCGGCGTCCACGTCGTCACCGTCAACGACTACCTCGCCAAGCGCGACGCCGAGTGGATGGGCCAGATCTACAAGTTCCTCGGCCTCACCGTCGGCGTGATCGTGCACGGCATGGACGACGAGGAGCGCAAGAAGGCCTACGACTGCGACGTCACCTACGGCACCAACAACGAGCTCGGCTTCGACTACCTGCGCGACAACATGAAGTACCGGCTCGAGGACATGGTCCAGCGCGGCCACATCTACGCGATCGTCGACGAGGTCGACTCGATCCTGATCGACGAGGCGCGCACGCCGCTGATCATCTCCGGTCCGCTCGACGACCGCTCGGACTTCTACAACACCATCGACGCCTACATCCCGAAGCTCGACAAGTCGGACTACGAGGTCGACGAGAAGCAGCGCACCGTGACGCTGACCGAAGTCGGCATGGAGAAGATGGAGCAGTGGCTGCGCGACGCGGGCCTGCTCAAGGGCGACTCGCTCTATGACATCGAGAACGTCTCGACCGTGCACCACGTGAACCAGGCGCTGCGCGCGCACAAGCTGTTCCAGCGCGACAAGGACTATATCGTGCGCAACGGCGAGGTCGTCATCATCGACGAGTTCACCGGCCGCATGATGCCCGGCCGCCGCTATTCGGAAGGCCTGCACCAGGCACTCGAGGCCAAGGAGCACCAGCCGATCCAGCCGGAGAACCAGACGCTCGCCTCGATCACGTTCCAGAACTACTTCCGCATGTATGAGAAGCTCGCCGGCATGACCGGCACGGCGATGACGGAAGCCGACGAGTTCATGGACATCTATAATCTCGACGTGGTCGAGGTGCCGACCAACAAGGAGATGGTCCGCATCGACGACGACGACGAGGTCTATCGTACCTCCGCGGAGAAATACCGCGCCATCATCACGCTGATCGAGGACTGCAAGCTGCGTGGCCAGCCGATGCTGGTCGGCACGACCTCGATCGAGAAGTCAGAGCAGCTCGCCGAGATGCTGCGCAAGGCCGGCTGGGAGCAGCACGACTTCACCGATCCGAACGCGTTCGCCGCGCTCTATTCCGGCGACGAAGGCGCCGCCAAGGCGAAGGTGTTCGCGATCCTCAACGCGCGCTACCACGAGCAGGAAGCCTATATCGTGGCGCAGGCCGGCGTGCCGGGCGCGATCACCATCGCCACCAACATGGCCGGCCGCGGCACCGACATTCAGCTCGGCGGCAACGCCGACATGCGCATCCGCCAGGAGCTCGCCGATATCGAGGACCCGCGCGAACGTGAGCGCGGGCCTCGCGCCGCCGACATCCGCGACCAGGTCGCGAGGCTCAAGGAGAAGGCGCTCGGCGCCGGCGGCCTCTACGTGCTCGGTACCGAGCGCCACGAGTCGCGGCGCATCGACAACCAGCTGCGCGGCCGCTCGGGCCGCCAGGGCGATCCGGGCCATTCGAAATTCTTCCTGTCCCTCGAAGACGACCTGATGCGCATCTTCGGGTCGGACAAGCTCGACGGCATGCTGCAGAAGCTCGGCCTCAAGGAGGACGAGGCGATCGTCCATCCGTGGATCAACAAGGCGCTGGAGAAGGCGCAGTCGAAGGTCGAGGCGCGCAACTTCGACATCCGCAAGAACATCCTCAAGTTCGACAACGTGATGAACGACCAGCGCAAGGTCATCTTCGAGCAGCGCGTGGAGCTGATGCGCGACGAGACCGTCGCCGGCACCATCGCCGACATGCGCCACGACGTGGTCGAGGACCTGGTCGCCAAGCACGTGCCCGAGAACGCCTATCCGGAGCAGTGGGACGTCAAGGGCCTCAAGGAGGAGCTCGTCCGCGTGCTCGGGCTCGACCTGCCGGTCGACGAATGGGCCAAGGAGGAAGGCATCGCCGACGAGGAGCTGCTCGCCCGCATCACCCGCCGCGCCGACGAGCACATGGCCGCCAAGGTGGCGCAGTGGGGTCCCGAGGTGCTGCGCTACGTTGAGAAGTCGATCCTGCTGCAGACGCTCGACCACCTGTGGCGCGAGCATCTGGTCATGCTGGAGCATCTCCGCCAGGTGATCGGCCTGCGCGGCTATGGCCAGCGCGATCCGCTCAACGAGTACAAGGCCGAGGCCTTCAACCTGTTCGAGACGATGACCAACCAGCTGCGCGAGGGCGTCACCGCGCAGCTGATGCGGGTCGAGATCGTGCAGCAGCCGCCGCCCGAGAGCGAGCAGCAGCTCCCCTACATGGAGGCGCACAAGATCGATCCGTCGACCGGCGAGGACGAGATGGCGTTCGCCGATGCCGGCGCCTCGCCGTTCACGCGCAACGGCACCTCGGCGGCGGCGACGGCGGACCGCAATCCGAACGACCCGACGACCTGGGGCAAGGTCGGCCGCAACGAGAGCTGCCCGTGCGGCTCCGGCAAGAAGTACAAGCACTGCCACGGCAAGTACGCGTAGGCTTGAGAGGCACAGCCTCCCCACACGGACACCTCTCCCCAGCGGGGAGAGCGACTGTCTTATCTGTCAAGCGGTTTGCCATGGCCGATTGTCTCTGATGATGGCGTTGAGGATGGTCAGCAGCTTCCGAGCGACGGCGACGAGGGCGACCATCTTGGGCTTGCCGGCGGCCACGAGGCGTTCGAAGAAGGCCTTCAGGACCGGATTGTGCTGCCTGGCCACCAGCGCTCCCATGAACAGCACGGCGCGGACGGCCGCGCGACCTCCAGTAATGAAGCTCTTGCCGCGCCATTGGCCGGACTGCCGGGTGAAGGGAGCAAGGCCGGCGAGCGCGGCAATCTCCTTGCGGCCGAGCCGCCCGAGCTCGGGCAGGTCGGCGATCAGCGTGCGTGCGATGATCGGACCGATACCGGGCACAGACGCGAGCAGGTCCTCCTTCTCACGCCAGGCCGGAGACCCCCGCACGGCGTCATCGATATCGTCGTCGAGGCTTGCCAGCTCCTTCTCCAAGGCCGTGAGCAGGCGAGCGATGCTCTTCTTGAGACGCGGCACGGTGATGCGCTTCTCGCGCTGGCGTTCTGCCCCGATCATCTCGACGATTTGCCGCCGGCGGGTCACCAAATCGGCCAATACCCTGGTCGCCTCGTCCGGCAACGGGCGGACCTGTGGCTTCGTTGCCTCGGCAAAATGCGCGATCACGTTGGCATCGATCGGGTCGGTCTTGGCGTGCCGTCCGATGGCTTTGGCAAAGGCGCGGATCTGGGCCGGGTTGACGATGACGACCGGCAAACCCGCACCGGCCAGGGCTGCAGCCGCAATCGTCTCGAAGCCGCCGGTCGCCTCCAGGGCGATGATGTGGGGCGAAAGCTCGCGCAACCGGACTACAAGAACCTCGAGCCCACGCGCATTCCGCTCAACAAAGAATGTCTCTCCACTGGGACGCACTGCGACGTCGAGGCGGTCCTTCGACACGTCGATACCAACGAAGATGCTCTCCATGGCGACCCGTCCTTGCCTAATCGGGCTTCGCACTTTGCGGCCCCGGCGACTGTTCGGGTTCAATGGAACGACGGGCGAGGCTCCAAGCTCTCCCACGGTCTTCAATGACCCAGGTCGGAACGAACACCCGCCCGCCACCGCGGCTCTCAAACTATCCGAGTCGCGGCTATGAGAGTTACAAGGTCGACCGCCGAAGGCGGTCGGGTGAGGGGGCCTTTCCGCACGACGTGCTTGGAGAGCGCACTTGCTCGTTGCACGATCTTGGTCAACAGAAAGCGCTCAGCGCGTTGAGACGCCCCCTCACCCGCTCGCTTCGCTCGCGACCTCTCCCCGCAAGCGGGGAGAGGTGGGCCCGTGGCGCTGCAGAGCGAACTACTCCACCTCACATGATCGCAAATTCGCTGTTGCGGCGATCCGTCACCAGCATGGTGCCCGGATAGTGCGTGATGCAGAACTCCGGCTTCACCGTTGCGACCACGGACTGCGGCGTCACTCCGCAGGCCCAGAACACCGGCAGCTCGTCGTCCTTGATCGGCACCGGGTCGCCGTAGTCCGGCTTGGCGAGGTCGCGAATGCCGATCAGCTCCGGCTTGCCGATATGGATCGGCGCGCCGTGCACGGCGGGAAAGCGCGTGGTGATCTGCACGGCGCGGATCGCGTCGGCCGGCTTCATCGGCCGCATCGACACGACCAGCGGGCCGTGGAACGGACCAGCCGGTGCGGTCTCGATCGAGGTCCGATACATCGACACCGCGCAGCCATGGGTGATGTGGCGGAGCTCGATGCCGCTCTCGATCAGCGCTTCTTCGAAGGAGAACGAGCAGCCGAGCGCGAAGGTGACGAGATCGTCGCGCCAGTGATTGCGAATGTCGTGCGGCTCGTCGATCAGCTCGCCGTTGGCAAACACGCGGTAGCGCGGCACGTCGGTGCGGATGTCGAGGTCGGCGGCGAGCGTCGGCAGCCGCCAGTCGCCGGGCTCGCCGACTGCAAGCAGCGGGCACGGCTTTGGATTGAGGTGGCAGAACCGCACGAAGTCGGCGGCGAGGTCGCGCGGCAGGATCGCCAGGTTGCCCTGCACGTAACCTGCCGCGAGTCCGGAGGTCGGCCCACGGTAGGCGCCGCTGCGGATGGCGAGCCGGGCGTCGAGCCCGGTCTTCAGGCTCGTCGCCGAGATTGGCTGTGTCGTTGCAACTGCCATTTTTCCTCGCTTCGTATTCGCCGCCTTCCGTCGCAGCGACACCCTGTCCAGTTTATCACCGCGCCATATCGAGAATAGCGGTTGAATATGGGCACAGGATCGCGTTTGCTTGGGCCCACGCAATAAGCGGCTGCAGCATCGATGCGGCCGACGCAGGGAGAAACGACCGATGCCGCGCTACGCTTCCAATCTTGCCATCCGCACCTCGACGCTTGCCGCCGCGTGTTTGCTCGCGACGGCGCTGCCCGGGCAGGCGCAGCAGCCGGCCGCGCCCGCGGCGGCTCCCGTCAAGCTCGGCATCGTCTCGTTCCTGAGCGGACCTGCCGCGAGCCCGTTCGGCGTGCCCGGCCGCAACGGCGCCGAGATCATCATCGAGAAGCTCAACGCCGGCCAGGTGCCCGCGCCCTTCGACAAGATCGGATTGGGCGGCGCCAAGATCGAGACAAAATATGTCGACGAGGCGGGAACGACGGCGCAGGTGGTGACCGAATTCCGCAATCTCGTGCAGCGCGACCAGGTCGATGCTGTCGTGGGCTACATCTCCTCCGGCAGCTGCCTCGCGGTGACGCCGGTCGCCGAGGAGCTCAAGGCCCTCACCGTCTATTTCGACTGCGGCACCACACGAATCTTCGAGGAGAAGCCGCGCAAATACGTGTTCCGTCCGGCGCCGCACGCCACCATGGATAATGTCGGCGCGGCGCGCTACCTCGTCGCCAAGAACAAGGACATCGCGGCCTATTCGGGCATCAACCAGAACTACGCCTGGGGCCAGGATTCCTGGCGCGACTTCGTCAGCGCCATGAACGTGCTCGCGCCCAAGGCCAAGGTCGACAAGGAGCTGTTCCCGAAGCTGTTCGCCGGCGAGTTCGGCGCCGAGATCTCGACCTTGCTCACCTCGCAGTCGCAGGCGGTGCATACCAGCTTCTGGGACGGCGACCTCGAGGGCTTCATCTACCAGAGCCAGGCGCGCGGCCTGTCCAAGCGCATGCCGATCGTCGGCACCACCGCCGAGGCCTCGATGTGGCGCCTGCGCGACAAGATGCCGGACGGCACCATTGTCGGCGGCCGCGGCCCGAACGGCCCGCTCGCGCCGGACACCGCGCTCAACAAGTGGTTCCACGAGGTCTACACCGACCGCTACGGCACGCCGCCGACCTATCCGTCATACCAGATGGCGCTGTCGATCCTCGGCCTGAAGCTCGCCTGGGAGAAGGCGCAGGCGAAAGCCAATGGTAAGCCCGCAATCGACGACGTGGTCGCGGCATTCGAGAACCTCGAATACGAAGGCCCGAGCGGCAAGGTGAAGCTTGCGCTCGGCGCCGGCCACCAGGGCATCCAGGAGACCGCTTACGGCACCTACAAGTTCAACAAGGAGAAGAACGCGCCGGAAATCGTCGACGTGATCCGCTTCCCGGCCGAGTGTGTGAACCCGCCGGCCGACAAAAGCGCCGACGACTGGATCAAAGAAGGCATGAAGGGCGCGAAGTGCGATTGAGCGTGAGCTGACAGCGCGTGTCCCGGAAAAGGTGGTCACCGGTTTTCGACAAGGACACGCGCCAGCTAGGATCATTGGGCGGGGGAAGCGCGCTTCTCCCGCCCTCCATTTGAGCCAATCACAGCGGGACGTATCGTGCTGACCGCCTTCGCCATCGTCACCGATGGCCTCGTCTATGCGGCCTATCTGTTTCTGGTTGCTGTCGGCCTGACGCTGATCTTCGGCGTCATGAAGATCCTCAATGTCACCCATGGCTCGTTCTACGCCTTCGGCGCCTACGGCGCGGCGACGGCGGTCGGCATCTACTGGGACCGCGGCCTGCCGGACGCGGGCGGCTTTCTCTTTATGGTGCTGCTCGCGATGGCGATCGGCCTCGTCATCGGACTCATTCTCGAGCGCGGCATCCTGCGGCTCGTCTACGGCAAGGACGAGGTGGTGATCGTGCTGGTCACCTATGCGGTGTTCCTGATCCTCGAGGACGTCATCACGCTGATCTGGGGTCCGCGCTCCTATGCGGCCTATCAGCCGATGGTCGCGGCGGGCAATGTCGACGTCGGCAATCTGACGTTGGCCAACTACGACATCGGCCTGGTCGTGCTGGCGGCGCTGCTCGCCGTCCTCTCGTTCTTCGCCTTGAAGCGCACGCGCTTCGGCCGCCTGCTCGCGGTGGTGATCTTCGACCGCGAGACCGCCGCCGCGTTCGGCGTCAACGTCACCGTGGTCTACACCATCACGTTTGCGATCGGAGCGATCCTCGGCGCGCTCGGCGGCGCGGTGATGGCGCCGAAGATCTCGGTGACGCTCGGCATCGGCGTCGAGGTGATCGTGCTCGCCTTCGCGGTGGTGGCGATCGGCGGCATGGGCTCGGTCGAGGGCGCCCTCGTGGGTGCGCTGATCGTTGGCATCTGCCGCGCCGCCGCGGTGCACCTGGTGCCGCAGATCGAGCTGTTCATCATCTACGGCGTGATGGCGCTGGTGCTGGCGTTCCGGCCCTACGGCCTGTTCACGCGTGCGCAGCCGAGGAAGATCTGATGGCGACGCGCGCAAACCTGGTCGGAGCCGTCTGCTTCATCCTGCTCGCCGCCATCGCGCCGGCGCTGCCGGGCTGGTTTCTGTCGCTCACGACCATTGCCTTCGCCAATGCACTGGTGGTGCTCGGGCTGATCATCCTGTGGCGCACCGGCCTCGTGCCGTTCGGGCAGGCGCTTTATTACTGCGCCGGCGCCTACACGGTCGCCCTGCTGGCCCGCTGGTTCAAGGTGTCCGACGCCTTCGTGCTGATCATCCTCGGCGGCGTCATCGCCGGCCTGATCGCGTTCCTGATCGGATTTTTGCTGGCGCGCTACCGCGAGATCTTCTTCGCGATGCTGAGCCTGGCGCTGTCGATGATCCTCTACGGCGTCCTGGTGAAGACCGAGTCGCTCGGCTCGACCGACGGCTTCAGCGTCGAGCCGCCGACCTTCCTCGGCTGGGCGCCGCACGGGCAGGCGCTCGGCTTCGCGCTCTACTGGCTGGTGCTCGCGGTCTGCGCCATCTCGGCGGTGCTGGTCTCGGCCTATTTCCGCACTGCCGCCGGCGCACTCGCGGTGCCGATCCGCGACAACGAGATCCGCGTCGAGTTCCTCGGCGTGTCGGTCAACCGGCTGATCCACATCAAGCTGGTCATCGCCGGCACGCTCGGCGGCTTCGGCGGCGCGCTCGGCGCCATGACCATCGGCCATGTCGATCCGGCGATGTCGTACTGGACCACGTCGGGCGGCTTCGTGTTCGTCACCATCCTGGCCGGCGCCGGCTCCGTCGCGGCGGCCTTCGTCGGGTCGCTCGTCTTCGAGATCGTGCGCTCGATCGCCGTCGACGTGCTGCCGGGCTTCTGGCAGCTGATCCTCGGCTCGGTGCTGCTCCTCACCATCCTGTTCCTGCCGGAGGGCCTGGGCTCGATCGCGACACGCTTCCGCCGCTCCAAGGAGCCGGCGACATGAGCGCGATCCTGTCGGTCCGCGATCTCGAGAAGACGTTCGGCTCCATCGTGGCCGCGCGCGACATCACGGTCGATATCCCGCCGCAGCAGAGGGTGGGGATCATCGGCGCCAACGGGGCGGGCAAGACCACCTTCATCAACATGATCACCGGCTATCTCAAGCCAAGCAAAGGAACCGTCCGCTTCGAGGACCGTGACATCACCGGGCACTCGACCCGCGAGATCATGCGCAGCGGCATCTCGCGCTCGTTCCAGGTGGCGCAGATCTTTCCGTCGCTCACGGTGTTCGACAATATCTGTGCCGCCGCCGCGATCGCGCGCGGCCCGGCCGGCACGCTCGGCCATGCGCTGCGGCCGCTGCGCGCGCCCGAGACGATGGCCGAGGCCGATGCCGCGATCGAGCTGTTCCAGATCGCGCGCTACCGCAACACCCGCGCGGCGACCCTGCCGCAGGGCGTGCGCAAGCTGCTCGACATCGCCATGGCCGTCGTGGGTTGGCCGCGGCTCCTCCTGCTCGACGAGCCGACCAGCGGCATCTCGATCGAGGAGAAGTTCGCGCTGATGGACGTGGTCATGACGGCGCTCAAGAGCCGCCAGATGACCGTGCTGTTCGTCGAGCATGACATGGAGATCGTGTCGCGCTTCGCCGACCGCGTGCTCGCCTTCTACGACGGGACCGTCATCGCCGATGGGCCCCCTGACGTTGCCCTCTCGGATCCGCGCGTGCAGACGCTGATCAGCGGCACGAAGGTGGCGAAGGCGGAGTCGGCACATGTTTAAGGTCGCGAACCTCAATGTGTCGATCGGGCCGGTGCCGATCATCCGCAACGCCTCGCTCGAGCTCAACGAAGGTGAGATGTGCGGCCTGATCGGGCGGAACGGCGCCGGCAAGACCACGTTGTTGCGCGCGCTGATGGGCGCGATCCCGGCGACCGGCAAGGCCGAGCTCGGCCACGTCGATCTGCTCGCGTTGCCGGCGCACCGCCGCGTCGGCCACGGCGTCGGCTACATGCCGGAGGACCGCCGGCTGGTGCCGGAGTTCACCGTCGAGCAGAACATCCGGCTGCCGACCTGGACCACCGAGATGGACGGCGCCGACCAGCGGCTCGAATGGATCTTCACCATCATGCCGGAGGTCGCCGCCTTCCGCGACCGCCGCGCGCTCGAATTGTCGGGCGGCCAGCAGAAGATGGTGGCGCTCGCCCGCGCGCTGATGGCGGGCACGCGCATTCTCCTCCTCGACGAGCCGTTCGAAGGGCTCGCGCCGGCGCTGGCACGCCGCCTCGGCGAGGTGATGGCCAACCTCAAGACCGAAGGCGTGTCGATCCTGATCGCTGAATCGAACGAAATCCACGTCGCCGATCTGCTCTCGCGCGCGTTCCGCATCGAGCGCGGCGCGGTCGCGGCGGCTTAGCTTTTTTCTCTGTTGGGTGAGCACTGCCTCTCGCTCCCTCCCCCCTTGTGGGAGGGGGGTAGCCAAGTGCTCAGATGTTGCGATTCATGCGCGCGCCAGCACCCCCACCCCTAACCCCTTCCCACACCCGAAGTCGGATGTTTCCGACTTCGGCAACTTAATATGCCGAACTCGGGTAAACCCGAGTTCGGTTGGGGAGGGCAACCCGCCGTGCACGTGGCACGCTATCGCCGCAACAAACCCAATCCACCCAGCATGCTCACGAACTCGGCATGCTCTTTGGCGAGATGGTCGCGCAGCGCCGTGCCGTCGAGATACATCGCGGTCCAGAAGTAGCGCTCGAGCTCGGCCTTCCATTCCTTGGTGCGTGTCGCGGCGGCGAGCACGTTCTGCCAGA
>Ga0081540_1001578_pt1 | contig 19485 bp, 14 predicted proteins | sample TabmetS2T1R1_FD_71024 | JGI IMG/M metagenome (GOLD analysis project Ga0081540, IMG submission 71024) | Tabebuia heterophylla rhizosphere microbial communities from the University of Puerto Rico - S2T1R1 | ecosystem: Host-associated > Plants > Roots > Rhizosphere ... | reverse complement strand
TTTCACCCGCACCCGCGCCATCCGCCGCGGCATCGTCGAGATCGGCCAGGATTCGGCCGCGCCGGATTTCGGCCGGCCGCATCCGCCGCTGACGAAGAAGGCGGAGTGAGCAGACTCCGCGTCTCCTTCCTACCGTCATTGCGAGCGAAGCGAAGCAATCCATCTCTCAACATATGCGGGGCAATGGATTGCTTCGTCGCTACGCTCCTCGCAATGACGCGGTGAGAGATTCCGATCGCGTACGATGACGACTGGCTGCCGCACCGTCCGCGTCGATGCGGAAGGGAAGCTATTTCCGCGGCTTCGCGTGCCGCGTGATTATCGGGGCTCGCATCACAAGGCGCGGCGGCACAGAAGCCTGGGCGTTGACCGGCGATCGCGTCGATCCGAGCCCGAGGTCGCCATTGGGATAGTAGAACGCAAACATCCCCGGCTCATCTAACATGTGCTCTGCCGACGCCGGGGAAACGATCAGAACGGACAACGCCGCAGCAGCGCCGAGAAGTCGGATTTTGCTCATCTTGGTCTCTCCTCATCCGATCCACATGGACCGTCGGAGAGCAGGACCAGCGTTGCCGCGACTACATTCCCGTCAGCCCATCACGCTTCGGCGATCCGGGTTTCACCGTGCGCACGGCCAGTTGATCGTAGGAGCCTTGTAGCCGCCTCAGTCAAAACAGCGGCGGGACCTGCGCTACTTTCAGCGGCCCCAAAAACACCGCGCCGTCGACGAAGCGCAGCGGGAAGGCGCGGGCCTTCTTGCCTTCCAGCTCGGTCTCCTTGCCGAGCGAGTTGATGCCGGCCGCGACGCCGGCATTGGCGTTCTGCTTGACGGCCTTGCCGAGACCGGGGATCGCCCTGTCGAGCGCGCCGAACAGATTGTTGAGGTCCTGGGTTTTAACGCCCGGCGCGACGCGATCGAGCGTCGCCTGTGGCACGCCCTCCTCCAGCATCTTTTCAAGACCCAGCGCCGGAATCACTTTCTCGATTCCGGCGACCGTCATCTGCAATTCGCCGTCGATCCGCCCCTGGGCATTCAGGCCCAGCGTTCCCGCGGCCACCGCGATCAGATCGCCCTGCTGAATCCGCGATCGCACGATCTCGACATGGCCGCCCGCGGCCTGGATTTCCCTGAAACGTTCGGGCCACGGCTTTGGCGAAAAATCCTTCAACCCGGAAAGCTTGGCGTCCACGCCGACGTCGAACGGCGTCGCCAAGATCGGATGCAGCTCCTGCAGCGTGCCGCCTGTTATTTGCAACGCGGTTTCGATCACCGGCTGCTCCTTCGTCGAGCCGTCGACGAGGCGGCCGTGCAGCTCGACATGGCCGGCACGCGCGACCGGCGTCGAAACCGGGCCGTTGACGCGGTCGATCGAGGGATTGTCGAACACGATGGAGGCGCGATGCGGCACATCCGGCAGGCCGCTCACGCTGCTGCGGCCGGTTGTCCAGTTCACATTGAACGACGGCGGCTGGCCGCGATCGGCGATCGTCGCCGGCGCCTTGAAGTCGGCAATCAGCAATCCCGGCTGATAGACCTGGGCGATCACCATGATTTCGCCGAGCCGCGCGGTGATCGGCGCCTGCGCGCCCGCCGTCTGCGAAACCAGCGAAACACTGGCGTCTTCGCAGCGGACCTCGAGACGGAACGGATAGCCCGCGACCGAGCGTTTACCGCACGCATAGACGCGCCCGGACTTCGCCTCCTGCGCGGCCCACGCATCGGCGCGCACGCCGACCTCGGAAGCCGCATAGAGCCAGAATGCACTCCATGCCACTGCTGCGACCAGCAGCAAGGCGGGCATGATGAACAGGCGCCACAGCGGGCGCCGGCGCGGCGCAGGGGTCATGTCAGGCATGCGGGTCCTTTGGTTGACGATTTTGTCAAATGTAAGCGCCCCGTGCTCGCAACAAAAGATACTGAATTCGCTTCGCTTTTTCGCACCCTTCTGCTAGCCGTGCTAGCCGCATGTCCGCAATTATCCTGCAAGATTCGGAATTCTCGACGGGTGACCTCTGGGTCTTCGGCTATGGCTCGCTGATGTGGCGGCCCGGCTTCGAATTCATCGAACGGGTTCCGGCACGGCTGATCGGCGAGCACCGCGCGCTCTGCGTCTATTCCTTCGTCCATCGCGGCACGCCGGAAAAGCCCGGCCTCGTGCTTGGGCTCGATCGCGGCGGCGCCTGCCGCGGCGTCGCGTTCCGCGTCGCGGAGAAGAACAGCGCCGCCACCATCGCCTATTTGCGCGAGCGCGAGCAGGTCACCTCGGTCTACCGCGAGGTGAAGCGGTCGGTATGGCTCGAGAACGAGGCCCGTCAACGCGTCAGCGCACTGGTCTATGTGGTCGACCGCGGTCATGTGCAATATGCCGGGCGGCTGTCGCTCGCGGAACAGTTGCGTCACGTGTTGCAGGGCCACGGCCAGTCCGGCGTCAACCGCGACTACGTGCTCGCCACCGTGAAGGCGATCGAGGCGGCGGGCTTTCGCGATTCACAACTGCACCGGCTCGCGGCGATGCTGCACGACCAGCATCAGCCGCCGCTTCCCGCGGAGAACAGCGACCGTTGAGCCGGGGTGTGTACTCATAGGGCCGACTGAAATGGAACCCAGTGGCCGCGACAGCCGGTATCCGCCATTGGAGGCAAAGCGGAACTCGAAGGTCGGACTGGATATGTCTGCTAATGCGGCCCAAAGCGGACTCAGCGGCTTGGGCAAAAACCGGGGGAAAGAAAGCCGTTTTGGCCTCTTCCGTGAAGCTCGATTGAGCGGCTAGGATACCATCTGCTAAGTGTTGGAGCGTGCATGAAGTGCAGCGAGTTGCCCATGCTCATGAAGACGACTAGTAAGATTTTCCGGCTTGTTCTGATCAAGCCCTCCCACTACGACAATGACGGTTACGTCATCCGGTGGTGGCGTGGCGGGCTGCCGTCAAATTCACTGGCTTGCCTCTATGGTATCGCGCAAGATTGCGGCGAGCGCCGCGTGCTCGGTGCCGACTACGACATCGATATCGAAGCGATCGACGAGACCAACTGCAAAGTCCCGGTCGAAGCCCTGATACACTCGATCAAGGCGGCGAATGCCGGCATGGTGATGCTGGTCGGCGTGCAGTCCAACCAGTTTCCGCGCTCGCTCGATCTCGCCAGGCAATTTCGCGAGTGCGGGATTCAGGTTGCGATCGGTGGCTTCCATGTGTCCGGGACGCTCGCGATGTTGCCGGAACGCGAGACAGGTGTGCAGGCGATCATGGACCTCGGCGTGTCCGTGTTCGCGGGCGAAGCCGAAGGCCGGCTCGAAGGGGTCTTGCAGGATGCGCTCGCTGGACGATTGCAGCCGCTCTACAACGTAATGGATGATCTCCCGCATCTCGAGGGCCAGCCGCTGCCGATCATTCCACGCCTGCAGATCGAGCGGGTCTGGGGTCATACTACCAGCTTCGATGCCGGACGCGGCTGCCCCTACCAGTGCTCGTTCTGCACGATCATCAACGTGCAGGGCCGCAAGTCGCGGCGCAGGACCGCCGACGACATCGAAGCGGTGATCCGGGGCAACGTGCAGCAGGGCATCCGCGGTTTCTTCATCACGGACGATAATTTCGCGCGCAACAAGGATTGGGAAGGGCTGCTCGATCGGATCATCGAGCTTCGCGAGAAGGAGGGCTGGGAACTGTCCTTCACGATCCAGGTGGACACGCTGTGCCACAAGCTGCCGAACTTCATCGAGAAGTGCGCGAAGGCGGGCGTCCGCCGGTGTTTCATCGGCCTGGAAAACATCAACCCGGACAGCCTGCTCGGCGCCAAAAAACGCCAGAACAAGATCACCGATTATCGCGAGATGATGCTGGCCTGGAAGAAGGCGAAGATCATGACGGTGGCCGGCTACATCCTGGGTTTTCCGAACGATACGCCGGAGTCGATCGCTCGCGACATCAGTATCATCCAGCACGAGCTGCCAATCGACATGCTGGAGTTCTTTTTCCTCACGCCGCTGCCGGGCTCGGAGGACCACAAGACGCTGTATACGAAGGGCGTCGCGATGGATCCCGATCTCAACAAATACGATTTGGATCACGTCTGCGTTGCGCACTCGACCATGTCGAAGGCGGACTGGGAGCGTGCCTACAAGCTCGCCTGGGACACTTATTACAGCTGGGAGCACATCGAAACGATCATGCGCCGCGCGGCCGCCATGGACAACAGCGTCGGCAAGATTAAGACTTATGCTCTCTATTTCAAGGGTTACCACCCGATCGAGCACGTCCATCCGCTTGAAGGTGGTGGATTACGTATGAAGAGCCGGCATGAGCGTCGCCCGGATCTGCCGCTCGAACCGGTCTGGCTGTTCTATCCGCGCTATTTTGCAGAGACTGCAGTCAAGGCCGTGCGCTGGGCAACCCTCGCCATTCGTCTCGAGCACCTTGCGCGCAAGGTGAAGAACGACGCGCATCGGCTGGAATACCGTGACCAGGCACTGACGTTGTCGGCTGGCGAAAGCGAAAGCCTCGAACTCTATAAGACCAGGTCCAGCCAAGAGTTTCTAAGCCAGCGTCGCCATATTGAAGAGGCGCAGAAGGGCAAAGCCTTGGCGCGGTAGGACGTTTCACCGCGTGTGATGGAGTTCCGCTTGTGGGCACAAAGCGGACATGCAGACCCGTCTGATTGACGTCCGCTTTGGGGTCAAGTCGACATGGAGCCGGACGCACCATTCGCGGATTTATGTGAGCACCTAGTTGGCCTGCGCCGTCGCCGGCCGGCGCGGCGTCGGCGCGGGCTGCTGATCGGAGACTTCCGGCGCCAGATCGATGCCGATATCGTCCAGTCGCACGCGCAATTCCGCCGCGACATATTTCGCATATTCGGACAGCAGCAGACGCAAGGTCGCACCACTCGTCCACCACGGCTCGTCGCGCCACTTGTCGCCGACCACCGCGAACGGAATCAGCGTGACATCCGGCATCGCATGCGACAATTCCAGGATGGCGCGCGGCATGTGGTAGTTCGACGTCACCACGATCAGCGACTTGAAGCCGCGCTCGCGGGCCCAGCGCCGCGTCTCGGCGGCATTGCTCCTGGTGTTGACGGCGGAGCGGTCGAGATCGACGCAACAGCCGAGCAGCGACTGGTTGTCGGGCAGCGAGCGGGAAATGTCGCTCACCGCGTTGGTCGGATGCACGCCCGAGATCAACAGCCGCTTGCCGTAGCCGCCGGCCAGCAATTCCATCGCGTCCGAGACGCGCGACGAGCCGCCGGTCAGCACCACGATGCCGTCGGCATTGCGGGCCGGCTTGATTTCGACGCCGCGCAATTGCGAGAGGAAAGCCACGAAGCCCACGGCCGCACCGACGAACAGGATCGCCATGGCGCCGACGATGGTGGCGCGCAGCCATCCTCGCGGCCGCACGGCCGGCGCGTTGAGCGCCCTATCGTCCTGCTGCAAATCCATGCGGTTCTGGTAACCCTCTCACCCCGGAACACCGTTTCGGTGAAGACAAAGCGGTGCTTCCGATTCCTGATTTGGTGCGTTCGTTGGCGCGAAGGTCTCCGCCTCGCTTGAAAACGCTCCGGCCGCAATTCTATAACGTTTTCAGGCGAAGTGGAGTCTGTGCACCGCGTCAATCGATGTCGTCCAGCGTGGCGAACAGCGTGCGCCGCGACGCCCAGGCGGTGATCGCGGCAATCAGCAGGGCCTGCAGCGCCAGCACCAGATAGCCCGAGGGCGGCAGCGAAAACGTCCCCAGCAGCGCCGCGAACTGGTCGCCGACCGGGGTGCCGGAGAACCAGCCGGCCATCGATTCGGAGAAGCCGAAAGCCAGCATCGCAACGCCGCCGCCGATCAGGCCGCCCTCCAGACCCAGCCTCAGAAAATGCCGCAGGAAACGGTTGGCGATAAAGCTGTCGCCGGCGCCGACGAAATGCAGCACTTCGACGATCGGCCGGTTCGCCGCCATTGCGCCGCGGGTGGCAAACGAAACCGAAATGATCGTCGCCATGATCACCAGCACGAGGATGCCGAGGCCGGCAAACACGGTGGCGCCGGTCATGGAGCGCATGCGCTCGATCCAGGCCCGGTGGTCGTCGACGCTGGCCGATGGCGCGACCTGCGTCACGCGGCTGCGCAGCGACGCGAGGTCAAGCGTGGTGCCGGGCTGGACCCGCGCGACGATGACGCGCGGCACCGGCAATTGATCGATCGACAGGCCGCTGCCGAGCCACGGCTCCAGCAGCCTTGCCGACTCATCCTTGGTGAACGGCTTGACCTGGACGATGCCGGGCTGTGTCCGCATCGCTTCCGCCGTCGCAGCCGCGTCGCGCTCGAGATCGCGCCCGGTTTGCGGGCGCACCTGGGCGGTGATTTCGCTGGCGACCTCCGACTGCCACTCTGCCGCCGATGCGCTTACCAGCAGCACGGTGCCTGTCGTGATCGAGGCGAGGAACGTCATGATGGCGACAACGGCAACCAGCGCACGGCCGGAGATCGAGGCCCGCGGCACGATCGGCGACAGGATGCGCGCCTGCGCCGGCACCTGAGGGCGCTCGTTGCCGAGGTCAACCAGCGGCCCATGCTCGTCCTCGAACCTACTCATAGATATGCAGCCGTCCCTGATGAAGCACCAGCCGCCGCGCTTCGTACTGGTCCATTAGCGTAATGTCGTGTGTCGCGATGACGACCGCGGTGCCGGATCTGTTCAGTTCGATGAACAGCCGCAGCAGGCGGCGGCCCAGCGTCGGATCGACGCTGCCGGTCGGCTCGTCCGCCAGCAATAGTTGCGGCCGCGAGATCACCGCGCGCGCGATCGCCGCGCGCTGCTTCTCACCGCCCGACAGGATCGGCGGCAACGCGTCCATCCGCTCGCCGAGGCCGACCCATTTCAGGAGATCGATCACCTCGCGGCGATAGCTGGATTCTTCCCGCCCCATCACGCGGAACGGCAGCGCCACATTCTCGTAGGTGGTCATGTGGTCGAGCAGGCGAAAATCCTGCAGCACGATGCCGATGCGCTTGCGCAGGTCGGCGACCTGATCCTTGCTCAGCAGCGAGACGTCCTGGCCGAACAGGTTGACGAGGCCGCGCGTCGGCCGCAGCGACAGGAACAGCAGGCGCAGCAGCGAGGTCTTGCCCGCGCCCGAAGGACCGGTGAGAAACTGGAACGAATGGGCTGGAATCAGGAAGGAGAGGTCGCGCAAAATCTCCGGGCCGAGCCCGTACCGCAAACCGACATTTTCGAACCGAACCAAGCTCAGCTCCGCTCGAGAAGGGCCGTGACCGGAAGCCCTCGACCTGAATTTGAACCCGGGCTTGCGGCGCGCTGCCCGCTGATGTGGACGCGAACCGGACAAAACGGTTGTGCGACCGTTATGGTTTCCGATTCGTTAACGGTCGCTATGTAGCATCCCCGCAGAGACACTGTGGAGACAGGCTCCATGCATATCGTTTGCCCCCATTGTACAACATCTTACACCATCAATCCGGCCACCTTGGGGGCCAATGGCCGCAATGTGCGCTGTTCCCGTTGCAAGGAGGTCTGGCTAGCGCGTCCCGAGGACGCCGTCGAGATGGCAGCCGCCATGCCCGCCATGGCGGAATCCGGCCCGCCGGCCGGCGATGCCGCCGCGGAGTGGGAAGCGCTCGCCGGCGAGGACGAGGGCCAGGATGCCCCTGTCGTTGACAGCCCCTCGATTTCGGCCGACTGGCCGGCCGGGGACGAAGGCTCGCGCCAGGACAACGACGAGGACTGGCCCACGGTCGCGCGGCAGGATGCCGAGAATCATGAAGCCGGCGTCCAAAAGCGCGCCTCGCTGCTTTCGCGGCTGTTCGTATTGCCTCCCCTTCCACGGATTCCCGGCATGCCGACGATCAACCTCCCGACCGCCTGCGCGGCGATGGGCGCGCTGGTGCTGGCGCTGGTGATCTGGCGCGCCGACGTCGTGCGGCTATTGCCGCAGACCGCGACGTTCTACCGGCTGGTCGGGCTGGACGTGAATTTGCGCGGGCTGGCGTTCAAGGACATCAAGATCACCAACGAAACCGTGGAGGGCAAGCAGGTGCTCGTCATCGAGGGCATGATCGTCGGCGAGACCAGGAAGCCGGTCGAACTGCCGCGGCTGCGCTTTTCCGTCCGCGATGCGCAGGGGGCAGAGATATATGCTTGGAACGCGGTGCTCGATCAGCCGGTGCTGAAGCCCGGCGAGCGCGCCTATTTCAAGTCGCGGCTGGCCTCGCCGCCGCCCGAAGGCCGCAATATTGACGTACGCTTCTTCAACAAGCGGGATCTAGCGGGCGGCCGCGCCTGAACGAGGCCGATATCCCCGACACGAGAGACCGATGCCACGCGTACTGATTGCCGATGACGAGGATTCGATGCGCTCGCTGGTGGCGCGCGCCATTGCCATGGACGGCCATGAGACCGTCACCGCCGAGGACGGCGCCGAAGCGCTCGATGTCCTGACCCGCGAACAGGGCGCGTTCGACCTGCTGCTGACCGACATCCAGATGCCTGTCATGGACGGCATCGCGCTGGCGCTGACCGCGGCGCGCGATTTTCCGGAGCTGAAGATTTTGTTGATGACGGGCTTTGCCCATCAGCGCGAACGCGCCTCCGGCCTCAGCGCGATCGTGCATGATGTGGTGACGAAGCCGTTTTCGGTGCACGACATCCGTACCGCGGTAGCTGACGCGCTGGCGGCAAGGAAGACAGGGTAGTTTGACCGAGAGACGCGTCGGAGGCGCCGCGCTTCCAACTCGTCATCCCCGCGAAGGCGGGGATCCAGTACGCCGCGGCCTCTCGATTCAATCACTGACGTCTCTGGAATACTGGATCCCCCGCATACGCGGGGGATGACAGTGGTGCGGATGGTGACAGCGGCGCGTTACGCGGAGCGTCAATAATCCTTCAGCAGCCGCTCGATGTAATCGAGTTCGATCTGCGGGCGGGCCGGATCGGCGAGACGGCGGCGCAATTCTTCCAGAATGCGGCGCACCCGCTGGACGTCGATTTCGCCGGGGATCTTCACCGAGTAATCGTCGGTGAATTCGTTGTGGCGCATCGGCCGTCCGAGCGGATCGGTCGAGTTCTGAGCGCCCTGCTGGCGGCCCCGCGGATTGCCCGGGCCGTCGCCGGGCTGGTCGCCGTCGCCCTGCTGCATCGCTTCGGCAAGGCTCTGGGCGCCCTTGCGCAGCGCCTCCAGCGCGCGGCCTTGCGAATCCACCGCGCCGTCGGCATTGCCCTCGCCGAGCCGCCCGCTGGCGTCGCCCATGGCGTTGTCGGCCTGCTCCAGCCCGTCCTCGCCGTCACCCTGCTCGCCGCCCGGCTGACCCTGGCCCTGCTGCATGCCCTGTTCGCCGCGCTGCCCCTGCTGGCCGCGCTGGCCCGGTCCCATGCCGCGCTTGGCGAGTTCTTCCTGCAATTTCTTCAGCCGGTCGCGCAGGCCCTGCTGGTCCTGCTGCAGGTCGCCCATGCTCTGGTCGCCCTGCTTGCCGCGCATGCGGTCGCGCCGGGAATCCTGGCCCTGCTTGTAGGTCTTGTCGCGCAATTGCTGCTGCTTGCGGATCATGTCGCCAAGCTCGTTCAGCGCCTGCTCCATGTCGTTGTCGCCCTGGCCGGGCTGCGCCATCTGCAGGTTTTCCAGCATCTGCTGCAACTGTTCGAGCAGTTGCTTGGCGGCCTCCTTGTCGCCGGAACGCGACATCCGCTCCAGCCGGTCGAGCATGCTCTTGAGGTCCTGCTGGCTCAGCACCTTGGCGTTGGGATCGAGCGGCCGGGCCAGTTGCTCCGGATTGTTGCGGAACTGCTCGACGAGCTGGCGCAGGAAATTATCCAGCGCCGCGCGCAGATTGTCCGTGAGCTTCTTGATCTCCTCGTCGGTGGCGCCGCGTTCCAGCGCCTGCTTGAGCGCCTCCTGCGCCGCGCGCAACGCCTTGTCGACGTCGGTGATGTTGCCGTCCTCGATGGTGACGGCAAGCGCCCACAGGCTGGCGACGACCTCGCGCAACGCCACGTCGGTACGCGCCGCTTCGAGTTGCCGCGCCACACTGTAGAGGCCGAGATAGTGACCGGCTTCCGGCGTGAACAGTTCAGGCGCGATCATCAGCGCATCGAGCGCGGCATAGACCTGCGAATTCTGGTTGGCGTCGAGCGCCAGGATGCGGCGCTGCTCGATCAGCGCCCGTGCCAGGGGCTTCGTGAACAGCCGCTCCGGCAGCCGCATGTTGAAGGGTTCGCTCTTGCCTTCATTGCCGGCCTCGTCCTTGGCCGTCAGCGTCAGCGTCACATCGGCGCCGGCGTAAGGGTCTTCGCTGAGATCCTTCACCGTCTGCCCGACGCCGTTGCGGGTGCGCGCGTTCGGCAGCACCAGCGCAAATTGCGGCGGCTCGAACAGCGGCCTCGGCTCTGCCGGCTTATCGCCGTCCTTCGCGGCCTTTGCAGGATCGGTCTTTGCGGGATCGGCCTTGCGGGCGGCGAATTGCGCGCGGGCTTCGGTGACGCCGTAATCGTCCTCGAGCTTGTAGGACATCTGCAGCGAGCCGCGGGCCTGACGTTCCGGATCCTTGGCCAGCGAAATGTTCGGGGCGCGATCGGGGGTAGCGGCAAATCGCCACTGCGGCTGGCCGGCCGGCGCGCGGACATGCGCGGTGCCGTCGCCGGTGATCTTGAAGTGCCGTTCATTGGTGCCCTTGGGCGCCTGCTCGCTCGGCGCGACCTCGGTCACCCCGCCGCCGACCACGACATCGATGGTGCCGCCGCTCGAGCGCACCAGAAGCGTGCTGCCTGACGGAACCGGCAACGGCGCGCTGTCGGACAACGATGCGTCCCTGTTCGCAGCCGAAAGAATGATCGGGGGCTTGGCGGTGTAGACCGGCGGCGTCACCCAGGCGTCGACGCGAACATTGGCCGGCGCCAGCACGCCGTTCCAGTCGAACGCCGCGGCCACGCGCATCCTGCGCTCGTCACCGGCGGCGACATAGGCCGCGACCAACATCACCATGACCAGCGCGCGTAGCGCCCAGGGGTCGTGGATCGCCAGCCGCGGCGAAGGCAACCCGGCGCGAATCCGCTTGATCGAGGCCAGCGTGCGCTCGCGCTGGGCCTGCCACAGCGCCAGAGATATCGGATCCTTGCTGGCGAGCGTATCGGTCAGCGCGGTGGCCGGGCGGTGGCGAATGCCGGTGCCGCGGTCAAGGCGGCTCAGCCCCTCTTCACGGGTCGGCCAGCGGAAACGCACCAGCGGGAGTAACGCCGCCAGTGCGAGGACAACGAACAGGCCGACACCGATGGCGCGCGCGGTGAACGGCAGGCCCAGCCACAGGCCGGCCCAGGACACCACCAGAAACAGTCCGATAACGCACAACAACCGCGCCAGGCCCGGCCAGCCGCGCTCCCACGCGATCGCGTACCTGGCCCGTTGCAGGGCCTGCGTCAGTTGCAGCCGCGCGACATCGTCCGGCTTGCGCGCGGGCTGTGAGGGGTCAGGGGAAACGCCGTTCAATAAACTCTCCGGGTTGCCGACACAGCAGCCTAGCACAGCGGCGGCAGTGAGGCACCCCGCGCCGGGCGGTTCCCACACCGGGAAATACGCATAACACGAAGGCGTGACTGCCGGCCGGCCACCCCGTAACGTCGGTGCCGAACCGTAAAAATACGTAAAACGAGCAGGCGAAACTTATCCCGTCATTGCGAGCGAAGCGAAGCAATCCATAGCACCACAAGCGGAGAGCTGGATTGCTTCGTCGCTTCGCTCCTCGCAATGACGAAGTAGAAGTGGAAGTAGAAGTAAAGGAAACAGACACCATGGAAATCGGATTCATCGGCCTCGGGAAAATGGGCTTCCCTATGGCGCGCCGGCTGGTCGAGGCCGGGCATCAGCTCACCGTGTTCGACACGCGCAAGGAGGCCGTCGAACAGCTAACCGCGCTCGGTGCGCAGGCTGCATCCTCGCCCAAGGACATCGCCGACCGCTGTGAGACGGTGCTGGCGAGCCTGCCCTCGCTGCAGGCTTCGCTCGACGTCGCTACCGGCGCGGGCGGCGTGATCGAAGGCAAGCGGGTAAAGCGTTTCGTCGATCTCTCTACCGTCGGCTCGCAGATGGCAGACAAAATTCACGGGCTGCTGGCAAAAAAGAACATCGTGCAGATCGACAGCCCGGTGAGCGGTGGCGTCGGCGGCGCGGAGAAGGGTACGCTGGCGGTGATGGTCTCGGGCCCGCGCGCCGATTGCGAAATTGTAAAACCCGCGCTCGACGTGATCGGCAAGGTGTTCTTCATCGGCGAAAAGCCAGGTTCGGCGCAGACCATGAAGCTCGCCAACAATTTCCTGTCGGCGACCGCGATGGTCGCGACCTCGGAAGCGGTGGTGATGGGCGTCAAGGCGGGGCTCGATCCCGCCGTGATGATCGACGTCATCAACGCCGGCTCGGGATTGAATACCGCGAGCCGCGACAAGTTTCCGCGCTCGGTGCTGCCGCGCAGCTTCGATTTCGGCTTTGCCACCGGCTTGATGGTGAAGGACGTGCGGCTCGCGCTGGAAGAGATGAAGACGCTGGGACTGTCGATGGAAGTCGCCGAAGCGGTCGGGCGGCTCTGGGAAGTCGTCATCCGCGACGAGGGCGCCGAGTCGGATTTCACCGCCGCGATCAAGCCGATCGAGAAGGCGGCGGGCGTCGTCGTCGGTGGTGCAAAGGGCGGCAGTCACGCCGCGAAGTAGCGCTTAAGGGGCCGCCGGCGTCTTGCCGCGTCCGAGCGCAAATTGACCGACCGGGCCCTCCACATGGAGTTCGAGCCCGGTCATTCTTGCAAACAATTCGATGTTGGTGGTGCCGATGGCGCAGCCGCCCAGGCCCATATCGGTCGCCGCCAGATAGAGCGTCTGGATCATGCTGCCGACATCCTTGAGGATCAGCGAGTAGGCAATCGAGCTGTATTTCCAGGTGATCCGACCAAAGCGCGCCGCGATCGTGATCAGGACCTGCGGCGGACCGGGCGCGTCCATGGCAAACACGGCGGCCGCCGAGAGCGCCTGCAATTGCTGGTCGGAGGCGTCGATCGCGGCAAGCGCGTGGCCGCCCGCGTCGTAGTGGTAAAGTCCGCGCGCAAGCCCTTCGCAGTTCGAGACCGCCAGATACAATTCCAGTTCGTACGCGCTGCCGGCGGACGGATAGGGCCTCGAGCTGTAGGAGACGTCAGGACCGCCTTCAAAGCCGTCGCTCTTCCATTCCGACAGCACGCGGGCGGTGGTCTCGAGAAACTGCGCGAGCTCGGCGAGCGTGATCGGATGCTCGTCGTCGAAATCCCGAACTGAATGGCGCGCGCGCAACAGCGTTGCAAAGGACGAGATCGGTTCGGAAGCGGAGAATTTGCGCAGGTCGATCTTCTTGCCGGGCCAGGGCGGACGCACCCCCGGCGGCTGCGCAACGACGCTCGCATAGGCGAAGGTGCTGCCAACCGGATTGGACTGCCGCCCTTCCGTGCTTCGCGTGTGAAACATGAGATCGTGGAAATCCCAGAGCACGAGATTACCGTCGCCTTCATTCACCCGCAGACCGTCGCCGCTTTTCGCATCGAGCTTGAGCAGGAGCCGGCTATCCAGCAGCAGTTCGAGCAGATCGAGGCTGAAGGAAGCGGCGTGGCGGCGAAGCTGGCTGATCTTGTGAGGCCGCGACAGCGCAGCGAGGGTGGCGGCAATGGCGGGATCGCCAATGCGAAACAACGCGCCGGCGCGCGGCGATTCCAGCACCATGTCATTGCCGCGCCGGCGCAGATAGGCAAAGCGTGACAACACGACGGCATCGCCGTCGGCAAGCTTTGCGCGTTGCGGCCAGTATTCGGCGAACTGAGGCTCGATGACGACGAGGTCCTGCTCGCCGCGCGGCGCAGCCAGGTGATATTCGACAAGCCCATTCCGCGCCAGTCGACGCATCATGAGGTCGACTTCCCTCGCGACGGCGCTCTTGCCGGCAAAGGATGCCAGCGGCACTCCGGTAGCCAGATTTCGCGCGCGCTCCATCGCGGCCTTGCTGAATTGTCCAAGATTGGCCGAATAGCCTTCCACGAAGGCGGCGATGCTTCCGTCTGCCTGCATCTGCAGCGAGACGTGACCGTTCAACCTGATGGAGATGACTGGCGCGATCTTCCTGGCTGGCTTTTTCCTGGCAGCGCGCACGGAAGACCCGCCTTTCAAGAGACCTGCCTCTCAGGTGTGCGGCAGGAACGGAGTGAGTTCGCTTTCCAGCCGCGGACGATCCAACAGACCAAGTTTCACCGGCACATCATAAAGCCGGCCCGGCCCGAAGCGCCGATAGAAATGCCTCAGGCCCGGCACGAGCACCCGAACGACGGGGACCCCGACGTCGGGCCGGGTCTGGTCGAGCACGAGGAAATCGTGACCCGCACGCGTGGCGATCTCGACGCAGGCATTGACCTGGTCGCGCGTGTTGTCGTGAACCTCAAGACCCGGCGCCGGCGGGACGACCGGATGGTCGGCCGGAATCAGGAACGGGAAGTCCTCCAGCCGCAGCGGCCTGACCCCGTCGAGCGAAGGCTTTTCGCCGCTGGCGCCACCCATCATCGCAATCGACATGAACTGCGTCAGCTCGGTCAGCGAACGCAGCAGCGCGATGCGGCGATCGAAATGCGCGCCGGAACCGAACTCGATATTCTCGTGGCCGTTCTGCATCCAGTGCATGATCGCGACGTAAGTGGGAACGCCGAGATCGCTGGTGATGTCGAGCACCCAGAGCCGGCGCCCGGCATCGGCAAACTGGGTTTGCAGATCGCGGACATAGGAATCGTCGAACTGCTTGAGATTGAGCTCGGCGCGCTGCAGGCGGTTGTACCACCAGATGGCGTAGGAATCGCGCTCGATCAGTTCGAGGAAGCCCTGAACGATGGCTTCCTCGCGGGTGTTGCCGGCCGCGCAACCGTTGGAATCGGTATGGAAGCCGCCGTAGAAGAAGTAGAGCATGCCGGTCGGAAAATATTTGAAACGCTTGTCGCGCAACGACCAGACCGGCGACCACTCGGTCTTGGTCGAGGGATCGAGCGGCTCAGGAACCGGATGTGCATCTTCCGGCTGCTGGTTGTACCGGTTCTGAAACTGCGCTTCGCTGAATAGCTGGACGTCATTGGGATGATATGCGTCACCGGGCGCGAAATCGGTGAAGCGACGTATCGTCCTGATCTCGTCACCCTGGAAGATGCCCGAATAGCGCTCGATCGCCTCCATCAGCGCGCTGGCCTCGCCCTGCTCCGCCGTGGAGCCCTTGCCGAAGCTGCCGCCGCTTAGTCCGGAGCGGAGCTGGTCGACGCTTTGGGCGGGCGCGGAGAAATTGTGATGGGCGAAAAAATTGGTGTTCATCGGCAGATCGACCTCGATCCGCTCGAGCCGCGAAACCACGCCGGTCAACGGGCTTACATGCTTGCGGAAGCGCGCCACGGTGGAGCGCGAGGTCACGGTGCGATAGCCGCCGCTGGTCATGATCAGCTTGTTGCCTTCGGCGATCTCGATCGGTGCCGCCGCCCGTCGCGGGTTCAGCAGCTTCTTGCTGCCGCAACTCGGACACTGCGGACGCCGCGCGACATAGTGCTTGCCGATGACAGCACCGGTCAGATCGAAGCTTGCAATGTGATCGCGCAGGTCGGTGCGAAAGCCTGAGGCGATCGCCTTGGTGATTTCGACGGCAGCGAAGTGGATTGAGGTCTGACCGACACTGTCGTTGACGAGCGGCGATACGGCGACCGCCTGCGCCGCTCCGCGGTCGAGAAACCCCTTGATCTCGCGGTTGCGGATCATGCGATCGAATAAACAGGTCCAGCACGCGCTTTCGCCCGGCTTGAACACGGGACCGACCAGCGGAAACACGCCTGACGGCTGCACCAGCAGCCAGGGCGCCTTGTCGCCCACGCGCTGCTCGTTCATCTCGGCCAGCCGCTGGTCGAGATAGTCATTCACCAGCGTGATCGTGAGCTTGGGCGAACGCTTGGCGATCTGAACGCCGAGCTGGCTCAAGGCCGCGCTAAGTTCCTTGGCGCCGTTGACATCGATCGATTCTACTCGCACCGGGCAATCGCGGAGATTCTGCTCGGCGACCTCGGGAGGCAGGCCGAGGCTCGCCCAATACCCTGCAACCGCGCCAGCGAATGCGTTCGATGCTCCGGTTACGACATATCGGCGTTCGACCAGCCGCTTGATCGCTTCATCGACCTTGTCGGGTGGGAAATTCTTCGAAAGCTGGCGAATGATTTCGGCCGCTGCTTTTCCATTCTTGCCGATCGCCGTGGCCAGCGCGCAATAGAGCTCGCCGTACAGGAAGAACTTGCGATCCTCGGAATAGAGGCAGACCGCGTCGGGAGGCAGCACATAGGCGGTGAAGTTCGGCGCGAATCGCAAAATGTCCTTGCGGGTCTGCTGCGCAACGCGGGCCTTGCGATTGGCTGTCATCGGGTCAGCACACGGATCCTGTTGCCTGTCACTTCAGATCGCTAGCGCATGGCGAACAGCTCGTCCCGTGCCGGATGTCCGGCCCGTGCGCTGGCATTCCTCACTCAAGTTGGAACACACTCGCCTGCCATCGGCAAGCCGCTTGCCGTCGGCAAGCCGCCCGTGCCGGCGCGGCGAACGTTGCAATGAAAACAAAGAAATTGGCCGGGTTGATCGCGAACCCGGCCAACAGATCATGACTTGTCGGTACATGCTCAGAGCGCACCGCGGCCTAGCACAGGCGGCAGCGGCCCCACGATGCACAGCAACCTGCGACGGCGCATCCGACGGCGCATCCGACGAAACCGACGCCGCATCCGCCACACCGGCAACCGACGCCGCAGCGGCAACCTCGGCATCCACCACAGCCTCTGCAGCCGCGGCAGCCACCGCATCCACGCCAGGCGACCTGCACGCGGTCACCGACGTCTTCCTTGTCGAAGAGATGGAAGGTAGCGAGACTGACGTCGGCGATTTCTTCTTCACCGAGCGTGATCATCTGCGTAGGAGCGAAGTTCGGCCTCTGTTGAACGTCGCCTGTTGGTACTGCGGCGGCCGATGCGCCTCCCGCTAGAGAGAAAGTTAGTCCAGCGGCTCCCAGTGCCGGTACCGCGGCCTTGGTCACGCGCTTTTTCTTCGAAGCCTGCTTCACCCGTTGCATTGTCGCATCCTCCACCATTGCAAGAAGGATCTTAGCGGAAAGAAATTCTACGCCGAGCAAGCAGTACAGGCAAGATTCACGTGCACACGAAAATACAATAATACTCGTTCACACTGCATTCATCTTGATGAACGACGTCGCTGCATTTTCGCCATTGCATCGACGAATTCGCAGCGGGTACCGTGGAAGCGCAATGCGCGCGGCTTGATGCGGTGCGCAATCGTCTCCGGCACGAACGGGAGAAACAGGTTGGTCGATCAACTCGGACACTTCGCCTGGTACGAGCTCTTGACCACCGACGTCGCCGCAGCCGCCGCTTTTTATGGCGAGGTCGTCGGCTGGGGCGTGCAGGATGCCTCGGCCAAAGGGCAGGCCTACGCGCTGTTTACAGCAGGCAGCGCGCCGACAGGCGGGCTTATGGAACTTCCGGAAGAGGGCCGGCGATTAGGGGCTACTCCGAGATGGGTGGGCTATGTCGCCGTCGAAGACATGGATGCGGCCGCGGCGCGGATCAGCCGTCTCGGCGGCGCGATCCTGGTGCCCCCGACCGACAGCAATATCGGCCGGATTTCACTCCTCGCCGATCCGCAAAAAGCGACATTCGCCCTGATCGAGAAGCCGGCATATGGCCAAGGGAACCCGGGCAGCTTGGATGAGCCGGGGCGCGTGGGCTGGCACGAGTTGCTCGCAGCGGACCAGAAAGAGATCTTCGATTTTTACGGGAAGCTTCTTGGCTGGCAGAAGTCCTCCACTGAAACCGAGCCGGCAGACCTGTATCAATTGTTTTCGGCGGGCGGGCAAACGATCGGCGGGATGCTCACCAAGCTTCCGAGCGTGCCGCAACCGTGTTGGCTCTATTACTTCAATGTCGACGACATCGGCCTCGCGGTGAAGCGCGTGAATGCGGGCGGAGGCCTGATCCTGCAGGGGCCGATCGAATTGCCTGACGGTTGCTGGATCGCGCGATGTGCCGATCCGCAAGGCGCCCTGTTTGCGCTGCAGGGTGCTCAGGGGCCGAAGGGCGCCGAGCGATCATCCGCCTCGGAAATCGGCTGGTCCACGAGCTGGGGTGGCTTTGCTTCACAAGGCAGGATGGTGCTCAACAAGACGAAGCGCTGAGCGAGCAACGTTGACGGCGCGTAGGATGGGTGGGGCGAAGCGATACCCATCGGACTCGTTTGTGATGGGTATCGTCCTACGAAATCACGACCACGGAATCACAACCACGGCGCCGGCTTGTCCATCGCGATCAAGTCCTCGACCTCGATGCGCGGGCGCACCACCGCATACTGGTCGTCCTTGACGAGCACTTCCGGCACCAATGCCCGCGTATTGTAGAAGCCGGACTGCACCGCGCCGTAGGCGCCGGCCGTCATGATCGCCAACAAATCTCCGGCCTTCGGCTCCGCCAGCGTGCGGTCGAGCGCGAGATAGTCGCCGGTTTCACAGACCGGGCCAACCACGTCGGCGGTGATGGTTCGCACGTCGCCGGCAGGCTCGCGCACCGGCAGGATGTCGTGATGGGCTTCATACAGCGTGGGGCGGATCAGGTCGTTCATCGCGGCGTCGATGATGACGAAGTTCTTGGCCTCGCCCGGCTTCACATAGATGACACGGGAAACCAGGATGCCGGCATTCCCGACGATCATGCGTCCCGGCTCGAACATCAGCGTGCAGCCGAGATTATGCGTCACCCGCTTGACCATCGCGGCGTAGGCCGACGGCAATGGCGGCGCTTCGCGATCGGCGTGATAGGGAATGCCGAGGCCGCCGCCGAAATCGATATGCGAGATGGTGTGGCCGTCGGCGCGAAGCGTCAGCACGAAATCCGACAGGATCCGGAACGCGGTCTCCATCTTGCTCAAATCGGTGATCTGGCTGCCGATATGCATGTCGGTGCCGGTCACCTCGATTCCCGGCAGCTTGGCCGCACGGGCATAGACCTCGCGCGCCCGCGCGATCGGAATGCCGAACTTGTTCTCGGACTTTCCGGTGGCGATCTTGGCATGGGTGCCGGCATCGACATCGGGATTAACCCGCACCGAAATCCGCGCGGTCCTGCCGGCCTCCACCGCAAGCTTCGACAGCAGTTCCAGTTCGGGTTCGGATTCGACGTTGATGCAGAGAATGTCGGCTGCCAGCGCCGCGCGCAGTTCGTCCGCGGTCTTGCCGACACCGGAGAACAGAATCTTGTTCGGCGGAATCCCCGCCGCCAGCGCGCGCTTCAGCTCGCCGCCGGAGACCACGTCGGCGCCGGCGCCGAGTTTGGCCAGCGTGCGCAGCACCGACTGGTTGGAATTCGCCTTCATGGCGTAGCAGACCAGCGTCTTCTCGCCGGCAAAGGCCTCGGTAAAG
>Ga0081540_1001577_pt1 | contig 19486 bp, 23 predicted proteins | sample TabmetS2T1R1_FD_71024 | JGI IMG/M metagenome (GOLD analysis project Ga0081540, IMG submission 71024) | Tabebuia heterophylla rhizosphere microbial communities from the University of Puerto Rico - S2T1R1 | ecosystem: Host-associated > Plants > Roots > Rhizosphere ... | reverse complement strand
ATGGCCTTCAGCGTCCCGACGTCCTCGACCTGGGCGATGACGCCGTCGGAGTACAGCGTGGTATGGCAGGCATCGATGCCGTCGGCTGCGGCCACGAAGTAGCGCGCGTCGCCCGCGCGGCCGAACGCCGAGCGCGAACCGAGCAGCTGCTCGACGATCGGCGGCGTCCCGTAGGGCTCCTCGCCGATCGTCTGCGCCTCGACCGCGCGGATCGTGGCCTCGTCGACCTCGCGTGCCAGTCCGGGCTCGGGCGGGCGGTCGCGACCGCGGCGCAGGACCATGAAGACGTCGCGCTCGACGAGCCAGCCGGTCCTGCGCAGCGTGGACGCCATCCGCTCGCCGACCTCCGGGCGCTCGACGAACGCGCGCCGGTGGGCCAGGTGGCCGTAGAGCTCGTCGAGGGCGGCGGTCAGGCCGCCGGCGTCGGTGTCGGCGTCGACAGAGAGCTGGTTGAGCACCCAGACGCGCGGCAGCGCATCGTCGAAGAAGGCCTCGCCGAGCGGATGTGGCGTGGAGCGACCGGCCGCGCCGCGCCGGACGCGCCGCTCGAAGTCGAGCGTGCGCGCGAGCGCCTCTGCGTCAGTCGTCGTCCTCGTCCTCGTCCCCGGAGCGCCTGATCACGATCTGGTCCTCCTCGATCGTGACCGTGACCGGCCGGTGGCCGGCCCAGTGCTCGGCGTACACCGGGTTGTCCTCCACGGCGGGGTCGAGCCACAGGCCGTAGCCCTCCTCGCCGTGGTCGAAGGTGCCTTCGAGCTCGGCCGCCGGGCCCTTGTCGCGGCGCCCGCGGCCGCCGCGGCGCCCGCGCCGGCGCTTCTTCGGCGCCCCGTCCTCGTCGTCCTCGTCGTCCTCGTCCTCCGCGTCGGCCTCGACTTCGGTCTCGGCTTCGGCCTCTTCGGCGGCGAGCCGCGCCTCCTCCTCGGCGGCGAGGCGCGCCTCCTCCTCGGCGCGCGCGGCCTCGGCCGCTTCGAGCTCGGCGGCGATCAGGGCGTCGTCCTCGGCGCGCAGGTCGATCTCGTCGTCGAAGTCGGCCCCTGTCGCGACGCCGGTTCCGAGCGGGGCCTGGCCGTCCTCGTCGGGCACCAGATCGTTGTCCTTCTTGAATGCCTCGATCTGCTGGACGGTGACCTCGAGCTGGTGTGCGATCCACGCGTCGGTGCGTCCTTGACGGACCCAGCCGCGGATCTGGTTGAGGTGCGGTCGCAGTGAGCGTCGTGCCATGTCGTGCCGCGGGAGTCTATGCAAATGGCCTGGTCTGTACGTCTGCCGCTTGCGCCCGTGACATGCACGTTGTTAAGGTGGCGCGATCCCCAGCTAGGCAGGGAGGTCCACCCGTGCTGGTCCTGACCCGGAAGTCGAACCAAAGCATCATGATCGGCGACGAGATCGAGGTCTCGGTCCTGTCCATCATGGGCGAGAAGGTGCGTATCGGCATCCAGGCGCCACGTGACATCCCGGTCTTCCGCAAGGAGGTCTACCTGGAGATCCAGCAGGAGCGTGCCAAGGAGATGGCCGGCTCCAACGTGCGCCAAGAAGTCGATCAGGCTCTGCGCAAGCTGCAGAAGCCCTAGACCGCGGCGCTCAGGGGTGCCGCCGGCGGCCACGTGGCCGCTGGAGGCAGGCCCCCAAGGCGATCTACCCCATCACGATGTAGAGCGTCTTGAACATGGCCACCGTGACGAGAACCGCGGTCGCCAGCAGGATCAGGACGAGGATCGTGAAGCGCAGCGAGCCGTGCTTGTGCACGCGCTCGCGCCGGCGCGCGTGGCGGCGCTGCTGGGCCTGGCGATAGATCCGCTCGCGGCGTACCCGATCGGCCTCGGCCTCTTCGACGAACGCGCGCTCGAAGCTCGCGAGGTCCTGTCGCATCTTCATCGCAGCCATGGCGGCAGGGCGCAGGCTACCCGATCAGCACGCGCTTCATAGCGATCAGCAGACGCTCCACAGCCCGCGGCGCTCCCGGCGCGCCGCGCGCGCGAGATCGGCAAGCTCCCGGGCATGGGCGACGTTCGGTGGGATCGTCAGCGTGCGCGCGTAGCCGTCGCGCACGAGCCGCGCGTTGACGAAGGCGCCGTCGGGCTCGCGGTAGACGTAGGCCAGCAGGCGCCCGTAGCGGTCGCGCTGCTCGACATCGCCGACGAGCTCGACGCTGCGCCCCGCGACGAGCGCGGCGTTGGCCGTGGACGCCTTCTTGGCGAAGCACTGCACCGGCGTCCCGGGCTTGACCGACTCGGGCGTGTCGACGCCGATGTAGCGCACGCGCTCGGTGCGCCCGTCGATGCGCACACGGATCGTGTCGCCGTCGACGACGCGCAGCACCTGTGCGCGCCCGAAGGTCGTGCTCGGGGCATCGCGACCGCCGCGGACGAAGAGCACGACCGCAACGACGACGACGAGCACAAGCGGGATGATCCGGCGCATCGCAGCCACCGTACGACCGCCGGCGGAGGAATCGCACCCGACGTTGCACATTCGTCACGGAGGCTGCGGTGAAGCATGATGATGGTCAGCAGATGGCGAGCACGAAGCGCAGACGACCGCGGCTGAAGGACCTCCCCGGCGGCCAGATCACCGAGCTCATCGTGATCGTGGTCACGGCGCTGCTCATCGCGCTGGGCGTCCAGTGGCTGCTGATCAAGCCCTACCGCATCCCGAGCGGGTCGATGGAGCCGACGCTCGACGTCGGCCAGCGCGTGCTCGTCAACCGCATCTCGCACCGCCTCGGCGACGACCCGAACGTCGGCGACATCATCACCTTCCACCCGCCGGCCGGCGCCGATCAGCCCCAGGCGATCTGCGGCGCCGAGCGCCCCGACGGCGAGCCGTGCCCCACGCCGACGCCCGAGCGCTCCAACCAGACGTTCATCAAGCGCGTCGTCGGCGTCGGCGGCGACAGGATCTCGGTCCGCGACGGCCACGTCATCCGCAACGGCAAGGTGGCACGCGAGTCCTTCGCCGCGCCGTGCGGGGGCGGCCAGGGCTGCGACATGCCCACGGCCATCACCGTCCCGAAGGGCTACGTCTTCCTCATGGGCGACAACCGCGGCGCGTCCGACGACAGCCGCTTCTGGGGCCCGGTGCCGAGGAAGTGGGTCATCGGCGAGGCGTTCGCCACCTACTGGCCGCCCAAGCGGATCGGCGGGCTCTAGGCCCGCGACGCCGGTGCGCGGTCCAACGCGATCGCGTAGGCGGCCCGCGACCCCGTGCCGATGGCGTTGGCGACCGAGCGCGAGTGCTCCGTCGCTGCGTCGCCGATCGCGTAGACGCCGTCGACCGAGGTGCGGCCGTCGGCGTCTGCGACGATCGTGTCCGCCTCGGTGAGCTCGCAGCCGAGCGCCTCGGCGAGGTCGTTGGGCTGCCCGCGGCGCGTGCTCACGAAGAGCGCGTCACGCACCTCGGCGGGGCCCGACGCGAACTCGATGCTGTCCAGATGGCCGGCGCTGCCGACCAGCCCGCGGACCGGCTCCTCGCGCAGCCGCACGCCCGCGTCGGCGAGCGCCGCCCGGTCGCCCTCGAACGGGCCGTCGGTGCACAGCACCACGTCGTCGCTCCAGCCGGCCAGGACAAGCGCCGAGAGCGCCGCCGCAGGGCCGCGGCCGTGCAGCGCCAGCGAGAGGTCGCGCACCTCCCAGCCGTCGCAGAACGCGCAATGGAAGACCGAGCGCCCCCACAGGTCATCGATCCCCGGCAGTGGCGGCGGGTCGTACAGCAGGCCGTGGGCGAGGACGATCGCGCCGGCGCGGACGTCGCCGGCGCCGATCGAGACCGAGAAGCCGCCGCGGTCGCGCCGGACCGCCGCGACGGCGTCGTCGCGTACCTCGACCGAGGGGTGTCGGGCCAGCTGCTCGCGCCCGGCGGCGCGCAGCTGCGCGGGGTCGACGCGGGTCTGCCCGAGCAGCCCGCCGACGCCCTGCGAGACCGCGTTGGCGGGGCGCCCGTCGTCGGCGACGAGGACGGCGCGACGCGCGCGTCCGAGCACGAGCCCCGCGCTGAGGCCGGCGGGCCCGCCGCCCACGATCACTGCGTCGTAGTCAGGCAACGGGTCAGGCGACCGCGGTCTCCTGCTCCTGGTAGACCCGGATGAAGCGCAGGTAGTTGTCGGCGATCTTCTGGGCCGCCTCCTCGCGCTCGATCGAGCCGTCGAGGAACCCCTTCAGCGCGTCCCACCAGATCGAGCGGCCGATCGCGAAGCCGACGAAGCCCTCGACCGGCGCGGCGACGCGCAGCCAGTGGTCGACCTTCTCGTCGCTGGCGCCGCGGCCGAGCAGGACGCAGACGACGTTCTCGCGGCCCGCGCCGGTGCGCGTCTGGCGGGCCAGCGTCTCGGCATCCTCGCGTGCGTCGACGCCCTCGATCTTCCAGATGTCGACCTCGACGCCGAAGTCCTGGGCCTCGACGATCGCGCGCCGCATGAGCTCGGGACGCAGCTCGGCGTCGTAGCGCTCCGCGTCGCCGCCGACCGACTCGAGCTGCGCGTCCGTCGCGGGGACGAGCAGCTCGAAGAGGAACTTGTGATCGTGCTCGTGCAGCCAGTCGGCCAGCTCCTTCAGGCGCGCGAGCTGACGCCGGTTCAGCTCGGTGTCCGGGTCGTCGGGGTTGTATCGGACGAGGACCTTGGAGAAGCTCGGATCGAACTTCGCGATGTGCTCGCCGAACGCGTCGCCGTACTCGAAGTCGAACTCGTTCTGACCCGACTTCTCGACCGGCATGGCGAGCTTCAGGCCGCGCTGCCTGGCCTCCTCGGGGATGTCGCCGCCGAACTGCTCGTCGACGAGCACGCCCTCCTGGTCCGGGTCCACGGCGCCCGCGTCGGCCGCCTTGACCATGCCCTCGTAGATGAGGTGCTTGGAGTCGGCGATGCGCTCGGTCTCCTCGGGCGTGGGATCGCCCTCGATGCCGAACATCTTCTTCTGGAAGGAGCCGCGATGGTCGAACGCGAGGATGTAGAGCTTGCCGTCGTAGCCCAGGGCCATGGTCTGTCTCCCGGTGTCGTGTTTATGCAGCTCTGAGTCTAGGCCGCAGCCGGGGGAGGCGCGGGTACGCTGCCGCGCCATGGAGCACAACTTCCACGGGCCGAGCTACACGATCGGCATCGAGGAGGAGCTCATGATCGTCGATGCCGGGAGCTATGCCCTCGTCAACGCGATCGAGGCCCTGCTGGGTGACGCCGCCGGCGGCGAGATCAAGCCCGAGCTGCACGAATCGGTGCTCGAGATCTCGACCGACCCGGCAAGCAACACCCCTGAGGCCGGCGCCCGCCTGCGCTCGCTGCGCGACCAGGCGCGCGATCGCGCCGCGCGCAAGGGCCTGACGATCGGCTCGTCCGGGACGCATCCGTTCGCCAAATGGGAGGACCAGCGGATCGTCTCGCGCCAGCGCTACCGCGAGCTGGTCACGGCGCTGCGCTTCGTCGCGCGCCAGGAGCTGATCTTCGGCATGCACGTGCACGTGGGCGTCGACGACCCCGACAAGGCCATCCACGTGGCCAACGGCATGCGCGTGCACCTCGCGGTCCTGCTGGCGCTCAGCGCCAACTCGCCGTTCTGGCGCGGCGACACCACCGGCCTGCTCTCGAGCCGGATCCCGATCTTCCGCGCCTTCCCGCGCGTCGGGGTCCCGCCGTACTGGCGCGACTGGGCGCACTACGAGAACGAGGTCGACTTCATGGTGCAGTCCGGGGTGATGGAGGACTACACCTGGCTCTGGCACGACGTGCGCCCGCATGCCGAGTTCGGCACCGTCGAGATCCGCGTCTGCGACTCGCAGACCCGCATCGAGCACACGCTGGCCCTCGCGGCGATGATCCAGGCGATGGTCAAGGAGCTCTGCGAGCACTACGAGTCCGGCGGCCACTTCGCCGAGTACCCGTGGCTCATGCTCGACGAGAACAAGTGGCTCGCCGCCCGCCACGGACTCGACGGGGAATTGGTCGACCTGCCGTCGAGCGACCGGGTCGGCGCCAAGGCGCTGGCCCAGCGGCTCCTGGACCGCCTGCGCGAGCACGCGCAGGACCTCGGCTCGGCCGACGACCTCGAGGGGATCGCCGACCTCATCGCTGCGGGCAGCGGCGGCCATCGCCAGCTCGTGGTCTACGAGGCCAACCACGACCTCGACGAGGTCATGGCCGAGATCGTCGCGGCGACCGGGGCGTAGGATCGCGCGCATGCGCCCGCCCGTCCCGCCCTTCACCGAGGAGACCGCGCGCCAGAAGGTGCAGGCCGCCGAGGACGCCTGGAACACCCGCGACCCCGAGCGCGTCGCCGGCGCCTACACCGAGGACTCGGTCTGGCGCAACCGCCACGAGTTCCTGGAGGGCCGCGCGGAGATCGTCGCCTTCCTCACCCGCAAGTGGGAGCGCGAGCTCGACTACGCGCTGCGCAAGGACCTATGGGCGTTCGCCGGCAATCGCATCGCCGTGCGCTTCCAGTACGAGAGCCGCGACAAGGACGGCCAGTGGTGGCGCAGCTATGGCAACGAGCAGTGGGAGTTCGACGACGAGGGCTACATGCGCCGTCGCGAGGCGAGCATCAACGACGTGCCGATCGGCGAGGACGAGCGGCGCATCCACGGCCCGCGCCCCGAGGACGACCGCGGCGCGCCGATCCCACTGCAGTAGCGATCAGGCGCCGGTGCGCGCGAAGCGCTGGGCGAGCTGGTGGCGCACGCCGAGCACGAATCCGTCCAGCCGCTCCACCGTGGCCGTGTCGAGGCCCTCGAAGCTCACGCCGCTGCCGGCGGGCACGTTGCGCACGACCCGACCGCCTGCGGTCAGCTCGCCGAAGCCGCCGGGCAGCTCGAGCGTCACGCGCACGCACCCCGACATGCCCTGACGGTCCAGGAGCACGCCGCCGGCGCTGATGTCGACGGTGCGCATCTCCTCCGCGGGCCCGGTCTCGCGCCCGTCGCCGGTCAGCGGCGTCACGGAGACGGGGAGCGCGACGCTCAGGCGCGCGAACTTGCGCAGCTCGCGCGGGGCGATCCCGTCGTCGATGCGGAACCGGGCGCTGATGTCGTCGCCGCCGAGCAGGGTCCCCGAGAGCATCACGATCTGGCGGTCGTGCTCGAAGCTCATCTCCGCCTCGGCCGGCAGCGGGCGCGCGGCGGCGGGCAGTCCGCGTGGCACGGCGAGGGTCGTCTCGGCGCCGCGCACGTGCACCACCCGCGCGGTGAATCGCGCGTGGCGGACGTGAAGGTTCACGGACTGGAAATCTGCGGGTCGGGGGGCCACCAGCCTCGGTGATCGGATGGCTTCCCTAGTGATTGAGAGCACATGCCGCAGCAGGCCTAGAATCGTGCTAGCTCATGGCGCAGATGCCGGATCTGAACGTCGTTTGCAAGAACTGCGGCAACGAGGTCAGCCCGTACATCACCGAATGCCCGTATTGCGGCACTCGGCTGCGCAAGCGTGCCCCGAAGATCGAGCGCGACGGCACGGTCTCCGAGCCACGCCGAGCGCGAAAGCGCCATGTTCCGCGGCTGCCCCGTCTGCGGCCCGGAGAGATCCCCGGCATCTCGCCCGACCTCACGCGCCGTCCCTACGCGACCTTCGTGCTCGTCGCGCTCTCGCTGTTCGGCTACCTGCTGCTGATCCCGCTCGACACCTTCGACGTCGCCGTCGACGGGCCGATCGACGGCGAGTGGTGGCGCGTGGCCACCTCGCCGTTCCTCTACGCGAACATCTGGTACGAGCTGGCCGCGGTGACCGCGATCGCCGTCTTCGGGTGGCTGCTCGAGCGCCGTCACGGCCCGCTGGCGGTCCTCGGGCTGTTCGTGCTCTGCGGGATGGGCGGGATCGCGCTCACCGCGGCGATCGACTCGTCGCCGTTCGCATTGGGCGGCAACGGCGCGGCGCTCGGGATGCTCTGCGCCTGGGCCGTGCCCGACCTCGTCGCCCGCAGCCGCAACGAGGACTACGAGGGCGACCTGCTCGGCGTGGCCGTCTTCGCCGCCGTGCTGCTGCTCATGCCGCTGGCCACCACCGAGGCCAGCGCGATCGCTGGCTTCGCCGGCGGCGCGATCGGCATGGTCGCGGGTCTCGTGCTGGCCCGCGCGCGCATCGCCTAGCGGGTGCCTGAGCGCCTCACATGAGGCGCGGAGGCGGGTCCCGCCGTGGGTCTCTAGTCTCAGGTCCGATGCCCGACCGCCGCTACAGCGCGGAGGAGGTCGACGCCGCCGTCGCGGCGCTCGCCGACCCCGAGCGCTTCGCGCACGCGCAGGAGATCGTCACCCACGCGGCGCCCGGCCTGCAGCGGGTCCTCGACGAGGCGTTGGCCGAGGGTGGCTGGTTCGGCGGCGCCCACGAGGCGCAGGTCAGCCGCGTCGCGCTGGAGGACGACCCGGACGAGCGCCTGCGCGCGGTGCGCACGCTCATCGCCGAGGAGACCCGGCTCGGGATGCTCGTCGGCGTCGCGGTCGGGCTCGAGCTCGCCAACGAGCTCATGCGGTCCGGAGACCAAGAGCGGGACCCGCCTCCGGCGGCCACGTGGCCGCCTGCGGCACCCGAACGGCCTCACGATCCCCCCGAGACAGGAGACGAACGCTGATGGACATCCGCTTCCTCGGCCACGCGGCCTTCGCGCTGGAGCACGACGGCACCACCCTGCTGATCGATCCGTTCCTGACCGGCAACCCGGTCGCCGCCGCCTCGGCCGACGACGTGGCGGCCGACGCGATCCTGCTCACGCACGGCCACGGCGATCACTTCGGCGACACGCTGGCGATCGCCAAGCGCACGGGCGCGCCGGTCGTGGCGATCACCGAGATCGCGGGCGAGATCGCCGAGGAGGGCATCGAGAGCAACGACATCAACATCGGCGGGACCGCGGAGTACGACTGGGGCACGGTGCAGCTCACGCCCGCCTTCCACACGTCGACCACCCCGAAGGGCACCGTCAGCCTGCCGGCCGGCATGGTGATCGAGTTCGGCGACAAGCGGATCTACCACCTCGGCGACACCGCGCTCTTCTCCGACCTCGCGCTCCCCAAGCGCCGCGGCCGCCTCGACGTCGCCCTCATGTGCATCGGCGGCCACTACACGATGGATCGCTTCGACGCCGTCGTCGCCGCGGAGTTCGTCGGCGCCGACCAGATCATCCCGTGTCACTACAACACCTTCCCGGCCGTCGAGGCCGACGCGCAGGCCTTCAAGGCCGACGTGCAGAACGCCGGCTACAGCGAGGTCGTGGTGCTCGAGCCCGGCGGCGTGCACACGCCATGACCACCGCCGTCGTGCTCATCGAGGCCGAGCGCGACGCGATGTCGACGCTCGGCGGCGCCCTTGCCGACATCGAGGGCGTGGCCGAGGCCTACTCGGTCACCGGCGAGTGGGACTTCGTGGCGATCGTCCGCGTGCCGCGCCACGAGACGCTGGCCGACGTGGTCACCGGGGAGCTGCTCAAGCTCCCCGGCGTGGCCCGCACGCAGACGATGGTCGCCTTCGAGGTCTTCTCGCGCCACGATCTCGAGGCGATGTTCTCCATCGGCTCCTGAGAGACCGCCCGGGGGCCCGCCTCCGGCCTCGCGTGACGCCTCCGGCACCCCTGACTGGCCGGTCAGCCAATCGCGCGCTACGCTCGCGCGATGACCGAGCCCGCGCACTCCCGCATGCAGCGCGTGGACTTCCGCGCCACGAGCGACCCGGCGCTGCAGGACTCCGCCGATCGCGGCGAGGCCACCCTGCTCACCTACCGCCAGCTCTACGAGCTCTGGGAGCGCCAGCAGTGGGCGGTGCAGGACATCGACTTCAGCCAGGACCGCGTCGACTGGCACGAGCGCATCGGCCCCGAGGAGCGCGTCGCGCGCATGTACGGCCTGAGCTCGTTCTTCGTCGGCGAGCAGCGCGTGGCGGCCGAGCTCGGGCCGATCATGCGGGCGGTGCCCGACGAGGACATGCGCATCTTCCTGTGCACGCAGATCGCCGACGAGGCGCGCCACGTCGCCTTCTTCGACCGCTTCTACGGCGAGGTCGGCGTGCTCGAGGCCGACGGCCTGGAAGGCCGGCTGGCGGAGACGAGCGATCACCTCAACCCGGAGTTCGGCGAGCTCTTCGACGACCAGCTGCGCCGCCGTGTCGACCGGCTCGCGGTCGAGCCCGGGGACCGCGAGGCTCTCGTCGAGGCGGTGACGATCTACCACATGATCGTCGAGGGGATGCTGGCCCTCACCGGCCAGCACTTCATCATCGACTTCAACGAGAAGAAGGGCACGCTGCCGGGCTTCGTCGACGGGTTCACGAAGGTCGCGCGCGACGAGCACCGCCACGTGGCGTTCGGCGCGCGGTTCCTGCGCGACATGGCGCGCGAGGATCCGGGCTGCGCCGCGGCGATCCAGCGCGCGCTGGCCGAGGCCGGCCCGATCGCCGACGGCGTCCTGCGCCCGAAGTGGGTGCCCGACGACGTGGGCGACGACGTCGTCCTGTTCGGCGCCTCGGTCGACGAGACGCGGGCGTTCGCCCTGCGGGCGCTCGAGCGGCGGCTGAAGGTCATCGGGCTGGCCGCGGTCGCGTGAGCCGGTCGCGGCCGCCGCGCAGCTAACCTCTCTGGCCGATGTCCGTCGTGCGCGAGGAGTTCGGCCCGACGCTGCCCGAGCTCGTCGGGCAGCGGCTCGGCGTGCCGTCGCGGAAGGTCTGGCTGGCGTTCGCGGCGGTCTTCGCGGTCGCCGTCGCGATCGGCGCTTACCTGGCGCTGCGCCCGACCCCGGGCCAGACCGCCACGGTCGTCCACGATCCGGTCGCCTACAACCTCATCTACCCGGACTCGCTGCAGCGCGTGGCGCCGCAGCAGGGCGAGACCCTGCGCCTGCAGTCGGGCTCCGGGGCGCCGCAGTCCTTCGCGGTCAAGCCCCTGCGCCTGGCGCCCTACAAGGGCGACGTCAGCGCCGCGCTGACCTTCCTGTCCTCGTCGCTCATCGATCGCATGCGCGGGCAGTACCAGGACTTCGTCTGGCGCGGCGACGGGCGCGTGAACATCAACAAGCAGCCCGGCTACCAGATCATCTTCCAGGCGCGGGTCGACGGCCGGCTCACCTACGGGCGGCGTGTGCTGCTCGTGGCCGCGCCCGATCCGCCGCCGCGCGAGGGCGTCGACATCACGATCCTGGGCGCCCGATCGCCGTCGATCCCCAACCTCGACTCGGTCGGGGCCACCGGCGCGCTGAAGACCGCCTACCGCTCGTTCCGCTTCGGGACGTCCCGTCCGTGACCGAGGCGACCGACGGCCGCGATCTCGGCTGGGAGGAGTTCATGCGCGTCGACATGCGGGTGGGGCGCATCGTCGAGGTCGAGGACTTTCCCGAGGCGCGGCGCCCGGCGTGGAAGCTGCGGGTCGACTTCGGCGAGGAGATCGGGGTGCGGCGCTCGTCGGCCCAGATCAAGAACTACCCGCGCGAGGACCTGCTCGGCCGGCTCGTCGTCGCGGTCGTCAACTTCCCGCCCAAGCAGATCGGCCCGGTGCGCTCGGAATGCCTCGTGCTCGGCACCTACGCCGCTGACGGCGCGGTCCTGCTGCTGTCGCCCGAGCCGCAGGCCGAGCTCGGCGATCGGGTCGGCTAGGGGCCGCTCGGCGGTACCGGGTCCGCGGGCGGCTGCTGCTGCGCGGGGTCGTCCGCGGGCGGCGGCGGAGACGCCTGCGTCGACGCGTCGCCGGCCGGCGGTGCGGGCGTCGGCGCCGGCGCGTCGGACGGCGTCGTGGCCGCGGGCGCCGGAGGATCGGCGGGCGCGGTCTCGACCGGAGGCGGCGGCGGAGCGACCGTCTGGTCGGCGGCGGTGTCGACGGCCGGGGCGTCGGCGGTCTGCTGGTCGGGCAGCGTGACCGTGGCCGAGGCCTGCTGGGGCGGTGCGAGGGTCGGTGTCGTGGCGGGCGGCACCGGCGCGGCGGGTGCTGCCTGTGCGTTCGCGTCGCGCTTGGCGTCGTCCTTGGCCTTCGTGTCCCTGGCCTTGTCGGACGTGGCGGCGGCCTTGTGGGCGGACGCCGGAGCCGGATCGGCGACCTGAGGCTGGGAGGCGACGACGCGCGGCGTGGCCGGGAGTGTGGTGGCGGGGGCGACCGCCGCCTGCTCCTGGCGGTGGACGACCGGGCGGCGCTTGGCGGCGTGGTCGACCTCGACCGCGCCGGCGGTGACGATCGCCGCAGCGGCCAGGCCCGCGGCCGCCTTGGAGGCCATCGCGCCGACCCCGTAGGAGAGCGCGCCGCCGGCGCCTGCGGACGCCGCGCCGGCGCTCGCCGCGGCGGCGGCGCTGCCGCCGGCGCTGGCGGTCGTGCCGAGGTTCGCCAGCAGGAGCTTCTTGATGAGCAGCAGCGGCCCGACGGGGAAGACGGCGGCCAGCGCGCGGTTCGTTCGGCGCAGCTCCTTGCGAAACGCGGCGCAGCGGTCGCACACGCGCAGGTGCTTGCGCAGCGGAGGGCTGACGCGGGCCAGGCCCTCGGCCACCTCGCCGAGCTCGTCGCGGACCTCCTCGCAGGTGAGGTGGCGCGCCTCGGCGGACTCGGCCAGCGAGACCCGCGCGCGCACGAGCAGCGACTTCACGCTGGGGACGGTCGTCTCCATCGCTTCGGCGATCTGCTCGTAGCTGAGGGCGTCGATCTCGCGCAGCAGCAGCGCGGTGCGCTGGGTCTCGGCGAGGCCCTGGACGTCCTGCACGAGCAGGCGGAACTCCTCGCGGCGGTGGACCTTGTCGGCGGTGGACGCGCCGTTCTCGGACAGGTGGACGTCCATCGAGTCCACGCCGATCGCCTGCACGCGGCGCAGGTGGTTCAGCGAGCGGTTGCGCGCGATGCGGTACAGCCACGGGCGCACGTTGAGAGCGCGCTCGTCGGCCACCATCGCGTTGTAGGCGGCGGCGAAGACCTCCTGCAGGACGTCCTCGGCATCCTCGCGAGAGCCGAGCATGTGGCGGCAGAAGGCGAGCAGCCGCGCCTGGTAGCGGGCCACGAGCGCCTCGTAGGCGGCCTGGTTGCCGCGCCGCGTCAGCGCGACCAGACGCTCGTCCGACTGCAGGCGCAGCAGGGGCGTCGGACCGCGTAGTCCGTCGGCAGGGGCGTGTTTTAGGGCAGAGGCTTCCACGCGCGAAAAAGGGGCTCGAGCACACCGAACACGGCCGAGCCCCTGAGGTTGCGTGGACCCAGGGTAGCCAGAGGACCTCGATCGGGCGCCCGTCCCTCACGAGTCTCTCATGCAACGTTTATGCCTTCGGCCCGACAAATGCGTCGAGCCGCCCGACGTCCGCCCGTCGCGCGATCTGGATCTGCTGAGCGTTCGGTCTGGTCCAGCCGATCCCGAGCTGCTCGAGGTGCTCGCACAGGATCCGCTTGATGTCCTCCGAGCGGTTGCTGAAGGAGTAGCGCGGATAGCTGTAGATGCGGCCGCGGCGCACCTGGTGCGCGAGGAAGCGGCATCCGTCGGTGTGCACCAGCCCACGGACGAATGGTTCGGCGTGCCGGTGCGTGATGATCCGTTGCCAGCCGTCGAGCGCGATCGTCCGGTGGTGCTTGCGGCCGGGACCGTGTTGCGGGAACCACGACGCCCAATCGGGCGCTGAGCACGACAACACGATGCATCGGCTCGGCCTAGAGACTCGCCAGACCTTCCGTCCTGGGTGGACCTGCTCGATCGCCCGGGCGATCTCGGCCATCACTCCGGGATAGGCCGAGTCGCACGCCACCCGCAGGACGGAGCGGCGCGGGGAAACGACCGTGATGTAGCCGTCGCCAAGGTAGACGCCGAGGAGATAGGCGTAGCAGGGTGCGGTTGGCGCCGGCACGACCACGAACGAATGTTCGCAACGCCGCCAGATGGACGGCCTTAGGATTCGGCCCCGCGCCCGGGTAGCCCAACTGGTAGAGGCCGCGACCTTAAAAGTCGCTGCTCGCAAGAGCGTGAGGGTTCGAATCCCTCCCCGGGCACCTACCGCGCGCGGCAGGCCACGTAGAGCATCCCGCGGACGGCGGCCCAGGTGATGTCGAAGCCGACGCGGTCGAGGGCGTCGAGCGCCTCCTCGAGCCTGTACCAGTAGACGTAGGGCGGGCGGTCGGCCAGCGCGGAGAGGTTCGGCTTCGTCTCGGTCTTCAGCCAGGGCTGGTACTGCAGGCTCACGCCGCGGTTGTGGAAGCGGCGCAGGAGCCCCAGGTAGCGGTTGAAGGCGCCGTAGAGCGGCCGGCTGGCGCGGGCCTCGTAGCAGAGGAAGCTGAACAGCGCCGTTCCTCCGCAGCGCACGACGCGCCGTGCCTCGCGCATCGCGGCGACGCGGTCGTCGGCCCCCTCGATGAAGCACAGCACCTGCTGGATGTAGAGCGCCTGGCCGAACGCGTCGTCGGGGTAGTCGAGGTCGACGGCGTTCTGGACCGTGAAATCGATCTCGTCGGCGCGATCGCGCGCGCGGGCGGCTTCGATGAAGCCCGGGACGTAGTCGAAGCCGGCGAGGTCGCGGAAGCCCCGGTCGCGCAGCTCGTGGAGGATCCGCCCGCCGCCGGTCCCGGCCTCCAGCGTGCTGCGGTCGCGCGCAAGGAAGCGCGTGACGAGCCCCTCTTCGAGGTCCGTGAGCCCGGTCCGTGAGGCCCAGTAGTCGAAGACGTCGTGCTCGTAGAACTGCCGGTTGTCCAGCGCGGTCGTCACCAGACCAGCGACGCATGCTTAGCGACGAAGCCCGCGGATCAAGTGAAGATGTTGGATTGCCGACACTCCGCTTCGCGGCTGAAGCGGGCCTGGAGGCTCAAGTCGCAGGGTGGACCTCCCGATGACCAGGGCTGTACATGGGGGGCCCTGACAGCGTGCCCGCGGATCCAGCAGATCCCACGCCGAACCGGCGACGCATCGGTCGGTCGCTCGGCATGCTCTTCCTCGTCGAGGGAACGCTCGGCGCGGTGTGGCTGCTGCTCCCGCACGTCGGCACCCAGTCGCCGTTCCCGCTGCTGTCAATCTGCGTCTTCGCCCAGCTCCTCGGGATCTGGCTGCGCCGCGGTGGCGTGGACGAGGCGCCGCTGTGGGTGCTCAAGGCGATCGTCGCAATCGCCACGCTGACCGCCGTCGCGGCCTGCGTCCTGTCGGACTCGCCGCGCACCGGCTTCGCGTTCCTGTTCCTGTGGGTGACGCCCTACGCCGTCTACTTCGGGCTGCGCCACGCGGTGCTCCAGACCGGCCTGGCGGTGATCGGCCTCGTCGGCTCGCGCATCGCCATCGCCCACGGCCACATCGTCACCCACGAGATCCGCGAGTGGCTGCTGCCGGCAGCGACGATCGTCGTCGTCTCCTCGATCGTCTACCAGCTCACGCGCGACCTCGGCCATGCCGACCGCGAGCGCCTGGTCTCCGAGCGCGAGCGCGCCGAGGCCGAGACGCGCCGCGCCGCGTCCGAGCGAGAGCGCGCCCACCGCGAGGCTGCGATGGCCCGGCTGGGGCGTCTGGCCCTGCGCGCCTCCGACCGCGCGCTGCTGCTCGACGAGACCGTCCGCGTGTTGACCGAGACCCTGCGCGTCCAGCACTGCGCGATCATCGAGCTGCCCCACGACGGCGCTGAGATGGAGACGGTGGCGGCGATCGGCTTCGATGTCACGGACGCTGTCCCGGCCGACGTGCAGCGCCTCGCCGGCTACGTGCTCGGCGGCGACGAGCCCATCATCGTCTGGGAATGGGCCAGCGAGAAGCGCTTCACGGTGCCCAGCCTGCGCGACCACGGGATCCGCGCCTCCGCCGCAGCGGCGATCCGCGGGCGCTCGGGCGCCTTCGGGATCATCGGCGTCCACTCGACGACGGTCGGCGCGTTCTCCGGCGAGGAGGGCCAGTGGCTGCAGTCGATCGCCGACCTGCTCGCCTCGGCGCTCGATCGCGAGCGCTCCGAGGCGGTCATGCGCCACCAGTCCCTGCACGACGCGCTGACCGGCCTGCCCAACCGCGCGCTGCTCTTCGACCGCATCGAGCACGCCTTCGGGCGCGCGGAGCGCTTCGGCTCGGCGGTCGCCGTGCTCCTGCTCGACCTCGACGGCTTCAAGACGGTCAACGACTCGCTCGGCCATCACGCCGGCGACGAGCTGCTCATCGAGGTCGGCTCGCGCCTTCAGGACGTCGTGCGCTCGTCCGACACCGTCGCGCGCCTCGGCGGCGACGAGTTCGTCGTCCTGGCCGAGGTCGAGTCCGACGAGGAGGCCTTCGGTCTTTCCGAGCGGATCGCCGCGATCTGGGAGGCGCCGTTCGCCGCCGCCTCCGGCGAGGTCTTCTGCTCGGCGTCGATCGGCATCGCCGTGGCCCGCAAGGCCGACGCGCCGACGAAGATGCTGCGCGAGGCCGACGCCGCGATGTACCGCGCCAAGGAGCGCGGCCGCGGGCGCTCGGAGATCTTCGACGAGGACATGCGCCGCGACGCCTTCGAGCGCCTGCGCACGGAGTCCGATCTGCGGCGCGCCCTGGAGCGCGACGAGTTCAGCGTCCTCTACCAGCCGATCTTCGACACGACGACGCTGCGACCGATCGCCGTCGAGGCGCTCGTGCGCTGGCAGCACCCGACCCGCGGCATCGTCGGGCCGGTCGAGTTCATCCCGCTGGCCGAGGAGACCGGCCTGATCGCGCCGCTGGGCCGCTGGGTGCTCGAGCGCGCGGTCGCCGAGGTCGCCGGCTGGACCCTGCAGTTCCCGGACATCCCGCTGCGGGTCGCGGTCAACGTGTCGGGCCAGCAACTCGCGCGCCCGGAGTTCCTCGGCGAGGTCCGCGCCGCACTCGAGGGCTCCGACCTCCCGCCCGAGCGGCTGGGCCTCGAGATCACCGAGTCGATCCTCATCAACGAGTCGGGCAACCCGCGCTCGACGCTCGAGTCCCTGCGCGACATCGGCGTCCGGGTGCTCATCGACGACTTCGGCACGGGCTACTCCTCGCTGGCGCGCCTGAAGCGCTTCCCGCTGGACGTCATCAAGATCGACCGCTCCTTCGTCGACGGCGTCGGCGCCGAGGACGAGGACACCGCGATCGTCGCGGCCATCGTCGACATCGCACGATCGCTGGGCCTGCAGGTCATCGCCGAGGGCGTTGAGGGCGAGGTCCAGCTCGAGCGCCTGCGCGAGCTCGGGTGCCACGCCGCCCAGGGCTACCTCTTCTCGGGCCCGATGCACGGCGACGCCTTCGCCGCCTTCCTGGCCGGCGAGGAGCCGCGCTCGGCCACCGCCGTCGCCTAGCCGCGCGGCCCTGTGACACTGCTCACAACGGGAATAGACGCCGCGTGGCAGCGTCCTGGGTGGCATGCACCCTCTCTCCCTTCACAGCACCACATACCGCTTCTCCCCGGTTGCCTGCCCGAGCTGCCACGAGCCCGCCGAGATCGTCGATCGTTTCTCCCTGGGCTCCAGCGACGGCCCTTACCGGCACCTGAAGATCCGCTGCGCGGCGGGCCACTGGTACACGATGCCCGCCGAGCGCGTGCGCGCGTACGGCTCGACGGCGCTCGACCTCGCGGCATAGCGGCGATGGCCGAGCTACGGCCGACCGTCACCCAGCTGCAGCCGCTGGGCTCGCCGCCGCGTCCGCGACGCAGGCGACGGCGAGCTCGTTGAGGTAGCGCTTCGCGATCCGGCCGCCGTGCTCGCGGTCGATGAGGTCGGCGATGCACGCGAGCAGTGCGCCCTGGGCCTCGGGGTTCATCGCACGGTGGCCCGAGTAGGTGAGCAGGAGGTCGCGGTACTCCTCGGTCGAGTAGGCGATCTCGCGCTCGTAGCGGCGGTATGACGCCTGTCCGAATCGGCCGCCCGCACCGAGGTCCGCGTGCGGCACCTCGCCGGGGGCGGGCTGGCGCACGCCGGGCGGCGTCTGGGGGTCCCAGCGCTCGTAGCAGCGCTGGACGTCGGCGAAGAAGCGCTCGTCGCCACCGGCGACGTGGTGCGTGGAGACCACCGCGAGCGCTCCTGCGGGCCGCAGGGCCTCGGCCGACTTGGCGATCCGGACGGCCGGGTCGATCCAATGAAACGACGTCGCGGCGAACACCGCGTCGAACGGCTCCGCCGGCAGCGGCCATGACTCGAACGCCGCCGTGATCACCCGCACCGCCGGGAACCCCGCCAGGTTGCGGCGCGCCACGTCGGCGAGGCCTGCTCCCAGCTCGATCGCGACGATCTCGTAGCCTCGCCGGGCGAGAGCGACGGTCGCCTGGCCGGTGCCGCATCCCAGCTCCAGGACACGGGATCCGGGCCCCAAGCGCGCGATCTCCGACAGGTCGTCGAACAGCGCCTCCGGATAGCCCGGGCGCATGCGGTCGTAGAGCTCGGCCGCGCCGTCGAAGGTCTCGCGCAGGGTCACGACCGCAAGTTTGCGCCTCCGAGCGCGTTGACGGCTGCAAGGAGAGATCGCGCCGTTCGGGGGGCCGGCGCAAGGGAGTTCTCGCTTGCCGACGTCCCGCAGGGTTTCCCGCAGCTTCGCCATCGCCGCGCTGGCCGCGGCGATCGCCGTCGTCGGCTGGGTGCTGCTGCACGATCGCGGCGGCTTCTACGTCGTCCATGGCCGCTTCCAGGATGCCGCGCAGCTCGTGAAGGGCAATCTCGTCGAGGTCGCCGGCGTGCCGGTCGGCAAGGTCGACGCGATCGAGCTCAGCCACGACGGCCAGGCCGACGTGCGGATGCGCATCACCGATGGCGAGTACCGCCCGCTGCGCCGCGGCACCCGCGCGATCATCCGCCAGGCATCGCTCTCCGGCGTGGCCAACCGCTACGTCGACCTGGAGCTCCCCGCCGCCGACCACCAGCAGGCGATCCCCGACGGCGGGGTCATCGCCCAGTCCGAGACGACGACCGCCGTCGATCTCGATCAGCTCTTCAACACCTTCGACCCCAAGACACGCAAGGCGCTGAGCGGCCTCGTCCGCGGCTACGGCGCCGCCTACCACGGCGAGGGCGCGCAGGCCAACGCCGGCTGGGCCTACCTCAACCCCGCCCTCGCCGCCTCGAGCCGGCTCTTCGACGAGCTCGACAGCGACACCCCGGCGCTCGAGCGCTTCCTGACCACGTCCTCGCAGCTCGTCGGCGACCTCGCCGAGCGGCGCGCCGACCTCGCCGGCCTCGTCGACCACCTCGCCACCACCACCGGCGCGCTCGGCGACCAGAAGCAGGCGCTGGGCGCATCCATCGCGCGGCTGCCCGGCTTCATGCGCCGCGCCGACACGACCTTCGTCAACCTGCGCGCGACGCTCGACGACCTCCAGCCCCTCGTCGACGAGTCCAAGCCGGTGGCGAGGAAGCTGCGCCCGTTCCTGGCCGAGCTGCGCCCGCTGGCTCACGACGCGCGCCCGACCCTGCGCGACCTCGCCAAGCTGCTGCACTCGCCGGGAGCGGCCAACGACCTCGTCGACCTGACGAGCTCGGCCGTGCCGCTGCGCGACGCCGCGGTCGGCCCGAACAACCGCAATGGCAAGCAACGCGGCGGCGCGCTGCCCGAGACCACCAAGGCGCTGAAGGACGCGACGCCCGAGCTCGCCACCGCCCGGCCGTACGCCCCCGACCTCACCGGCTGGTTCGACGACTTC
>Ga0081540_1001576_pt1 | contig 19487 bp, 9 predicted proteins | sample TabmetS2T1R1_FD_71024 | JGI IMG/M metagenome (GOLD analysis project Ga0081540, IMG submission 71024) | Tabebuia heterophylla rhizosphere microbial communities from the University of Puerto Rico - S2T1R1 | ecosystem: Host-associated > Plants > Roots > Rhizosphere ... | reverse complement strand
TGCAGCATCTCAACACCATTTTCGAGGTCTGCCATTTCCCACCGCAGGCCAAGACAGCGTTCCTGCGCGCCTATGCGCGGGCGCATCCGCGCCGGATCGGCCGGCTGACTGATGGTCCTCACGACCGCGCGCTGACGCTGCATCTACCCGATCTCGGCAGCGCCAAGAAGAATGCGCAGCTCGATACGCTGCTGCAGGAATTCGCGCGGCGGCTGACCGCCATCATGCGCGACGGAAAATAGGCTTTGCGGGGAGGGTGACGTGAAGAAATTCGTCAATTCCGTCGACACGGTGCTGGCCGAGAGCCTCGATGGCTTTGCAGCTGCCCATGCCGACATCGTCGCGCTTGGGGCGGAGCGCAAGTTCGTGATGCGCCGCGCCTTGAACCCGCAGAAAGTTGCGCTTGTGTCGGGCGGCGGCAGCGGCCACGAGCCGCTTCACGCCGGATTTGTCGGCCGCGGCATGCTCGATGCGGCATGCCCCGGGCAGATTTTCACGTCGCCGACGCCGGACCAGATCGTGGAGGCGGCTGCGGCGGTCGGCGGTACGGCGGGAGTGCTGTTCATCGTCAAGAACTATGCCGGCGACCGCATGAATTTCGAGATGGCGGCCGAGCTACATGAAGGCAAGGCGGTGAGCGTCGTCACCAATGACGACGTTGCCGTCGACAAATCCACCTACAGTGAGGGCCGGCGCGGCGTTGCGGGCACCCTGGTGGTGGAGAAGATGGTGGGCGCGGCGGCGGAGAAGGGAATGGACCTGCAGCTGTGCGCGCAGCTTGCCGCCAACGTCAACGCCAGCACGAAGTCGATCGGCGTTGCGCTGACGAGTTGCACCGTTCCGGCCGCCGGCACGCCGACCTTTGCGCTGGGCGAGGACGAGATGGAGATGGGTGTCGGCATTCATGGCGAGCCGGGTCGCAGGCGGGTGAAAATGGCGAAGGCGGACGAGATCGCCGCTGAGATGGTTGGCGCCATTGTTGCCGATTACGAGAACGGCATTTCAGGGCCCGCCCTCTTGCTGGTCAACGGCTTCGGCGGGACGCCATCGCACGAGCTTTATCTCATGTACAATGCGGCGCGCCGGCTTCTGGAAAAGCGCGGCGTAACCGTTTCGCGCTCGCTGGTTGGCTCCTACGTCACCTCGCTCGAGATGGCAGGATGCTCCATCACATTGACGATGCTGGATGAGAATCTGACTGCACTGTGGGATGAACCGGTCCACACAGCCGCTCTGAGATGGTGAGAAGAAAGCTTTCGCCGACGTCGGCGGTGATGAATTTGAAAATTCCGCCTAGGCGGAACATTGGCCTGGGTGATGGTTCACTCACGTACCGGGGTCTGCCCGGTCTTTCGGCGCAGGCGACCCGGATGGACGCCATTCCGCAGAATCGGGGTGCTGCGCCTCCCCGACTTGAACCTGGCATCCGACGGTCACCGGAAAGTCAGCCGGGATTTTGGCCCTTGTCCTTCCAGTTTGGGCAGCCACCTGAAACGCCTTGAAAAACAGTGAGGCACTTCCTACCCAAACAATTCCGTAAGTCGTTGAATTTGCTACGTTGTCTTGCTTCCCGAGGGAGCGCCAGCAAACTCAGGCACTTAAGTAGCCATCAGCCGCGTTCGGAGTAATCGAGAGCCGGATCTTTCGCGGGGCGAATCTAGGCTGACATGCCACCTTCCCAATGAAGGTGATCGCAAGTGCTCGCTGAGTACGAGTTTGTCAGCATCTTAAACAGAATATCCGTCCAGCGCAGCCCATCGACGTACCTGAGCTTCTTCAAGGGCGCAAACCAATCCTGCGCGATATACGGCGCACGCTGCATTCACCGGGCATGCACGTCTTCATTCATGGTGAGCGCGGCATCGGCAAAACCTCGATCGCGCTGACGGCCGCGAAGGCATATCTGCGCGCTGTTCCGCCGTGGGTCGGCTGCGACGAGAAATCGACCTTCGAAGGCATCGTCGGCGACGTGTGCGGTGCTTTGGTCGGGAAAGACCTACTTGCAGAGGCCGCCCGAGATGAGTGGTGCCGCTGGCCTCAACGTCGGCTTGTTCAAGATCGAGGGAAAGGTCGGCGTACCGGGGCAATACGTCATCCCCGACAGGTTGACCAGCGTCAACCATGCCGCCAACCTCATTAAGGAAGCCGCGCTCTCGCGAATGCCCTCGCCAATAGTCTGCGCCAAGGCGGGGCACAAGATTCTCCAGATTCGAATACAGGTTCGTCTCGGGCTCGTTGAGGATCACCTTTGGTGCCGGGTGAGAACAGTGGCGACGATTCGAACCAGACGTAACCTATTAATTCTGTAGGCCATCGACCTTGTCAACGAACACTTTGTTGCGATACCTGGCTTCAATTGCGTTGTAGACGTTGGGCGGAACGACCGGCGTCTCCTGTTCAAGGTTGTCCAAAGTCGTGCGGAGTTCCGTGATCACGGAAGCATCAAGCGATTGAAGAGAAATCGTTCCGATCCCCAGTTGCTCCACATGGCGAACGACAGCTTTGTATTTGGCGCCGGCGAGCCTGTGACGCTCGGCGCGCGCCCCAAGATCCAGAAACGACTGGAGGCTCGTAAGAATGGCCGCGAGGATCGCGAGCACGCCGACAATCAGCTGGATGAGCGGACCGGACGAGACCTGAAGTGCCGCGAAGGTCGCAGTTCCGACGATCGCAGAGATTGTGGCCGCGGGAATTCCAAGCCAATAGCGCCGCTGATCACACTGACGCGCAGCCAAGTCATGCCGGTCCCGTCCCTTGTGCGCGTGGAGCAGCCAGCCGCGCAAGAGGTGATTGGGATCATTCGGCTCAAAGATCTTCAGGATGTTTGGATCAGAGTCCGCCATGATGGCACTGGTTCCTTGATCAGCGATGATTCTTCAGCCTCCCTCAATCGATCTGAGCCGCAACCAATAATTGGGTCGGGCAAGGCAATTTGTCGATCGCAGAAGCAACGTTAAGCCCGTCTCGGAATTTTCGGATGACCTAAGCCACTGAATACGTGTCATAACATCCGATTTGCGAAATGCCCCCGTTGCCGCAATGCTCGCTTAAACGTTCTGAAAAATGCTAGTAAGCACGTGCTGGAGGCAGACGAATCTTACCCTACCGACATCATCCTTACGCCGCCTCCTACCACATCCAGCGCTACCACCATATGGTGGCCGAAAGGCACGACGCTTGACGTCGTGTCACGGATGACAGCTGCCGATAGCGTAACATCGAGCGACCGCCGACGGATCTGCATCTCGAGACCCGCGCCGCCAGGCCAGACCCAATCCAGCGCCTCATAGCTACCTATCGACATGCGGTGTACGAATGAGCGTCCGTTCGTTTCGTAGCCCACCGCCACGGTCGCGCTGGGGCTCCAGTGCCCGGGTTGCGAGATGAACGTGTTGGGCCCGGTGCCGGGCGGATCGAGGGACTGTATGTGCACCATGCCGTCCGAGGGTCGATGCTTCAACACGTGAGGCACCGAGTCGATGGTAAACGTCGTGATGATCGAGCATCCGGGCAGCCAGAGGTTGGTCGGGTTAAGCGCGGTGGATGCGACCGGCGTCGGTTTCGTGCTGTTGGCGTCGATGCGCGAAATCTCGTTGCTTCCGGTAGTGCTTTGGTAGCCGATCATGTGCGTTGTACCGGCGCGGACGAACGTCGTGACATGTGTCCACGGCACAGCATTGACGCCGGAGTCGAATCGAATATCGAGCCGCGGCGACCCTCCGGCGTCCACGACCTCGAAGATGGCGATTCGGCCGAGCGGCAAACTGTGCGCTAGCACGTGCGGCGCGCCGGCGATTTCGCAGGTCGACAGCGATGTCCAAGCTGCATCAATGCGGGACCCTGCAGCAGTAAGCGGTGGAGGCAGCGGTGGACTGCCGAGCGCTGCGGGATGGATGACGTAGTCGCCGGTGCTACCCGCATAGAAGACGAGCCGGCCGCGGTCCGCGAATGGCCGCGCGCGTGTCGGATCCTCATTAAAAAATGCGAGTAGCGTCGATGCGCCAGGAACCGTCGTGCGAGTGTCGACGCGCATCAGGTTGTGAGTTCGCGAGAGCCTCGATCCGATTGACCACTCGCAGACGGGGCAAAATGCCAGATCGTGGTGACGCATACGGCAGGCCAGGCGCGGACGAAAGACGCCGCACGGCGAATAGTTGGCACCTTCGAACAGGCCGACGGCGCCTGGTGGGACAAGCGGTTTCGCGACCTGCGCCTCGACCGGAATCGCGAGGACCGAACACGTGACATTAGGTAGTGACGTTGGTGCTGGAGTAGCGGGATCCATAAGTTGATGCCATCGCACCAGCGATGGCTTACTCGGGGTTGCGTTCCAGAAGTCGAGCAACGCCGCCCGCGTGCCGCGCGTCGTGATGTTCGGCTTTACAGGCTCCGCCGGGTCGTGCCGCGACGGTCCGTCATTGTCGTATTCGTCGGCGAGGTCAAACGCGCTGTGCCCCAGCTCGTGGATGGCGACCTGGACCCAATCGGTGGTCATAGAGAACCAGCCGATGCCGTCTTTCTCGCCACCACCGAACGCCTGATTGTTGTCAATCAAGACGAGCGCGGCGACCTCGAGGCTGGAAAGTACAGGTTCCGCGGCTATCGCTGCTTTCACGGCGGCGGTTCTGCCACTCATGTAGCGTGGTACGAAAGCTCTAGCGGGCGTGGTGTCGCGTTTGCGGCAGAAGAGCGCACCGAACGGCGTATTGAACGGCGAAGGCGCATCGTCGCCTGGTATCTGCCCGGCAGCATTTGGAGCGCGCCATGCGCAGCGGGTGACATCGGTGATGCTTGCGAGCGAGTCGGTCGAGGGAACGAACAAAGCTGAAACGGTCAAGAGATTTGCAAAGCGATGGAACGGCGACGTCGCTCGTAGTGCGCGGTCGAATCTGCGGACCTCCGAAACGAACACGTTGATGCGACCGGCGACGAAACCTTCCGACAGCACGACAATATTGAGCGCGCGATCGCCACCAGACGCCACGCCTAGCGTAGGGGAGATAGGGATCAATACCATTGTGCGCCTCGCATCAAATCGTGGTGAGATCGAACGTTAGGATCACGTCCGAGGGGCCGTCGTGTTCTGCAGCAGCAAGCGTCGGCCCAAACAGAACGAGTTGGACTGCGCGCGGCAGCTTGGGGATCACGAGCTCGAAAGTTCCGCTCGGATCGGCAGCTTCGACAGCGGACAATTCGTCGAGCGTTTCCGTACGAAACTCGATGAGATCAGACAGGAACTCGCGATAAAGCACGTTGCCTGCCGTGTCCTGCAGCTCGACCCAGTAGCCGCTGTGCTCGCCCAAAGGCACCACGTCCTCGGCGAGCGGAGGCAATTGGTCGAGCACTTGGACGAGGATTAATTGTGCGAATGGATCGTTGCCGAAATCCTCCTGCTTGTAGCTGAACACGAGACGCAACAACGTCTCGGGCTGCTGCGCGTTGTCGGCTCGCGCGAGCGCGATCCACGTTGCGGGATCAAGGCCGCCCGTAGGAGGCAGGAATCTGGCCGTCTGGAAGGCGCTCAGTGCGGCCGCAGTTGCAGCATCGAGCTTGCCGGTGATGGGCAATGCCGGTTCATCGCTAATCCGGTTGAGCGCGGATTGAGCACGAGCTATCGGCGGACCCTCGGGTACCGGATCGATCGGAAGCAAGACCGCCAGTGGTGCCAGCGGCAGCAGCGCGTTCCAGGTGGATGCATCGAATAAGCCGCTTAAGGTCAACCCGCGTGACGCTTGGAACGTATTGAGCGCCTGCGTCGTGCGCGGACCAAAGCGGCCGTCGGGAACCAGCGGCAGGCCGTCATCGGCCGTCGCGCCCGCAACATTCAGCAGCGTCTGTGCGAGCACGATCATGGGCACTACTGCGGCCTCGCCGGGCGAGATATCCGGCGGTATCGTCGTGCCGAACAGCGGTTCTGGCGGTGGATCAGGAAGCGGTTCGCGATCGGGCCTGGGGTCGGGCGCCGCGTCGTCCTCGGGCGGGCGTACCATACCGACAACTGGATCGCCCGGCGGAGGTGGTAGCGTGCCGACGGGCACGGGAATTGGTGCGGGCCTCGGACCTGGAACACGACCGCCGGTGCTCGCAGTGGCCGCTGCTGGCACGGGGTCTGCGAGATCGAAGCGCAAAGCATGACTTGGCGGCCCGAGCAGCGGCAATCGTTGTCGCTGAAGCCACAGTACGGGGCGCGCGTCGGTGCCACGCGCGAGCATGAAGCGCTGCTCGATTCTGAGCCCTGTCGTTGGAATCGTCGCGGGCTCGATCTCATGGATGCCTGCGGGCACATTGAGAACAGCTGCGCGCGGCGCGGGTCGCAACGTCGAGGGGCCGTCGGTGTGCAAGTCCGCGAAGCGGCCCTGCAGGAAGCGTCGGCGACCGGGTTGCGCGGGATTGGTGTCAACCGCGGCGATTTCATACGGATGCCAGTGGAACGGCACGTCGGACGTCGGGCGATAGACGAAATCGGAAGCAGCGCCGGGAATCGCTTGCACGGGCGACGGTGGTTGCACTTGCGCGACGCCGCTGACGCGCTGTTCGACAGCCCACAAAAGGTTCGCGTCCTCGTCCACGCCGAGCACGACCTCGTCGAGCGCGGGTCCGCCCAGAGGCGTCGCCGCGGTGGGCCATACGACGAGCGTGGGTTCGCGCTGCATCGCGGCTTCGAGATCGCGCACGCGAAAGAGCGACCATTCGTCTGGCGGCGTCGGCTCCCACGACGTGCCTGCGGTAGGCCAAGTGTCGCCGAAAGAATCTGTGACGCGCGCCTCGTGCATACGCAGGATATACCCGGCGCGCGTGATGAACGGGAACGTGAACCAGTCGTCACTGTGCGATGAGATGAGATCGATCAGCAACAGTGTTGCGAAATGCGCACGGTCTGGTGGAAACCCGCCGATGTCGACGTGCCCGTCCTCGATTTGCCAGAACCGCGGCAACGGCGCGCCTGGGTAGCGGAAGCGTCCGGGCAGCGCGCGATGCTGTTGCTGCTGCGGTGTGACGGTGAGCGGCCGCGCAGCATCGACCGTCCACCAGTCGACATCGCCGCCGTCATGACGATCGACGCGCAACACGGTATCACCGCACGGAAAGCTCGTGCGGTACGCGAGCTCGTCACTTTGCCAGTGATCGCCGAGTGCCGGCCTTGCAGGAAGAATGCCGGAGAGATCAACGCCCGGTCGTTGCGCGAGTGCGCGGCCGTCATAGACTTGTCCGGAGAGACCGGCGTACGGTTCCGGCAAGTCGCTCAAAAGGAGCGCGGGATCGGTGTCGGCAGCAACCGCCGGCACGCGACCTTCGGACAGTGCCCGCAACCCGATTGCGATCCGCATGCCGAGCGTCCATACGTCGTCGGCGGTGCCTTCGATGATTGCTTCGGCCGGAATCACAAGCGGATCCTGGCTCGTTCGATCCGCGGGCGGCCCGATCGGCGTCTCACTCACGCTCAAATCGACCGCAAGCGGTGTCGACGCGTTCTCACCCTGGTGCTCGCCCATGTGCCACTGCCGGCCGAGCAGCCACAGCGGGTCGCCGAGTTCCGCCGCGAAGCCGCGTTGCAGGTTGCCTAACGGTCCTTGCTGCGGCTCGAGCCGCCAGTGGAGATCGATCTTCATGGCAACACGCGCTCCCAATCGGCGAGCTGCACGCCTGCGATGTCCGAATAGAACGACGGCACCATCGTCGAGGGCAGTGCCGCCGCGAGCGAATGGAGGTCGCGCGGTGTGGCCATCCGCGCATGCACGAGATCGCGTGTCTCGGTAAGAATATCGAGTAGCGTTGCAGAATCTAGTGGCGCGTTGTCGATCGGTGGCACCGCTAGCAGGATCGCCTGCGGCGGCCGCGACGCGGGCGCATTGAAACCAAATGCCGCGGTGACGCTTTGCTGCTGCGACGGAATAGTCTCGGTCCAGCTGTCGAGCAGAGCCACGGCTAGCGCCGCATTGTCGTCGTCGAGCGTGTGCGCCGGTGCGTAGGTCACGACGAGCGCCGGCAGCGGTGGGTCGGACGCGCGGCTCGGGCGGACGACATCGAGCTGCCAGGGGTTGGCCGGCCAATTCGTCCAAGCCGCGAGGGTGGGCCACGACTTCAGCGTTGCCTCGAACTGATAGCTCTCCAAACGCGCTGCAGACGCGCGCACCGCGGCGATAGTGGCGAGCCATGTCCGATCGAGACGATTGCCGCCTGCGCCCGGATTGCCAGCGAGCGGCGTCGCCTCGCGCGGTTCGACGGTCATGGCAGCCGCAGCGCCCGTTGTGGATGCGAGCTGCCTTCGTTGCAGCTGGGCGAAGACCGGCATGGCCCTACCCGGTGCGACGAGATCCCTCAATGCGCGCGCGATACGATCGACGTCGAGCCTCGCGGTCACGGTGACGGCAGGATCGGGTGCTTTGTCGAGGCGGTCGCCGAGCGCATCATTGGCCTTGCGCAGTGTGTCCTTGCGGCGATCGCCGGAATCAACGATTTGTGCATTTGGTGTAGGCACGATACCGAAACGTTGCGCGGCGGCCAGCGCAGCGTCGCCCGACGTTGCGAAAACTGGCGGCGCCGAGGCCGCCTCGAGCGCGGCTCGCACCGCCTTGGCCAGCGCATGTACGCTGGAATAGCGCCCGAAGAGATCGTCGCGCACAGCGTTGTCTTCGCTTTCGTCGACGCGATGCACCTCGGCTGTCGCGTGCGACGGCATCGCCGGTTGGCCACTCAACGTCGCGCCGAGACGCTGCAGCCTTGCGTGCAGTTCAGGACCGGAGCCATCAGTCCGCACGCGCGGCTGCACGCTTGCACCGTCGTCTTGCGTATGCGCGAGGACCAGTCCAGCAACCTGCTCGGGTTGCAGCACGACGAGGTCGATGACCTCCAATCTCAGGTCGGACAACGTAACATTCGTGGTGACCAGACTGATCTCGCCATCGGCGGCGCGCAGGGAGTCTTCACGCGTCCAGGTCCAGTGCGCGGGCGCTGGAAACGTCGCGTCGACGTACGCAGCGTAGGAGGCTTCCGCCAGGAGGACGGGCGACATACCTTCCGCCGGGGCTGGCGCATCATGATGTGGAAGTGCAGCTAGTAGGACAGTCGACGTGCTGTCACCGGATCGCGGCGTACGCAGCACGTCGATCTCCGGCGGCAGGTCGAGGCCGGCGGCAGCCTCCATCGCCGCGCCGGCTGTATCGCCACGACCCGATACGACGTCGAACACCGCGTCGGCTACGAGGAGGTCACCGTACACGTCGACGGCCTCGCGCAACTCGGCGAGTTGCGTCTCCTGGTCCGGGCGGAGCAGGACACCGGTGTCCGCAGCAATTTCCGCGGGCGTACGAGCGATGACCTGCTCGCCATCGCACACGCGGCGTCCCTGGTTAGCGCTGTGCAGTTGGTAGCGCTGGCGCAACGCGTCGATCGCATCCTTGCTGGCGACGATACGCTCAATTTCGCGGCCGAGCACTTCAGCAAGCGGTGCACCGATTCGCACTTCGGCCGCGAGCCGCTGCGCTCGGCGCGCGCGCGCCGAATCGATGCTCATGTCCCAGCGCCGCGTGCCGGGCAGCGCACCGGCGGCTGACACAGGGTCGTATACCGCTTTGTCGCGCAGGATCACGGCGGCGCGTGCTTGCGTGACTGAGGGCGCGAGCAGCAGGCCGGCGCGCGTCGCACCTCGCTTGCCGCTATATGGGCGGTCGACCCAGCCATAAGCGCCGAGCCGACGGCGTGTGGAAGAGTACGGCTCCGTCGAGAGCCGACGCCAGGCGATGCCGGTGATCCATGGGTCGAGGCGATGGCTCGCAGTATCGAGTGTCGCCAAGAATGCGCGTTCGAGGATACGGGGATCTTCGTCGGCGAGTGGGTCGAGCGCTTGCCACAACGTCTCGAACAATCGGCCCGCTGGCGTTGCGCCGAGTTGTCCCGGTGATGCGCCCGAGTCGAATCGCTGCGAGAGCCGGCCTTCGGCGATCGTGACCGGACCGCGTAAACCATTGGCGGTACGTACGACTTCGCTGGCGGCGACGATCGCCGAATGCAGGATGAGACGGAACAGCAAGCTCGTCGGTTGACCGCGGTGCAAGATCTCGAACACACTCTGCCCGAGGTGCGGCTTGAACGTACGCGCGAACCAATGGAGAGCGCGCGCGAACAGCGTGCGGCCGTCGGTGCGTATCCATGCGGGGTCGTCGACCGGCTTCGCCGGCTCGACCAATGGCAGCGTGATGTCGCTCTGGCTTCCGAACTGAACGAACGCCCGCTCGGGCTCGCCGCCGCGCATGCTGCGCGGTATCTCTGCCTGCTTCCGCCACCAGTCAATCACCGCGGCGGGCGGCGTCGTTGTGCTCAGGGCCAGCTGCATGACTTCGAGTGGTACCTGTGCGGTCTGCATTAGATGCAGTGTCACCGGCAAGCGTTCAAGGAGATAAAGCACTTTCTCCGCGTCGGCCCCTGCGATCGTACCTGCGTTTCGCGCGACGTTGGCCCACAGCGCGCGCGCTTCCGAAAGATGCGCGACGAGGGTGGCCTCGACCTTGGCGACATCGTCCGCCGCGTCCCAGCGTGCGAGCGAGGTCACTGGGAGCACGCCATACGGCTGATCACCGATGCGGATGGGCGGCAACGGACCTTCAGGCAGTAAATTCTTCCCCGCCCACTCACCGAGTCGAAGCACCGCGTCGGGATCCCCGAAGTCAATACCCCAGATGTCCTTGAGGTTGGCGCCCCACAGAGCGGGCCACAGCGCGCGCACCAGAAACTGCGCGCGCTCGTTATGCGGGAGAATTGGAAGCGCTTGATCGCCTGGAGCTTTGTCGGCTCGGCCGCGTGCGGGCGCAGGAACCGGGCCGAGCCGATCGCGCTGCCCGGTCAACGTCGCGCTCAACAGACCTTCCTCGTCGTCGCTACGCGCGGCGCGTACGGTAGCGATCCACGCTTCGTCGTCGCGTCCGAGGTCGGCAGCGGGCGCCCCGGCGACGGTATTCGTCGGCATGCCGGGCGCGAGGATCGCCAGCAGGCCCGCATCGCGATGCGCGGCGAACAACTCGGTCGGATCATCGTCGCCAATTCCTATCGCGTACAGCACGTCGATGTCCTCGGGAAGGACGCCGACGTCCGAGAGCTCGATGTCGGCGGCAAGTCCTGCGGCCCGCGCGCCGTCCCAGGTGGGATTGAAGACTTCCTCACCGGGATCTGGGGCGGGGGCTTCCTCGTTGAGCTCGATGCGTAGCGCATTGCCGCTGGGATTGAGGGTGGCCAGCAATACGGGAGCACCGGCCGTGGGTGTGCGGACCGCCCATAACTCGATCGCGAGCGGTAATCCACGAATGAGGCTCGGCCGCGGCGTGTCGCGCATCTGCGCGCCTGCGCGATTTGCCTCGAAGCCATCGGCTCCCGCCTGCGCCGGAAACGTACGCGCAAGCCACGCCGCGCGCGCGCCGCCATATGCGTGGGCAAGCCGATTGAAGGCGACGCGGCCCGCGTCGGTCGTGAAATCGCCGGCCGCATCACGCCACGTAGCATCGAGCGCTGACAATTCTTCGTCCCTGACCGTTTCGTCGTGACGGTCGATCCACGGCACGTCCGGTATTACGGTCACGCGAAGCCGGCAACCGCCCGCATGTGGATCGAACGCCGTCTCGATGCGTACGGGCAGAAGAACCCCTACTGGCGAAGGCATGACGACCCCCACGGTTGCGGCAGGCGCTGCCGTGCTTCCCCTAAGAGCGAGAAATTCGCGCCTTGGGATGGTGCGGCAATGCTCATGGTGCGGCACCGAGAAACTGATCGCCGCGAAAAAGCACGCGGGTAGGCAGGACGAAAGCGTCGTGAGCTGCGTTGCCCCCGTCGACGGCGACCGATGCCTTGAGCCTCGCCGAACCGAAGCGATAGCCGGGTGGTGCCTCTTCGACGACGACCCACAGATCGGCGAGTGCCTCGGGCGGCACCGGAAATCCGAAGAAAACGAGATCCTCGTCAATCTCGCCGGTAAATACCGGCGCAGTATTCGGAGTGAAGGTCGCATCCTTGATCCAGTCGGGCTTGCCGTCGACCTTCTTCGTCGCTGGGGTGAGGTACACGAGCGTGCGTGGGTAGCGGCGGAACAGCTCGGTACGGAAAACAAGCACCAATTGGCGCGTTTGGCTTGGGTCCGGAGCCTGGTCGGGATGACCGAGCGGCTGGCTCGCGTTCCACTTATGGATGCCGAGGATGTCGGTCGTCGGCGAACTTGGGACGGCGGGCGTTACGCGCTCCCAGAAGCGTCGAAGCGGTGTGCAGTGGCTGCGGACGGGGATGTTGCGCCAACGCATCTCTCCCAATGCCTGCGTGTTGAGTCCCACGAGAAATCCGTTGACGAAGCGCGGATTCGTGCCGAGTGCGATCACGTCGTCGGGCTCAATGCCCTCGCGTCCCAAAAGCAGCCATTTGCGGCCCTCGTCGCGCAGGAAACGCCAAGCGGGCAAATCGAGATCGGGACAAATCTCGGGTGGTGCAAAAGGCTCGGCGGGGTCGAGGCCAGTGATCGTGTCGAGCACGCGGCGCGCAGCTACCCCCTTGCGATCCGGACGGAACGCGTCCCGCAGCACCGCATCGAGGCGCGACAGATCCGCCGGCCGGCAGGGCGGAGCGTGTGGCGCCTCCTTATCGGAGCGGCTTAATGCTTCCTGTAGCCGGCCGAGCCCGTTGTCGCGCGGATTGTCCACGGGGCGATCACTCAGCGCAGCGAGCGCCGCTTCGTCGGCGCGACGGCCGGAAGGAGGAAAGGCCGCGCGCAGTAGCTCCGGCCACAGCGCGGGCGGTACCGCGTTCAACGGAGCGGCGTTTGCACCGGCGTCGATCAGCGCGCGCCCAAGTGCGTTGGCGTCGGGTGCGCCGAACACGTTGCGACCGTCGCCGCGACCTAGATCGGTACCCAGAAAATCCGCGTGTGGCAGACCGCGCTGCGACTTGCCGCCGTCGGGCGATTCCGCTGGGCGGCGCAGCGGCGCGAGACGATTGCACGCGTTCGCCGCAGCGATGATCGCGACAGGCGAAAGCGCAGCAGGCTGCGCCTGACGAGCCCGTGCGGTACCTGGCCGTAACATCCTGCGCGCTGCCGAAGAGAACAGCGCCGGTGGCATCGGCCGGCCGTTGGTGCGCCCGTTGTCGGGATCGGTGATTGCGGAAAGAACGGTGGCCCCGCCGCCCGGCGCGTCCGACGCTGCGACGCGTGCGAGCGCCGGACCGAAGAGTGCCGCGCGATCTTCGGGCGCAGCGGGAAGACGGCGTGTCCAAAGCGAACCGCTCGCCGCAAGTCCTGCGGTTAGCGCGCGAATGCGTTGCGCAGCGACAAACAATCCAGCAGCACGCTCGCGCGCTGCGTCGGCGATCAGGTCTTGTTTCGCCACACCGCACCATTGGCCGAGACCGGCGGCGACGCGATGGCGCGGTTCCCCGTTCAACATCGCGCCCCAGCCGTTCGCGGGCGCCAGTGGATCGGCTACCCAGGCGTCGCCGTAGCGTGGCAACTGCACAACGTGGCGACCCTGCGCGTCGGTTGCGGGCAGGCGCATCGCGGCGTTCGCGGCAGCGACATCTACCGGCGCGGGGCCATCCGGATCGACTCCGGACGCGGGCACTGCGGACGGCGGCACGAGCGCGCTGCGTACAGTTACAACGTTTGCCCGAGGATCCAGCGGATACTCAAGATCGCCACGGCCTACTTGCGCGACGAGCGGGTCGTTGATGTTACGCATGCGAAGGCGCAGCGCGAGATCCTTGAAGTCGCCAGCGGCACCCGTGCGAAAGCGCCATGAATAGTATGCCGGCAACGTAACGTCCGCCGTGCCGTCCCAGCTCGGTGTGCCGTCGTTCGTGAAGGCCGGCACCACGACCGCGAGGTAGTCGGTGTTGGCCGCCATGTCGTACGGCGACAGTACGCGCGAAACGACATGTGATTGCGCGGGCGCCGGCGGAGTGGTCTGCTGCACGTGAGCCCAGCGAGCTGATTGCGCAAGCGGATGCTGCGCGAGCACATTCCTGGCGATCGAAACGTGACCGCCCGATTGCAGCACAACTTGATTCGTGGGGCCGACAACGAGCACTATCCACGGTTGCCACGCATTAACGGCAGCCTTGTCAGGCACGTATCGCCACGGCAAATCGGGCTCGCCCAATTCGACGAACGCGCACATCGTCTCTTCTGCAGCTTGCGCGCCTGCCGCGGGCGAAACACCAGTGACCGCGCCTGGCAGGAGACTGACCACGTCGCGCGGACCGAAAAACTCGAACTCGACGACGTTCGATTGCGCCTCACCGGTCTCCACCGCTCGCGCTTCGAGCGAAACTTTGGCGCGCAAGCGTCCGGAGTGGGCTTCGCCCGCAAGCGCGCCGCCTATTCGATGCCAACCGAAGAAGATGAGATCATCCATTTAGGCCACCGCAGCCAATGATACGGGCGTGTCCGACGCCGGCAGCGCCAACGAAGCATTGCCGTTCCGCACGGCGATGTGGGCGGCGGTGCGGCTGGCGGCGACGGTGGCCGTGCCGTCCATGGCGCGCATCACCCACGGTTCGTCCTTTACTGTGACGAGCGCGCTACGGTCAGTCACCGCGGGTGCGGCGCGCCGCCCGCCCATGAGACCGAGCACGCCATTGTCGAAGTGGAATAGCGCGCCATTGATGGCGCGCGGGCGTCCTCGGTAATAGTCCTGGTACTTGACAGCAAGTGGGACGCCTGCCGCTATCGCCGCGTCGAACTTGAGTTCGAAGCCAGCGTCGAGCTGGTCGAACGGCGGCTGGTTGAGCGCCTCTGCCACCGACAATTCCATGAACGTGCCGGGTGCGAAGTAGTCAGGCTCGATTGCACCGACGGCAACGCCGGCGCTCGTCGGAGTGATGGCGCCGGTGGTAGGCTGCGCCAAGCGCAGACCGCCGAATCGCTCAAGCAGAAGATTAAGCGGTGCCGTACGCTGACTGAACACGATCATGCCGAGCGGCGACACCAGTGCCACGTCGGTCGCGGGCGCAGGATTCAATGCGACGAGCGGATCGGCGCCGCCGCGTGCGCGCAGATTTGTCGCAACGAGCTGCTTCGCCAGTTCTGGAATGAGATTTATCGTTTCGGTGGCCGGTCCCCCACTGGCGCCAATCGTGAACGTATCACTCCAGCTGAAGTCGGTGAGCCACAGGTCGATGGATATAGAGGCATTGATGACGTTCGGACCCGGGCCCGAGATGCGACCACTGACATCCACGCCCGCGAACGTCTGGCCGAGCACGCCGACGCGAAGTCCCCCGTGGATTTCGACGTCATAGTGGAACGGCTGGAACTGGAACAGTGCATCGAGCTGGACATAGCCTTCCGCGGTGATGCCGATATTGATGCCGAGCTCCAGGCGGCCGCCGACCTGGAACGTGTTCGATGTGACGGCGACATACGCTTCGAGGCGCAACCACAGTCCGGGCAGGTAATCGAAGTCGGTCGAGAGCGCGATGCGGCGCATCGGCGCGACCACGGCCGGTGCGGGATTGAATCCGGGATAGAAGCCGCCGATGGATAGCACCTGATACGGCGGCGAGCCCCAGCACGTAATGAGCACAACATCGCCGGCGGCGCGGAAGATGCCGAGCGCCTGCGAATTGACTAGCGACGCGCGTATCGATAGCAAGCTTTTGACGAAGTCGATCTCGCCGATGACGTCGATTTGGAAATGGAGCAACGGCGTACCGGGGCCGGGAACCTCAGCGACGGCGCTTCCGACCAGCACGATGCGGGTTGGTCCGGGTAGCTCGATGAAAACTCCGGCGTCCACGCGCAGAAAGTCGAGCTCGCCGATCTTGAGCCAGGTGAGTTGCATCGTGGGCCCAACCACGAACGAACCTGGCGCGGGTACGAAGATCGCGCCCAACGTTTCCAATATCGCCGGCGCGTTCGCCGAGGGATTATCGGCGAACAATGCATCGGTCGCGGCGCCGCTCGAAAGGCGAGCGCGCATGGCGTCCGTATCCGCGCGCCGATTGACGCCGATAAGGCCACCCACGCCTGATATCTGAAAGCCGAAGCCCAACTGAATGCCAGGTGTGAAGCGCGCGGACAACAGCATCACCAGGGAGATCGCACCGCCGGGACGCTCGAGGATGCCCAGCGCTGAGACGGAGAGCACACCCAAGCTGACGCCAAAGGAGCCAGCGAGCCGCCAGTGGGGCACATCACTGAAGGAAAGACTGCCACCACCTTTTGCGATTCCGGCTTCGACATTGATCGCTAGTCCAGAAGGTGGCAGGAAGCCCAACACGTCGCCCGCGACCTCGCCGATGCGCAACGCACTGATCGCGGGTATCAAGACCTTGAGATTAACGGGGCCCAGGTCGGCCCCGCCGGAGAGATCGTCGCGCCATCGATTGAGCTGATCGAGCGGGGTGTTGATCGGGATCAGCGCTGGCAGAACGGACGCGATCCCGGGAATCGGTGGCAGTCGATAACCGATCGAATCGAGGATCAGCGCGAGCGGGCCGCCGCCTGGAAACGCGGCCTGAGTGAGCTCCGCGAGTTTCGCGCGCCAGTCGGCGAGCGCAGCACGCCAAGTCGCTTCGGTGACGGCGGCGTTCGTAGCAGCGGCATCGAGGGCCGCACCGGATGCGCGCAATGCAGCGGCGACGGCCGCGGTACCGGGTGCGACGACCTCCGCTCTGGCTGCCAGCGTGTCCGAAAAACTCCCGAGCAAATTTGCCATCGAGGCTCGCCTTGGCGACACGATGATGCAATGGCGTCGAGGCGCAACACGGCAATCGTTGCGGAAGACCCGCAACCCCGAAGGCGCATCGTTCGATTTTTGTACGCTGGCTACTTATTCTAGGTAGTCGCAATTGAGAGAGTCAACAGTAACTTGAAATACGCAGACTTCGATGGAGCGCGGAAGTCGAAAATGACGAAATCGCGGAGCCGGCCATGTACCACATCTTATTACAATCTTTCGACTGGGTGCGTTCGATTGTCGCGACGGGCATCTTCGTGAGCAGATCCCTGATAACGCGAGATTTGGAATAGCATTAATCAACTCGGAGGCCGAGTTCGCCCGCCGCCGCCTAGCATGAAAGCTCCCCCCTCGACGGCCATCGTCTTTTCGAACCGTTGATGCAAATTGCCATAGGCGAATGTCGAAGCTTGCGGCGAGGGCAGGACTATCCGGAAAATGTACAGCGAGCGAGCTCGTCGAACGTCTCGGTTGGAGAAGCGGAGCACTTGGCGATCGTCACATTGTGCTCCCTTTGCGCAATGATCCGGCCGCGCGCGTGTTTCGCGCGCTAACTTGTTGATTGTCGCGGGCGAATGGTGGACGCACAAGGGATCGAACCTTGGACCTCTCCCGTGTGAAGGCGAGATCATAAGAGCCAGTGCGAGTAAGCGGTAAGGTGTTCAAACCGAGCTGCCTTCGTTTCGCCGTCCCGAACCGGAGCTTACCTTCCGCAGGAAGATTGCCGGGCGGAGGCCGAGCAGTCCCGGATTCTCATGAAGCTATGCTTAGGATCGACTTGGACGATGTGGACGAGCGGACGACAGTCGGAGGTGCCGAGCCCATTACCGCGAGTTCGCCGGGCTCCGGTTGCGGCTCGCCTGACACAATCATAAAGTGTAGGATCAATCGTCGACGGAAGCCAACGAACTCTTTCGAACCGGCCCTGATCAAGCCATTGGCCGAGGGTCTGGATGACTGGGAAACTGAGTAGGACATCAAACCTATGGGCACCAGTCTGTCAGCCGAACAACGGTGCGTGATCCTGGTACGCCACGCGCGCCGTGATCTAGAGTCGAACAGGATGGAAGCCAGGCAGTCGATGGCCGGCTGGAATCCATCGCTTGAGCAGGTGAAGCCCTCATACGAGGAAAAAGGGCTCCCGTTGACGCTCTCCATCGCAAATCGTGTTTTGGAGGAGTTGGGCCCGATTAGGGTCGTTCAGATCTGGCATAGCCCGCACACCGTGGCCGCCGAGACTGCGAAGGCCTACGAATGGGCGATCAGTGCTAGGACGCAGCGCAACTGTTCATCAACGCCGATGCCATCACTCGATCCGGATACCGGATCCGCAGCAGAGGTCGTGGAATTACTCGCCAAACGGCACTGCCCGCCTGCTGTACCTGACGGGTCCGCGATCATCCTTGTGGGGCACCAGCCCATGTTGACGGCCGTCGCTGGTGCCTTGACTCGGAAAAGGTTGCCGGCAGGCACCTTGCCGCTCGGCGGCTCGGAAGCTGCCTGTCTAGAGATGTGCGAGGGTAAGGCGGCCACACTTCTGTGGATGCTTACCGAGAAATCGGACGATCTGCTCAAGGATTTGAAGGACAAGATTAAATCGAAATACGATGTCGCGAAGTTTTTTCTCGGCGCGTTCGTTGTCAACACCGGGTTTCTATTCTCAAGCACGATCTGGGGGGCATCCGACGCTGTACCCCTGCTGCTCATCATTTCTGGCTTCGTCCTGGCACTCATTGCGCTCGCACTAACGGCGGCGACGCTGATGTCCTACGACGCGCTACTGATGCCGACAGAATTTTGGACCGAGCCGTCTGCCGGAGGGCGAAGAGGTCGGCGGATTCCACGGCCGAAGAAATGGTCAATCCTGCGGCCGCCAAGCCAAGCGCACGTCGTTCTTTTCTACGAGATGATTCACGTCTGGAACGCCTTCTTCATTCCCGCGCTCGCATGCGCGTTAGCATCGATTGCTAGCATCATCGTAGCGATGGTCCACAGCCACTTCAAACTCATTGCCGGAAGAGAGCCTGGGCTCACCGATCTTGCCGTCATGATCATCGTTGCCGCTGCAGCACTGCTGGTGCCGCTCGTCATCTACTATCCGCATAATGAGCCAAAGCTCGGCTTCGAAGATTGACGGAGCCCGCCGCGACGGACTTCCGCGAGAGCTGGACAATTGACCCGGTGCAACCCGCAGCGAACGACTTAGCGATCCTAGTGGCAACCGGGATGCGATTCGGAAGGAAACGAACGCGGCTCCATTGGTCCTTATCGCTTTCCGATGCTGGCCTCACGGATGTCGTCTGATAGATCAGCCAGCCTCCTGATCGGCGCGAGCATCGCGGCGCGGATGGTAGGCCATGGTGGAGCGATTTTTCGCCACCTTGCCGGCGGAAGTGCCCCTATTGTGTCCGAGCTTTCTTGCGCACGCGCTCAGGAAGTTGGTTCTCTGAGTAGTTCAAATTGAAGGCCTAATGGTGGACGCACAAGGGATCGAACCTTGGACCTCTCCCGTGTGAAAAAGCAGCCGCATCATCGCGACGGCTTCTGGTAACGCTCTTGGAAAGCGGCAAGTTTGGTGCGGATCTCGTCAGCGTGATTACCGGCGCCATCAGACGAATGAATTGGGTTAAGACCGCAGGATGATCCCTTACGCGCGTTTTCCCATCGGCACCACGTTTCCATCACTCCGCGGCACCAGGGACACGACTGCCGCCCTCGCGAGGTCTTCCAAGGCGGTCGCAATGTATTTCGCGTAGTGCCGCTCGATCATTTTGACTGAGG
>Ga0081540_1001575_pt1 | contig 19497 bp, 18 predicted proteins | sample TabmetS2T1R1_FD_71024 | JGI IMG/M metagenome (GOLD analysis project Ga0081540, IMG submission 71024) | Tabebuia heterophylla rhizosphere microbial communities from the University of Puerto Rico - S2T1R1 | ecosystem: Host-associated > Plants > Roots > Rhizosphere ... | reverse complement strand
CAGAAGGAATGTGGAAACCAACGTTCCGGCCAGCGCCCCGGCCGTATTCGCGCCATACACCCCCGCCGTGACGCGAGCCTCGCCGCGGCTTTCCCGCGTCATTCGCTCGAGTGCGGCCAACGTTCCGCCCATTGCCAGCGTTGCGGGAAGCAACCCGAGCGTTGGAAGCGCAAAACTGCCGGCCCAAAGCAGGGCAGGAGACGATTCAGTGCCAAGCAGAGGCGCCACGGCCCGACCAGCCGCAGGCAGCAGCCAGACGCTGATCAGGCCCCAAACCGCAATGATGGCTTCAAGGATCGCATAGACACGCCACGGCGACCTCGCGCGCCGGATCAGCTCATCCAGTGCGAACGCACCTAGTGCCAGGCCGCCAAAAAAACCGGCAATGACGCCAAGCACCGCCATCATCTCGGTCCCCAGCGCAAAGCTCAGCTGGCGGGTCCACACGATCTCGTAGCCGAGGCCCGCGAAGCCGGACGCCGTCACGATTGGGATCAATGCCCAGCCATGACCGACAGTTTGGCGCGAGCGCTCGGATGCGGTCTTGGCCCGGTCCGCGCTCGCGAATCGTCCTGCCGAAGCGATCGCAGCGCTGTCCGCATTGGATTGCATCGCTCTCACTCCCTGCTCGAACTCGACTGGCTGGGTACGCCAGGCACCGGCCGCGGCGATCGCCTGCATTCGCTCTATGTCAAATTTTTTCAGGATTTGTGACTGCCAGGCATGGCGAGCGGCAAAATCGCTCCGTTGACATCCGTGTCATAAATCGTCATCGACTTTTTGCTTGTATGGGTCGATCCCCTCGAAGTTCATAAACGCGCCAGCGATGATCGCGTCCGCCGGCATCACCCTTGGTGAGAGGACGGGATGGCTCGGGACGCTGCGCTGGCGGTATCTCGGCTCGAGCCCGCTGACCGAGGACAATGCGTTCCGCTCACCGCCGAACAGCATTGTGAATGCGCGCCTTGGCTATCGGGAAGAGAATGGCTGGCGCATGCAGGTCGACCTGCGCAATTTGCTCAATGCGAAGACCAATCAGATCAGCTATGCCTATGTTTCGCTGATCAAGAGCGACAGCCTCTATAATCTCTGTTTCCCCGTGCGTGTCGCCCCCGAGTCGGTGTGCCAGAACGGCGTCATGGACTACGTTGTGCACCCGGTCGAGCTGCCGGCGGTCAGAGCGACGGTGGCGCGCGCATTCTGAGAAGATCGCTTCCCGTGCACACAGCGCAAACGCTGATGTCATTTGATCTGCGAACGGTCGCAACCGGAATGCGCCGACGAAGCACACCGAGAAATCTCGCCGTTTCGTACGGCTGTCACATTAGAGATCGATAACCCCTCGTCCCCGCGCGACCCATGCCTGCTTCGCCGTCCCTCCGCGTAGGCGGGCCGCCAGCTGTCCGCAGGGTGAACCAGGCTGCGCGTTGCGCTCGCACTCCTGCTGGTGACGAGGGAAATGAGAAGGCACAAGGCGATACTGCGAATATCGGCGCTCATGCTTGTGCGGGCATCTTCACTCGGTATTCTCGTTTCAACCTCGGCGCTGTCAGCGGATCTGTCCGACAATGGCCCTCTGATCCAGATCGAGCCGGCGTCCCACCCCGGGCTTTGGGATTCTTCGGTATCTTCAGCACCGGCTGCGAATTCTGCGGCGCTATCGGGTCCTCACAGCAGGCGGGACGGGACGATAAGCGGCAATCCGCTCTGGGCAATCCCGCTCGCGACGTTGTCGAACACGCGGGAGCGGCCGATCTTTTCGCCGTCGCGCCGACCGCCGCCACCACCCGCCGTTACGGCATCGGTGCCGAAGGCGCCGCCGAACCCGCTGCGCCCGCCGGAACCTGAGCTGCAGCTCTCGCTGGTTGGAACCGTCAGAGGCGACGACCAGAGCATTGGGATATTCGTCGACCAAGCCAGCAAGGCCATCCTGCGTCTGAGGATAGGCCAGGATTATCAGGGCTGGAGACTTCGTTCCGTGTCTGGCCGCGAGGTGATCATGGCGCGCGGCGAGCGAAGAGAGACCTTGAAATTTCCACGGCTGGAAGGGACCGCGCCCGTAATCGAGGGGACCTTGGCGGAGGGTGCGGTGAGACGGGGCTCATCGCATTCAGAGGAATACGACTAGATCCTAGCAAAGCCGCCATGATTAGAAGGCGATACCCTTTGCCACTCGATCGAAGGCCAAGCACCATCTCGGCTCCGAGGGTCGGTGGACCGTAGGTTTCGACCGTAGTTTTTGAATTGCGCTAGAGAAACGCAATGCGATCAATAAAGTGGAGGGGATGTCCGCTGGCGAGGGCCCAAAGCCGACATGAAGGCGGGATCCAACGACGTCTTGCGCGGGTAGAGGAGATGCGAACCAAGGCAATGAAACTTTCCGCGCCACCGAATGCGGCGGTCACTGACGAGCCCATCACATGGCAAAGGAAAAGTTCGCGAACCCGGCGCGGGCCCAGGATCACAGTATTCTACTGGAGATTGTATCGCGTACGCCGATGGGTCCCATAGCCGTGGCAACCTGCCCAACCCGCGCGTGGACGATGCCAACCCCTACGTTCCCGTCAACATGCCGGCGATCTGTTCGACCTGTTCGACTTCGATCGCGATCATGACCGCGATCATGGAGACGGGGATTCGCGATAGCCGGTGGCGCCAAGAGTGCGTCGCCCAATTAGCTTGGGGACCGCGGTTATTCCCGTTACAGTAAAGTTGTTTTCCATGCACCGTTACAATTTGTTCGTGTCACTGTTACACGGCCCTGAGAAACAGGAGCCGCGCTGGCGGCACAGAAAAAGGCCAGCTGCTTGGCACCGAGGAGAGCATCGAGAACGCGCGCGGCTTCTTCACGATGCAGCACGGCGACAACCGTACTTTCGAGTTCTTCAAGGTGCGCGAGCGCCACGAGAGCTCGATTCCGGTTGTGGTGCAATAAAGGCGAGGGAGGGATGAGCGGCTCGCCGCTCATTCAGCTCCGTTGCCGAGAGGTTCAGAGGGCTGCGGCCCCCTGACGCCTTTTCAGTCGTCGATCACCGACTGCAAGTGTGACCTGCCGGAATGTGTCGGGTGAATGCCCGACCATAGTACGGCCGATCTCATCGCTGGCGCTTGCATAATCTGCTCGCAAGCTGCTAGCCGGCCCGATGCGAACAACCTTCATCACGTCGAAGTAGAGCGTTTGTGGCTTGTCGCCTGAACGTCACATGCGCGTCAGCCGATGCCGTTAATCGATGCTCGTTCCCGACAAATCCACGCAGGTTGTGCAGCGAACATGAGGGCACTCATATGAACTTGACGAGCTTTCTCTCCTCGATACCAGCGGCGTCGCTCGCTCTATCACTGACCGGCATTGTGGCGACGGCGCATGCCGATGATGGCGGCGACCGGCATGGCCGCAAGTCGCCGCGGGTGGTGCTGATCTCGCTCGACGGCGCCAAGCCCGACTTCATCCAGAAGTTCATCGACGAGGGCGTGCTGTCGCGTAACGGCGGCCTGGCGTCGCTGAACCGCCACGGCGCGGTCGCGGTGCAGAACGTGACTGCCTCGCCGTCGCTCACCGCTGTGGCGCACATCGAGATCGCCACCGGTTCGACGGCGGTCCACAACGATATTCCGTCGAACACCTTTCAGGCGATTGTCGCGCCGATCTCATCAAGCATCAGCGGCTTCGCGGCACCGATCGGCGGCTATCGCGTGAGCCCGCTCGGGCCTACGGTGCACCCGACAGCGGTGCCGCTGTGGGTGCAGCTGCGCCAGCAGGGCAAGAAGGTGATCACCGCGACGTGGCCGGGCAGCGACGGCGCCGACATCTCCATCAACAATACGGTGGTGCAGCCGGCCCAGCCGACCCGCGTCACCGACTACACCGTGCCGTTCGGGGCGTTCGGCGGCATCGGCGCCCGTGGCTTTTCGCTGTCCCAAGCGGACTTCGCGTCCGATCCTGCGATCGCCGCGGCGCTTCAGTCGGCCGGCCACTTCTCGTTCAGCCCGGTACTGGCGACGCCGGCGTCGATCGAGACGTTCTCTTGCTCCTCGGCGCCGACCGCGACCTGCACCAATGCGGCCACGTTCGACGTCAAGTATGCGATCCGGGTGGCGGCGCTCGATACCACCAATGACAACAAGGTGAACTACGATACCCTGGTGTTCTTTGATGCTACGCGCGGCATCACGGCGGGACCGTTCCAGGCGCCGTCGACCGGACCGGCGCACGCCAAGTTGGGCGGTGAGAATGCGCCGTTCTTCTTCGAAGGCAGCGGGGCCAAGGTCGGCGCCGCGTACTTCGTCTCGGCGCTGGCGCCCGATCTTTCGGTCGTGCGCTTCGGCCGCTACGGCGCCAACTTCATCCCGCGCAACGCGGCGGTGCTGGCCGATGTCGATGACATCAACAACAACATCGGGTTCTGGCGTCCGCAGGCGGACTTCCGCATTCCCGAGCGGCTGAGCCCGGGCTTCACCAATTTCCCCGACGTCGAGATCGAGGCGATGTATGAGGATATGGTGAAGACCTTTGTGCGTTATCAGGCGAACATCGCCGAGCATGCGATCCGGAAGCATCCCGACGCCGACCTGGCGATGGTCTACATCGAGCAGCCCGATGGCTCCGAGCACCAGTTCCTGCTCACCGACAGCCGTCAGGGCACCAACCCGACCGACCCGAACTCGATCGGCGACAAGCAGGATTCCGCCAAGGTCGCGCGGTACGCTTCGTACATCCGCTTCGCCTATCAGATCGCCGACGAGGCGGTGAAGCAGATCGTCGATGCGGCAGGCCGTCACAGCAACGTCTTCGTTGTGTCGGACCACGGCTTCGCGCCGTTCCACAGCTCGGTCAGCATGATCAACATCCTGCGCAATGCCGGCATCGATACCAGCAAGGTGGCGATCCGCACCTCGGGTCCGGCGGTCAACATCTACGTGAATCTCCAGAACCGCGAATTGGGTGGCACCGTCGATCCGGCGACCTACAACGCGCTGGTCACGCAGATCACCGACGCGGTGAGGAACGCGGTCGATCCCAACCCGCGATTCAACTTCTCGCTCAAGAACGGGCGGATTTTCACCGTCGTCGAGACCCGGCCGCCGCATTGCGAAGACGGGACCGGGCTGTGCACCAGCAAGACTATCGGCCAGGACTTCGGCGACGTGTTCGCTCTGATGGCGCCGGGCTACAACTTCGACGGCATCCAGAACCCCGGCGTCGCCCGCCTCGGCGATGCGCCGTTCAATGCGGCAACGACCACGCTGTCGATGCCGAACTTCTACGGTGCGCATGGCCACGATCCCGAGTTGAGGGAGATGAGTGCGACCTTCATCGCCGCGGGCCCGCAGATCCGACCAAAGACCACGATCCGGCGCATGCGCAACGTCGACGTGGCGCCGACGATCATGCGGCTCCTGGGCGTCAGGCCCCACCAAGTCGACGGCGAGGTGCTGCACGAGATCTTGCGCTGAAAAGCAGCGCGATCCTCAAATCCATCCGGTGGGCGCTGACCAGCGCCCGTCGGGCTCGCCTATTAGTGCAGCTCAGCTTCACCTGAGGCTCATTCAGCTCCGTTGCAGAGAGGTTCAGGGGGCATTCTACCCCCCTAACACCTTTTCAGTCGTTGATCACAGATCGCAAGTTTGATCTGGCGGCGTGTGACTTGCTGCATGCGAGAAAGCCTGCCGGTGCGAGCCGGCGGGCTTCCACAGATGCGATCGGCAGGGATGTGCCGGAGATCGTTAGTAATGTCCGACCGAGAAGAGCATCGCCAGGCGCTGCCCTTCGGCGATCTGTTCCCGCGACATCTTGGTGGCGACCGCGTTGCGCAGTCGCAGAAAATAGTCGCGATCTCGCTTCGAAGCCCGCGCGGCCGCCACGTTCAGCCATTTGTAAGCCAGCACGAAATCCTGCGGCACGCCATGTCCCTTGTCGAACATCAGCCCCAGCATCGCTTGCGCGAAGGGATTCCCCCTGATCGCAGCCTGCCGATAGAGATCGGCGGCTACGTCATAGACCTGTGGAGCTCCGAATCCATTTTCGAACATGAACCCGAGAAAGGCCTGCGCCTTGGGGTCGCCGCGGAACGCAAGCGGCGTCAATGTGTTGACGGCATAGACATAGTCGCCGCGAGCGTAGGCCGCGTTAGCCCGAGCAAGCGCATCGGCGCGGGCAGGTTGGCAACCGCAGGCAAGGAGGATGAGACCTGCCGCGAACAGCGCTGCCCTGGCGAAGGTCGTGGTCCTAGCGCACGGTCGGGATCCGCAGGTCATCGGTGCTCGCTCCCACGCTGCCGCGCAGCTTCGACCGCAACTCCTCCGCAACCTGTTGGGCATCCAGGCCGTCGCGGATGATCTGCGGACGGATGAAAATGATCAGCTCGGTGCGTGTGCCTTTCTTGTTCTGGTGCGAAAAGCCGTCGCCGATCCCGGGGATCTGATCAAGCAACGGAATGCCGTTGCGTGAACCGTTCTGCTGTTCGCTGATCAGTCCAGCCAGCAATACGGTCTGTCCCGTTGCGACCGAGATAGAACTCTTCACCCTTCGTTGCGAAACGGTCGGCGTCAGGCTGTCAGCCGTTGCCGGTGAAACGTTGCTGATCTCCTGTTCGACCTCGAGGCGGACGTTGCCATTGACGTTGATGCGCGGGGAGACCCGCAGGATGATGCCGGTGTTGCGATAGTCGATGGTGTTGACAACGGTATTGTTCGCAGTCAGCACCGTCGCGCTGCCGGTCGATACCGGCACGACGTCACCGACCTGAAGTGTCGCTGCCTGGTTGTTGATCACGACAAGCGAGGGGTTGGAGAGAACCTTGACGCTGGTGACCGTGTGCAGGGCGTCCAGGATGGCGCTGGGCTGGGCTTCCGAGCCGATCAGGAAGTTGAATCCGGGAAGCGCGCGATTGATTAACGCGCTGGTCACCACACCGGCGGCTGTGGTAGCCGTAGCAGGCGGCTGGGTCGATTGCGTGTTCAGAATGGAGCCGGTGTCGGGCCGCAGGCCCAGATTGCGGCTCGTCAGGAACATCTGCACTCCGTAGCTTAGCTGATTGTTGAGCGTGACCTCCGCGATTGTAGCGTCGATCGCGACCTGCAGTGGCGGCTGATCCAGTTGCTGCAGCGTCGACTCGATGATCTTGTAGCTGCCCTGATCGGCGTAGATCAGCAGCGAGTTGTTAGCCACATCGGGCGTGATCCGTACGCTTTGCATCGGCGGTTGGCCGGTGCCGGCCGTGCTGCGCGAATCCACCGCACCCGCATTCGGCAAGGCCCCGTTGGTCTGCTGCTGTGATGGTCCGAAGGCCGATGTCGCGCCCGTCGGTGATGCTGCCGATAGCGTTCGCGAGGCGAAGCCGCTCGTGCCCGAGGCGTTCGTGCTCAGCGAGAGGCGATCGGCCGTGCTGGACGATACAGAACCGGATCCAGGTGCGAGTTGATTGTCGGCGCTGTCGAGCGAAGTTGACGAGTTCCCGACAAACATGTCGGTCAAGACCCGTGCGATCTGGCGGGCATCGCCATACTTCATGCGATACACATGAACGCTGGTGCGCGCGGTGTCGGACCGGTCCAGGCGCTTGATCCAGCTTGCCGCGGTGCGCAGCAGCGCCGGTTTGCGGCTGACCACCAGGATCGCGTTCTGACGACTGATCGCCTGCAGCTTGACGAGGCTTTGGCTCAGCCCGCTCTCACCGGAATCCATGATCTTTTCCAGTTCCAAGATGATCGGCTCCGGCGCGCTGTTGCTCACCGGAAAAATGCCGACGGATTGGCCGCGCATCCAGTCGACGTCGAAGCTCATGACGGTATCGACCGCGGTGCGGCGCTCCGCGCCGGTACCTTGAATCAGCAGAAGATTTCGCGTCGCATCGGCGCGGACCGTGCCCGGCTTGGTAGCAAAACTGTCCATAAGCTTCAGCAGCGTTGGCGCCGACACGTATTGCAGCGGGACTATGGACACGCCGTAGCCCGGCTCGGCGTTTGCGACTTGCGCATCGACGCGTCCGGACCCGATCGCATCGCCAAGCGGTGTAAGGCGATATCCGGATGTGTCGCGCACCAACACCACGCCGGAAAGCCGCAGGGCATTCTCAAGGACAAAAACGATGTCGGATTTGGCGACCGGTCGCACCGAGACCAGTGTGACCGTTCCCTGCACACGCGGATCAATGGCATAGCCGGTATTCAAGATGTCTCCGAGAACGACCTTGGCAACCGTCGCCACCGGCGTGTTCTCAAAGTTGAGATCGTAGCCGCTGCCGGTCGCTGCCGGCTGCGGCCGCACTTCGGAAACATCCGATATGAAGGTCCCTTCGTAGACTGCGGCGCGGCTTCGTTCGCCCCTATTCGTCTGCGCTGCATTCACAGGCTGGGTCTGCCGGGGCAGGATGTCCAGCGAGCGCACCTTGTCGAGCACGTCGATGTCGGGCGGCGGCGGGCCTCCCACCGTCGTATAGTTGCACGACGACAACATGCTGCCGGCCCAAATGATGAACACCAGCGCGCAGCCGCTCCGCGCAATCGTCCGGGACCAGCGGTGATTGCCGAGACGCACCATGCACTTACCGATATGACTTTGAAAAAAGAACGCGGCGCACAGGATTGCCGCTGACCCAGACCCGCTTGGAGTCTTAAGCCGGAAGTATGACAGTAATGTTTTGATGCGCTCGTTGACACACTCATGACAGCCGGACGTGTCGCCGGAGCACAGCCGGCCTCATCGCTGCTTCGTACAGGTGTCACATTGACGATCAATAACTCCGTCTCTGGCGCGCGATAAGCGGCGCCGCTGCATCCGTTCATGCAAGAAGTCGGGACTGGAAACAGGGATGACCGGTTATCCGTCACTGCTATTCGTCGAGCATTTGCGCCGATTGAAGCATCTGAAGTCTGCGGCGGCGGAAATCGTGCTCGGGCCCGACCTGCATGTGAAAGTCGCCTTGTTTGAGGACCTGACGGTCGTGCTCGAGCAGCCCCTTTCGGACGCAGATGGCGACGGAGGCGACGAAGCTGAAATTGAACGCGGGTTGCGCGAAGACGACGTCGAAAGTCTGCGCGATCTGGCGAGCGGCGCGCCGGTGGTCAGGGCCGTCAATGACTTGCTTGAAAAGGCCGTCGAACTTCGCGCCAGCCCAGCGGAGATCCTCCGCGTGACAACGATGAGGTAGGGCGTGCCAAACTTTCGCTACCGGGCGCTGACGCAAAGCGGCGAACTGGTCCACGGCACGATATCGGCGCCGACGGCAGCCGAGGTCGCGGCCCGAATTGAGTATCTGCGCCTGCTGCCGATCGAAACCGTCGAAGAGAAGCGTGTTGCCGCATCGTCCGCAAGCCGGAGTTTGTTCAACCAGCCAAGTGGCGCCGAGGTCACGACCTTCACCCGCGATCTGGCGTTGTTGCTGAAGGCGGGCGCGCGACTCGACGACGCGCTTGAACTGCTTGCGAACGACGCCGATATCGGCCGGCTGCGCCCGGTGGTCGCCAAATTGCGTGCAGCGCTGCTGAGCGGCGAGAGCCTGGCCGATGCAGTGGCCGCGCATCCGGCGCTGTTTCCGCCAATGTATGTTGCGCTGGTGCGGGTCGGGGAGGTGTCAGGCACGCTTGATCAGGTGCTGGAGATGCTGGGGGCAGAGCGCGCGCGCGCCGAACAGATGCGCCGCAAGCTCAGCGACGCGATGCAATATCCGCTCTTCGTGCTGATCGCAGCCGCAGGTGTGATGCTGTTCTTCATTCTGTTTGTGCTGCCGCAGTTTTCGGCCGTGCTGCCGGATTTCGGCAACCGCTCGGATTCCGTGCTCGGCGCTTTCATCGGCCTTTCGGACTTCATGCGTGCTAACGGCACCGCGCTGCTGCTGGCGAGCGCAGCCGTGATCGTCGCGATCTGGCTCGTGCTGCGGCGTCCCGGCACGCGAGCGGGAGCCATCAGCGCCTTGGCGCGGATTCCCGGCATTGCCACCGTCTTTAGGTTCTACCAGACCAGCCTTTTCTGCCGCAATCTCAGTGTCCTGCTCGGAAGCGGCGTCAGCCTGACCGCGACCCTGCGCATTCTGGTGGATATCATGGCGGTCACCGGAGAGGCCGACGCCTGGACGAGGGCTGCTGACCGCGTTCGACACGGCGGCAAGCTGTCCGAGGCCTTGTCGGCGTCGAGCAGTATGCCGCCGATGGCGCTCCGCATGCTGCGGCTCGGCGAAGAGACCGGACAGCTGCCGACGCTCGCGGGCCGGATCGCCGAATTCTACGATGCAAAGCTGCATCGCAGCCTCGACAGGATCATCGGCATCATCGGGCCGCTGGCAATCGTAACCATCAGCGCGGTCGTCGGCGGACTGATCGTTTCGGTCATGACGGCGCTCCTGTCGGTCACACAACTCGTTGGATGAGACAAGGATTACTTGCGATGTCGAAGCGCATCTCCGTCACGACGGGCCGAAGCAAAAGCCGGGACGCCAGGCAGGCCGAGCGGGGATTTACGCTGGTCGAGATGCTGGTCGTCATCGCCATCATCGGCCTCATCATGGGCCTGGTCGGTCCGCGCGTGCTGACTTACATGAGCGAGTCAAAGGTCAAGGCGGCGAAAATCCAGATGCAGAGCTTCTCGAGCGCGCTCGACCTGTTCAATCTCGATGCTGGCCGCTACCCCTCGACAGCGGAGGGCCTGACTGCGCTGGTGCGGCGAACACCGGGCGTCGCGGCCTGGAATGGCCCCTACCTGAAGGGCGGCGTGGTACCGAACGACCCCTGGAACCATCCTTACACCTATCGCGCCCCCGGTGAGCATGCCGCTTACGACATTGTGTCCTATGGTTCGGATGGCCAGGAGGGCGGTAGCGGCACCGCGGCTGACATCTCACTCGACAACATGACGAGGGCGAGCAATGAGTGACGCGCAGCAGGACGGTTTCACGCTTTTGGAAATGGTCTGCGTCGTCGCGCTAGTCGCGATGCTCGCTTCGGTGGTGCTGCCCTTCATGCCGCGCAACACGTCGCGCTCGCGACTGCAGGCCTACGCGCTGCAGACGGCGACGCTCCTGAAGACCGACCGCAACGCCGCGCTTCGGCGTGGCACCGATGTCGCGACGCTGGTTGATGCGCCGTCCCGGGCGATCCGTTCCGGCGCCTCCGGGCAGATCATTCGCATTCCAGACGACGTCCGCTTCGATGCGTTATTGCCGCAGACATGCCGGCGGTACGCCGCGCTGTCGACCATCAGCTTCTTCGCCGATGGCATGTCCTGCGGCGGGACCATCGCGCTGGCGCGCCTCGATACGGCTTACGAAATTCGCGTGAACTGGCTGACCGGAAGGATCGAAATTGTCTCCCGTCCTGCGCTCGCCAACTGATCGGCCCGACGCTGGCTTCACCATGATAGAGGTGCTGATCGCGCTCGCCGTGATCTCCGTCAGCCTGGTTGCGATCGGGACGGTGATGTCGGCCAATGCGCGCGGCGTGCAGACGCTCGAAAGCCACGTGGCGTTGCAGCAAGCGGCACAGGCCATCTTGGCTACCGCCATCCCGCCACGCAAGCAGCTTGCGCCCGGCACGCTGTCGGGCGAGCTTCGCAACTATCGCTGGCAGATCGATGTCGGTCCCGTTAACGGGGGCTGGATCGTGAACGACGATCGCGTCGCCTGGATACCGGAACTCGTCAAGCTTCGCATTCGCTCGCCGTCCGGTGCAACGGTCGACCTGGAAACTGTTCGCCTGATACACAAGCCGCAGAGGTGATCATGGTGCGCGCGGAGCAGACGAACGGGCAGGCAGGCTTTACCCTGATCGAGGCCCTGATGGCGTTAGCGCTGACTGGCCTTGTGCTCTCGGCAGTGGCCAATATCACCGCGCAATGGCTGCCGAATTGGAATCGCGGGATCGACCGTATCCAGCAGATTGAGTCGATGGCGATCGCCATGCGGCGGATCACCGCTGATCTTTCCGCCGCCGAGTATGTACCGGCCGGTCGTGAGCGGACTCAACCGCTGTTCGACGGCTCGGCCTTCTCGGTCACCTTTGTGCGTACCGCGTTGGGTCCGAATGCCGGGGTCGGCCTGGACGTAGTGCAGATCGGGGAAACCAACGACAGGGGTCAATCGGTCACCGCTCGCTCGCGCGCGCCGTTCGGCCCGATGCCTGCCGGCGTGTTGCCATCACAGCAGATCCATGCCGTCGATCCGGTCGTGTTGTTGCGACCGCCGTTGCGCCTGTCGTTCGCCTATGCCGGTCCCGACGGCGTCTTCCGGGACAGCTGGCACGATCAGGAGCGACTGCCGACGACCATCATGCTGACGCTCCGTGATACGGTGACCGAGCGCGTGTTGTCGGCCTCGTCTGCCACGCCGGTTCACGTCACAGAATCCGCAAGCAACAAGTCCGACGAATCCGCAAAGGAGGCTGCAAAGACCGAGGACAAGCCCGACGATGGCCGGCCGAGCAGGGCGGCTCATGATTGAACCGGCCAAGCGGAGCGCGGGACCTCCCGCCGAGCAGGGATTCGTGCTGGTCGCAGCGCTGTGGCTGCTGGCAGCACTGGCATCCCTCGCCGTGATCTTCTCAATCTATCTGTCGAGCTCGGCGCGTGCCATTTCCGTCAACGATATGGCGCTGCGGGCCGAAGCGCTGGCGTCGGCGTGCGTCGAGTTGACGGCCTATCAGCTCCATCTCGCAGGCGCGGATTCGCGGCCCCCGCAAGGTTCCTTTCAGACGCGCCTCAACGGCGCAGAGCTTCGGGTGTCCTTTGCGTCAGAAGCGGCGCGGATCGATCTCAACGCTGCGCCGAAGGAACTGCTGGCCGGCCTGTTGTCCGTGCTTGGCGCGAGCGAGGACGATGCGGAGCAGGGTGCCGGCCGCATCATCGCGTGGCGGAGCCGGGCGGATGCCGAGGCGGTCGGCCATGAAGACGCGCTCTACCGCGCAGCTGGCCGTCCGTATTCGCCGCGTCAGGCGCCGTTCGCGCATGTCAACGAGCTCGCTCTCGTGTTGGGGCTTTCGCCGCCGCTGGTCGAGCGTGCGTTGCCCTTTGTGACGGTGTTCAGCGGTGCGAAGGGCATCGACGCGATGATTGCGGCACCGGAAGTGATTGCGGCATTGCCAGGCGTTACGCCGCTGCTTCTGAAGCAGTTCCTTGGCGACCGCGCACGATTGGCCGGCGACGCCAATGCCGTGGCGGCGGCCCTCGGCCCGGCCAAGGCAAGCGCGACGGGGAAGAGCAGCGCCTATCGCATCCGAATAATCATTCGGTTTCCCGATGGCCGCCAAGCGGTCTCCGAAGTGGTGATCGGGGTTGGAGGCGGGGACGACCCTTATAAGGTTCTGTCATGGCAGGACGGCGTGGATAGAGAGCGGCGGGGATAAAGGAGCTTTGACGGCCATGGTCTCGGAGCTGAAAGAGCTGTTCGCGGCCTGGATTGCCGCCACTGCTGCCGCCGTCGATGTCGCCATGGCGCGCTTTGCCCGGCAGCAGCGCATCCTTGTGACCGAAGGACCTGACAACGATTTCTCAGTGCGAGTGAGCTCGGCCGGCAAGGGGGCCGATCTACCGGAAGCGTCATTTCGCCTTGTGCAGGGCCGGCCGGAGCCTTCGCTGAGCGCCGAATGGCATGCCGCCCTGCGCGGCAGCCGGATCGATCTGTTGCTGCGGCCGGACCGGGTGATGTTCCGTACGATGGACTTCCCGCGACAGGCAGCCGACTTTCTCAACGACATGGTGCGTGCACAGATCGATCGGCTTACACCATGGACGGCAGGGGATGCGGTGTTTGGGACCACCCCGCCTGCGCCGGACGGGAACGAGCGCATAACCATCGTGCTCGCCGCGACCGCTAGGGAAAAAATCCAGCCCCTCGTCAAGCTGGCCGATTATTTCGCCGCGCTCTCGATGACGATCCTCGTCGCGCCGCCAGACGCCGGACCGGCGGCAGCACCGGTGCGGCTGTGCCAGATACAGGCGGCCGGCCGCAACGGATCGCCGGCGATCGACGTCCCGCGTTTCCTGCGCATGACACTGCTCGGCGCGGCGCTCGCCGCGGCTTCATGCCTAGCGGTCTCGACCTACCTGGGCGGGATGCTGGATAGTGAGCTGCGCGATTTGCAGCAGCGGATCGCGCAGCGCCGGCTGGCCTTGCGCAGCAATCAGGCCGGCGCGTCGGCAGACACATTGCTTGCGAAGCGGAAGCAGACGACGCCATCGAGCGTCATGGTACTCGAGGCGATCTCCCAGGTGCTGCCAGACACCACCTACGCGACCGAGCTCAGGATCGAGGGCGACAAGATGCAGGTCGTGGGGCTGACCCAGGATGCGCCCTCGCTGATCAGGCTGATCGAGCAATCGCCGCAATTCAACCGTGCCACTTTCTTTGCGCCGACCACACGCAGCCAGAACGACCCCGGCGAACGCTTTCATATCGAAGCACGCATCACGCCGTATTTCGGATCTGGATCATGAACCAGTCGGCAACCCTGCGGAAGTTTGTGTCGCAGCCATTGGTGGCCGCAGCGCTATATGCCGCCGTCGTCTCTGCACTGGCTTTCGTCGTTGCGAGCTGCGTCAGCGACATCATGAGCCAACACGCCGACGTTGCGGCGTCTGCCGCGATGCTCGAGCAGCTCGAGGGCCGAAAACCCCTGGCGCATAGCCGGGAGCCCGGGACCGGTGCACCCGCCGGTGCTCCCTTTCTGGAAGGCACGACCGTTACGGTTGCCGGCGCCGTCTTGCTGCAGCGCGTATCCGCCGCCGTAACGAAGCTTGGTGGCAATGTCCTGTCGTCCCAGGTCGAACTTCAGGGATCGCAATCCAAGGCCGGGTTCTTGTCCATCATCGCAAGCTGCGAGATCGATCAGCCGGGCCTGCAACGTCTATTGTATGACATCGAGGCGGGCATGCCGTACCTGTTCATCGACCAGCTCGTGCTGCAGTCGCCGCCGAACTTTGCGGCGTCCGGTGAAGGCAGGCTGCGAGTCCTGCTCACAGTCTCCGGCCAATGGCAGAATCCAAAATGAAGGGTTGCGAGGTGATGCGGCGAAATCAGCTGATCCTCGTCCTGCTGGCTCTGCTCGGCATTCCCGGCTCGACCTCGGCACTACCGACCGACGTCACGGAAGCCGACGAGCACGGCCCGAGCCGCTCCGGCGCGGCGTCCAACCCATCGCTCTGGAAGGAACCGGGTGCGTCGACGACCGGGGCTGCAGCCGGTGCACAAGCGCAAGCTGTCAAGCCTGCTCCGAGTGCCAATCCCCTCTGGGCAATTCCGCTTGCTACGCTCTCGAACACACGCGAGCGGCCGATCTTTTCGGCCTCGCGGCGACCACCGGCACCTGCCGTTGCGGCAGCGCCGGCACCACGAGCGCCGCCACCCCCGCCGAAACCGCCCCGGATCGAGCGTCCGCAGCTTTCATTGGTGGGGACAATTGTCGGCGGCGATCAGAGCTTTGGCATCTTTCTCGATCAAGCCAGCAAGGCGGCGCTGCGGCTGAGGCCCGGCGAAGAGTATCAGGGTTGGACTCTCAGCTCCGTGCATGGCCGTGAAGTCGTGTTCGAGCGTGATCGGCAGAGCACGACCCTGACGCTGCCGCAGCCTGCAACAGGTACAGCCACGCAAGCGCGCGAGCAGGCGGAGACCTCGCTTGCGCGGGAGCTGGAGACGCAGCCGGACCGTCGAGGCGGGCGCTAAGGGCAAGGCAGGCGGCAGAGATCATGCGGGCGACGTCGCGATGAAGGCTCCGGGCAAAGCCGGAAGCCTCAGGAGTTACGGACCGGCCTGACAAAGTCGCCGCTTCCAGTCCCATTCCGATAACCTGAGTCAGCGGCTGCTACGACGATGGTGTGTACTCATTCGCTCGCGGGGTGCTTCTCGCTTGCCCGGGTGAATGCCGCACTAGCGGATCTGTGGTTATGAGGAAAGATCCGTCCATGGCCTCGAGTCACAATCCGCTGCTGAAGCACGACTTCCCACGCGTCATAGCCCGTTAGGTTGAGCAAGGGTACTTTCTGGTCATTTCCTTCCTTGTTCCTCGGGTCCTTTCTGTCTCGATTGACTACCAAACGCTTTTTCATGTCCACGAGTGGCCACTCGGGTTTGCAGATCTCTTCCTGAGGCAATGTCGTTGCGACGGCATACCGGACGATCCGTCCCATGGGTATGAACTGCCGAGGGTTCGTCTCAAAGTATTCGATTAGTTCGTCGAGTTCGTCTTGTGTGGGCCGTCGGTCACGCTCTTTGCTCTTTCCAACCAAATTGAGGTGACTTAATGCGACGCGTGCCAAGCGTGCCTCCTCGGCTGAAGCCTCGATGCCGTGTACAGCGGCGGCGTGCGTAATGATTGTTCGGATGAACGACAGATCGATCGACAAGGTCGCGGGGCCAGCGCCTTGCTTGGCGCGCTTTCTTCCAAACTCGATCAGCCGCTCTCGATTGAGCGCGGGGAGCTTCACATTGCCGAGTTCAGTCTTGAGCGACGCCATCACGGCAGCTTTTGACCGGCGAGGGGGCTTTCCAACCTCGCGCATGTCTTCGTCGTGCAGGTCGATCAGATCCCCAAATGTGCGAACGTTCCGGACTACACGTGGCTTGGACGATCCGTTGCGGTCGATATTGCGCTCCATTTCGAGCGCCCATTCTTCGCCGTCCTTGCGCCGTCGGAACGTCTCGGCCACATAACGGGTCTTGCGACGGACTTGGACGCGCCAGTTTCCCGATCCCAATTGAGTGAAGGTCGCCACGCGTGTGCACTCCGGTTTCGTGTGCACCGAGAGGTCAAAACGGGTACAAACGTGTGCAATTTCGTCTAGTTTGGAGTGCACACGCTCTTCTTTCATCCCATTGAGAGTCTAGGGTAAATCATTGGAATCGCAAGACTATCGCTTTTCTGTGGCCCCCATGATGGACTGGACCGACCGGCATTGCCGCGTGCTCCATCGCCTCATGACGCGCCGGGCGCGGCTTTATACGGAGATGCTGACGACTGGCGCCATCCTGCATGGCGACCGCAGGCGGCTGCTTGCCTTTGATGCGAGCGAGCATCCGGTGGCACTGCAGCTCGGCGGCTCCTCGCCGGCCGACCTCGCGCTTTCGGCTAAAATCGGCGAGGATTTTGGCTATGACGAGATCAACCTCAATGTCGGCTGCCCTTCGGACCGGGTAAAGGACGGCCGATTCGGCGCCTGCCTGATGGCGGAGCCTGAGCTGGTCGCCGAATGCGTCGCCGCGATGAAGGCTGCGGTGAAGATTCCCGTCACGGTAAAGTGCCGCATCGGCATTGACCAGCAGGATCCGGAAGCAGCGCTCGATACGCTGGCCCGCGGCGTGGTCGCAGCCGGCACCGACGCGCTGATCGTGCATGCGCGAAAGGCCTGGCTGAACGGACTGTCGCCGAAGCAGAACCGCGACATCCCGCCGCTCGATTACGGGCGCGTCTATCGGCTGAAGGCGGACCTGCCGGATGTGCCCGTTATCATCAATGGCGGCATCGGCAGCATCGAGGAGGCGAGGGAGCACCTCGCGCATGTCGACGGCGTGATGCTCGGTCGCGCTGCCTATCAGGAGCCGTGGCGGCTGCTGACGGTCGATCGCGCGCTGTTCGGCGAGACGGCGCCGCAGCCGACGATGAAGGACGTCTTCGAGGCGATGACGCCCTATATCGCGCGCGAGCTCGCGTCAGGCACGCGGCTGCACGCCCTCACGCGGCATTTCGTCGGCGCCTTCCATGCCGTGCCGGGGGCACGCGCGTTCCGCCGCCATCTCGCCGAGCATGGCGTGAGGTCGGGGGCGGGCGTCGACGTGCTGCGCGATGCGTTGGCGCTGGTGCGCGAGAGCGCGCGTGCCTCACTTGCGGCTTGAGAGCTCGGGATAGCCGTGCAGCGTAAGGTCCAGAAAAGCTCATGCCGGGCGTATGCCCGCGCGACCCCTCAGGCGCCGGGCGGCGCCTGCGTCGCGATGGAGCAGCACGAGTAGATACGTCTGAGAGCGCGCAGCTTGCTACCGCTCATGGCTCCATGGGAAGAGGGAGGCCGGGAAGTCCGCCGCATGGCGATGTCCCATTGGCCGTCGGGGCTCTTCTTGCGGAGGATTCGGATCTGGCTCCACGACCCTGCGATAAAGATGCCAGCTGGCATGACCGAGCACGGGAAGAACGACGCACAGGCCGACGAAGGCTGGCAGTGACCCGAGCCCGAGCAGCGCCGCAACAATCAGCCCCCATGCGGCCATGGGAACTGGATTTAGCCTCACCGCCTGCAGCGACGTCCGGACCGCGTCTATCGCCGTGGCGTGCCGGTCGAGCATCAGCGGAAACGACACGATACTGATGCACAGGGCGGCCACGGCAAAAAGGAAGCCGACACCGCAGCCGACGATGATGAGCGTCCAGCCTTCCGGCGTCGTCAGGACCCGCGTTGCGAAGTCAGGGATGTTTGCAGCCGGTTCATAGCCGAAGGTTGCGATGTAGATGGCGTCCGCGGCGGCGATCCAGACCCCGAACAGGACAAGCAGGAAGGCGCCGAGCCCGAGGATGGCTCCGAAAGACGGGGCCCGCAGCACGTGCAATGCGTCCATCGCATCAGGTTGCTCGCCGCGCTCGCGGCGGCGGCTGAGTTCGTAGAGACCGAGCCCGGCAAAGGGACCTATCAGCGTAAAGCCGGCGGCCAGCGGAAAGAGCAGCGGCAGCAGCGAAGCACCTAGCGCCATTCTGAAGATAACGAGACCGAGAACGGGATAGATCACGCAAAGGACGACGGCGTGAGTCGGTATGGCCTTGAAGTCTTCCCAGCCGAGGCGCAGCACATCGCCCAAGTCGGAAAGGCCGATCTTGCGGACGACATAGCCGGCGGCGGCACCGAACAATTGTAGTTTCGGTCTTGCGAAGTACGTTGTGGCCATGGTGCCGCCTCCTTGCGCGTGATCGCATGGACGGCCGCGTGCCCTTGAGTCGCGCGTATCGCCTCATGCGCGAAAATCGCGATCGAGCCCGGCAAACCGATCGATGGAAGGGCTTTGCCGGACGGAATCTGTCGCGACCGGTTGATTGAACCTTAGCGCGGCAGACGAACTGCGCAACTGCGGAGATATGCACGATACATGGATCTGCACGGTAGATGGATCTGCACGATACATTGCAGAGCGAGGCCGATCGGCTGGCACGCCAGGCACGATTGCGACCATGCCATATTGACGTCGCACCATATGAATATCATGTTGTGCACAACGCGCCCAATTCCGATGAGGTTGCGGTCGGTAGCGACCGGTCGAACGGGCGAAGCAAAAGCCACCACGGTGGCGAGTGAACGCCGCCACCGCAGCAGACCTATGCTCCGCCCTTGACCGTATCCGCAGCCCTTAGCCGGCGAGGATGCAAAAGGGATGGCTGTAGCGCTGATATTGCTGCTGGTAGCAGTCGCCTCGGTGGTGTTTCACCTCTACAGCCCGTGGTGGTGGACGCCGATTGCCTCCAACTGGAGCTACATTGACCACACGATCAGCCTGACATTCTGGATCACCGGGTTCGTTTTCTTCGCGGTCATCGCGTTCA
>Ga0081540_1001574_pt1 | contig 19497 bp, 19 predicted proteins | sample TabmetS2T1R1_FD_71024 | JGI IMG/M metagenome (GOLD analysis project Ga0081540, IMG submission 71024) | Tabebuia heterophylla rhizosphere microbial communities from the University of Puerto Rico - S2T1R1 | ecosystem: Host-associated > Plants > Roots > Rhizosphere ... | reverse complement strand
TACGTCACGCGCTGGCGGATGCAGGTCGCCGCCAGCACCCTCCAGGAGGAGGGCGGGACGGTGGCGGAGCTGGCGGACCGGCTGGGTTACCGCTCCGAGGCCGCCTTCGCCCGGGCTTTCAAGCGTGTGGTCGGAGTCTCCCCGGGCGCGGTCAGGGGCATCGAGCGCCTGTCGGAGGCAGAGCTGGCCTAGAGGGCGCCGCCGGCGGCCGGGGGCATTGCAGGGTCGTCGCCCTCGTCGCCGATCGTCTCCCGCGAGAGGAAGTCCTCGATCAGCAGCGGGCTGTCCTTCGCCCGTTCGCAGACGTTCAGCAGGTCGTTCATCGAAGAGACCTCCTCGACCTGCTCCTTGACGAACCAGGTCAGGAACTGCTCGGCGGGGAAGTCGCCCGCGTCGCGGGCGAGCTTGAAGAGGGCGTTGATCTCATCGCTCACGCGCTTCTCCTGCTCGAGCGCCATCCTCACCGGCCCCGTGACGTCGTCGTAGTGCGTCTGCTGGGACTTGATGTCGGGGATCCGCACCTCCTCCTCGGTGTCGAGGAGGTACTGGACCATGATCATCGCGTGGTTGCGCTCCTCGACCGCCTGGCGGTAGAAGAAGGCGGCCAGGCGAGGCAGGGTCTCGGCGTCGTAGTACACGGCGGCTCCCACGTACTGCTGGGAGGCGGCGAACTCGTTCGAGATCTGCTCGTTGAGGGCGTCGGTGAAGTTCTGGTCCGCCACGCTCTGAACCCTATTCCCCCCACCGGAAGCCGGTCGGCGTCGGCTGCGGCTCGAGCGGGCTGGAGGGCAGCCCGGGCTCGGTGCCGGCGGTGTTGTAGCCCGACGGCGCCACGTCGTTCGGGGTGTCCGGGTGGAAGAGCGAGGCGAGGTACTGGATGTGCCCACGTCCGGGGCCGAGCTCCCACTGACCGCCTCCATAGGCGCCGATTCCGTTCTCGTCGCAGAAGTCGTAGCCGGCGAAGAGCTGGCGCAGCGGGCCGAATCGCGACGGCTTGATGTTGACCATCTTCGGCACCCAGGGCCGATCCTCGATGTCCGCCACCGAGTGGATCGGCGCGTCCCAGGTCACGCGGGCGGCGACCGGGTCGAGGATCGGCTTCGTCTCCTCGTTGACGTCGGGGTCCTCGAGCCAGGCGTTGGGGAAGGCCTCGATCAGCTTCCTGTAGAGCTCGGGATCCGTCTCCACGTCCACCGGCGTGCCCTTGTACTGACCCTTGAGATCGAGCGAGTCGACCGCGCCGGTCTCGACCAGCTCGGAGATCAGCTCGTCGGTCCAGTCGTTGGTCGGATCGAGCTTGAAACGGAGGGTCGGATAGATCTCCAGGCGCTTGCGGACGGGCTCGATCGACGAGACCCCATCGGAGCCCGGAGGCGTGAGCCGCATCGAGACCACGAAGGTGACCGGTCGCGGCTCCCGGCCCAGCACCTCGTGGAGCGACTTGCCGGCCTGCCGCAGGGCGAGGTCCAGGGCCGCGCTCTCGAAGGCCCAGCGGCGGTAGTTGGCGGAGACCTCCCGCTCGGGCGGGCTCGGAAAGAGCTGGAGACCCTCGAGCAGCTGCGAGAAGGACTCGATCGTGTGCTCCCCGGCCAGGGCGAGGACCGGGCCGGCGTCCTGAAGGGCGACGTGATCGAGTGCGTCGTAGATGACGTCCTCGCCCAGCCCCTCATGCCCGCCGCCCTGCAGGTGGATGATCGTGGTCAGGCGGTCGAAGTCGCCGCCGGGTGGGTGGAACTCGAGACCCTGAAGCTCGTAGGAGTCGATCTTCAGCGGCAGGTCCTTGATCAGGTCGTAGCTGGCCATCGCCGGCGGAGGCTACCGATCGGCCCTCGCCGGCCCTCGCCGGCGAGGCCTCAACGGCGGTGGCGGAGCTTCCTGAAGTGATGCGTCTGCGCCAGCGCCCACATCGAGCCGGGTGACGCCCAGAAGAGGACCGCGCCCGCCCCGCCGGCCAGTGCGGCCCGCAGGCAGCTGGCGGCCCGGCTCTCGTTGACGGCGCGGATCGGGAGGTGCCGCTTGGTCCTGGCGTGGTCGCTGAAGGAGATCTCCACGGCCAGGTTGTGGCGCTTGCGATGGTGGCGGTGGTAGTCGCGGAAGAGCCGGCCGGCGGTCTTCCGCATCCCCTTCAGGTCGCCGCGCCGCTTCATGCAGGAGGCCTGCGTCCCGACCACCTGGATGCCGCCCCGCCGATGTCCGAAGCGCCTGTTGTGGCGATCGAGCATTCGCGCGATGCGTCCATAGCGCCAGTCCCGGAAGAACCCGGGAGCCGCGCCGACCTTCTGGATGCCCGCGTCGGATGTGGTGATGCCGTGCGCGACACGCCCGATCAAGGAGCCGAGGCGGTGGATGCTCCGCCCGAAGGCCTGCTTCCAGCGCGACATCCGGTGGTTCGTCGCTCTCGCGTGCGCCCAGTCCTCGCGCTCCCAGTCGAGCATCACCGCCCAGGGCTGCCCGGAGTCGGTGAGACTGAGGGCGTACCCGGGGCGACGCGGATCCGAGCCGAGCCCGTTCAGCGCGATCACCCTGTTGCAGGGGAACGCCTCGTGCAGGCGGGAGAGGATCGCGTCCTGGAGCCCGGGGCTGGAGCCCTTCCAGCGGGTGTTGACGACGAACACGTCGCGCTGGCGGAGTTGGCCGTAGGTCGCCTGCAGCCTGCTGTAGGCACCGACGTTCCCGGGCTTGTTCACCCGGATCAACATCGTGAAGCGTGCCGCCGCCCCGCCCTTCGGGGCAAGCTGGTACGGCGGCGCCGGGCAGGCCTGCGGGTCGCCGGAGGAGGCATCGGGCCCGAAGGCCAGCAGGACTGGGACGATCAGCGCGCCCGCCAGCAACGGCAGGCGACGATGCGAGTCGGGCATCGACGCGGCACCCTATGGTCGCGCCCCGGCCGTCTTGTTAACGCGTCGAGACGCCGTCCGGGCTGACGCCTAGGCGACGACGAGGCCCGGACCGGGGATGGCTTCGGCGTCCCTGGCACCGACCTCCTCGCCGCACTCAGAGCAGCGCAGCTCGAGCGTCGGCTCGCCGCCACAGCCCCGGTGGCGAATCTGCGCCGGAGGGCCGTCGCGCATCCACCGATCTCCCCAGGCACGGAGAGCCATCAGCACCGGGTAGAGGTCGAGCCCCATCTCGGTCAGGCGGTAGCGGTCGCGGGTGCGGACCGAGTCCTTGTAGGGCTCGCGGCGGAGCACCCCCGCCTCGACCAGCCGGTTCAGGCGCTCGGAGAGCAGCGAGCGGGAGATCCCCAGGGTCTCCTGGAAGTCCTCGAAGCGCTTGACCCCGTTGAAGGCCTGGCGGAGGATCACCAGGGTCCAGCGGTCGCCCAGCAGGGAGGCCGGCCTGGCGATCGAGCAGTCCTGTTCTGCGAGGTCGGCGGCGCGCATGGCGCGAGCCAGCATAGCGACACTGCGTTCGGAATCCGAACCCTATATTCTGCGTCCGCTTTCTGAACCCAAGCCCCGGGCTCGCACGCTCGGCGCACGAGGAGGACGCCATGCCGAGACTCGACCTGACCATCACCGCCGAAGTGCTCACCGAGGAGCAGAAGCCAGAGCTGCTGCGCGACCTGGGTGCCGCGCTGCTCCACTGGGAGGGGGCGCCGGACACCGAGTTCTTCCGCTCGATCACCTGGGCACATCTGCACGAGCTGCCGGCGAACTCGATCCAGACGCCCGACGGAGTCGCCGAACCGCACGCGATCCTCGACATCACGGTCCCCGGGGGTGCGCTGAGCGAGCGCCGCAAGGCGGGAATCGTCGAGGACGCCACCAAGATCGTTCTCGACGCCACCGGCTGGGGCGCCGAGGCGGGCGTCCGCGTCTGGGTCCTGATCCACGACGTGCCGGACGGCAACTGGGGAGCCGCCGGTCAGGTGGTCCGCTTCGAGCAGCTGCGGGACGCCGCCAAGGCCGAGCGAGAGGAGGAGGGCTCCGGCAGGGAGAAGGTCCCCGCAGCGGCCGGCACCAAGGAGGGGGCCACCGCGTGAGGCAGCTCACCTTCGTCGAGAAGGGCAAGCTCGAGTGGCGCGAGGCGCCGGAGGTGAAGCTGGAGGGCGACGAGCAGGCGCTCGTCCGGCCCATCGCCCTCGCCACCTGTGACATCGACACGGCCTTCGTCCGGGGGCGCTTCCCGGTCGGCGCCCCATTCTCGTTCGGGCACGAGTGCGTCGGCGAGGTCACCGACGTCGGTGACTCGGTCGAATCGGTGGAGCCCGGCGACCTCGTCAGCATCCCGTTCCAAATCTCCTGCGGGCAGTGCGCCCGTTGCCGCGCGGGCGAGCCGGGCAACTGCGACTCGGTTCCCAGGCTCTCGACCTACGGGCTGCCGATCGGCCCGCAGACCTATGGCGGCTTCGCCAGCGATGCCGTGAACGTCCCCTACGCAGACGCGATGCTCGTGCCCATCCCCGACGGCGTCGAGCCGTCCACCGTGGCGAGCCTCTCCGACAACATCCCGGACGCCTGGCGCTGCGTGGCGCCGCCGCTCGCGGCGAGACCCGGTTCGCCGGTCCTGATCGCGCTGGGCGCCGGCTCGATCGCCCTCTACTCGGTGGCAATCGCGCTGGCGCTCGGCGCCGAGCGAGTCGACGTCGTGGGCGGCGGGGCGCGCGACCGCGAGCTGGCGGAGAAGCTCGGCGCGAACGTCCTCGGCGAGGAGTTTCCCGAGCGGGCGGGCTTCTACCCGATCACCGTCGACGCGAGTGCCGATCCGGCCGGCCTCTCCTGCGCCCTGAAGTCGACGGACGCCGACGGCATCTGCACGAGCATCGGCATCTACATCGAGCCGGTGCCGCTGCCCCTGCTCGACATGTTCACCCAGGGAGTCACCTTCGTCACCGGCCGGCCGCACGTGCGGATGCTGATGCCCGACGTGCTCGAGCTGGTTCGCGAAGGCCGGTTCGACCCCGATCCGGTGACCGTCAACCGGGTCGACTGGGACGACGCGGCGGAGGCCCTGTCGGACCTGAGGGCGAAGACCGTCGTGACGCGAGCCGGCTAGCGGGGGCTGCCGACGCCGCCGGTGTTGGCCGAGCCGGCGGTCGCGGGCCGCAGCGCGTTGATCTGGGGCTGCTGGAAGAGCAGCCTCATCGAGTCGTCGGAGGCGAAGAAGAAGAAGGCACCGACACCCTGCTTCATCGCGGGCCCGACGCAGGCGGCGGCCTGAGCGGGGGAGGTGCTGAGGATCGGCTGACTGCTTCTCGGCTGGGGGGAGTCGGTGAATGAGATCTGCATCGCCGTGTTGCTGAGCAGCGGCTTCCCCTGTTTCTTGATCGGCAGCCGGAAGGTCCTCTTCACCTTCTTGATCTTGCCGTGGATCCTCTTCTTCACCTTCTTGGTGACGAACTTGAAGGTGTAGTGCAGTCGCAGCTGCTTCGCCCGCGCCCCGAAGCCCGCCGAGCCGCCGTCGGCGCAGGCGTCCTGGGTCTGAACGCTCATCGGGCCGAGCTTGCGGTCCCCGAGGCGGCTGTTGTGCTTGTTCAGGTTCTGCGCGATCTGCCCGTAGTTCCAGTCGGCGACGTCCTGGGGCGCGAGGCCGGTGCGCTTCCCCGTTCCGATCGGATTGCCGGCCACGGTCGAGCTGAAGCCCGAGTTCCATCCCCGCAGGACCGGGAAGGCCTTGTTGAAGTTCGTCCTCCAGGGCGGCCGGGAGGGGTCCGTCGCGCGCCCCTGGTTGTAGTCCATCTGCTCGTAGTCGGTGAGCAGGGCGAAGACGTTCGGGTCGCCGAGGCCGGAGAACGCGTAGCCCGCCGTCGCCGGATCGAAGCTCATCCCCGTGAGGGCGATGATGCGGTTGCAGGGAAACGTGGTCCGGAGCTCAGCGGCGAGCTGGGTCGCGACGTCCGAGGTCATCGCCGGGAACTGGCCGCTGCCGGTGAACCGCGTGTTGAGGATGAAGATGTCCTGAGGGCGGACGCGGCCGGCCATCCCTCCCTCGGGCTTCGTGTAGGTGTCGACGTTCCCCTGGGTGTTGATCCGGATCATCATCGTGAAGCTCTGCGGGCCCGAGGTCGCGGGACTGAGGCCGCGAGGCAGCCCCGGGCAGCTCACCTGAGCCTGGGCGGCGGGGGGCTCGCCCGCGCCCCCTCCGAGCAGCAGCAGTCCGAGCAGGGCCGCGCCGACCGCGATTGCGATCAGCCGGCGGACGCGTGCGGACGCGTTCCCCTGAGTATGTGAGACAGCTCCTGCCATGGGGACGAGTGGCGCCGAATGACGCTAACGGCGCTCCCTTCCCCAACACGCGAGTCAGCTTGCAGTTGTGATGCGGCTTTCCACGAGGACGCCGAACACCTCGATCGCGGCCGCCAAATCGTCCTCACCGGTGTCTTCCTCGGGCGCGTGGCTGACCCCGCCGAGTGAGGGCGAAAAGACCATCGCGGTCGGCACCCGAGGCGCCATCGAGGCGGCGTCGTGCAGGGCCCCGCTGGGCAACTCGTAGGCGGTGCCCGTCACCCGCTCACAGGCCTCTCGTGCGAGCCCCACGAGGTCGGGGTCGAACTCGATCGGCTCGATCCGCCACACCGGCTCCTCGGAGACCTCGCAGCCGCGCTCTCGGGCCACCGCCTGGACCTCATCCCGCGCCGAGCTCAGCATCCGCTCCAGGGCGTCGGCCCGGCGGTGGCGCAGGTCGACCACCAGGGTGGCCACGCCGGGGACCGCGGTGGGTATCCCCGGCTCGAAGCTCATCTCCCCGACGGTGCCGACGCCGCCCTCGCCGATCGCGATCTCCTCGATTCCCAGGGCGGTGGTGGCGGCCGCCAGGCCGGCGTCGTGGCGGGCGTCCATCGGCGTGGTCCCGGCGTGGGAGACCCGCCCGGTGATTCGGAAGCGGAGCCGCTCCACCCCGACGCAGCCGCTGACCGCCGCGGCCCGAAGCCCCTCGGCCTCCAGAACCGGCCCCTGCTCGATGTGGAGCTCGAGGTAGGCGCCGAGGCGCTCGAGCCTCGACCGTGATTCGAGGACGCGGTCGAGCTCGACGCCGTTCTCCGCCAGGATCCCTGGCGCACCGAGGCCGTCGGCGTCCCGGGCGTCGGCGAGTTCGGACGGATCGAAGGTCCCGCCCACGGCCGAGCTGCCGAAGAGGCTGCGTCCGAAGCGAGCCCCCTCCTCGTCCGCCCAGTCCACGAGCGCCAGCGTGCGAGGCGGCCGCTCCCCGGAACCGGCCCAGGCCCTGAGCACGCCCATCGCTCCCATGACGCCCAGCGCCCCGTCGAGCCAGCCGCCGTTCGGCACCGAGTCGAGATGGGAGCCGACGGCGAGCGCCGGCTCGGCCTCACCTGGCAGGTACGACCAGGCGTTGCCGGCCTCGTCGATCTCGAGCGCGAGGCCGATCTCGGCGAGGAGCTCGCCCAGGAACTCCCGCGCCTTCCGCCAGCCGTCGTCCCAGCAGAGACGCTGTGCCCCGCCGTCGTCGCCGGTGCGTCGCGCGAGCTCGCGCAGGTCGGCGATCACCCGCTCGGCATCGATCTCGCTCCTAGCCACCAACCCTCTCCCGGCGGAGCGCCTGCCCGAGGCAGTGGGCGCCGCCGCCGCCCAGCGTGAACATGTCCAGCTCCAGCTCGATGACGTCGATCCCGCGGGCCCGGAGGGCTGCGTTCAGGTCCGTTGCGCCGGTCGCGGAGATCACCCGCTCGTCCCCGACGGAGATGGCGTTGACGCCGAGGTTGAAGGCCTGGTCGGCGGTCACCTCGATCAGGTCGAAGCCCTTGCCCCGCAGCCACTCCACCGCAGCCGACGGCAGCACCTCCGCGCAGACGGCGGCGAGCTTCGAGGCGAGCACGGCGACCAGGACGTCGATGTGCACGTAGCGCTCGGGAATCGGCTGCACGCGGGCCTCCCAGCCGTCGTCGCGGTACCAGGCGGCGAGCTGGTTGGCGGCCGCCTCCTGAGTACGTGTCTCTCCGGCGCCGATCATCACCACGCCGGGCTCGACGATCATCACGTCACCGCCCTCCAGCGAGCCGGCGGTGATCATCGCTCGGATCGGGATTCCCGCCTCCTGGTGGAACCGGATCGCCGCTGCGTACTCGCCGCGCCTCCAGGGCTGGGCGAGCTGGGTGATCACGGTCCCGGTGGGCCCCATGGCGCTCGAATCCCGGGCGAAGACCTGATACGGAAGGGCCGGGTCGGGCTCGAGGAAGTGGCAGCGGACCCCAGCATCCTCGTACGCCGAGACGAGCCCCTGGTGCTGGCGCTCGGTGAGCCCGCGGTCGAAGTCGAAGCCGGCTTCCAGGGTCGCGCGAGTGATCGCGCTGGTCTCGAGCCAGCGGAAGTTCTCCGGCTCGCAGAGCAGGACGTCGTGCAGGCGCCCGTACTCGGAGTCCACGCCCCAGTCTGGATCGGTTCCGTTCATTCCCTCACCACCCTGATCGTTTGCAGCGTCCGGTCGCTCGCGCCGCGGACGAGCCCGCCGTGGGCGAGCGAGTCCTCGATGTACGCGATGGTCGGCCGGGTGAGCCGCTCGCCGGGCAGCACGTTGGGCACTCCGGGCGGATAGGCCGCCAGCGACTCGGCGGCGATCCTGCCCTCGGCCTGCTGAAACGGCACCACCTCCTGCGGTCCGAGGAAGGCGTCGCGCGGCGCCAGCTCGAGCGGTCCCCAGGGTGGCGGTTCCGCGAAGGCGCGGCGCTTCTCGACGTCGGCCGGACCGATCTGCTCGACGGCGTGGCGCAGGCCCTCGACCAGGCGGTCCGCCGGGGCCGTGGGGGCCTCGCCGATGCCGAACACCGCGACGATCACGTTCTCCGAGAAGAGCTCGAGGATGATGTCGTCGCGTTCCCGCATCAGCTGAGCGATGCGGTGCCCGGTGGCCCCGGTGCCCCTGACGTCCACGGAGAGGCGCAACGGATCCCAGGCCGCGACGCTGGTGCGCCCCGCTAGACGCTCATCGAGTACGTCGAGGCCAGGGATCTCGCGCACCTCCTCGCGGGTGCGGGCGAGGGTGGCCAGGGTCTCGTCGAGCAGGGCATGGCCCTCGATCACGGCGTAGCGCCTCGCCGCATCGAGTGAGGCGGTGAGCAGCGAGTTCGGGCTGGTCGACTCCACCAGGGTGACGGAGCGATCGATCACGTCCTCGTCGATCCCACCATCCCGGCCGAGGTGGAGGATCGCCGACTGGGTCATGCTCCCGACGATCTTGTGGGTGCTCGTCAGCACGAGGTCGGCGCCCGATCGCAGAGCCCCCGAGGGAAGGCCCTCGTGGAAGTAGAGATGTGAGCCCCACGCCTCGTCGACGACGAGGGGGATTTCACGGCGGCGAGCGACCTCGGCGAGCTCAGCGATCCGGGCCACGGCTCCGAAGTAGGTCGGCGAGACGAGCATCACCGCCTCCGCGTCGGGCTCGGCGTCGAGCGCCGCGCCCAGCGCCTCCGGGGTGACGCAATGGGCGATCCCGAGCTCGGGATCGATCTCGGGCGAGACGAACGTCGGCCGCAGGCCGGAGAGAACCAGGCCGTCGATGATCGAGGAGTGCACGTTGCGCTGGACCACCACCGGACCTCGGTCCGGCGGCCCCGTCCTCAGCTTGCCGCTGGCGTGGGCGAGTGCCATGCAGATCGCGTGGTTTCCGCCCGAGGCGCCGTTGACCAGGAACCAGCTGCGCTTCGCGCCCCAGGCGTCTGCCGCCAGGTGCTGGGCCTGCTGGAAGGGGGTGGGCTCGGGTCCGACGTCGATCCCCTCGATGCTGGGCGGGACGTCGTTGAGGATGGCGGCCTCGCCGAGGGCGGCTGTCAGGCCGGGATCGGCGCGGCTCCCCTTGTGCCCCGGAATGTGGAACCGGCCCGGGTTGCGGGCGACGTAGGCGACGAGTGCGTCGAGGTAGGGCGCTTGGCTCTGGTCAGCCATCCATGGCCGAGTCTATTTACGCCCCGTGAGGCGGCTCTCCGCCGGCGTAGCGCGAGTACGGGTACCACCACTCCTTCGGGGCGACCTCGCTCTCGATGTGGACGTGCTTGGTCTCCTGGAAGGCCTCCAGCCCCTCGCGGCCGAGCTCACGGCCCAGCCCGGACTGCTTGAACCCGCCGAACGGTCCCGCGTCGTTGTCCGTGAGCGGGTCGTTGAACCAGACGGTGCCCGCCTTCACCTCGCGCATGCAGCGGAGGATCGTCTTGAAGTCCTGCGTGTAGATGTTCGCCCCGAGCCCGTAGGGGGTCGAGTTGGCGAGTTCGATCGCCTCGTCGAGGCTCTTCACTCGCACCAGTGGCGCCACCGGGCCGAATGTCTCCTCCCGCAGGAGAGCGGTCTCCGCCGGCGCGCCGGTGACGACAGCCGGCGAGAAGAAGTGGCCCCGATCCTGCCCACCCGAGTCGCCGCCGATCATGACCTCGGCGCCCGCGCCCACTGCCGCCTCCACCTGGTCCGCGACCTTTCTCCGCTGGCTCGCCGAGACCATCGGGCCGATGTCGGTGTCGCTCTGCATCGGGTCGCCGATGACGAGGCCCCGCGTGTAGTCGACGAACGCCGACAGGTAGTCGTCGTAGACGTCGTCGAGCACATAGAAACGCTCGGCGGAGGTGCAAACCTGCCCCGAGTTGAGGAAGGCGGCCCAGGCGCCGCCCTTGGCGGCGACGTCGATCTCCTCGGCCACGTCGGAGCAGACGATGAAGGGATCCTTGCCCCCCATCTCCAGGTTGACTCTCGCCACCCTGTCAAGGCACGCCTGCGCGACCTTCTTGCCCGTCGCCACGGAGCCGGTGAAGGCGACACCGTCCACCCGCGGGTCGCCGGTGATGGCGGCCCCCACCTCCGGTCCCCCGGCGATCAGGTTGACGACGCCGGCGGGCAGGTGCTCGAAACACGGTGCGAGCATCAGGGTGGAGAGCGGCGTCAGCTCCGAAGGCTTGCCGATGACGGTGTTGCCGGCGGCGAGCGCCGGCGCCAGCTTCCAGGCGAGCAACAGCAGCGGGTAGTTCCAGGGGACGATGCAGCCGATCACCCCGAGCGGCTCCTTGACGACGAGGCTCAGCTGGCTCGACTCGATCGGCGGAATGACGCGTCCGGCCGAGTCACGCCCGATCTCGGCGTAGTAGTCGAAACAGGCCGCCGTCCAGCCGACCTCGTCGGAGTTCTCGACGAGCGGCTTGCCGCCCTCGAGGGTCATCACCTCCGCGAGCTCGTCCGTTCTCGAGCGGAGGCGGCTCGCGACCTCGTGAAGCATCTCGCCTCGCTCGACCGCCGGCGTTCGGGCCCAGTCCCGGGCGCTCTGCCGCGCCGCGCCGATCGCAGCGTCCAGCTGCTCATCGCTGGGGGCGGCGACGGCTGCGAGTGTCTCCTCGGAGTAGGGGTTCTCGACCGCGAGGCCCTGGCCCTGGCCCTCGACCCGCTCGCCGCCGATCAGCAGTCGCGTGTCGACGTTCGCCATCAGGCGATCGTATTCATAGCGAGGAGGCGGGGAAGGACGGCCAGGGGGAGAAGGAAACCGGCCGCCCTATCCGCCCGCCTGCGCCGAGGCTGAAAGCTCGGCGAAGTCGAGGCGTGTGAATATGTGGGCGGGCGCCGGAGTAGGGGGTCTCCGAACGCCCGCCCGCTGCCTCGACTCGCAAACAGCGTACCCCTCGCTAAACGCGAGTAAACGCAAGTACCAACGAAAATTCCCTATCAGCGGCTTTTTGCGGCAACGGCGCGTTGCAGTTGGGTCTTGTTCATGCTGGAACGGCCCTCAATTCGGAGGCGCTGGGCCGGGGTGTAGAGCTGCTCCTTGGTCTGGCCCTGCGGCCGGCTGGTGCCCGATTTCTGCCCGCCGCGGTCAACCCGGGGCAGGCGTTCGAAACGAGCACGCCGCGCCGGCGCCGATCCGCGGAGACGCTGTTTGCGACACCCCTCGCCGCGGGTAGCTACGGTAGGTGGGCGGCCATGCCTCGAGGTCCCACAGGGGCGAGACAGCCACGGACACCGGGGCCGCCGATCAGTGACAGAACTTGCCTTGGCGGAAAGCCAGATGAATCAGACCCCGTCTCCTGGTCCCCAGGAGCAGTTGGCTGGCGAGCGTCGTCTGCTCGAGCGCTACGCCAAGGACCACTCGCCCATCGTTCGCGAGGAGCTGGTGGACCGCTTCATGCCCCTGGCGAGGCGCCTCGCCGCCCGCTACGCCGGCGGAGCCGAGCCTTTCGATGACCTGGTCCAAGTCGCGAGCGTCGGCCTCGTCAAGGCGATCGACCGTTTCGATCCCGAGCGCGGGACCGCCTTCTCGACCTTCGCGGTACCCACGATCCTCGGCGAGCTCAAGCGCCACTTCCGCGACCGCGGCTGGTCCGTGCACGTCCCGCGTGACGTGCAGGAGCGCATCCTCAAGGTCGAGCGCGCGATGGCGGAGCTGCCGGCGAAGCTCGGACACTCCCCGACGGTGCACGAGCTGGCGGAGCGCATCCAGGCCACCGACGAAGAGGTGCTGGAGGCGATGCACGCCGCCCAGGGACACCACGCAGTCTCGCTCGACGCCACCTCGACGACAGGCGATGGCGATGAGCCGGGCCCTCTCCGGGACCGGATCGGGGACGTCGACCTCAGCTTCGAGACGGTCGAGTACGGAGAGGCGATCGGCCCGGTCCTTCAGGAGATCTCAGAGCGCGACCGGACCGTCCTCCATCTGCGGTTCGTGGAGGACATGACCCAGAGCGAGATCGCGGACAGGGTGGGGGTCTCTCAGATGCACGTCTCTCGCATCCTGCGCGCGACCATCGAGAAGCTGCGGGAGAGAATCCCCGAGGAGGAGTGAATCGGCGGCCTCGTGGCCGCTAGCTCGTCACCTCGAACTCGAGGAACTCGGCCGTCTCGCCCACGGCCGTCTCCCCGGTGGTGACCTCCATCCTGCTCGCCAGCGACTGCAGCGAGCCTGCGCCCGGCACGTCCATCTCACCCATCAACCTCTCGCCGCCACCTTCGACCAGGGGGCCGACTCGGACATGGAGCGTCCCGTCGCCGTCCTGGATCGTGATCCCCAGGAGACCGTCGGCGAAGTCCTGCCCCTCCGAGGAGGAGACGGCGTCGCCGAGCAGCACGGTGTCGGCGAGCCGATCGACCGAGAACTCCGCCCGGGCGGCGAGTGCGCCGATCACCCTCGCGAGCACCGGCTTCACCATCACGCCCGGCGTGATCGCCATCTCGAGGCCGTCGGAGACCTCGGCGTGGGCGCCGTTGCTGCTCGGCTCCGGCGCCTCGTAGCCGAAGCGAATCGTCGTCCGGCTGCCCCGCCCGGCGCCGCCGCTGATCTCGAAGCTGTCGGAAAGTGCGGCGATCAGCGGTAGGCCGAGCCCGAGGGACGGATCCCCCTCGTTGGCGCGCGGCTGGAACCCCTTGCCGTGGTCGGCGATCTGGATCTCCAGCTCGCCGTCCCGAGGCTCGGCGGTCACCTCCAGCGGTCCCGGCTCGGTCTCATAGGCATGGAGCACGACGTTGTTGCAGGCCTCGCTGACGACGGTCTTCAGGTCGGCCACCCGCGGTGGTGAGAGGCCGAGCGCCTCGCCGATCCCCGCCACCGCCTGCCTGACGACGATCACGTTCTCCGGGGTCGCGGGAAGGGTCAGCCGGAGCTCGGTGTCGGTCACGGCGAGCCCTCGGCGTTATCCGAGACCGCGGCGACGGCCTCCTCCCGCCCGGCGTGCACCGGGAGCTCGCTTCGCAGGCCGGTGACCTCCAGCACCCGGTCGACCGCATTCGAGCCGCCGGCGCGAACGACGGCGAAGCCGAGCCTGGCCTCGGTTGCGCGCCGGCGTTCGTCGAGGATCACACCGAGGATGGAGGAGTCGATGAAGGTGGCGGGCGAGAGGTCGACGACGGTCGCCACCCCCTCTTCGATCAGACCATCGAGGCGGCGTCGCAGGTTGGGCGCCGTACTGAGGTCATGCTCGCCTGAGATCGTCAATACAGCCACGCCTTGGTCCTTCCGCTCGAGCGCGAGCTCCCCCGTCCGCACACCGGCGGAAATACCTCGATCTGAGCCCACTCAAACCTCCTGCTCGGGGCGTACCGACGCGAGCCGGTCGGCGCGGCGCTGCTGCCAGACGGTGAACGCCATGGCCACCAGGGTGATCGCGAAGAGCATGGTGGCGATGATGTAGACCTGCACGGGGATGCCGCGCTGGGCCGCCCCGAAGATGTAGAGCGGGAACGTCACCTCGGTGCCCGCGGTGAAGTTGGAGACGACGAAGTCGTCGATGGAGAGGGCGAAGGCGAGCAGCGCACCCGCGACGATCCCGGGCCAGATCAGCGGCAGGGTCACCTTGCGGAAGGTCGTGAAGGGGTTCGCACCGAGGTCCCGTGCCGCCTCCTCGAGGCTGCGATCGAAGCCGATCAGCCTGGAGCGGACGACGATGACGACGAAGCTGATGCAGAACATGACGTGGGCGATCAGCAGCGTGGTGAAGCCCAGCTGCAGGCCGTAGATGAGGAAGAGGGAGAGCAGCGACGCGCCCAGCACCACCTCGGGAGTCGCCGTGGGGATGACGATCAGGTAGTTCGTGGCCTTTCGGCCGAAGAAGTTGTAGCGCACCAGCGCCAGGGCGATCATCGTCCCGAGGACGGTCGAAATCAAGGTCGCGAGGGCGGCCAGGCGGAGGCTGACCAGCAACGCGTTGGTGAGCTCCGTTATCTCGAACGGGTGCGCCCAGTGCGAGAGGGTGAAGCCCTGCCAGGTGAAGTTGAACTTGCCGGCCGGGTCGTTGAAGGAGAAGACGACGATCAGCCCGATCGGAATCAGCATGTAGATGATGGCCAGGACGCCGTAGATCACGATCGCGTTCCTGCGCACCCATGCCCACATGCGAGTGCCGACCGAGAGCCTCTTCTGCACGGGGAGGGTGGCGGCGTGCGCCTCCATCAGTCGGGGACCTCCTCTCCCATCAGCGCCTCCGAGCCCGCGAAGCGGATGTAGATGAAGACCACCGCCAGCATGGTCGCCATGAGGATGAAGGAGAGTGCGGCGGCCGCCGGATAGTCGGTCTGTTTCAGGTAGAGGGACTGGATGACGTTGCCGATCATCTGCTGCTGCGCCCCGCCCAGGAACTGGGCGTTGACGTAGTCGCCGGTGGCGGGGATGAAGGTGAGGAGCGTCCCTGCGACGAGGCCCGGCGCGGACAGCGGCAGGGTCACCTTCAGGAACGCCTTCCGCGAGGAGGCGTAGAGGTCCTTCGCCGCCTCGATCAGGCTCGTGTCCATCCGCTCGAGGCTGGCGTAGATCGGCAGGATCATGAAGGGCAGGAAGTTGTACGTGAGCCCGGCGATCACGGCCGGCGCCGTGGCGAGCAGCCGTCCGTCATTCGAGATGAAGCCCAGCGTCTGCAGCGTGTTCACCACGAACCCGTTGTCCGAGAGGATCGTCTCCCAGGCGAGCGTCCGGATCAGGTAGGTGGTGAAGAAGGGGGCGATCACCGCCAGCAACATCGCGTTCTTCCAGCGCCCTCCCCGAAAGGCGATCGCGTAGGCGAGCGGATAGGCGATCAGCAGGGCGATGATGGTCGCGAGCGCCGAGTACTCGAAGGCCCGGAAGAACTGCGTGTCGTAGGTGCTGAGCGCGTCGCTGTAGTTCGAGAAGTTCCAGTCGAACTGGTACGAGGGAAACAGTCCGGACTCGAGCGACAGGCGCCCCATGAAATACAGGGGCACGACGAAGAAGAGGATCAGCCAGAGGACCCCGGGGCCGAGCAGGCCGTAGGGGATGAGGCGGCGGCGGAGAGCAACCCAGCGCTCGTGACGCCCGCTTCTCTCCGCCGCCATCGCCTCCATCAAACGGGTTGCTCCTCAGCACGCAACGGGTTGCGCCTCCGGCGCACCCTCGCATCTCCGGTGCACCCTCGCATCTCTAGCCGTTCAGAACGCCTTCGAACGCCCGCGTGACGGTCTGCTCCTCCTGGCCCGTGAGGTTGGGCTGGTTGGTGCACTTGGCGGTGAACTGATCCGACGGGAAGATCAGCGGATCGTTCACCAGGTCGGGATCGCTGGTCTTGAACACGTCCCGCACCCCGTTGACCGGCGTGACATAGCTGTTGTAGGCCGCCAGCGGCGCCGCGTTCTTCGGGTCGTAGACGTAGTTCATGAACGCCTCCGCCGCCGTCGGGTTGGGTGCCCCGACCGGGATCTCCATGTTGTCCGACCAGAGGATGCAGCCCTCGGTCGGCATGCGGAACTCGATGTTCGGGTTGTCCGCCTGGAGCTGCACCGCGTCGCCGGACCAGCCGATGATCGCCGCGACGTCGCCGTTGGCCATGTCACGGGTGTAGTCGTTGCCGGTGAAGCGCCGGATCTGCCCGGATGCGACCGCTGACTTCAGCTTGTCGATCGTGTCGAGCCAATCCTGCTGGGTTGCGGTCGCCGGATCGATCCCGTCGGCCTTCATCACCAGCGGGACCGTGTCGCGCATCTCGGTGAGCATCTCGACCTTGCCCTTGTACTGAGGGTCGAAGAGGTCGTTGATCGAGTGCACGTTCGGAGCCAGCTGCGTGTTGACGATCAGCCCGGTCATTCCGCTCTGCCACGGGACCGAGTACTTGCGTCCCGGGTCGAAGGTGGCGCTCTTCAGGTTGTCGCGCAGGTTGGCCTCCACGTTGGGGATGCCGGCCGGGTCGATGTTCTGCACGTAGCCGAGGTCGTGCATCTTCTCGGCCATCCAGTCCGTGACGACGATGATGCTCCGCCCGCCCGACTGCCCCTGCGAGAGCAGCGGCTGCATCTTGGCGAAGAACTCCTGGTTGTCGTTGACGTCCTCGATGTAGTTGACCTTCACCCCGGTGGCCTGCTCGAAGTTGGGCACCGTGTTCTTGTCGATGTAGAGGGGCCAGTTGGAGACGGTCATGTCGCCCGAGGGGGGCGGCTGGTACTTGACGGTCTGAACGTCCTCCGAACCGCCGCCTCCTTCGATTCCGCCTCCGCCGCCGCACGCCGCCAGTGTCACTGCGGCGCTCAGGGCGACGGCTCCCAGTCCCAGGGCCTTCGCCCTCTGCGTGAGTCTCACTTCGTCCTCCTCTTCGTCATGTCGAAGCCGGTTCGGCGGTCGCGTCCGCCGACACCGCTCCGTTCGTTGCCGATGATTCTCTAACCACGTGCATGTGCTCCGGGTCCCAGGAGAGCTTCACGGTCGCCCCACCCCCCGGAAGCTGCTGGCGCTGTGCCTCGTCTGTGTTGGGCACGAGGACGGTCATGCGAACGTCGTCGCTCAGCCGGACGATCAGCTGCGTCGAAGTGCCGAGGTAGAGCGAGCTCTCGACGAGCCCCTCGACGGTCGGCTGATTGCCGTCCGCCGTCCCAATGGCGAGCTTCTCCGGCCGGACCACGGCGTGACACCGGTCGCCCGCGTTGAATCCATCGACGTCCGTGTTCACCTGGACGCCGCTGTCCAGCTGCACCTCTCCCTGCGCTCCGGTCTTGCGAACCGTCGCGGGCATCAGGTTCGAGACGCCGATGAAGCCGGCCACGAAGACGGTCGTCGGCCGGTCGTAGACCTCCTCCGGGTCGCCGATCTGCTCGATCTTGCCCTGATTCATGACCGCGATCCGATCCGACATCGTCAACGCCTCCTCCTGGTCATGGGTGACGTAGACGAAGGTGATGCCGACCTCCCGCTGGATCTTCTTGAGTTCGACCTGGAGGCCCTTGCGCAGCTTGAGGTCGAGCGCCCCGAGCGGCTCGTCGAGGAGCAGCACCCGCGGCAGGTTGACCAGGGCACGGGCGAGGGCGACGCGCTGCTGCATGCCGCCCGAGAGCTGCGCCGGGCGCCTGTTGGCCTCCGCGGCGAGCCCGACCCGCTCGAGCTCCTCGCGGACGCGGCGGTCGATCTCCCCTTTATCGACCCCCTTGCGGCGCAGCCCAAAGGCGACGTTCTCCTTGACGGAGAGGTGTGGGAAGAGCGCGTAGCTCTGAAAGACGGTGTTGGTGGGCCGCTTGTGCGGCGGGATCCCGAGCATGTCCTCGTCGTCGATCGTCAGCCGGCCCTCGGTGACATCCTCGAAGCCGGCGATCATCCGCAGGGTCGTCGTCTTGCCGCAGCCGCTGGGGCCGAGCATGGTGAAGAACTCCCCCTCGGCGATGTCGAGGTCGATCGCGTCGACCGCCGTGAGCTCCCCGAAGCGCTTGGTGACCGAGTTGAGGACGACGCAGGGCGGATGAAGGGTCGCGCCGCTCTCCATCAGGGCCTGACCACCAGTACCGGGGTGGTCGAGTAGTGGACCAGCCTGTACGGGGTGGAACCGATGACCGCCCCCCTCAGGGGCGACTCGCCGTGGCTGCCGACGACGATCATCCTCGCGTCGCGGCGCCCGGCCACGGTCATCAGCGCCTCATCGGCGTGTTCGTTCAGCATCTCCACCTCGTAGCTCACCCCGGCGGCCTTGGCCCGCTCGACGCCCTTGGCGATCATCTTCTCACCCAGCTCCTCCACCGCCTCCCGCTGCTCCGGGACCTCGCCGCCGCCGTAGCCTCCGGGCGCGTAGCCGAAGACGATCACGATCGAGTCGCCGAGGTCGTTGGCCAGCTCGGCGGCCTTGTCCAGGGCCGCCTGCGAAGTGTCGGAGTCGTCGTAGCCGACGACGATCTCGCTCATCGCATTGCCTTCCTCAATCCGACATCACGGACGCTTCGCCCTTCACGGTCCCCTCGAGGATCCCGGGATCGGCCGTCTCCGGCCTGCGCTTGAAGAAGGTCGGGTAGATGAAGTTCGCGAACACCAGCACCACCACGCCGATGAGCAGGCCTCCCACCCCGATCGCCACCGGCGTGCCGACGCCGAGGAAGCCGCCCGAGTAGTTGACGTCGGTGCTGGTGGTCTTGTAGTCGAGGAACGCCTTGACGAAGATGAACGCAAGTATCGCGCCTCCGAGGAACGGCGCCACCCCGACCATGATGAAGTTCTTGAAGCTCTTGAAGATCTCCTTGCGGTAGTAGACGCAGCAGGCGAAGCCCGTGAGGCCGTAGTAGAAGGCGATCTGGAAGCCGATCCCGGTGATCGAGTCGCTGAGCACGTTCTGGCTGACGTTGATGATGATCAGCGTCCAGACCAGCGAGACGGCGCCCATGACGAGGGTCGAGACGTCGGGGGTCAGGTAGCGGGGATGGATCCGCCCGAAGATCCTCGGGATCGAGTTGAAGCGGGCCATCGAGAGCGTCGTGCGAGCCGTTGGCAGGATCGTCGTCTGCGTGGACGCCGAGGCCGAGGTGAGCACGGCGATGATCAGGATCTTGTCGAGCGGCGATCCGAGCACCGGACCGCCGAGGGCGCTGAGGACGTCGTCGCCGTGGTGCTTCAGGAAGGTCGTGCCCGCGTAGGCCTGGGCGGCCGTCGCGACCACGACGTAGATCAGCACCAGCAGGATCGTGCTCATCACGGCGGCCCGGCCAGGGCCGTTGGCGCTGTCCGTTGACTCTTCGTTGACGCAGACGCCGCTGTCCCAACCCCAGTAGATGAAGATCCCGAGCAGCATGCCGTCGATCAGCGCTCGCGAGCCGCCGTGGATCGTGAACGGGTTGAACCAGTCGGCTTGGACGTGGAAGCCGCCGGGATCGCCGAGGTAGACCTTGG
>Ga0081540_1001573_pt1 | contig 19502 bp, 9 predicted proteins | sample TabmetS2T1R1_FD_71024 | JGI IMG/M metagenome (GOLD analysis project Ga0081540, IMG submission 71024) | Tabebuia heterophylla rhizosphere microbial communities from the University of Puerto Rico - S2T1R1 | ecosystem: Host-associated > Plants > Roots > Rhizosphere ... | reverse complement strand
GTCGAACGGTTTCGTGGCGCGCTGTCAGCGGATGCTGACGAACTTGCCCCAGACGGCGGCAAGGCCGGCCGCGACCAGCATGTAGGTCGGGTTATCGCAGAACATGCTGCCATAGCGGCAGACGTCGGCGCTGTAGGCGCCGAGCTCGCGGTGACCGGCCGCGTAGAAAATGCCGGACAGGATCAACAGCACGACAGCAGCAACATACATCAGCCTGTCTCCTTTTGACCTGCGGCATCCCGGCTGCACCGCACCGGAAAACCGGCGGAGGTTTTGCTTTGCCCCGACGGTAGCGAAAGCCTGTTTCAATTCGTCAAAGCCGCCTCTTAAGTTTGTCCGCAATTGGTTTACGAATTGGAAAGGCTCGCCCCGACCGCGAGGCCATATCCGCTGCCCAGAAGGCAGTTCAAAGCTTGGGTAAAATCGCTCACAACAAATAACGCTACGGTAATTGCTCGCCGATCGGGATCGACAGATGGTTCGCTCCCCATGATTGAGATAATTTCTCCGACTGGTCTTACTACTGGAGACGGAACCGTATCGCAAAACTCGGTCAACGGCCGGTCTGTAATAGAGCGTATCTTCACCGTTCAAAGGCAATTATCCGGAGACCTCCAGGTTCAGGTACGAAGCAATGAACTGGTCAGCAGCGTTGTTATTCCGCAAATCAGTGGGGGCAGCTCAGAGCCATCGCGAGTGGTGCGACGAGCTACCGGTTTTTTCATAGAATCGACTCAATCAACTTCCGCACGATGCGTATCACCTGAAGCTGGAATGCAATTCGATTTGGCAACACTACAAATTGTTGTTGTTAGATCAACGGGCTCTGGCAGATGGAATCTGTTGGAAAAGAGCCCAAATCGCATCTGCGTGGAAGTGGCAGGCTCCGTAAAGCTTGATCCCTTCAAGCCACGCATCAGCTCGATGGCAGTTGAAGTTCGAGTTATGCAGGTAGGAGCATTCTAGCATTTGGAGACAGCCGCGGGGGGTGGCGAGCGCCTTCCTCGCTTGCAACCCTCCGTAACATCTGATTTGCGAATCTGGCCGCACGAAGCGGTCACTGCAGAACCTTCGGCATCACCACGACAACGTCGATCTCTTGGCTCAAGATCTGCGAGGCGATGATCGAGATGTGCAGGGCGTAATTGTCCTCGATTTCCGCCGCCGATTGCTCGTCCCTGGCATAGGCATAGAGCAGGGGTCCATCCGCCTCATCGAACCTGATGCCGGCGAACAGGCGGTCGAACGTCCTGGCGCCGACGATGAGCGCAATGCGCGCCTGGATTGCGAGGTTTTGAACTTCGGTGATCTCCATTGCAGACAGATAGAGGCGTGCCGGCCGAAAACAAGGGCGAATTGGCTCAGGCTGTCCCTCCCTGCGGCCTCCGGCTTAAGGAACCTGTCCTGTACTCAGCACGTTAGTGCTGCGGCGATCGACAGCTCGCCAAGTGGCGCGCGGTATGCCTGCGAACTTCGGAGCAGGGCCCGCGCGCTTTCCGGAGGAAACATGGCCGATAATCTCACGCATCAGCCCGACCGCTCGAAAATCAACATGCACGAGGATTACGAGGTCAAGTACTGGACCCATGCGCTCGGTGTCTCGAGAGAGGATCTGCAGAAGGCCGTCGACAAGGTCGGCAATTCAGCGGCTTCGGTTCGAAAAGAGCTGGGTCTGATCGGTGCTTCTCACCAGGAGAGTTAGATGGATATCAAAGAGCATATGGAAGTCATTGGCGCCGACGGCGTTCATGTCGGCACCGTCGACAAGGTTGAAGGTGGCCGTATCAAGCTGACGAAAAAGGACAGTGGCGAGGGTTCTCACAAAGGGCATCACCACTTTATCGATAAAGGCCTTGTTGCCGGTGTGGAAGGCAACAAGGTGAGACTTTCCGCCAACGCAAATGTCGCGGTGACCTTGGAAGAAGAAAAGTAAAGCTTACAACCGGCGCCGCAAGCCATGACAGTCGGCACCTGGCTTCATTCGCTTATCGCCACATCCGGCGCATGCGCTCGCGCACGTCGACCGCTGGCTTTTGGTCGCGGGTGGCCGTGTGTGGCGCGGCGGCAGGCCACATCTGACGTTCAAAAAGCTGCAGCAAAGGATCCGGAATGAAGCGCGAGCGCGAGGCGTAGACATGGCGGTCGCCTCGCGCGGGCTGGCCATGCACGAAGAAGCGTTGTGGCACGATCAGATGAAGACTGTCCTTTGCCCGGGTCATGGCGACATAAAGCAGCCGTCGCTCTTCTTCCAGCTCAGCCGTTGTACCGGCACCCAGATCGGATGGCATGCAGCCATCGACGACGTTTAGCGCATAGACCGACTTCCATTCCTGACCCTTGGCAGAATGAATGGTCGAGAGGATCAGATAATCCTCGTCGCGCAACGGCGGGCCGGCGCGATCACTTGTTGCGTCCGGTGGATCCAGAGTGAGTTCTGTCAGAAAGCGTTGGCGTGAAGGATAGCCCGCAGCAATCTGTTCGAGCTGCAGCAAATCGGCGAGGCGAACTTCGGCGTATTCATAAATGCGTTCAAGGTGCGACACATACCACAGCCTCGACCGTTCGATGTCGGCAGGCCATTCCGAATAACGTAAATTGGTGAGGGTGCGGACGAAGCTGGTCCAGTCGTCACCGGCGCGCGGAGGCACGGGAAGGCCGGCAAGCGCCGAGATAGGATCGGCCGCACCCGTCGCCTGGTCCAGAATGCGCTGAGCCGACGCTGGGCCGATGCCAGGAAGCAAGTGCAGCACGCGAAAGCCAGCTACCCGGTCACGCGGATTCTCGACAAATTTCAAGAGCGCCAAAACGTCTTTGACGTGAGCCGCGTCCAGAAATTTCAAACCGCCAAATTTGACGAACGGAATGCTGCGGCGCGTCAGCTCAACTTCTAGCGGACCACTGTGAGACGATATTCGGAACAGAACGGCCTGCTGTTTGAGGAGCGATCCTTCCTCGCGGCGCGACAGTACTTGCTCAACGATGTAGCGCGCCTGGTCAGCCTCATCTCTGACGGTGACGAGCTGCGGCAGCTGGGCTGAATTGCGCTCCGTCCATAGGTTCTTTGTGAACCGCTCGCGTGCAAGTCCGATCACGCCGTTGGCGGCAGCGAGAACCGGCTGAGTAGAGCGGTAGTTGCGATCGAGCGTGATGATCTCTGCCTTCGGGCTGAAGTGATCCGGAAAATCCAGAATGTTTCTGACGGTTGCCGCCCGAAACGAATAGATCGACTGTGCATCATCGCCGACCACGGTGAGCCCGCGGCCGTCCGGCTTGAGCGCCAGCAGAATCGTTGCCTGGAGCCGGTTCGTATCCTGGTATTCATCGACCATGACGTGGTCGAAGCGACTGCCAATCTCTTCTGCAATCGCCGGCTCGGACGTCATCTGCGCCCACCACAGCAGCAGATCGTCGTAATCAAGAACGTTCTGCTTCTGCTTGGCCTCCACATAGGCGGCAAACAGCTGCTTCAGCTCACTGGCCCAGCCTGAGCACCACGGATAGTGCTGGCCGAGCGCCGTCTCAATCGGCATCTCGGCATTGACGCAGCGGGAGTAAATAGCAAGACAGGTGCCTTTTGTCGGAAACCGGCTCTCGGTTTTGGAAAACCCTAACTCGTGGCGCACCAGGTTCAAAAGGTCAGCAGAATCTTCGCGGTCATGAATGGTGAAAGCAGTGTCAAATCCGATGCGCTCGGCGTATTCCCGAAGGAAGCGGGCGCCGATCCCGTGAAATGTGCCGGCCCAGCTCAGGGCATCGGTCATCACGCTTGCCCTGTCGCCCAGGACGCGGCGCGCAATGCGCTCGACCCGCTGGGTCATTTCGGAAGCGGCGCGCCGCGAGAAAGTCATCAAGAGCATTCGACGCGGGTCGGCCCCCCTGATGATGAGGTGAGCCACACGATGCGCCAGCGTGTTGGTTTTGCCGGAGCCGGCGCCGGCGATGACTAGGAGAGGGGAGCGGATAGTTCCATCTGGCCCGATGCCGTGCTCTACGGCCCGGCGCTGCTCCGAGTTAAGACCTTCCAGATAGTCGTTCGCGGTCGCCAGCACGAATCATTCCCCACATCGCGACAACGCTCCGTCAATTCAGGCGCGGCCGCAATGTCGGATACTCGTTCCAGCGGATGTCCTGGCCAAAAACAATACGCCCGGCGCAGGTGGTGGCACCTCCCGACGAGTGGCCGCAAGAAAAAAGCCGCCAGCGCCCCTTTAGCCCGACGGCTCGAGTTTCCTTGGCATCGGGAGGAGACTGCCAAGATCCCCATGCGTACCGCCGTTACCTTGTTTGCGGCCATGCCATCCTTGCGTACCGGAGTTGCCTTGATTCGCCTGTGATTCAGATGACACAATGTGAGCATTGTTCGCTGCTGCAATTGCGAATTGTAAGGAGTTAAGGGGGCGGCCGATTGTGCGGCCTCGCTCTGACGCCACTGTTGTCCGCGAGACGCGCTTCACCCGCGTGGCAGCAAGCCTTTGCGCGAGCTATGTCTCGTTTTCAAGGTCCATACCGCGGTGTGATGCCGTGATCGGTTCAGGCCTTACGGCAATTCGCTGTAAATAGTCCTGGTGGAACGTTGATTTTGTTTTGTTGCCATCGAATTGCACAGAGACGCTACGGGTATAGATGCTTCGTCCCACAATGACACCGGCTCTTCCAGCTAATCGGGGGCAACGTGATGCACCTAGCTTGCTTATCTGAACCCGGTCTCCGATTGAAAAGTCCCGATTCATAAAAACTCCGACCTAATCGAAATAAAAACAGCTTCCATATTCAAAACCCTAGGGTTGCGGCAACCACGACGGAAGCCAAATCTTTGCTGAAGCGGGTTTCAGCGCGACAAGTAGGTGTGCTCGCAATGCTGCAGTTGGCAGCGCTCAAAGTCATTCAACCAAAGGCGGCAAGCGCATGGCCATCGTGTTTTGCGAGCGCGCGTCGGCTCGGGCTATTTTGGGTTGAACGCGCCCGTCACCACGGGTCTGTCGACAGCGCCCCGAGGCTGCGGCCTATTGGCGCAGCGTTCCCGGCCCTCCCGGGCGGTCGGGCCATCTTCGAAAGTATCGGTTCTTGCTTTCTTGATTTGGCGCGCTCTCCAGCCTCAAAAAATGCAACATTGTCAGTCGGTTGAAACATAAGCGGCGTCTCGCTAAGTGCGCTTCAATTAACCGATTTACCTGACAAGCCCGGTTGAAAGGTTGCCGGGTTCTCCGGGCAGTGGTAGGGATAAATCTCTTACTTAACGAAATTTTTACTTTGAGTGAGTTTGGGGCTTGAGGCACGCAGGGGGCACTTCCGGCGCGCATTTTGATTTTGGACACATTGGGTCAGGCGACAACGCCTTTGTAGTTCCCGATGCGCACCTGCTTTTTTCCGGCGAATTCCATCGATCTGGTCGCGATCTCGTCATCTCGGATGCTTCGCACCGCGTCGTTGTCCGAGACTACTTTCAGCATAAAGATCCTCCGCCGCTCGTTACGCCCGATGGAGCTCTACTCGATCCGAAGGTGGTTGCGGCATTAACCGGTCACGTCGAAGTTGCTCAAGCCGGCGGTGCGCCGGCCGGCAAGGTGGTCGGGCAAATCGTCAAGATGACCGGTAGCGCCAGCGTTGTGCGCAACGGCGTCACCGTTGTGCTCAATGTAGGCGACCCGGTTTACCGGGAAGACCTGCTGCAAACCGGTAGCGGTTCGACGCTCGGCCTCGTGCTCGAGGACGGAACGGCGTTCAACCTGACCGCCAATGCGCGTCTAATGATCAACGAGGTCATTTACGACGCCAGCAGTTCATCCAACTCCTCTCTCATCACGCTGGTTCAAGGTGCAGCGAATTTTGTCGCGGGCCAGATAGCAAGAACCGGAGACATGAAGGTTGCCACGCCGGTTGCCGTCATCGGCATCCGTGGTACTGCCGTGCAACTCGACGTATCCTCGACGGACGGAAGGGTTTTGGTCTCGGTTATCGATCAGGGTGACGGTCTGACTCACGCGGTAGAGGTGCGTGATATGCAAGGCGCCCTGATTGGCACTGTAACGAGCAACGGACCCGCGCTGACGCTAACGTCGACGCCCACCTTCCAGTTGATCGCGCAGACAATCGACAAGACCCCGGCCGCTCTTGCGCTTGAAGGCCAGACATATCAGGCGCTGCAGGCAACCCACGCCGCCGGTGTGCAGCAGAATCCCAATCTGCCTCCGCATACTCAGAACGACAAGGGCGGCGGCGACAAGTCAGGCGACGGCAAGACGACGGACAGAGCGGACAACGCGACCGATAAGGGCGGCAACGACGCCGCTCCACGTACGGCTACCGCCGCGAGTGGCGGCTCGTCCGCCAATCCATTGGCCGTCGAAGTCAAGGTGTCGGATGGTACGTCCGTCGTGGACGTGGATGACGGCGCGACGGTAACGGTGGTTGTCTCAGCGCAGGCAACTGGTAGTGGGGGAACCGCCGCGCCAGCAACGAGCGCTGCGACGACGACGGTTGATACCACCCCGCCCATGGTCGTTTTAGCGAAGGCGCCGACCGCACCGGTCATCGGTACGGTGAAGGACGACGTCTCTACTCCGGTGCCGAATAACGGATTCTCAAACCATGCGACGCTGACGATCACGGGCACGGCGGAAGCCGGCAACACGGTAACGCTCTACGATACCGATGGCACAACGGTTGTGGGCAGCGGCGTTGCGGACGGCGGCAGCAACTACTCCATCACTACGGGGGCGCTGAGCGAGGGCAGCCACACGATAACCGCCAAGTCCACCGATGCGGCGGGCAACTGGGGTACAGCCTCGACCGCCTTCTACGTCACCATCGATATGACAGCGCCGAATGCGCCGGTGGTTGGCGCGGTCACGGATGACGTGTCCCCTCTGGCGGGCGCGATCGCGGACAATCGCCCCTCGAACGACACGACGCTGACGATCACGGGCACGGCGGAAGCCGGCAGCACGGTGACGATCTACGACACCGACGGCACAACAGTTGTGGGGAGCGGCGTTGCGGCCGGAGGCAGCTATTCGATCACGACCTCGGCTCTGAGCGAGGGCAGTCACACGCTAACGGTGAAGGCCATCGATGCGGCGGGCAATCAGGGCGCAGCGTCCCCCGCCTTCCATGTCGCGATCGATACTACTGCACCGAATGCGCCGTCGATCATCTTCGTGGCAGATGACGTCGAACCTTCGACAGGTTCGCTGGTGAGCGGCGGCTCGACCAACGACAGCGACCTGACGGTGAGGGTGGGCCTGAGCGGAACCAACGCGGTCGCGGGCGACACCATCCAGCTCTACAACGGGACCGGCACGAGCAGCCAACTCGGCGCGTCCTATACGTTGACGGCCAGCGACGTCAGCAACGGCTTTGCCAATGTGCAGACCGGGGCGCTGAGCAACGGTGTGACCTATACGATCACAGCTCGCATCGCGGACCAGGCAGGCAACGAAAGTAACGAGTCCAGCGGATTTGTCGTTGTTACGGCGCCGTCTGCGCCTGTCATCAGTGCGGTGACGGACGATGTGGCTCCGCTGACGGGCACGGTTGCGGACAACAGCTTCTCGAACGACACGACACTGACGATCACGGGCACGGCTGACGCCGGCAATACGGTGACGATCTACGACACCGACGGCACGAGCGTGCTGGGGACCGGCGTTGCCACAGGCGGCACGTTCTCAATTACGATGTCCGCGCTGGGGCAGGGCGGCCACACACTGACCGCCAGGGCCATCGACGCGGCCGGCTACCAGGGCGCGTTCTCGACCGCGTTCCACGTCACCATCGACACCTCGGCGCCGACTGCACCTGTCATTGGCGCGGTGACAGATGATGTAGTTCCGGTGACCGGTGCGGTGGCGGACAACGGCATCTCGAACGACACGACGCTGACGATCACGGGCACAGGGGAAACCGGCAGCACGGTGACGATCTACGACACCGACGGCACGACCGTGCTTGGCACCGGCGTTGCCACCGGCGGCACGTTCTCGATCACGACGTCGGCGCTCGGCCAGGGCGGCCACACGCTGACCGCCAGGGCCACCGATGCGGCCGGCAACCGGGGCGCGGTCTCGACCGCGCTCCACGTCACCATCGACAATTCCGCGCCGTCTGCGCCTGTCATCAGCACGGTGACGGATGATGTGGCGCCGGTGACCGGTGCGGTTGCTGACAACGGCTTCTCGAACGACACGACGCTGACGATCACGGGCACGGCGGAAGCCGGCAGCACGGTGACGATCTACGACACCGACGGCACGACGGTGCTCGGGATCGGCGTTGCCAGCGGCGGTACATTCTCGATCACGATGTCGTCGCTGGGGCAGGGCGGCCACAGGCTGACCGCCAGGGCCACCGATGCGGCGGGCAACCAGGGGACCGCCTCGACCGCGTTCCACGTCACCATCGACGCCTCGGCGCCGTCCGCGCCTGTGATCAGCACGGTCACGGACGATGTATCTCCGGTGACCGGCACGGTTGCGGACAACGGTGTCTCGAACGATGCGACGCTGACAATCACCGGCACGGCGGAAACCGGCAGCACGGTGACGATCTACGACACCGACGGCACGACGGTGCTGGGTACAGGCGTTGCCACGGGTGGCACGTTCTCGATCACGACATCGGCGCTGGGCCAGGGTGGCCACACGCTGACCGCCCGGGCGACCGATGCGGCGGGCAACCAGGGCACGGTCTCGACCACGTTCCACGTCACGGTCGATACCTCGGCGCCATCTGCACCGTCGATCACGGCAGTGACGGATGATGTGACGCCGGTGACAGGGCCGCTGAGCAGCGGCGGTTCGACCAACGACACCGACCTGACGGTGAGGGTGAGCCTGGGCGGGAACAACGCGGTCGCCGGCGACACCATCCAGCTCTACAATGGGTCCGGCACGGGCAGTCAGCTCGGTACTTCCCATGCGCTGACAGCTGGTGACATCGCCGACGGCTTCGCCGATGTGCAGACCGGAGCGCTGAGCAACGGCGTGACCTATACGATAGCGGCTCGGGTCACCGATGCGGCCGGTAATCAGAGCAACGCCTCCGGCTCGTTCGTCATCACGGAAACCGGCACGGCACCGAATGCCCCATCTATCACGTCGGTGACGGATGACGTGGCACCGGTGACAGGGCCGCTGAGCAGCGGCGGCTCGACCAACGACACCGACCTGGCGGTGAGGGTAAACCTGAGCGGGACCAACGTGGTCGCCGGCGACACCATTCAGCTCTACAACGGGACCGGCACGAGCAGCCAGCTCGGCGCTTCCTATACGCTAACAGCCAGCGACATCACCAACGGCTTTGCCGATGTGCAGACGGGGGCGCTGAGCAACGGCACGACCTACACGATTGCAGCGCGGATCACGGACCAGGCTGGCAATCAGAGCTCCGCCTCCGGCTCGTTCGTCATAACGGAAGACACGGCAGCACCATCTGCACCGGTAATCGGTGCGGTGACGGATGATGTGTTCCCCATAACCGGCACCGTTGCGGACAATGGCCTCTCGAATGATGCGACGCTGACGCTGACGGGCACGGCAGAAGCCGGCAGCACGGTGACGATTTACGACACCGACGGCACGACTGTGCTGGGTGCGGGCGTTGCCACAGGCGGCAGCTATTCGATCACGACGTCGGCGCTGGGCCAGGGCAGCCATACGCTGACCGTCAAGGCCACCGATGTGGCCGGCAACCAGAGCGCCGCATCGACTGCGTTCCACCTCACGATCGATAGCTTGGCACCATCTGCGCCGGTCATCAGCACGGTCACGGATGATGTATCGCCGGTGACCGGTGCGGTTGCGGACAACGGCTTCTCGAACGACACGACGCTGACGATCACGGGCACGGCTGACGCCGGCAGCATGGTAACGATCTACGACACCGACGGCACGACGGTGCTGGGGACCGGCGTTGCCACCGGCGTCACGTTCTCGATCACGACATCGGCGCTGGGCCAGGGCGGCCACACGCTGACCGCCAGGGCCACTGATGCGGCGGGCAACCAAGGGGCGGTGTCGACCCCGTTCCACGTCACCGTCGACACCTCGGCACCGTCTGCGCCTGTCATCAGCACGGTGACGGATGATTTGGCTCCGGTGACGGGTACGGTTGCGGAGAACAGCTTCTCGAACGATGCCACGCTGACGATCACGGGCACGGCGGAAGCCGGCAGCACGGTGACAATCTATGACACCGACGGCACGACGGTACTGGGGAGCGGCGTTGCCACCGGTGGCACATTCTCGATCACGACGTCGGCGCTGGGTCAGGGCGGCCACACGCTGACGGCCAGGGCCACTGATGCAGCGGGCAACCAGGGCGCGGTCTCGACCGCGTTCCACGTCACCGTCGACACCTCGGCGCCACTTGCGCCCGTCATCAGCACGGTGACGGACGATGTGGCTCCGGTGACGGGTCCGCTGGTGAGCGTCGGCTCGACTAACGACACCGACCTGACGGTGAGGGTCAGCCTGAGCGGAACCAATGCGGTCGCGGGCGACACCATCCAGCTCTACAACGGGACCGGGACAGGCAGCCAGCTCGGCTCTTCCTATACCCTGACGGCCAGCGATATCAGCAGCGGCTTTGCCAATGTGCAGACCGGGACGCTGAGCAATGGCGTGACCTACACGATGACGGCGCGGGTCACCGACCAGGCGGGCAATCAGAGTTCTGCCTCCGGCTCGTTCGTTGTCACCGAAACCGGCACGGCACCGAATGCCCCATCCATCACATCGGTGACGGATGATGTGGCTCCGGTGACGGGGCCGCTGGTGAGCGGCGGCTCGACCAACGACACCGACCTGACGGTGAGGGTGGGCCTGAGCGGAACCAACGCGGTCGCGGGCGACACCATCCAGCTCTACAACGGAACCGGGACCGGCAGCCAACTCGGCGCGTCCTATACGTTGACGGCCAGCGACGTCAGCAACGGCTTTGCCAATGTGCAGACCGGGACGCTGAGCAATGGCGTGACCTACACGATGACGGCGCGGGTCACCGACCAGGCCGGCAATCAGAGCTCTGCCTCCGGCTCGTTCGTTGTCACGGAAGACACGGCAGCACCATCTGCCCCGGTAATCGGCGCTGTGACGGATGATGTGGCTCCCGTAACCGGCACGGTTGCGGACAACGGCTTCTCGAACGACACGACGCTGACGCTGACGGGCACGGCGGAGGCCGGCTCGACGGTGACGATCTACGACACCGACGGCACAACGGTGCTGGGAACGGGTGTTGCGATCGGCGGCAGTTACTCGATCACGACGTCGGCGCTCAGCTCAGGCAGCCACACCCTGACGGCCAAGGCGACCGATGCCGCCGGCAATCAGGGCGCTGCCTCGACCGCCTTCCACGTTACGATCGATACCTCGGCGCCTTCTGCCCCTGCCATCAGCACCGTCACGGACGATGTGTCGCCGGTGACAGGAGCGGTGGCGGACAACGGCTCCTCGAACGACACAACGTTGACGCTGACGGGCACGGCGGAAGCCGGCTCGACGGTGACGATCTACGACACCGACGGCACGACGGTGCTGGGAACGGGTATCGCGACCGGCGGCAACTATTCGATCACGACTTCGGCGCTCAGCTCGGGCAGCCACACGCTGACGACCACGGCCACTGACGCGGCCGGCAACCAGGGCAATGCCTCCGCCGCCTTCCATGTCACTATCGATACTTCCGCACCATCGGCTCCGGTGATCAGCAGCGTCACGGACGATGTATCTCCGATCGTTGGAACAGTTGCTGACAATGGCTCGTCGAACGACACGACGCTGACGCTGACGGGCACAGCTGAGGCCGGCAGCACCGTCACGATCTACGACACCGACGGTACGACAGTGCTGGGTTCGGGCATTGCGACCAGCGGCAGTTACTCGATCACGACGTCGGCGCTCAGCTCGGGCAGTCACACCCTGACGGCCAAGGCCACCGATGTCGCCGGCAATCAAGGCGCCGCCTCCACCGCCTTTCATGTCACCATCGATACTTCCGCCCCGGCTGCACCCGTGATCAGCACCGTCACGGACGATGTGTTGCCGATGACAGGTCCGATTGCGGACAATGGCTCCTCGAATGACACAACGTTGACGCTGACGGGCACGGCGGAAGCTGGCAGCACGGTCACGATCTACGACACTAACGGTACGACGGTGCTGGGAACCGGTGTTGCGACCGGCGGCAACTACTCAATCACGACGTCGGCGCTGGGGCCGGGCAGCCACACCCTGACAGCGAAGGCCACTGACGCCGCCGGCAACCAGGGCACTGCCTCCAGCGCCTTCCACATCGCGATCGATACCTCGGCGCCCTCTGCACCCGTGATCAGCGCCGTTACGGATGATGTGGCGCCGGTGACAGGTCCGGTAGCGGACAACGGTTTCTCGAACGACACGACGCTGACGCTGACGGGCATCGCGGAAACCGGCTCGACCGTCACGATCTATGACACCGATGGCACGACGGTGCTTGGCACAGGCATTGCGACCGGTGGCAACTACTCGATCACGACGTCGGCGCTGGGGCAGGGCAGCCACACCCTGACGGCCAAGGCGACCGATGCCGCAGGCAACCAGGGTGCCGCCTCCGCTGCCTTCCACGTCACGGTCAATCTAGCGGTTCCCACCGATATTTTCCTGTCGAACACCAGTGTGGCAGAGAACAGTGCGGCTGGTACGGTCGTTGGCGCGCTGTCGGACGTCGATCTGGATGCCAACGACACGGCGAGCTACGCTTTGCTCGATGATGCCGGCGGTCGCTTTGCGATCAGCGGCGGCAATCTGGTGGTGGCGGGCGCGCTCGACTACGAGACGGCGACCTCACACCAGGTGACGATGCAAGTCACGGATTCCGTGGGATTCACCTTCAGCAAGGTATTGACCGTCAATGTTACCGACGTGGCGGGTGTCACGCTGAGCGGCGACGCTGGCGCCAACACGCTGATCGGCACGCCGGAAGCGGACACGCTGAATGGGCTCGACGGCAACGATCGCCTGCAAGGTCTCGGCGGCAACGACACGCTCGACGGCGGCAACGGCTTCGATCGTGCGATCTACACCGACGCGGCTGGCGCAATCACGGTCAATCTTTCAGCAGGAACGGTAACCGGCGCCGGCGTTGGGACCGATACCCTCATTGCCGTCGAAGGTGTCGTCGGCAGCAATTACGCCGATCACTTCGACGCTACGGGTTTTACGGGAGACAGCCAAATCCCCGGCACACCGCTTGGGTTCTCTGAGTTCGAGGGCGGCGGGGGTGACGATATCATCGTCGGCGGGATTAATTCACAAGGCCATGCGCTGACGCGCGTGAGCTATCTTGGCGCTTCCGCCGGCGTCACTGTCGACATCCAGAGCGGACAAGCCTTTGGAACCGATGCAGGTGATGTCGCCAATGTCGGCCACGACATAATCAGTAACGTCCTCAACGTCTGGGGTTCGAATTACAACGATATCCTTCGCGGCAGCGACAACGCCTCGGCCACCTACGAGGCGTTCGAAGGGCGCCGCGGCAATGATTTTATCGACGGCCGCGGCGGATATGACGTTGTCGTCTATTCATCCGATACGACGACCACGATGGGTATCACGGTCAATCTCGCCGCTGGCACCGTGACCGGCGATGTGACGGTGGGTACAGATTCGCTACGCGCCGTGGAGGCGATACGCGGCACGAACTTCGACGACTACTACGACGCGACGAACTTCGGCACGACGGGTACCGCCAATCTGGGCTCGCTCGGCACCTTCAACGATTTCCAGGGCGGTGGCGGCAACGATACCGTCATCGGTAACGGCAACACGCGGGTCAACTACTCCAACGCGTTAGCGAGTGTGACGGTCAACCTGCAGACCAATCTGAACCAGGCGGGCGTTACCACGGCCAATGTCGCGGGTACGGCGACCGGCACCACCGAAGGTGCCGATACACTGACGGGTGTGAATGCGGCGCAGGGCTCGGCCTTTAACGACACCTTGCTGGGCAGCAACTTCAATAACACCCTGACTGGGCTCGGCGGCGACGACTTTATTGACGGCCGGGGCGGCTTCGATACCGCTAGCTACAACAGCATGACGCTGGCGACGGCCGGCATCGTCGTCAACATGACTGCGGGAACGGTGACGGATAACGTCAACTACGTGGTCGGCCACGATACGTTGCGCTCGATCGAAGGGGTACAGGGTAGCAATTTCAACGACAGCTATGACGCGACCAATTTCGGTGCGGTCGGCTTCCTCAACACCTCGACCAATAACGTCGGTAACAACGGTACCTTCAACCAATTCGAGGGTATGGACGGTGACGACTCGATCACCGGCAATTTCAACACCCGCGCGATCTACAGCAATGCGGCAGGCGCCGTGACTGTCACGGTTGGCGCTGGTGGTATAGGCACGGGTCACAGTACAGCGGCAGGTGACGCCGCAAATGTCGGCAACGACACTTTCACTGGTGGTGTGAACAGCGCTGGCGGCAGCAATTTTGCCGACACGATAAATATGAGCGCCTACATCGGACCTGGCGGCAACAATTTCAATTCGGTCCAGGGCCTCGGTGGCGACGACACCATCATCGGCAATGGCAATACGCAGGTCTTGTTCATCGGAGCAACGGCCGGCGTGACCATCGGCATGGCGGCGGGTCATTCCCAGGGTACTGCGGCCGGTGATACTGCAGGGGTCGGAACCGACACCTTCACGGGCGTTTACTCAGCCGTTGGCAGCGGTTTTGCCGACGTGTACGACGCGACGGGCTTTGGTGTGACCGGGGCAGCGAACACCGGAATCTTTGGCTCCTTCAACTTCTTCGAGGGCCAAGGCGGCAATGACACCCTGATTGGCAACGGCAACACCCAAATCCGGTTTGATAATGCAACCGGTAGCGTCACCGTGGATCTGGCTGCAGGCGTTGCGGATGGCAATGCCTCGGTTGGCCACGACACCTTCACTGGTGTCAATGGCGTGTACGGGTCGAATTTCGATGACACGATTCTGGGCAGCAGCGGCAACGACTTCCTTCAGGGCGGCAATGCCGGCAACGACATCCTGGATGGGCGCGGCGGCAATGACAGCCTGACTGGCGGCGCGGGGGCGGACAGTTTTGTGTACGCGAATGGTGGCGGAGCCGATACCATCACCGACTTCAATCGGGCCGAGGGCGACAAGATCGATCTGACCGGCGTGCCGGGAATCTTCACCCTCGCCGATGTCCAGGCGCATGCGAGCCCGCAAGGATCGAACACGCTGATCGACTTTGGCGGCGGCAATACGATCACGCTCTTCAATGTTGCAGTCGGCAGCCTCGTTGCCAGCGATTTCGTGTTCGCGGGCAACAGCTCGCCGACGGACATCGCGTTGTCGAACGACAATGTTGCGGAGAACAGTGCGGCAGGCGCCATTGTCGGCACCCTCTCGGAGGTCGATCCGGATGCCGGGGACACCGCGACATACACTTTGCTCAGCGATGCAAGTGGCCGCTTTGCGATCAACGGTAGCAATCTGGTGGTGGTCGGAACGCTCGACTACGAGACGGCGACCTCACACCAGGTGACGGTGCGGGTCATGGATTCCGTTGGACACACTTTCAGCAAGGTGTTGACGGTCAACGTTACCGACGTGGCCGGTGTCACGCTGAGTGGCGACGCTGGCGCGAACACGCTGATCGGTACGCCGGAAGTAGACACGCTGAACGGCCTTGACGGCAACGACCGTCTGCAGGGCGTTGGTGCCAACGACACGCTGGATGGCGGCAACGGCTTTGACCGCGCGGTCTACACGGACGCGACCGGTGGCGTCACCATCAACCTCGTGTCGGGCACGGCGAGCGGTGCAGGTGTCGGCAGCGATACGCTCGTCAGTATCGAAGGCGTGGTCGGAAGCGAGTTTGCCGATACGTTCAACACGGCCGGCTTTAACGGATCGAGCGGTGTTCCCGGCTCATTCCCCGGGCTGAGCGAATTCGAAGGTAGAGGCGGCGACGACACCATCATCGGCGCAGTCAATACATCCGGCCAGATCCTGACACGCTTGTCCTATGTAAACGCCACCGCTTTGGTTACGGTCGACATTCAGGCCGGCACGGCGGATGGCACATCGACAGGTCACGACGGCTTTACCAATGTCAATGCCATCATAGGCTCTGCCTTTGGCGACACGCTGTCCGGCAGCGACAATGCGAGCGGCACCTTTGAACAGTTCGATGGCCGCGGTGGCAGCGACTTCATCGACGGCCGGGGCGGCTACGATTTTGCGACCTACAACGGCGATGTCGTGTCGACGGGCATCACGGTCAATCTCGCTGCCGGCACCGTCACCGGCGATCCCTCGATTGGTCTCGATGCCCTTCGTTCGATTGAGGGCATCCGCGGCACCAACCTGAGCGATACGTACGATGCCACCGGCTTTGGCGCCGGCAGCACCAATGCCGGCTCACTGGGAACGTTCAACAATTTCGACGGCCAAGGCGGTGACGATACCGTCACCGGCAACGGCAATACCCGCCTTCAGTATACCAATTCGCTGGCGGCGGTGACCGTCGACATCGCCAATGGACTGGCCTACGGCACGGCTGCGGGCGACGTTGCCCAGGTCGGCACCGACCATTTCACGGGCGTCAATGCCGCACTCGGCTCGATGTTCGACGACACGCTGCTTGGCGGGGCGGGCAGCGAGAACTTCACCGGGCTTGCCGGCAACGATCTGATCAACGGTGGCAGCGGCTTCGACACGGCCATCTACAACAACCTGACCTATACGACGGGTGGTATCAGCGTCCAGATGGCTGCCGGCACTGTCACGGGCGACGCCTCTGTGGGCACGGACACGCTGCGCTCGATCGAAGGTGTCCAAGGCACCTTCTTTAACGATGCCTACAATGCCGCCAATTTCGGCGCGGCGGGATTTGTCGATCCGCTCAACAATAACGTTGGCAACAACGGCACCTTTAATCAGTTCGAAGGTATGGCCGGCAACGATACCATCACCGGCAATGGTAATACGCGGGTACTCTACAACAATGCGGCAGCGGCCGTGACGGTTGACCTGGCGTTGGGGACCGGACACGGCACAGCTCCGAGCGATGTTGCACTGGTCGGCACCGACACTTTCGTGAGCGGCGTCAACAGCGCCCAAGGGTCCGCCTTCGACGACAGCCTGTCTGGCGCGGCTACCAACGACTCTTTCGTCGGCCTGGCTGGCAACGATTTCCTGGACGGTCGCGACGGCTTCGATACGGCGATCTACAACATCAACACGACCGCCGGTATCGGCGTCAACCTGGCGAGCGGCATCGTGACGGGTCTCGACGCCTCCGTCGGTACGGACACGCTGCGCAATATCGAAGGTGTCCAAGGCACCAACTTCAACGACACGTTCACGGCCGCGGGCTATGGCCAGGCTGGAGCAGCCAATGTCAGCAGCACGCAGGGCAGCACCAACCAGTTCCAGGGCAATGCTGGCGATGACACAGTCACCGGCAATGGCAGCACGCTGGTCGTATTCACCAACTCGACCGGTAACGTGGCGATCACGATCGGCGCCGGCGGTTCGGGTTCGTCGATCGGCGACACCTCTGTCGGCACGGACAGCTTTACCGGCGGCGTCAATGGCGCTGTCGGCAGCAATTTTGACGACACTTACGATGCGTCGGCCTTCAGCGGCTTCAATACATTCCAGGGCAATGCCGGTAATGACACCATCACCGGCAACGGCAATACGGAGATCCAGTACACCAATTCCTCCGGTTCGGTGAGCGTCAACCTGTCGACCGGCACTGTCACCGGCAACGCATCGGTCGGCACTGACACCATCACCGGGGGCGTCAGCCGGGTATTCGGTTCGAACAGTGCGGACACGATCACCGGCACTTCGGCAAGCGAAATCTTCAACGGCAATGGCGGCAACGACACCATCAATGGCGGCGGCGGCGCCGACACGCTTACGGGCGGCGCCGGCAACGACAACTTTGTGTTTGCGGCGGGTTTGACCAATGGCGCCACCATCACCGACTTCAACGGCAACGGTGCCGGCGTTGGCGACGGCCTCGAGTTCCACGGCTTTGGCACCAACGCGACCCTTAGCAATGTCTCGGGGAATCAGTGGTTGATTACTTCCGGCATCGACGGGCATACCGAGACGATCACCATCAACACGGTCACCAACCCGCTCCATGCAAGTGACTATTCGTTCCTCGTCTGATGCGGTCGGAATAGCGCGGGAAAGATTGTGGCAGGGGCACGCAGGCCGTCATTGCCTGCTTAGAGGCGAGGGCACGGACTTACCGGGGGCTTTGCGGTAGTGGCCGACAAGTCGGCCATTGGCCGGCTTATTCCGTAACAACTCATAGCGGAATCGGATGTTGCCGCGTTCCGCGCAGGCGAATGCCGCGAAAGATCACCGCTCAGCAATCTTGGCCCGATAGCTTCTGATCATCGCCTCACTGACGTCGGCGGGATAACACAGCGGCGCGGCGCCGCCCGGCCCGGCTGTAGGCACTTCGGTTGCCACAGCGCCGGCCATTGCGCATGGATTCCTCGGGGCATGCGCAGGGATGGCCGGTCGCATAATAGGCTCGGCGGCTCTCCGCAACGATCAGGGCGGCAATGGCGGCGGCGGTCAGGATCTCGGCTTTTCGCCTGGTCGGCGGTGGCGACGCCGTCGGCGCGGCGATGCTTGCCCCGCCCGTCGCGGACCTCGGTTGTGGCGGGGGAGCGCTGGCAGGCGGCTCACGAGCCGCGGTTGCGGCCACTGGAGGCCCTGGCGAGGCCATCGGCGCCTGGACGGGCCTGGCCGCGGGCAGGGCGGGGACGTCGGCGAGCGCGACCCTGCCTGCCGGCGCGGGAACTGGCGCCGATTGCGTCAGCCCGTATCCGAGCGGCACCCCGCCGCCAAAGATGATGATCGCCCAAAGGCGCCTTGATCCCCCGATCGCGGCAAACCTTCCCGCAACCAGGGGCGACATCAAGCCGCATGGCCCGGTTTTCACACCAGACTCCACCAATCTCGTTTTCCGAAAGTCGGAAATTGTGCTTGCCCCGTCGCGCAAATCAGTGCTTAAAGGAACGTCTTCTGTAAAACCGAAGGAAGGCACCATGGCCGAACCCGTCCAACCCCACTCAGATGTCGTTGAAATCGCCAAGCGCAACGGCGACTTCAGACGGAACTACGGAACCGTCATCGGGGCCTTTCTTTACCTGCGCTCGCTGAGTGCGGCGCGCGGCCGATCGCTTACCTGGGCGGGCGCAATACTCGGATTGATCTCGCTCGCCCTGCCGTGGCTCGCAAAAATCCACTGGCGGTGACGCTAATGGACCTACCGAAGCGCGTTGTTGATCAGGTTGGCAAGCCGGGCTGCAGCCAGCGCCGCCTGGCTGCGGGCGATATTGCGGGCGCTGGTTTCGTAGTCGCGGGTCAGGAAGACCGGATTTTTCCCGAGGCTTACCGGGGCGGCGTAGGCGTACTGCTTGGCCAGCTCCGCGCTTTCCTCGATCCACTTTTGGGGGT
>Ga0081540_1001572_pt1 | contig 19511 bp, 23 predicted proteins | sample TabmetS2T1R1_FD_71024 | JGI IMG/M metagenome (GOLD analysis project Ga0081540, IMG submission 71024) | Tabebuia heterophylla rhizosphere microbial communities from the University of Puerto Rico - S2T1R1 | ecosystem: Host-associated > Plants > Roots > Rhizosphere ... | reverse complement strand
GCCCCGGCGGCTACGTTGACGCCCCCTGGCGGGGGGCCCGGGGGGGGGGCAGCGGCGGCCCGGCGCCTCAGCTGAACGCGACGGTGAGGTCGATGACCTGGTCGTCGTCCCAGCTGACCGTCATCGAGCCGCCGCCGCCCCGGCTCCAGGCGAACGACGCCTGCATGGTGCACGGGCCCGCCTCGTGAGCCTCCACAATGGACATTGTGTCGTCGGGCGGCGACTCGGCATAGGCCCGCGCGATCGACTCGCGGCCGACGAACGGCCCCGCCGGTACCCCCACGAAGCGCATCACCGCGGTCGGTGCGAACGTGTCGACCAGCGCCGTGAAGTCCTCGTCCCGCACCCCTGCGTTGAACAGCTCGGCGTGCCGCGCGAGAGCGGCGTCCAGCTCGGTCATGATTCCTCCCCGGGATCAAGGGTGCCCTCCCGGGAGGCGAGCAAACGCCGGTACGACGCCAACCGCCGCGGGTCCGCGCCGCCGGCGGCCACCAGGGCGTCCAGCCCGCAGGTACCCGACGATCCGGTGTGGTCGCAGTTGGGCGGGCAGTTGACCGACGCCTGCACCAGGTCGGGGAAGCCGTGCAGCAGGCTCTCCGCCGAGACGTGTGCCAGGCCGAACGACCGGATTCCCGGCGTGTCGATGATCCAGCCCGGCTGCCCGTCGCCGGCCGGCCCGCCGGCGTCATCGGGCAGCGGCAACGCCACCACGCTCGTGGACGTGTGCCGGCCCTTGCCGACCGCGCTGACGATGCCGACCCGGCGGTCCGCCGCCGGCACCAGCCGGTTGACGAGCGTGGACTTTCCCACGCCCGAGTGACCGACCATCACCGAGATGCGGCCGGCGAGCTCGTCCCGCAAGGGCTGCAGGTCCGAGTCCGGTCGGCACAGCACATAGGGCAGGTCGAGGTCGGCGTAGTAGTCGAGGACCTCCCGCGGGCCGGCGAGGTCGGCCTTCGTGAGGCACAGCAGCGGGTCGATCTCCGCGTCGTACGCCGCGACCAGGCAACGGTCGATGAAACCGGTACGCGGCGGCGGGTCGGCCAGCGCGCTGACGATGACGAACTGGTCGGCGTTGGCCACCAGTACCCGTTCGGTGGTGTTCTCGTCGTCGGCCGTGCGCATCAGGACCGACCCGCGCTCCTCGAGGCGGACGATCCTGGCCAGCGTGTCCGGACGGCCGGACACGTCGCCCACGATGGCGACCCGGTCGCCGACCACGACGCCGCGCCGGCCCAACTCCCGCGCGCGCATGGCGGTCACCGGGCGGCCGGCGACGTCCACCGTGTACCGGCCCCGGTCGACCGCGATCACGAAGCCCTCGTCCGCGCCCTCGTGCCGGGGGCGGATGCGGGTGCGCGGGCGCGACGAGGGACCGGGACGGATCCGCACGTCCTCCTCGTCGTACTCCCGGCGGCGGCCCGTCAGTCGGCACCCTCCACCATGGCGGCCCACAACTGCGGGAACTCGGGCATCGTCTTGGCCGTGCACGCGACGTCCGCCAGCCGCACGTCCGGTACCGCCAGCCCGAGCACCGCCCCGGCGTGCGCCATGCGGTGGTCGGCGTAGGTCTCGAACGCCGCCCCGTGCAGCTTCGCCGGCCAGATCTGCAGCCCGTCGTCGTGCTCGGTGACCTGGCTGCCCAGCGCCCGCAGCTCGCGGGCCAGCGCGGCGATCCGGTCGGTCTCGTGCGCCCGGATGTGGCCGATGCCGCTGAGCTTGGACGGCGAGTCGGCGAGCGCGGCGAGCGCGACCAGGACCGGCGTCAGCTCGCCCACGTCGGACAGGTCCGCGTCCAGGCCGTGCACCTCCCCGGTGCCCCGCACGGTCAGGCCGCTGGCCTCCAGCGTGCAGTCGCCGCCCATCGCGGTCAGCAGTTCGCGCAGCCGGTCGCCGGGCTGGGTGGTGCCGCGCGGCCAGCCCGGGACGGTGACCTCACCGCCGGTGATCAGCGCGGCGGCCAGGAACGGCGCCGCCCCGGAAAGGTCGGGCTCGATGTCCCAGCCGCGGCCGAGCAGCCGGCCGGGTTCGACCGCCCACACGTCGCGGGTCGCGTCGTCCACTCCCGCCCCGGCGGCGCGCAGCATCTGCACGGTCATCCGCAGGTGGGGCGCCGACGGTACCGGCGGCCCGACGTGCCGCACCACGATGCCCTGCTCGAACCTTGGCGCGGCCAGCAGCAGCCCGGACACGAGCTGGCTGGAGGCGGAGGCGTCGATGGTCACCTCGCCGCCGGTGACCCGGCCCGTGCCGTGCACGGTCAGCGGCAGCCCGCCGGTCTCGGCGGAGTCGATGTGCACCCCGACCGAGCGCAGCGCCTCGACGAGCGGTCCCAGGGGGCGGTTGCGGGCGTGCGGGTCGCCGTCGAAGGAGACCGGCCCGTCGGCCAGCCCGGCGACGGGCGGCATGAAGCGCATGACGGTACCGGCGAGGCCGACGTCCACGGTGGCCGGGCCGGCCAGCGGGCGCGGGCGGACGACCCAGCGCTCGTCGTCGGCCGTGGACACGTGGCCGCCCATGGCACGCAGGCCGGCCGCCATCAGCTCGGTGTCCCGGGCACGCAACGGGTACCTGATGGTGGAGGGTCCGTCGGAGACGGCGGACAGCACGAGCGCCCGTGCGGTCATCGACTTGGATCCGGGCAGGCGGACCGTCGCCCGTACCGGCGAGGTCGCCGTCGGCGCGGTCCAGGGCTGGAGGTGGTTGGCCACGGGTACAGTCTGCCGTCCCGGGGACCGTGTCGTGGATCGGGTCGATAGGTTGGTCGGGTGTGCGGAAGGTACGCGACCACGCGGAGCGGGACTGACCTCGCCGAACTGTTCGAGGCCGAGGACGACACCGGCGGGGTGCTGGCACCCGACTACAACGTCGCGCCCACCGACCCGGTACCGGTCGTCCGCGCCCGGCCCGAGCGCCGGCTCGCGGTCGCGCGCTGGGGGCTGGTACCAGCCTGGGCGGCCGACGACCGCGGCGCCGCCCGCAGGATCAACGCCCGTGCCGAGACGGTGGCCTCGGCCAGCTCCTTCGCCCGGCCGTTCCGCCGCCGCCGCTGCCTCGTGCCGGCCGACGGCTGGTACGAGTGGCGGCGCACCGCCGACGGCCGGCGCAAGCAGCCCTACTTCATGACGCCCCGGGACGGTGGCGTGCTCGCCTTCGCCGGGCTGAGCGCCACGTCCCCGACCGGCGTGCTCACCTGCTCCGTGGTGACCATGCCGGCGCTGGGCGACCTGGCCCTGGTGCACGACCGGATGCCGCTGATCCTGCCGCCGGAGCGGTGGGAGGACTGGCTGGGCTACCCCGCCGGCGCCGGTACCGGTCCGGACGGCCGCCCCGGCGACCACGCGGTGCTCGACCCGGACGCCCTGCTCGCCCCGCCGCCGCCGCGCCTGCTGGCCGGGCTGGAGATCCGCCCGGTGGGTCCGGCGGTCGGCGACGTGCGCAACGACGGCCCGCAGCTGGTACATCGGATCTCTGCCGAGCCGTTGCGGGATCGTGACGTTGAGCCGACAAATCTCATGCTCTTTTGAGCGATTCAACCGGATTGACGGACTCAGTTTTCCACAGGCTGCTCTAGAACCCTTGTGACATGGGCCGATGATGCGATAGAAACCAGCGCCGGCAGCGATGCATGCGAATCCACGCACATCGTTGAACTGTCGGACCCACGGGGGAGGTGGGTGTATGACACGGGCAAGATTGCCACGCCCGCACGAGGTCGCCGCCGCGAAAAGAGATCCGAGATTTCTTCGGGCTATTCGCGACCGGCAGGATGACGGAGCCTGGCGTACCCGCGGAGTATGCCAAAGTGTCGATCCAGAGACGTTCTTTCCAGCACCCAGTGAGCCGGCCGACGCGGCGCTCGCGCTGTGCGGCACCTGCGAGGTGCAGGGTGCCTGCCTGGCCTGGGCGCTGGACGTCGGTGACTGCCACGGCGTGTGGGGGGCCACCACGCCACGCGAGCGCCGGGCCATGCTGGTCGCCTGGCGCGCGGACGGCGAGGAGCTGCCCGACGGGATCATCGAGATCCCGGCCGCGGTGTCGACCCCGGCACAGGGGCCCGTGCCGGCCGCGGCACACACGCCGGTGACCGCGATCGCGGTGGCCCAGGCGCCGCTCGTCCCGAACTCCCGCAGGTTCGGGCTGGTAGCGGAGCAACACAATGCGCGGCCGCTGGCAACGTCGCCGGCGGCGTGCTCCCGCACCGACCGCGAGCTGGTCGAGCGGGTGGCATCCTGAGCGGGTGACCGAGGTACCCACGCCACACGGCCCCGCCCGGGTCGTCCTGGACCGGCCGGGCCGACCGCGCAGTCTGCTCGTCCTCGGGCACGGCGCGGGCGGGGACGTCGACGCGCCCGACCTGCTCGGAGTGCGGGACGCGGCACTCGCCGCGTCAGTGGCGGTCGCCCGGATCACGCAGCCCTACCGGGTCGCCGGCCGCCGTGCGCCGGCCCCGGCGGCCCAGCTCGACGAGGCGTGGCTGGCCGCGCTCGCGACGCTCACCCGACCGGTACGGGCGACGGCCCTGTCCCGCCTGCCGCTGATCGTCGGCGGCCGGTCCAGCGGCGCCCGGGTGGCCTGCCGCACGGCGGGGGCGGCGGGCGCGCAGGGCATCGTGGCCCTGGCCTTCCCGCTCCATCCGCCCGGGCGACCCGAGCGGTCCCGGGCCGGGGAGCTGCTCACCGGGCTGCCGACGCTCGTGGTCAACGGCGACCGGGACCCGTTCGGGGTACCGGACGCGGCCGCCGGTATCGAGATCTGTCTGCGCCAGGGGCAGCGGCACGACCTGCGGGGCGATCCGGCGGGTACCGGCGCCGCCGTGGTCGACTGGCTGGGGCGTCACGGCTGGGCCTGACCATCGTTGGATCAGACGGAACGCCCGAAAACAATGAGGTTGTTCCGTTAGGCGACACCAGTCCCGGTTCGTCGCCGACTCCCAGGCCCTTCCCGGTCCCGGCCCGCCCCGGGGCCGGGAATGCGCCGTGTCGGTCGGGATGTTCAACCACCGGATGATGCATGGCCCGTCCACCGGTGGAAAGGACACTCTTGACCAGTAACAGCCGTCTGCTGGACGCGGACCAGGCCCGCCTGGCGCGCCGCCTGTTCTACGCACCCGAGTGGCCGGTCCACCCGGACCTCGGTGCCGGGGCCGGATCGTTGGGGTCGGTGCTCGGCGTATCCTCATCGGGCGAGCGCCACCGGGCGCCGGCTCCGCCAGCGTCGTCGGCGGGGCAGCCAAGGGGGTCGAAGCGGTTGGCACAGGCCGAACAGACGGATGAGCGGCGGGTCCGCTTCGAGCGGGACGCGATGCCCTTCATCGACCAGCTCTACGCGGCCGCCCTGCGGATGACCCGCAACCCGGCCGACGCGGAGGACCTGGTCCAGGAGACCTACCTCAAGGCCTACGCCGCCTTCCACCAGTTCGAGGAGGGCACCAACCTCAAGGCGTGGCTGTACCGGATCCTGACCAACACGTACATCAACTCGTACCGCAAGCGGCAGCGTCAGCCGGTACAGGCGCCCACCGACGAGATCACCGACTGGCAGCTGGCCGCGGCGGAGTCGCACACCTCCTCCGGCCTGCGCTCGGCCGAGACCGAGGCGCTGGACCGGCTGCCGGACGGGGACATCAAGGCCGCCCTGCAGGCGCTGCCTGAGGACTTCCGGCTGGCCGTCTACCTGGCCGACGTGGAGGGCTTCGCGTACAAGGAGATCGCCGACATCATGGACACCCCGATCGGTACCGTGATGTCGCGTCTGCACCGCGGTCGGCGGAACCTGCGCCGCCTGCTCGAGGGTTACGCTGCCGAGCGTGGGTTCACCCGTGGCGCCGCCGAGCTGCCCGAGAGTGCCCCGGTCGGTCGGGAGGTATGAGCCGTGAGCTGTGGTGAGCACCACGACACCGACTGCCGCGAGGTCCTCGCGGAGGTCTACATGTACCTCGACCTGGAGTGCGACGACTCGCGGCGCGAGGTGATCAGCGTGCACCTGGACGAGTGCTCGCCGTGCCTGCGCGAGTACGGCATCGAGCAGGAGGTCAAGGCGCTGGTCGCGCGCTGCTGCGGCGACGAGACGGCGCCTCCGGCCCTGCGCGCGCGGCTGCGGGCCAAGCTGGCCGAGATCGTGGTCGTCGAGGCCCGGGACTGAGCTGCCGGCCGCCCCGGGGCTCTCGCGAGTTCGGAGCCCCAGGGGCCGGCGCACGGCACCGTCAGGAGTTGGGACGCTTGCCGTGGTTGGCGGCGCTCTTCTTCCGTGCCTTCTTCTTGCGGGACTTCTTGGCCATGACGATCCTCCAGCCGTGCTTCGGGTAACCCGAGAATGGTAGAAGGTCGTCGGCTACCGGGTTGCGACGACCCAGGTACCCCGATCCATGATTGGATACTTCCGCACGGGCGACCGTGGTGCGTACGGGTGATCGTGGGACGAGAGGGGCTGGCGATGGCCGAGGAGATTCGCGCCGAGATGGTGGCCAACGTGTGGAAGGTGGTCGCCACGGCAGGGGACGACGTGGCCGAGGGGGACACCCTGGTCATCCTCGAGTCGATGAAGATGGAGATCCCGGTGGTCTCCGAGTCGGACGGCAAGGTCGTGAGCATCGCCGTCAACGAGGGCGACGTGGTTCAGGAGGGCGACCTCATCGCGGTCGTCGAGTAGCACCCCTACCCGGACGAGTCGACCAGCTCCAGGGCGACCGCCAACGCGGCTGCCTGGCGCTGTTCGTCGGTGACGTCCCGGTCCCGCAGCACGAACCAGGTGGCGTGCAGCGCCAGGATGGCCATCGAGGACTTCAGCTGCACGGTCAGCGGGTCGGCCGGGTCGCTGAGCACGTTCACGATGCCCAGCATGACCTCCCGGAACCGCTCGCTCTTCGGGTGGTCACGCAGCGACGTCTGGTTGCGCTCGAAGAACCGCATGGTGTCGTGGTGGTGCGCGGTGTGCAGTTCCTCGGCGTACCGGCGGATGAGGTCGCGGCGCAGTTCCGGCCCTGGCGGCTGTGCCTGCGCCCACTCCAGCAGCGCCTCCAGCGCCTCGATGCGGTCCTGCACCAGGCTGGCGACGATGTCTTCCTTGGTCTTGAAGTGGTAGTAGAGCGCGGCCTTGGTCACACCCAGCCGCTCGGCGATCTCCCGTAGCGAGGTCGCTTCATACCCCTGCTCGATGAACAGCTCAAGCGCCACCGCCTGGATGCGGGTACGGGTGTCCGACTGTTCCCTCATGGATCCTCGCTGAGTCCCGAAACTTACTTGACGACCGGCTAGTGAGTAGCTTACCGTACGACAGGTAAGTTCACTAGCCGGTCGACCAGTAAGTGGCCGACCACTGACAATCGGGGGGAGCGTACCCGTGGCGACAACGGAAACGATGCCCGCTCGGCGGCGCGAAGTGATGATCGTGCTGCCCGGGCTGATGCTCGCGATGCTGCTCGCGATGCTCGACAACATGATCGTCAGTACCGCGATGCCGCGCATCGTGGGCGACCTGCACGGCCTGTCCCACCTGTCCTGGGTGGTGACGGCATACGTGCTGGGTACGACCGTGTCCACGCCGCTCTGGGGGAAGATCGGCGACCTCTACGGGCGCAAGAACATCTTCCTGGCCTCGATCGTGATCTTCCTGGTCGGCTCGGCGCTGTCCGGCATGTCGACCAACATGGACGAGCTCATCGGCTTCCGGGCGCTGCAGGGCCTGGGCGCGGGTGGCCTGGTCGTCGGCGTCATGGCGATCATCGGCGACCTCGTGCCGCCCCGCGAGCGCGGCCGGTACCAGGGCATGTTCGCCGGGATCATGGCCGTGGCGATGGTGGCCGGCCCGCTGGCCGGCGGCTTCATCACCGACCACCTGAGCTGGCGCTGGGCGTTCTACATCAACCTGCCGCTGGGCGCGGTCGCCCTCGCGGTGCTCGCCGTCCGCCTGCACCTGCCCAAGTACCGCACCGAGCACCGGATCGACTGGCCCGGGGCGGGCCTGCTCGCGGCCGGCATCACCGCGCTGGTGCTGATCACCACCTGGGGCGGCAACGAATACTCCTGGGGTTCGCCGGTGATCCTGGGCCTGGCCGGCCTGGCGATCCTGACGCTGGCCGGGTTCGCGCTGGTCGAGCGGCGCGCCGCCGAGCCGGTGCTGTCGCTGGGGCTGTTCCGCAACCGCAACTTCGCGCTCAGCGCCATGCTCGGCTTCCTGGTCGGCTTCGCGATGTTCGGCGCGATCAACTTCCTGCCGCTGTTCCAGCAGGTCGTGCAGGGTGCCTCGGCGACCAACTCCGGCCTGCTGCTGCTGCCGATGATGGCCGGCCTGCTGGTCACCTCGCTGGTCGCCGGTCAGGCCATCACGAGGACCGGCCGGTACCGGATGTACCCGGTCATCGGCGGCCTCGTCATGACGCTGGGCATGATCCTGCTGGCGCAGATGGACATGAACTCGACCAAGCTGCAGACCTCGCTGTTCATGCTGGTACTCGGCGCGGGCATGGGGTTCCTGATGCAGACCACGATGCTGATCTCGCAGAACAGCGTGGACCAGAAGGACCTGGGCGTGGCCAGCAGCGCGGCGACGTTCTTCCGGTCGATCGGCGGCTCGTTCGGCGTGTCGCTGTTCGGTGCGATCTTCAACCGGTCGCTGAAGGACGACATCGCGGGCCAGCTCGGCCCGGCGGCGGCGAACAAGCTGACCGGTGGCGGGGTGGCCGGACTGACCGGCTCGCAGCTCGCGCAGATGCCGGCCGACGTGGTCCGCGCGCTGCTGCACGGCATCGCCGGTGCCACCTCCACGGTGTTCTTCTGGGCGATCTTCGTGAGCGCGCTGGTACCGGTGCTCGCGGTGTTCATCAAGCACGTGCCGCTGCGCTCGGCGCCGAGCACGCCGGCGCAGAGCGCGACCAGCGCGGCGAGCGCCGACGAGGCCGCGGCGGCCGCCAGCTCCTCGCTGGTCGCCGTCGACTGAACCACCCACCTCTGATACCGGTCGCCGCCCGGGGCCCGCGCCCCGGGCGGCGACCGTTTTGTCGCGGCGTTACCGACCTGTGTTGCGCACTACTGCGCGGAGCGTTGAGATTTGCCGGTCTAACGTGCAACACTGCGCACAGAATGAGCGGACGACGCGCACGGGGTGGGCGCACGACGCGGCGAGCATGGATCGGAGACTCCTATGAGCGGACGCGCGAGGCTACGGGCCTTGACCAAGACGGCGGCCGTTCGCCGAGCGGGGGAGCGTGGGCTGTCATGAGCGGACGCGCGAGGCTACGGGCCTTGACCAAGACGGTGGCCGTTCGCCGAGCGGGGGAGCGTGGGCTGTCATGAGCGAGCGCGGCGACGGCATGGCGGCGGACATCGCCGAGCAGCCCGAGGTCTACTCCCGACTCCTTGAGCCGGCACACGCCGACCCGATCGCGCAGATCGCGGCGCGCATCGCGGCGAATCCGCCGCGGCACATCGTGTTCACGGCGCGCGGCACCTCCGACCACGCGGCGCTCTACGGCGCCTACCTGACCGAGATCCGGCTCGGCATCCCGGCCGGCCTGGCCAGCCCGTCCGCGGTCACCGTGTTCGGCGCCCGGCCCGACCTGCGCGACGCGCTGGTGATCGGGGTGAGCCAGAGCGGCGGCTCGGCCGACCTGGTCGAGGTGGTCCGGGTCGCCCGGGAGTCGGGCGCGCAGACACTCGCGATCACCAACAACCCGTCCTCGCCGCTGGCCGGCGCGGCCGAGCTGCACATCGACGTGGCCGCGGGGCACGAGCGCGCGGTCGCCGCGACCAAGACCTACACCGCCGAGCTGCTCGCCCTGCTGCTGCTCATCGAGGGCGTGCGCGGCGGGGACGGCCGCCCGGCCGCCGAGGAGCGGGAGGCCATCGGGCGGCTGCCGCAGCTCGCCGCCGGCACGCTGTCCGACGACACCCCGGTCCAGCTCGCGCCGCGCTACCGCTTCGCCGGGCGGGTGGTCACGACCGGCCGGGGATACGCGTACCCGACGTCCCGGGAGACCGCCCTCAAGCTGATGGAGACCTCCTACCTGGCGGCGCTCGCCTTCTCCGGCGCCGACCTGCTGCACGGCCCGCTGGCCATGGCCGACCCGGACGTCCCGGTGATCGCGGTCGTCGGCGGTGGACCGGGTGGCGACTCGATGCGCGAGGTGCTCGCCCGGCTCGGCGAGCGGCGGGCGGACGTGGTGGCGGTCGGTCCGGCCGACACCGCGGGCGCCGCGCTGCGCATCGCCACGCCGGACGTCGACGAGCGGTATGCGCCGCTGCTCGACATCCTGCCGCTGCAGCGGCTGGCCATGGCCCTGGCGCTGGCCCGGGGCGAGAACCCGGACGCGCCCCGCGGCCTGAACAAGGTCACCGTCACCCGCTGATGTCCCACAATTTGTGGTAACATTTCTCCATGGTTGCTGAGCGGGCCACCGAGCCGGGGCCGGCCGGCGTGGAGCAGGTCGGCATGCGCGAGCTGACCCACCACACCGCCGACATCATCAACCGGGTGCGATCCGGGATGATCGTGGATGTCACGCAGTATGGCCACGTGGTGGCGAGGATCGTTCCCGTCGAGCGGCCGGGCGTCTACGAGGGCCTGGTGGGCGCAGGTGTCATCAGCCCCGCCCACCAGCCGGGCTTCCTTCCCGCGCTCCCCGAGGCGGCGCCCGATACGGCGGCCAGCGACGAGGTGCTCCTCGACCGGTATGGTCCCGACGCCCGATGATCTACCTCGACTCCTCGGCCGTGGTGAAGCTGTGCCGGGTGGAGCCGCAGACGGCCGCGCTGACCGGATGGCTCGGTTCGCAGAGCCGCGAGGTGGTCCGGCTCAGCAGCGCGCTGGCGCGGATCGAGTCGGCCCGCGCACTGCTGCGGGTGGACCCCCGGTCCCTGGCGAACCTCCCGATGGTCCTGGCCGGGATGGCGACCATGGCGATCGACGAGCCGGTCGTCGTCGCGGCGGCGGCCTTCACCGACCCTCTGCTGCGCAGCCTCGACGCGATCCATCTCGCCTCGGCACTGCGGCTCGCCCCCGAGATCACCGCGTTCGTCACCTACGACAAGCGGCTGGCCAACGCCGCGCAGGGCTTCGGGCTGCCGGTGCTGACCCCGGAATGAGCGGCGGTCAGGAGGTCAGGACGATCACGGCCTGCTGGTCCTCGCGCAGCGCGGAGGCCTCGAAGGACTGCGCCGGCCGTCCCGCCACCGACACCCCGTACCGGCTGACCCCGCCCGGCACCGCGCGCACCTGGAACGGGAAGTCGCAGGTCACGCCCGCGCCCCCCGGTACCGCGACGGTGACGCCGCCGCCCAGTTCGCCACGGGCCAGCTCGTGCCCCTGGACGTCGGAGACGACGATCGGCGCCCCGGCGGCCACGTCGGGTACCGCCGACGCGCACGACACGCCGTCCACGCTCGGCGCGGCACCGGCCGCCGGTACCGTGACCCGGCCGCGCAGCACGAACCCGTTCGGCTTCACGTGGCTGACATTCGACGCGCCGACGAACCCGCAGCCCGACAGCAGCGCGGCCGTCAATGGCAGCGCCAGCAGGGACAGGGCGGCCCGTCGCGACACGGCAAGGACGCTACTCCCGCCGGTACCGGCGCGGCGTGGCACCCTCTAGTTCATGTCCACCCTGCGCGATCTGGTCGAGGAGCACACCAGCCTCGAACCGGCCGACATCGAGCACCTGCACCGGCTGGCCGGTGACTGGCAGCTGATCTCCGACCTGTCCTTCGCGGATCTCCTGTTGTGGGTACCGGTCGGCAAGGGCGACCAGTACATGTGCGTGTCCCAGGTGCGCCCGACCACCGCGCCCACGGCCTACCAGGACGACCAGGTGGGCCGTGTCGCGGGCGGCCCGGAGGTGGCCCACCTGCAGGTGGCCCGCTCGCAGGGGCGGATCTGGCGGGAGGGCGATCCGGTCTGGTACGGCGACACCCCGGCCCGCCACGAGGCCATACCGATCCGGCGCCGGGACGTGGCCGAGGTGATCGCGGTCGTCGGGCGGGACACCAACCTGTCCACCGCGCGCACCCCGAGCCAGCTCGAACTCAACTACCTGACCACGGCGGACGACCTGGCCCAGATGATGGCCGACGGGACCTTCCCGCCGCCCCGGCACCCGGGGGAGACGACCAGCGCGCCCCGGGTCGGCGACGGGCTGATCCGGCTGGACGCGGGCGGCAAGGTCACCTATGCCAGCCCCAACGCCCAGTCCGCGTACCGGCGCATGGGGCTGCCCGCCCACCTGGTCGGTGAGGATCTCGCGGTGGTCACCGCCCGGCTGGTCGACGATCCGCTCGAGGGCACCGACGCGAGCCAGCGGATCCTGTCCGCGCTGCACGGCGACGCCCCGGCCCGCAAGGAGGTCGACGCCCGGGGCGCGGCGGTCCTCGTGCGCGCGCTGCCGCTGATGCCGGCCGGGGTTCCGATCGGCGCGTTGGTGCTGGTCAGGGACATCACCGAGGTGCGCCGCCGGGACCGGGCGCTGATCACCAAGGACGCCACCATCCGGGAGATCCACCACCGGGTGAAGAACAACCTGCAGACCGTGGCCGCCCTACTGCGGCTGCAGGCCCGGCGGGCACCGGCGGCCCGGGCCGCGCTGGAGGAGTCGGTGCGCCGGGTGGCCTCGATCGCGCTCGTGCACGAGACGCTCGCGATGTCCAGCGATGAGGCCGTCGAGTTCGACGGGATCGTCGACCGGGTCGCGTTCGCCGCGGCCGAGGTGGCGGGGCCGGACTACTCGGTGCGGATCGGGCGGGAGGGCACCTTCGGGGTACTCGTCGCGGAGATCGCCACGCCGCTGGCGATGGTGCTCAACGAGCTGCTGCTCAACGCGGTCGAGCACGGGTTCGTCCCGGGCGACGACGGCTCCGTGACCATGACCGTCCACCGGTTCCGCAAGCAGTTGCACGTGACCGTCGCGGACACCGGCAAGGGCCTGCCCGAGGGCTTCCGGCTGGACGCGAGCGACCGGCTCGGGCTGCAGATCGTCCGTACCCTGATCGCCGGCGAACTGCGCGGCAGCATCGAGCTGCGGGACCGGACCGGCGGGGGTACCGAGGCGGTCCTGGTGGTACCCCTGACGAAGCGCTGAGTTACGGCGGCCCGTAACACTCCCGTCTCCCTGGGTTCCCATCACTCGGGAGTGGGACGCACCACGCTGGTCGTGGCCGGGAAGATGTGGGATTCTGTTAATCATGTCGAGGACCGTGGATGACGGCGCACACCGCGCCAACCTGGTCTTCCTGACTGCCCGCCGGCACGTGGACTACGGCCGCGTGCGCAGCGCGATGTGTCCGGCCATCTGACGCCGCCCGCTTGAGCCAGCGGGGGCGGCACCCTCGCCGGACATCTTGACACTGTTGTCACCGTTACTGGGCATGGCCCGACGGCCGGTGAGTGTGCGCGTCCCCTCAACACAGGAGACGTGACATGACGGTCAGCACCGCCCGGCAGGCCCGCCGGCCCCGCGGCGAGGGGCAATGGGCGCTGGGTCACCGCGAACCGCTGAACCCCAACGAGCGGTCCAAGAAGGACGACAACCCGCTCAACGTGCGGGCCCGGATCGAGAACATCTACGCGCACCGCGGCTTCGCCAGCATCGACCCGGCCGACCTGCGAGGGCGGTTCCGCTGGTACGGGCTCTACACCCAGCGCCGCCCCGGCATCGACGGCGGCCGGACCGCCGTGCTGGAGCCGGAGGAGCTGGACGACGAGTACTTCATGCTCCGGGTACGCATCGACGGCGGTCAACTGAGTCTGGACCAGTTGCGCGCGGTCGCCGGGATCTCCCAGCGGTACGCGCGGGACACCGCCGACGTCACCGACCGGCAGAACGTCCAGCTGCACTGGGTGGAGATCGAGAACGTGCCGGCCATCTGGCGGGAGCTGGAGGCGGTCGGCCTGTCCACCACCGAGGCGTGCGGCGACTCGCCGCGCGTGGTGCTGGGCAGCCCGCTGGCCGGGATCTCCGCCGACGAGGTGCTCGACGCGACGCCGGCGATCGACGAGATCACCTCCCGGTTCCTGGGCGATCCGAGCCTGTCCAACCTGCCGCGCAAGTTCAAGTCGTCGATCGGCTGGCTGGCCGACGTGCCCTACGAGGCCAACGACATCTCGTTCGTCGGCGTGGTGCACCCGGAGCACGGCCCCGGCTTCGACCTCTGGGTCGGCGGCGGCCTGTCCACCAACCCGATGCTCGCCGTGCGGCTCGGGGCGTGGGTACCGCTGGCCGAGGTCGCCGAGGTGTGGCACGGCGTGATCAGCGTCTTCCGCGACTACGGGTACCGGCGGCTGCGCTCCCGCGCCCGGCTCAAGTTCCTGGTCGCCGACTGGGGAGCCGAGCGGTTCCGGGAGATCCTCGAGACGCAGTACCTGCACCGCAAGCTGGTCGACGGGCCAGCGCCCGAGCTGCCCGAGCGGCCGTACGACCACGTCGGCGTGCACCAGCAGCGGGACGGCCGGTACTACGTCGGCGTGGCACCGGTCGCCGGCCGGGTCTCGGGTACCACCCTCGCGTCGCTCGCCGACATCGCCGAGGCGCACGGTAGCGGCCGGATCCGCACCACGCCGTACCAGAAGCTGGTCGTCCTGGACGTGCCCGCCGACCGGGTGGAAAGCCTGGTCGAGGCGCTGCGCGGGATCGGCCTCGAGGCCCGGCCGTCGTCCTGGCGGCGGGCGACGATGGCCTGCACCGGCATCGAGTTCTGCAAGCTGGCCATCGTGGAGACCAAGGCGCGGGCGGCCCAGCTCGTGACCGAGCTGGAGAAGCGCCTGGCCGACCTGGACGTCGACATCTCGGTCAACGTCAATGGCTGCCCGAACGCCTGCGCCCGCACCCAGGTCGCCGACATCGGGCTCAAGGGCCAGCTGGTACCGGGCCGGGACGGCGAGATGGTCGAGGGGTTCCAGGTTCACCTGGGCGGCGGCCTGACCATGGCGGCCGGGCAGGAGGCGGGCTTCGGTCGCAAGCTGCGCGGCCTGAAGACCACGGCCGAGGACCTGGTCGAGTACGTCGAACGGCTCAGCCGCCGGTACGCGGCCGGGCGCGGCGAGGGGGAGAGCTTCGCCGAGTGGGTCACGCGAGCGGACGAGGGGGAGCTTCGATGAGCGGAAGCGCGAGGCTACGGGCCTCGACCACGAAGGTGGCCGAGCGCCGGGCGCGGGAGCGTGGACTGTCATGAGTGGTGGTGAGCGGGTTTCGCCGCACTACTGCCCGTACTGCGGCGAGGAGGACCTCCGGCCGCATGCGGAGGCCCACGGCACCTGGGAGTGCCGCGCGTGCACGCGGGTATTCACGCTGCGGTTTGTCGGACTGGTGGTGAAGGGATGACGACGGCGACGCGGTACACGACCCGGGAGCTGAAGGAGTTGGCCGAGGCGGCCGGGCAGCGCCTGGCCGGGGCTCCGGCGCACCAGATCGTCGAGTGGGCACTCGACCAGTTCGGCGAGCGGTTCTGCGTGACCAGCTCGTTCGCGGACGCGGTACTGGTGCACGTGGTCTCGCAGGTGGCCCCGGGCATCGAGGTGATCTTCCTGGACACCGGGCTGCACTTCGAGGAGACCCTCCAGATCCGCGACACGGTCCAGCGGACGCTGCCGGTGATCGTGAAGTCCGTGCGGCCGAGCCTGACGGTCGGCCAGCAGGACGCCGTGTACGGACCGCGGCTGTTCGAGCGCCAGCCCGACGAGTGCTGCGCGATGCGCAAGGTCGCGCCGCTGGAGGAGGCCCTCGAGCCGTACGACGCCTGGGCCGCCGGGCTCCGGCGGGACGAGGGCCCGACCCGCGCCAACACCGCCGTGGTGGGCTTCGAGGCCAGCCGGGGCAAGGTGAAGGTCGCCCCGCTGGCCTACTGGACCGAGGCCGAGGTGCAGGAGTACATCGCCAGGAACAACGTGCCGGTCAACGCGCTGATCGGCCGCGGCTACGCGTCGGTGGGCTGCTGGCCGTGTACCCGACGGACGGCGCCGGGGGAGGACCCACGGGCCGGGCGGTGGCCGCTGTTCGACAAGACGGAGTGCGGCATTCATGCCGGTTGACGCGGACGGATCCCGGCTGCTGCTGGTCGCACACGGCAGCCGGGATCCGCGCGCGCAGCGCTCGACCCTGGCCCTGACCCGGGCGGTGCGCAGCCGGGGTCGGGGCCGGGTCGACGCCGCGTTCCTGGACTTCTCGCGGCCGCGGCTGGCCGACGTACTGGCGCGGTCCGAGCGCGCGGTCGTCGTGCCGCTGCTGCTCACCGCGGCCTATCACGGCCGCGTCGACGTGCCGGCCGAGATCGCCCGGGCCAGGGCCGCGTCGCCCGTCGACGTCCGGCTGGCCGAGGTGCTCGGGCCGGTCGGCGGCGCGGCATCCGACCGGGACGCGCTGCGGGCGGTCGTGGCCGCCCTGGTGCTGCGACTGGACGAGGCCGGGGTCCGGGGGGCGGACGGAATCGTGCTCGCCGCCGCGGGCAGCCGCGATCCGTCCGCATTGGACACCGTGGAGCTGGTTGCCGGGGCTCTGAGCGCCGCGCTGAGGCGTCCCTGCCGCGCGGGGTACGCCTCGGGTACCGGGCCGGGCGCCGGGGCCGCGGCGGCCTCACTGGCGGCCGGTGGGGCCCGTCGGATCGCGGTGGCTTCGTACTTCCTGGCCCCCGGCCACCTCTACGACCGGGCGGTCGAACAGGCCAGGGCGGGCGGCGCCGCCGGGGCTGCCGCGCCGTTGGGCGACGCGCCGCAGATCGTCGACCTCATCCTCGCCCGGGCCGCGGCGGTCGCGGTGCGGCCAGCCGGTGCGGCCTCCGCGAGTCTCGCCGCCTGATCCTCCGGTACCCGGTACCCGGTGCCGGCGGTACCGGGCACCGCTCGCCGATTCGAATCAATGAATTTCGTTCGGATGTGCGGCCGAGTATTGGGGACCATACAAACAGTGACACCCCGGAGTGTGTATTCACCCGGGGTGCCTGTATGGTCTTGCAACTGTGATGCGGTCGGTTCGGACAGCGAAGCGGATGTTACAGCGTGGCGCGCACGCGCATTCCGCCGCGGCGCTTCACGGCGCGCCGCTCCTCTTCGCTCATCCCGCCCCAAACACCGGCGTCCTGTCCGGAATCGAGAGCCCACTGGAGGCAGTCGTCGATGACCGAACAGCGCCGGCAGACCGCCTTCGCCTGCTCGACTTGCAGCACGGCCGGGCCGGACGTCCCGATCGGGAAGAACAGCTCCGGGTCCTCGTCGCGGCAGGCAGCACGGTGGCGCCAGTCCATGGCGGCAACACTCCTTGAATCGGTACCAGTGATTGCGCTTTTCCTCTATGCGTCGCGCGATGCCCCGTACCCAGCGATTCACCAGGTAACCAGCAGCGCGTGAGCAGGCAATGTGCCGGTAACTTCAGTTCGCTTGTGAATACTTTCACGAACTCCCGCGATGTCAAGGGGGACGCCGGTAAAAAGTACATCCGGGTGAGCGACCTCACGTCCGGTTTGTCCATGTTCCCGGGCTATCGCCGACCTGGCACGCGACAGTTGGTAATCAATGTAGTACGGTACGGGTCCGGCCGCCGGCATTTGCCGGATGAAGCGTGCTGTGTCGGCCGCGCCCGCGAAGTCAGCAGATGACCCGGAGCGCCGACGGTACCGACGTGAAGTGGACCTTGTCGTGCTCGCCGAGGTACTCGCCGTCCAGCTGCAGCGCCATCGGGACCTCGGCGCGCAGCGTGAACTCGGTCTCGTCGTGCACCAGCAGCACCGACCTGCCGTGCGGGCGGTCGGCCAGCAGAAGCTGGGTCAGCGTGCGGGCGAAGCCCGGGCTGTGCAGCGTCCGTATCCCCAGTAGGTCAAGCCCCAGGTCGAACGACGCCTCGGGGCACGCCTCGATGGCCCGGGTGCCCAGGAAGGTCCACGGCGCCGTGTTCTGCACGATGGCCGACGCGAGGTCGGAGTCGGGCGGCTCGCCCGGGCGCTCCAGGGTCACCCGGGGCCGGCGGCGGTCGCGCGGCGTCAGGTAGAGGCCGGCGAAGGAGCGCAGGTACAGCAGTGGCGAGGACGAGTTGCCCCGCCGCCGCGCCTGCTCCACCCGGCGGATGACCTCGGCGTCCAGCCCGAAGCCCGCGCAGAAGGTGAAGTACCGGTCGTCCGCGCGGCCCAGCCCGATGACCCGGGACCGCCCCTCGCGCAGCGCCTCCAGCAGGACGCCGGTGGCCTCCACCCAGTCGTTCGGCAGGCCGATCGAGCGGGCGAAGACGTTGGTCGATCCGCCCGGTACCACGGCGATGGCCGGCGCGGACTCTCCCGGCCCCTCGGCGAGCACCCCGTTGGCGACCTCGTTGACGGTACCGTCGCCGCCGAGTGCCACCACGACGTCCACGCCGTCCTTGGCGGCGCGCTGGGCAAGCGTCGCCGCGTGGCCGCGCCGCTCGGTGTAAGCGACCTCCAGGTCGACCTCGCTGCGCAGCGCGTGCACCAGGACGTCACGAATCCGCCCGCTGGTGGTGGTCGCCTTGTGGTTGACCACGAGAAGCGCCCGCATGGAGGGCACTGTACCGGCCGGCCTACGCTTGGGCGGTGAGTGTGCCGAGGACCACCGCTCCGGGAACCCTGCGCTGGGCCGTGCGCCTGCTGCTCGTGCAGGCCGTCGGCGCGGCCGTGGTGGGCGGCGTGCTGGTGTACGCGGCATTCACCGAAACGGCGTTGAGTCTGGCCAGCGCGATCACCACCGTGGCCGTCCCCTTTGGACTGGCCGCGCTGCTGGCGGCGCTGTCCTGGCAGCTCAACCGCCGGCGGTCCTGGGCCCGGGGCCTGGCGATCGTCCTGGAGCTCCTCCTGCTGCTCCTCGGGTACACGATGATCAGCGGCGGGGCGGCGTGGGCTGGAATTCCGCTGATGGCGCTGAGCCTCGGCGGCGCGGCGCTGTTGCTGGCCCCGTCATCGAGGGAAGCCCTCGGTATTCACTGAGCGGTACCGTAAGATTGCGCCTCGTGAGCGACGAGCCGCGGGGACGTGCTCCGGCATACCAGATCCTCGCCGACGAGCTGCGCGACGAGATCACCTCAGGACGGCTGCGGCCGGGCGAGCGCCTGCCCACCGAGCCCGAGCTGTGTGCCCGCAACCGGGTCAGTCGCAGCACGGTCCGGGAGGCGTTACGCCTGCTGTCCAGCCAGCACCTGATCGTCACCACCCGCGGGGTCACCGGCGGCAGCTTCGTGTCCCAACCCAGCCCGGCCAAGATGGCCGAGTCGCTGTCGGCCGGAGTGCGGCTGCTGCTGGCGACGAACGGCGCGGACGGCAACGAGCTCATGGAGATCCGGGAGATGCTGGAGATCCCGGCCGTCGGGCTGGCCGCGCAGCGGCGCACCGAGGCGGATCTCGACCGGCTGCGCGCCACGATGTTCGATCCCGTGGGCGACGACCTGCCCACCCGGCTGGCCGCCCACGCCGCCTTCCACGCCGCCCTGGCCGCGGCCGCCCGCAACCCGCTCTACGAGCTGATCACCAGCCCGCTCTACGCGATCGGCGACGAGTCCCGGCTGGGCGCCTGCGAGCAGGACGCCCTCTGGCGGC
>Ga0081540_1001571_pt1 | contig 19515 bp, 20 predicted proteins | sample TabmetS2T1R1_FD_71024 | JGI IMG/M metagenome (GOLD analysis project Ga0081540, IMG submission 71024) | Tabebuia heterophylla rhizosphere microbial communities from the University of Puerto Rico - S2T1R1 | ecosystem: Host-associated > Plants > Roots > Rhizosphere ... | reverse complement strand
CGCCGTGTGTTTTGGGTCGTACTAGAGGGGGCCGGGGAGCGTCTCGTCAAAATCGTTGAGATAAAACAGCAAAAGCCGTTCCGGCGAGCCGAATACTCCGAAGTTCGAGAGATGCGCGTCACCGCACAGCTGTACGCTCAAACCAGCCGTGGGAGTGTCCTTCAGGTCAGCCGCCATGATCCTCGCCGCACCACGGTAGAAGGTGAAGGGCGAGACCATCATCCGACCGTGTCGCACCGGCACCAGGTCCGCATCCCGGCTGGCATCCTGCTCCTCGAGCAAAGCCACTGGGTCCGGGCGATCGGGAGCCGGAGACCACCCCCCAGTACTATCGGTCGGGGTCTGCTTCCGCGCCTCCTTACCCTTGGCCCGTCGCTCGTCGAAGCTCGGGTGGTAGACCTTCTTCCCGCCCTTGCTCGCGACCTTGCTCGAGCCGCCCTTACCCGCGCCCTTGCCGTTGTTCTTGCTGGTGTTCTTGTTCTTGTTCGCAGCTTTCGTCGCAGGCATGCCAACCCCCCAAGGGTCATCTATGTCGATCGCACAACGGGTGCCGCTCATCATCCCTCCAAGATGACGCTGCTGTCTCATCCCAGTGGGGTGACGTTTTGTGGCCTGACGCAACCAAGTCGCCGTTGCGCCGGGTCTGGGATCATTGCTCACAGGAGATTCGCTCAAGGGAGAGAGGCTCGTGGCGGGAACGGCACGCAAGATAGCTGTTGTCGGTGATCCGGTGTTGGCGACGCCATGCCAGCCGGTCACCGAGTTCGACGCCGGCCTCGCCGCTCTCATCGATGACATGTTCGCCTCCATGTATGCCGCGGACGGCGTGGGTCTGGCCGCACCACAGATCGGCGTCAGCCTCAACGTCTTCGTGTACGACTGTCGGGATGCCGAAGACAAGCGGCATGTCGGGCATATCGTGAATCCGGAGATCGTCTCGACGTCGGGGCCGATCGACAACGGCGAAGAAGGCTGCCTCTCGGTGCCGGGACCCTTCCATGAGCTGGCCCGGCCCTGGGTCGCAACCGTGCGCGGGGTCGATCAAACCGGCAAACCCGTCCAGGTCACCGGGACGGGGTATTTCGCTCGCTGCCTCCTCCACGAGGCAGAGCACCTGCGCGGCATCCTGTTCATCGACCACCTGCCGCGCAACCGCCGGCGTCGAGTGCTGCGGGACATGGAACCCTTCGCGTGGAACGCCCCGTGAGGATTAGGGACATAAACGGTCACCAGGCGGCCAATTCCGTCCCAGATCTCCCGGTAGCCAGGATGCGCCGGATGGCCGCAGAGCGCACTTTCCCGTCCCCGGTCGGGGAAGGGTCAGGCGAGCAGGAGCTCGGCGATCTGGACGGCGTTCAGCGCTGCGCCCTTGCGCAGATTGTCGTTGCTCACGAACAGGGCCAAGCCACGGTCACCGTCGACGCCGGGATCCCGTCGGATCCGGCCTACGTAACTCGGATCCTGCCCGGCGGCCTCGAGTGGAGTGGGTACCTCTGACACGGCAATGCCGGGGGCTGACGAAAGCAATTCCAGCGCTCGCGCCACAGGCATTGCGGCCGCGAACTCCAGGTTCAGGGAGAGCGAGTGTCCGGTGAAGACGGGCACGCGCACGCAGGTTCCGGACACCCGCAGCTGCGGGATGTCGAGAATCTTGCGCGACTCGTTGCGCAGCTTCTGCTCCTCGTCGGTCTCACCCGAGCCATCGTCGACGAGCGAGCCGGCCATCGGCAGCACGTTGAACGCGATGGGCCGGACGTACTTCTCCGGCGCCGGAAATGTGACGGCCGAGCCGTCGTGCGTGAGCAGCGCGGCGCGGTCCACGACTTGACGAACTTGTTTGTCCAGCTCGTCCACGCCCGACAATCCACTGCCCGAGACGGCCTGGTAGGTGGACGCCACCATGCGCACCAAGCCCGCGGCCCGATGTAGCGGGGCGACGACGGGCATGGCGGCCATCGTCGTGCAGTTGGGATTGGCGATGATTCCCTTGCGCGCGGCGCGCGCCGTCGACGCGTTCACCTCCGCGACGACGAGTGGCACATCCGGGTCCATCCGCCACGCGGACGAGTTGTCGATCACGGTGACAGCTGCGGCCGCAAACCGCGGCGCCTGCATCCGAGACGTGGAGGCACCCGCGGAGAACAGCGCGATATCCAATCCGGCGGGGTCGGCCGTGGCCGTGTCCTCGACCACGATGTCCGCGCCGTCCCAGGGCAACGTTGAACCTGCTGATCGCGAGGAGGCAAAGTATCGGATGTCGTCTACGGGGAACGCCCGCTCGGCGAGCATCCGGCGCATTACCCCACCGACTTGACCGGTCGCGCCGACTACGCCGACCCTCATCGCCCGCTCCCGCCGTAAACGACCGCCTGTTCGTCGGTGGAACCCAACTCGAACGCGTCGTGCACGGCCCGAACCGCGGTGTCGAGGTCCACGTCCCGGCAGACCGCGGAAATGCGGATCTCCGAGGTGGAGATCATCTCGACGTTGACGCCGGCGTCGGCGAGCGCGGTGAAGAAGGTTGCGGCCACTCCCGGATGGGTACGCATCCCCGCCCCGATGAGCGACAACTTCCCGATGTGATCGTCGAAGAGCAACTCCTCGAATCCGGCAACAGGCTGGATCCGGCGTAGCGCATTCAGGGCCGTGGCGCCATCGGAGGTCGGGATCGTGAAGGAGACATCGGCCCGGCCCGTCCCGCGCGTCGAAACGTTCTGGACGATCATGTCGATATTCGTCTCGGCGGCCGCGAGCTCGCGCAGCAATGCGGCCGCGTGCCCCGGCTTGTCCGGGACGCCGACGACGGTCACCTTGGCCTCGCTGCGGTCGTGGGCCACGCTGGTAATAATCGCTTGCTCCACCGCTTGCTCCTCGATCGATCCGGTGACGAGCGTGCCCGGTTTGGTCGAGAACGACGAGCGCACGTGCATCGGCACGCCGTAGCTACGCCCGTACTCGACCGACCGCAAATGCAGGATCTTTGCCCCGCACGCGGCCAATTCGAGCATTTCCTCATATGTGACTCGGCCAAGTCGCCGCGCGTTGGGAACGATGCGCGGATCTGCGGTGTATACGCCGTCGACATCCGTGTAGATCTCGCACACACTCGCCGAAAGCGCGGCGGCGAGTGCCACCGCAGTAGTGTCCGATCCGCCCCGGCCCAACGTCGTGATATCCATGGTCTCCTTGGAGAAACCCTGGAATCCCGCGACGATCGCCACGTTCCCGTCGGCCAGCGATTCCTCGACCCGGCCGGGCGTGATGTTGACGATGCGCGCCTTCCCGTGGACGGACGTGGTGAGCACGCCGGCCTGCGAGCCCGTGAACGATTGCGCGGTGTAGCCCAACGAATTGATCGCCATCGCGAGTAACGCCATCGAGATGCGTTCGCCCGCGGTGAGCAGCATGTCGAACTCCCGGCCGCCAGGGACCGGAACGATCTGCTCGGCCAACTCGATCAACTCGTCGGTCGTGTCGCCCATCGCCGAGACAACAACGACGACGTTGTGGCCCTCCCGCCGGGTGGCGACGATCCGCTCGGCGACCCGCTTGATTCGTTCGGCATCGGCAACGGATGAGCCGCCGTACTTCTGCACGACGAGCCCCACAACAGCCCCTTCCGAACGCGTTACTGCTCACAGGCAGGATACCGGCCACCGCGATCCCGCTTTCCCGATGAGCGCGCACGGCCGCCCGACTAAGTCCGTCGTATCACGGGGCCACGGACTCTCCTCCACTGCACATAACACCCGGCACGACCGGGCCCCATATCCACCCGGCGTGCCCGGGCAGTCGACCTCGCCGGGGGAGACCATGAACAGAGAATCTGAACACCAGACCGCCAGCCGGACTGTGGTTGTCGATACGTTGGAGTGCCCGCAGTGCGGCGCTCCGGCGGCGGCTGAGTGGTCGGCCCAGCTCGACTGCGGCGGCCGGACGATTACGCACGTGAAGGTTCGGTGCCTTGACCAGCATTGGTTCTTGCTGCCTGCCGACCGGCTGCAGGTGCGCGCCTCGACGTTCTCCTAACAGTGGCAGGTCCCCGAGTCAGTCGGTGTCGGCCGTATCGGTGACCTCCAGCCCATCCGACAACGGGGGTGTCTCGGGCGGTGCACTGGGGTGGCCATGAACGGCGGCCGCGAACGCCGACTCCAGCAGGTCCAGCCCTTCGGTCAGGAGCGCATCGCCGATGACAAGCGGCGGCAGGAAGCGCAGGACGTTGCCATAGGTCCCCGCGGTGAGCGTGATCAGGCCCGACCGGTGACAAGCCGCCGACACAGCGGAGGTGAGCTCCGGATTCGGCTCGAGCGAGCCGCTGCCGGTCACTAGCTCCATGGCGAGCATGGCACCGCGGCCGCGGACGTCACCGATCACGTCGTACTTGGCGGCGAGCGCCTCTAGTCGGGGTCGCATGACAGATTCGATTCGCCGCGCCGCCGCGCACAGGTCATCCACCCGCATCGTCTCGATCGCGGCCAGCGCCGCAGCGCAGGCGACCGGGTTGCCGCCGTAGGTGCCACCCAGCCCGCCACTGTGCACCGCGTCCATGATCTCGGCGCGGCCCGTGACTCCAGCGAGCGGCAGGCCGCCGGCGATGCCCTTCGCGGTGGTGATCAGGTCCGGCACGACATCCTCGTGCGAGCAGGCGAACCACTCGCCAGTGCGGCAGAACCCGGTCTGGATCTCGTCGGCAATGAGCACGATGCCATGTTCAGCGCACCATGCCGCGAGCTGAGGCAAGAACCCGGTCGGCGGCACGACGAAGCCGCCCTCACCCTGGATCGGCTCGATGATGACCGCGGCGATGTTGGACTCGCCGACCTGAGAGTGCGCGTGGTCGGCGAAGACGCCGAACGCCTCGGCGGTACACCGCGCCGACCCGCCGGGCCAGCGGAACGGATACGCCATCGGGGCCCGATAGACCTCACCGGCGAACGGGCCGAACCGGTGCTTGTACGGCATGTTCTTGGCGGTCAGCGCCATCGTCAGGTTGGTGCGACCGTGATACGCGTGGTCGAAGGCCACCACGGCCGGCCGACCCGTGTAGTGACGGGCGATCTTGACCGCGTTCTCCACCGCCTCCGCACCGGAATTGAACAACGCAGAGCGCTTCTCGTGGGTACCGGGCGTCAGCTCGTTGAGTGTCTCGGCGACCTTCAGGTACTCCTCGTAGGGCGTGACCATGAAGCAGGTGTGGGTGAAGTCCGCGACTTGCTCCCGCACGGCCGAGACCACTCGAGGTGCGGCGTTGCCGACCGACACGACGGCAATGCCGGATCCGAAGTCGATCAGCTGGTTGCCGTCGACGTCGAGAACGATGCCACCGCTCGCCTGCTCCACGTAAATCGGCAGGACGGTGCCGATCCCAGCCGACACCGCACTCACCTTGCGGGCCTGCAGCTCTAGCGAACGGGGGCCGGGAATGGCGGTCCGGATGATGCGTTCCTGGCTGACCATCACGCGCCTCCGATCTCGATGACGGCGATGACGTCGCCCTCAGTGATGACGTCCCCGACCGAAACGGCCACCTCGCCGACGGTGCCCGTTACCTCGGCCAGCACTGGGATTTCCATCTTCATGGACTCCAGGATGACGAGGGTGTCCGTCGCCGTCACTGAGTCGCCCACCGACACCATGACCTGGGCGACGTTGCCGACAAGCTCTGCGGCAACGGTGTGCGGCATCGGGCTCCTTCGTCAGTCCTAGCGGGACACTACTGTCGGCCGATGGTATTCGCGCGACTCGGGGAGCATGCAGTAGCCTGTCCAAGTCATGATGCGCGCGCTGCTTCTTCGCGGCCGCGACGAGGCCCGGTAGCCACTCCGGTCGGCCCCTCGTCGCGGGCCGTTTCGCTGCGCCGGCCGTTCAGCCCATTTGAACCTTCCCAGGAGCAGCTCATCATGAATGCGCAACAGCCTTCCGGAATGCCGTGCCACCGGTACCGGCCGTTCCCAACCGTCCATCTGCCCGATCGCCAGTGGCCAAGCCGCACTATCACCGCCGCCCCGCGGTGGCTGTCCACCGATCTGCGCGACGGCAATCAAGCCCTGATCGACCCAATGAACAGCACCCGGAAGCGGGCGATGTTCGACCTCGTCATCCGCCTGGGCTACAAGGAGATCGAGGTCGGCTTCCCAGCGGCGAGCCAGACCGATTTCGACTTCGTCCGGGAACTCATCGAGACCGACCGGGTACCTGACGATGTGCGCATCTCGGTGCTGACTCAAGCTCGCGAGGAACTTATCGAGCGGACGGTGCAGTCGCTGGTCGGTGCCAAGAAGGCCAGCGTCCATCTCTACAACGCGGCCGCTCCGATGTTCCGGCGCGTTGTGTTCGGCTGGCCCGGCGACGGGCGGGCCGAATGTCAGTCAGTCGCCACCCAGGGCACGCAGGCGGTAGTCAAGTTCGCCGAGACATATCTGCCGGAGACGGACTTCGGCTACGAGTACTCGCCAGAAATCTTCATGGACACGGAGGCCGACTTCGCGCTGGACCTCTGCGACGCCGTGATGGACGTGTGGCAGCCCGGGCCGGACCGGGAGATCATCATCAACCTGCCGTGCACCGTCGAGCGCAGCACACCAAATGTCTATGCCGACCAGATCGAATGGATGAGCCGGAACCTCTCTCGCCGCGAGCACGTCGCGTTGTCCGTCCACACACACAACGACCGCGGCACAGCAGTCGCAGACGCGGAACTGGCGATGCTGGCCGGAGCGGACCGGGTCGAAGGATGCCTGTTCGGAAACGGCGAGCGGTCGGGCAACGTCGACTTGGTGACCCTGGGTCTGAACCTCTACAGCCAGGGCATCGACCCGCAGATCGACTTCAGCGACATCGACGAGATCCGTCGAACCGTCGAGTACTGCAACCGCATTGGCGTGCACGAACGGCACCCTTACGTCGGGGACCTGGTCTACACGTCGTTCTCCGGCTCGCACCAGGATGCGATCAAGAAGGGGTTCGATGCGCTGGAGCGCGCCGCCGTGGAGGCCGGCAAGCCCGCCCGCGAGATGCCGTGGCAGATGCCGTACTTGCCGATCGACCCGAAGGATGTCGGCCGGTCCTACGAGGCAGTCATTCGGGTCAATTCGCAGTCCGGCAAGGGCGGCGTTGCCTACCTGATGAAGATGGAGAACAAGCTCGACCTGCCGCGGCGACTCCAGATCGAGTTCAGCCAGGTCATCCAACGGCACACCGACGGTGCGGGCGGCGAGGTCGACGCCGCGCAGATGTGGCAGATCTTCACCGAGGAGTACCTGGCCCCGGGCGCATTCGAGCTGATCAAGTTCTCTTCGTCGAGCGACGAGGGCATCGAGCGGATCACCAGCACCGTCAAGGCGTTTGGCACGGCGTACGAGCTGACGGGGGTTGGCAACGGTCCGATCGCGGCGTTCTGCGCGTCGATGTCCGACATCGACGTAGGTCTTGGTGGCACGCCGATCCGCGTCCTCGACTACGCGGAGCACGCACTCACGGCCGGACGGGACGCGGAAGCTGCGGCTTACCTCGAGATCGAGGTGGGCGACCAGGTGCAGTGGGGCGTCGGCGTCAGCGAGTCAATCGTGCAGGCGTCGTTGCGCGGGGTCGTCAGTGCGCTGAACCGATACGTGCGTGAGCGCGAGTAGGGATCAGCGGAGCCGCTGATCGGGTGGCGGCGCAAAGGGCCAGATCGGCCCGGTGATGTCCTGCCACTCGGGCGGGCTCACCCCGGCCGATTCCGTCGGCCACGCCGGCGGCGGCGCTATCGGAACCGGACTGGGCGGTCGACGACGCGATGCCCAAGCCATCCCGGCGAGCGCGGCGAGAACAGCGATGCCGACCAGGGCGGCCACGGTTCCGGCCAATACCGGCCCACTGAAGGTGCCCGGCTCGGCGCCTGCTTCGAACTTTCCCGGCGGCGCATTGGTCGTCGCGGCCGGTTGCGGTGCGGGCCGGCTGCTCGCGGCCTCTGCCCGCGCGTGCTCGCGGTCCAGGAACGGTGTCAGCGCGTCATACACCGGGTTGGCTGCGTTGGGCGGCACCGACGCGAGAATCGCTGGGCGGACGGCCAGCGAGCCGTACCCGTAGGCCGGGTCGTGCGTCGGCGACCGGTGCTTGAGCGTGGCGAGTACGCGGGTGACAATCTCGCGGCCCGTCAGAGACGGGTATTTCGACCAGACGAGAGCCAGCGCGGCCGACGTGATCGCGGTGGCCTGGCTGGTGCCCTTTCCGAGGTATGCGGCGCCAGGAACTCGCCCGAGTGATGCGATCCCTACTCCAGGGGCGACGAGCGTCAGGTAGGGGTGACGTGAGGAGAATGGGGCCACCACGCCATGCGAGTCGACGGCACCGACCGACACCACTCCCAAGCAGACGCCGGGATCCTCGACCGGACTGCCGATCTGCCCAGAGTTCCCCCCGGCCGCAACCACGATCGCGCCTCGGGCAACGGCGTAGTCGATTGCGTTCTGCTCATCGGACGGGCACGGGAGGCGGTCCTGGGCGGGGTCCCGCCGGCCGCCTAACGCCATGCTGATGACCTTGGCGTGATGATCGACGGCCCACCGGATCGCGTCCGGGACGTTATCGCTGGCGCTTGCGTCCGAGGTCCCTTCAATGGGGACGGCAATCGGCAGCACCCGCGCGTCCGGCGCCAGACCGGTGATGTCGAGGAGGGTGGGCCGGGCCACCATGATCGAGGCCATGGCCGTGCCGTGCCCGAACGGGTCCTGGTCCCGGTCCACGCGGCCATCGCCGCCCGCAGCGCCGAAATCCTTGCCCGGCAAGATCTTTCCGGCGAGTTCGGGTAGCGCCGCATTGACGCCGGTATCGATCTCGGCGACGATGACGCCCTGCCCGCGCGCGCCGGCGGCCCAGATCGCCGGAACGTTCCAGGCGTCGAACCACCATTCCGGTGCCTGCGACGGGCCCGGTGCTGCTCCGGCCGAGCCTGGCGTGACCAGGCCCAGCCCAGCACACAGGGCAAGGATCACGCCGAGCCGGGCTAGGGCGAGTCGCATTTAGGGCACGTCCCAGACGATCTCGGTGGGCGTGCGTGCGAATGCGTGCGCTCGGAGGGCCAGCGGGGAACCGTTCAGCTGTTTGGCCGCTCGCTGGTTATCGAACGTCAGTTCCGTATAGCGGCCGGTGACGGCCACCCGGCCGGTCACCTCGATGCGACCGTCGGCATCGGACGCAACCGTCACCCTCGCGTCGGAAATCTCCTGGTCGATGTCCCCGCGCACTGTGCCCGGCACTGCCCGTCCGCCGGTCGGCATCGGACACAACGGATCGGGATCCGTGCTGTCAAGGCACGTGCGCAGAGCGGCGGTCACAGCGGCGCGCACCATCTGCTGTCCGACATCGCTCACCGTGACCTCCAGGGGCGGCGTCGGATGGGAAAAGCGAACGATTCGGCCGGGAGGGTCGGCGAGACGTAGCACCGGCGCGTCAAACGCGATGGGTACAGCCCCGGGGAAAACAAGCGGTCGGCCGGTCGGGATGACCGCGCCAGCGACGGAAGCACGATGTTGTGCAGTCTTGAGGGTGAGATTGACCGGAACTGCGGTTTCGACGAGTCGCCACGATCGGCCGTGCTTGATCATCCGCACCTGATCGTCGACGACGCTAGGTTTGGTGTCGGGTGCGAAAGTGATGGCGTAGTGCACGGTGACCGACGCCTTGCCGTGGTCTTGATCGATGGCAATGACCGATACCGAACCGATCCGGCCTACCTGCTGCTGGGCGCGCAACACGGGCCCGGTCAGCAGTTCTCGGGGACCATCCGGCAGATCGCCGTAGCCCAGAGCGGCACGGGCGTCTCCGCGCGACAACGCCGCGAAGTAATCGCGCGCCACCTGACCAGGACCGGTCGATGCAAAGTAGCCGGCCACAGCCACGACCGTGCCGGCGAGCGTCAGCACGGCCGCCGCACAGGCCGCAACCCAGAACATGGTCCGGCGCGAAGCCATCACGGTGTCACTCCACGCGCCGCCGTCCGGTGAACGCCCGGCCGAGGGTGACCTCGTCCGCGTACTCGAGATCACCGCCCACCGGCAGCCCGCTCGCCAGCCGGGTAACGATCAGACCCATCGGCATCACGAGCCTGGCTAGGTAGGTTGCGGTGGCCTCCCCTTCCAGGTTGGGGTCGGTGGCGAGAATCAGCTCCTTCACCGTGCCGTCCCGCAGCCGCACCATCAGCTCTCGGACTCGCAAGTCGTCCGGCCCCACTCCGTCGATTGGGCTGATGGCTCCGCCCAAGATGTGATAACGGCCGCGGAACTCGCGGGTCCGTTCCACAGCCACGACGTCCTTCGGCTCCTCGACGACGCAGATGACTGTGGCGTCCCGCCGCGGATCACGGCAGATCCGGCACTCCTCCGACTCGGCGACATTCCCGCACGTGCGGCAGAACCGCACTTCAGCCTTCCCCCGCTGCAGGGTCGCGGCGAGCCGCTCGACGTCGACCGGTTCGGCGGCGAGCAGATGAAAGGCAATCCGCTGCGCGCTCTTGGGCCCGATGCCGGGCAGCCGGCCGAGCTCGTCGATTAGATCCTGGACGGCGCCTTCGTACACAGCGTGATTCCGGTCGTCAGAAGCCGGGCAGGCCCAGGCCGCCCAGACCGCCCGCCCCACCGGTCAAGGGACCCATCTTCTCCCCCGCCAACTCACCGGCCGCGCGGTTGGCATCGCGTACTGCGGCGACGACCAGATCCTGCAGGGTCTCAACATCGTCCGGGTCGATCACCGTTGGTGAAATGGTGACCGCAATCAGTTCGCCCGAGCCGGTGACGGTCGCCGTGACGAGACCGCCGCCCGCGCTCCCCGTGACCCGGGCCTGCGCAAGCTCGGCCTGGGCGGCCTCCAGTTCCTGCTGCATCTTCTGGGCGCGCTTCATCAACTGCTGCATGTTCGGCTGGCCGCCGAACCCGCCACCTCGGGAACTCACCTCGGCTCCTCTCGTCGACCCCAGGGTAGTCGGCGAAGAGAGAACCCCTACCGGCTGACGGCGGCGCGGAAACGCGCCTCCTCAAGCCGCCAGTACCCGTGCTCCCGACCGTCGATGAGAATGACCGGCACTCGGTCGGAATATTCGGCCTGCCGCGCTGGATCGGCGTCGACGTCTTTCTCGGCGTAGCGAAAGCCGACCTCTTGCGCCAATCTGCGCAGCAGCGTCTCCGCCTCCTCACACAGGTGGCAGCCGCGCCGGGTGATGAGCGTGACGTGATGGTCAGCTGGTGGCATCGACGGACCGAGCCGGGCGTAACCGCCATTTCATGACCTTGCCGGTGACGGTGTGGGGCAGGGCGTCGACAACCTCGATGCGGCGAGGCAGCTTGAACCGAGCCAACGACGTCGCCGCTTGGACGAGGACCGCGTCCGGATCCAGCGGAGCGCCGGATGCGGGCACCACGTACGCGAGCACGGCCTCGCCGGTCTCGTCGTCGTCCACACCAACCACGGCCACTTCCGCGACGCCGGGCTGTGCCCCCAGCACCGCCTCGACCTCGGCCGGATAAACGTTGAACCCGTTGACAACCACGAGTTCAGTGGTGCGGCCGACGAGGAGTAGCTCCCCGTCCTCGTCCCACAATCCGATATCACCGGTCGCGAACCAACCGTCCTCGTCCGGCCCGTCGGCGCCGTCCGGCCAGTATCCGGAGAACAGATTGGGCCCGCGGACGATCAGCTGGCCCGGGTCGTCGTCGGTGATCGGCTCGCCGTCCGGATCGCGAAGCTCGATTTCGACACCGGGAAGTGGCCGCCCGATCGACCCGGGCTTGGCGTCTCCAGCATTCAGCGTCACGGCCGGGGCACACTCGGTCAGGCCGTACCCCTCGAAGAGGGCAACACCCTCCTCGGCATAGCGGTCGACGAGCGCGGGCGCCAGCGGAGCCGATCCGGACAGTGCGAAGCGAACCGTCGCGAAGCCGCGGTGAAAGTCGGGATGGGCCAGCCACGCAGTGAACATTCCGGGCGCCCCGATGACGACAGTCACCTTGCGCTCGGCCATGGTGGCCAGCGAGTCGGCCGGATCGAATCGGCCGGCGAGCACGGCCGTCGCACCGGCGTGCACCGTCATCCCGAGGCCAACGTTCAGGCCGAAGATATGAAACAGCGGCACGGGCACGTACCCGATGTCGTCGTCGCGCATGAGCGGCGGCCGCACGGCCGACATCTGCTCGAGGTTCGCCAGCAAGGCGGCGGCCGAGAGCATCGCGCCGCGCGGGCGACCACTGGTGCCGCTGGTGTACAGGACAACGGCGGTCTCCGGGCCGTGGCGATCGCCGGCGGGATCCGGGCCGTCACCGTGCGCCAGCAGCTCTCCGAGGGTGGACCCTTCATCACCGGACTCGCGAATGGCCGCGATGACCCGCGGAACCGGCAAGCTCTCACCCTCGCCCAAGGCGGCGACCGAGTCAGTGACGAGCAGAGAAGCGCCGGAGTCGGTCAGCACGTAGCGAAGCTCCGGCGTCGTATAGGCGGAATTGACCGGCACCGCGATCAATCCGGCCCGCAGCGCACCGAGGTACAGCGCGCTGAACGGAGCTCCTGAACTCACCTGGATGGCCACCCGATCGCCGGCGGAGAGCCCAGCCGCAAGCAGCCCGACTGCGGCCCGGGTGGTCGCCGCGTCCAGTTCGGCCCAGGTCAGCACGGTTGCCCCGTCGATTAGGGCGTGCCGATCCGGACGCTCGGCCCGCCACCGCCGCACAAGCTCCGAGATCCCCATTGCCGGGTCCGGAGCTGGCGTGCGGACGTCTTCCGCGGTCATCGTTACCTCCGATCCGGGTCCTACACCTGAGTAGGCTGTGCACCTTAGTTCACGAGTTCACGCGCGCGGGAGGTCAGCCGTGACGGGTGCCCGTCCGGACCCGAGGATCGCTGGAATCGAGTACCCGAGAGCGCAGAAACCCCCAGAGCAGCCACGCGGCGCTGCGTTTTTCGACGTCGATAACACCATGATGGTCGGCGCCTCAATTTTCCACTTCGCCAAGGGCCTCGCCGCGCGCAAGTTCTTCGATTGGCACGACGTCGCCCGCTTCACGCTGCGTCAGGCCAAGCTTCGTACCCGGGGCGAGTCGAAGGGCGACATGCATGCGACGCGGGATTCGGCCTTGGCGTTCGTTGCCGGCAAGAAAGTGACCGATGTCGTCGCACTGGGCGAAGAGATCTACGACGAGACGATGGCCGACAAGATCTGGTCCGGGACGCTCGCCCTCGCCCGCGCCCATTTGGCGGCCGGTCGTCGAGTCTGGTTGGTGACCGCAACGCCACAAGAACTTGCTGGGATTATCGCGGATCGGCTGGGCTTGACCGGCGCGCTCGGGACGGTCGCCGAGACCATCGACGGCAAATACACCGGATTGCTGGTCGGTGACGTGCTGCACGGCGAGGCCAAGGCTCACGCCGTCCAGGAGCTCGCGGCGCGCGAGGGGCTGGATCTCGCGCAATGCTCCGCCTACTCGGACTCGATCAACGACATACCCATGCTCAGCCTCGTCGGCACCGCGGTGGCGGTCAATCCCGACTCCGCGTTGCGGGCCGAGGCACGCGATCGGGGATGGGAGATTCGGGACTTCCGCACCGGTCGCAAGGCGATCCGGATCGGCGTGCCCCTCGCACTCGGCGCCTCAGCGGTGGCCGGTGGCGTCGCCGCTGGCGTGCTGATCCGGCGCCGTCAGCAACTGCAGAACGAGCGGCGTCAGATAGCGGACCACCCGCTGACGTCGCGGCTGGCGGTCAACGCCAGACGGATCGGCGCTGCATGAGCAGCCGGTACAGCGTGCTCTGAATGATCTCGCGAACCCGATCGGTCAGCTCGAACACGAGCATCGGATCGTCGGAGCCCTGCGCCCCGTAATCGGCCGTGGGAATCGGCTCGCCGAACTCGATGTACCACTTCACCGGCAACGGCAGCAGCCCGATCGGCCCCAACCACGGGAAGGTCGGCGTAAGCGGGAAGTACGGCAGGTTCAACAGCCGCGCCAGGGTCTTCGCGTTACCCAGGACGGGGTAAACCTCCTCCGACCCGACGACAGAGACCGGAATGATGGGAACGCCAGTGCGCAACGCGGCTGACACGAAACCGCCGCGACCGAACCGCTGGAGCTTGTACCGCTCGCTGAACGGCTTGCCGATGCCCTTGAAACCCTCCGGCCAGACGCCGACCAGCTCGCCGTCATTGAGCAGCCGCTGGGCATCGGCGTTGCACGCGAGCGTGGCGCCGGTCTTGCGAGCCAGCGGGCCGAGCACCGGCGTCGTGAACACCAAGTCCGCGCCGAGCATGCGGAGATATCGGTGATTCGGGTGCGTCACATGCACGGCGATCGCTGTCATGGCGCCGTCGATGGCCCACAGCCCGCCCGCGTGATTCGCCACGAGAAGAGCCCCGCCCTCACGTGGCAGGTTGTGGATCCCGATCACCTCGGTGCGGAACCAGGTGTGGTAGACCGGCCGCAGGAGCGGCACGAGCACGTTCTCGGTGAGGTCCGGGTCGAAACCGAAATCGTCGACCTCGTACTCACCGGTGAGGCGGCGCCGCCAGAAGTCGACCGCGATCGCGAGCTGTCGCTGCCAGGCCGAGGGCAGGACCGGCGGCGGTGAACCGGCCGGCGGCTCCGGCGATCGCGCGCCAGATGTCTTCTCCCCAGCGGCGGGATCGACGCTCGACGCAGGCACGGGCGCAGGCGAGGGCTCGGCCGGTTGGGCCTCGGCTGGCGGCGGCTCGACCGGTCGCGCCGACGCTGCGCTCCGGCGGCTCCTGGACTCCGGCCGGCGGGGTTCGCTCGTTGATCCGCCCGGATTCGACTCGGACGGAACCAGCCGTAACACGGGTGCCTCATCCACGGCTGGCGACTCCTGTTGCCGCAGCTGCGGGCACTCGGAGTGTCTGCAGCAGAAGCTCCTCGCCGCGCCGCACGGCATCGGCCGAGATCACGGGCCGGACCGGCCGCCCGGACACGAAGGCCTCAAATGCTTCGGCGGTGGTGTACTGCGGGCGGTAGGCGAAGTCCTGGTGGAGCTTGGTCACGTCCACCACCCGGCCGAAGTTCAGGAACTGCAGCTGCTCGGGAGAGAAGTCCACGCCGCGGCGACGCACGAACCGGCTGGCGAACTGCACGCCGAAGGCCGGTATGGGGATGCTCAGATGCCCCTCCCGTCGGATGGCCTGGGAGAGCAGCAGGGCGCCTTCGCCCGCGACGTTGAACACGCCGGGCCGGTCGGACATTGTCGCCATGCGCAGCACTTCGATCGCATCGTCTTCGTGCAGCAGCTGCAGCCGGGGGTCATACCCCAGGCCGGTGGGAACGATTCGCAGGGCGAGATAGCGGGTGAGCGGCGTCTCGATGGTCGGTCCGATGAAGTTCGCGAACCGCAGCATCGTCACGCAGATGTCCGGACGACGCCGGCTGAACCCGCGAACGTAGCCTTCGACCTCGACGGCGTCCTTCGCGTAGCCGGAACGTGGCAGGCCACGGGCTTCGGTGTCTTCGGTGAACACCGCTGGATCGCGCGGGCTCGAGCCATACACCGCGGTCGTGGACTTCACGACCAGGCGCCGCACCGCCTCCGACTTCTGGCAAGCGGCGAGCAGCTGCATCGTCCCGATGACGTTGAATTCCTTCATCGGGGTGCGCCCACCCGCGCCGCGCGGAGTCGCGGTGACTGAGGCGTGCACGACCGTGTCCACGTTGGCGTGCGCGATCACCCGAGCAATCAAGGGATTGCGGATGTCGGCTCGAACGAATTCGGCCCGGCCAAGGCGGGCCAGATCAGCCTTTGTCGGAGGAGCCGTGTCGACGCCGACGATGCGGTCGACGGACGGGTCGGCCGACAACTGCCCGCACAGGCGGCTGCCGAGGTAACCTCTCACGCCGGTGACGAGCACGACTCGCGGCATGTTCCCCCTTGGGGCCGACAAATGACCTGCGGCCTCGAGTTTACGGCCGGGCCGGCGTCGTCGGGTTACAGCCGTGTGACCAGACACCGCACATGGGGATTTACGGGCGGCGCTGCATGTCCACGCCGCGACGAACCTGCCTACTTCTTATTGCGCCGCTGAACTCGGGTGCGCTTGAGCAGTTTCCGGTGCTTCTTCTTCGCCATGCGCTTGCGCCGCTTCTTGATCACAGAACCCATGGAGCAACCTCGTCAATGCCCAGCGGCGTGGCTGGGCTGTTGTCGTGAGTGCCCGAGACCAAGTCGCCGGGCGTCGATGGACCTGCGCCAGCGTACCCGCCGCAGCGAGGCGCGCTCGTGTCCCGCTAGCTGGCTCGGTCAGCCGGCCTCGATGTACGCGGCCTGCAGGTAGTCGTGTACGGCCTGGTCGGGCACCCGGAAGGACCGGCCGACTCGAACGGCCGGCAGTTCGCCACTGTGCACGAGTCGATACACGGTCATCTTGGATACCCGCATCACCGAGGCGACCTCGGCGACCGTCAGGAAGCGCACTTCGGACAGCCCCGCGTCGTCCACGGCTGTCGGCCGTGCGGACGACGACGTCTCGGACTTCTTGACGCGTCGGGGCGGAGTGGGCTTGGTCGCGGCTTCTGACCGTTTGCCGCCGGTACGCGCGGAACCACGCTCCTTGGACGTGCTCATACGTCACCAGTACCTTCGGCACGTGTCGCGGCGTCGGCTTCCCCACCGACGAGCAAGACACGCACGTGCTGCCTGTGAGAGTAGCGGTACCGATGGGGCTGAAGCGATAGATGTTCCGCAGGAGTGTTGCCGGGCGGAGTGCGGCGCAGGCTCTAGTCCGACGCGGCACCCAGCTCACGGCTGCGTAGACACGCCGCCTCGATAGCCGCCAGCAATGCGGCCCGAACCCCGTGGTTCTCCAGCTCACGGATGGCGGCAATCGTAGTCCCGCCCGGACTTGTCACCGCTTCTCGCAACTGGACCGGATGCTCGCCCGAATCACGCAGCATGATCGACGAACCGATCGCGGTTTGCACGATCAGCTCGGCCGCCAAGGCACGGGGTAACCCGAGCAGGATCCCCGCGTCGATCATCGCTTCGACGAGGAAGAAGAAATACGCGGGTCCGGAACCGGATAACGCAGTCACCGCGTCGAGCTGCGTCTCTGGAACGCGCACCACCCGCCCGACGGCGGAGAGCAGGCGTTCGGCGACAGCAAGGTGGTCATCGTCTGCGTGCTGCCCCGGGCTGATCGCGGTGATCGCCTGGTCGACCAGGGCGGGCGTGTTCGGCATGCAGCGCACGACGGCCACGTCCTTGGGCAGAGCGCCCTCGATACGCGCCGTCGTGATACCAGCGGCGACCGAGACCACGGTGTGGCGGGAGCCGACGTGGTCGTCTAGCTCAGCCAGCAGGGCGCCAATATCCTGCGGCTTGACCGCGATCAGGATCGTGTCTGCGTGCGCGGCGGCTTTCGCCACATCGACGGCCGCCACGCCGTACTTGTCGCGCAGCTCGGCCGCCCGAGGTTCGTGTTTCTCCACGACGACGACGTCGTCGACGCGCAACGTGCCACCACGGAGCAGCCCGGACAGCAGGGCTTCGCCGATCTTGCCACCGCCGAGGATCGCCAGCTTGCCAGTCATGTCTAGAGCCTTAGCCCTTCGAAACGAGAGAGCGCAGGAAGAAGGTCACGTTGCTCGGCCGTTCGGCCAACCGACGCATGAGGTACCCGTACCACTCGCGGCCGTACGGCACGTACACCCGGACGGTGTGGCCGTTGCGCGCCAGTCGCCGTTGCTCGTCCGGCCGGATGCCGTAGAGCATTTGAAATTCGAATTGATCTTTGGTCCGGCGATAGTACCTGGCGCGGGCCGCCGCGATCTCGATCAGGCGCGGATCATGGGTCGCGAACATCGGATGGCCAGCTCCATGAAGCAGGATGTTCAGGCAGCGCACGTAGGAACGATCCACCTCGTCCCGCGAGCGATAGGCGACCGACGGCGGCTCCTCGTAGGCGCCCTTGCACAGTCGAACCCTGCTGTTGGTGCTCGCCAGATCCCGGCAGTCGCCCTCGGTACGGCGTAGGTAAGACTGAACGACCGCCCCCGTCTCCGGGAAGTCCCCGCGCAATTCGGTCAGGATCGCCAGCGTCGAATCGGTGGTGGTGTGGTCCTCCATGTCCAGCGTTACCGCAGCATCAACCGCCCGGGCCGCTGCACAGATCCGCCGCGCATGCTCGAGGGCTATTTTCTCGCCGTCTCCGGGCAGTGCCTGCCCGACCGCGCTGAGTTTGACGCTGACCTCCGCGCGAGGCGTGAGCGGGCCGACGAGTTCGGCTAGGCCCTCCCGGTGCAGCGCCGTCAATAGTTCGAGGTACGCGGTAGTAACGGCCTCGGCGTGGGCCAGGTCGGTGGTGTCCTCACCGAGGTGATCGAGGCTGACGGTCAAGCCGCCCGCGATGAGTCGCCCAGCCGCCGTAACGGCAGCGTCGGTGTTCGCGCCGCCCAGAAATCGTCTGACGACGCTGCGTGATACCGGCGCCGTCGACACGAGGTGCTCGATCCGCTGATTCCGAGAGGCCGACAGGATCACCGAACGCAGCATGCCTGCAGGGTAGCTAGCCCGAGAGGCGAAGTATGGCGGACGGGGGTACGGTCTGATGCGCCGTGTGTAAAACCGACGAACCGTCGCGATTCGAACTGATCAAGTTGTGGTTCGTGCCGGCCGTCGGGCTTTCGGGGGATCGTCATGAGGAGCGGACCGGCGGAATGGTCGTCGTCGTCGATGCCAGGCGCTGGCGTCGCCCAGAAGGGGCCAGGACACTACATAGGCAAACACTGGCTGCAGCCGATGTCACGACGAGTTGATCCGGCCAATCCGTCGCTGGGGGCGCACCATTTGGCCGGCGATCCCGAATCGCGACTTCCGAAGGCGCACGATGGTGACCGCGTGCCGCCCGCTGCTCGACCACCCGGTCGGCGCATCCGTTCGAGTGAGCCGCGCATCGTCGGTCGGATCGCCGGATCGGCCGGCCTGCCGGCGGCGTACCCCGCTCCCCAGTCTCGGCCGACTGCACCTGACCGGCCCCCCGCTCCGTCGGAGCCGGGCGACCCCGGCGGACCACCGCCACCGACTTCGCGAGGCTGGCGCTTCTGGCGCCGCCCCAAGGACGACGAGACATCGGCTGAAGAAGCGAGCGCGCCTGGCGCTGCTGACTCGGGCGCGCCTGATCGGGGGACGGATCGGGAGGCCGGTCTCGCGGCCGCTTTCGCATCGGCTTTCCGTCTCGGTCCGGACGCGCCACCCCGCGACGCAGATGAAGATCAACCGCCGCGCGACGCTGCACCTCCGCCACCAGCTGAGTCCGGACTGGACGCGCTGCTCGAGCCGGATTCCGATGTCGAGGCCGAGGATGCCGCGGCTCCAGCTGCCGCGGTCGGCGAGGCCGTCGAGGAGGAAGCTCCGAGCGCACCGACCGACGACGCCGAATCGCAGGCGGTCGCAGCCGAACCTCCGGCCGTCGCTGCCGAAGCCGAGCGACAGCCAGAACCCGAGCCCGAGGGATCAGTAGAGCCCGAGGCTGCGTCAGAACCAGAGGCGGAGCCA
>Ga0081540_1001570_pt1 | contig 19515 bp, 18 predicted proteins | sample TabmetS2T1R1_FD_71024 | JGI IMG/M metagenome (GOLD analysis project Ga0081540, IMG submission 71024) | Tabebuia heterophylla rhizosphere microbial communities from the University of Puerto Rico - S2T1R1 | ecosystem: Host-associated > Plants > Roots > Rhizosphere ... | reverse complement strand
GATCGGGCGTGATATTGGTCGAATAGATCGCGCCGAACGGAGTTGCCATCTCGTAACCGCCGGCGAACTTCTCGCCGCCCTTTGCGGTGTGACACGCCGCGCAGTAGCCGCCGCCCGCAAGCGCTTCACCCTTCGCGACCAGCTCCGGCGTAAAGCTGCTTGCCGCCGGCCGGGCGACTGGAGCGATGGCAGGCTTCCACGCCAACGCGCCAAAGCCTGCAAGCCCGAGACATCCGAGTGCGACGGTCGCGATGAGCAGCTTCTTGAACACGACGAACTCCCAGATCCTTGCTTGCGTTCAGGGTGCGCGCCTGAATCGCCAATAGGCGACCAGGCCAACGGCAAGCGCGAACAGCATGCCTATGACAGCGTCGTTGTCCGCCAGCATGCTCACTCCGTGCGGATGCGTGTGCGGCGCGAGTGAGTCATGTGCCTGCGCCGGCATGCTGAATGCGGCCAGAAGCGCGATGAGCTTTTTCATTGGGCCATCGCCTCGGTTTCTTCTTCTGCGGAATTCTCAACCACCACTTCGCTGATCTGGTGGATCGACACCACGTCGGTGAAGTTGGCCACGTCTGCCCTGATTTCCCGGGCATGCGGTCCGAACGACGATTGGTACGCGTCGACCGAGTCACACAGCAGGTGACACATGGCGACATATGCGCCGATTGGCTTTCCATCCTTGTCGGCAAGGCCCTTGTCGATGGCGTAGTACTTCAGGGCCGCGCCCATCCTGCGCTTGATCAGGGGGAGGTGCTTCGTGCGGTAGTAATCGTGGTCGAACCGCGTGCCCGCTTTGTTGGGATAAATCACGCTAACCTTGATCATTGTTCCTCCTGCAGATCGTCATGCAGCGGCTCCCGTGCAGCGTGCTTCGCGCACTCGGCTGCGTCTCGCGTCATCGATTGGTTACGCCAAGCGGACCGCGCACGTGAGTGAAGACTGCCAAAGAACTGCAAATCGATGCGAACCCCGGGGGCCCCGACGCCGGGGCACTGGCTTGGGCTCTGCGATTGGTCGTCACATAGGCACACGGGCGTCCCAGCGCCGCAGGCTTCGTGCAGATGGCTTGCGGCCTCAGGCCGCATCGGCAATCATCGCGATTGCATCCGCCTGCTCGACGGCCCGCCGCGTGGGGCGATTGTCGACATTGGTGCGCGCGAGTTCGAGCGCCCGCCGGTGATCGTTGCCACTGCCGGCGTAGAACTCCGCGGCATGGTCCGCGAAAGCGAGCAGATGTCTCTCAAGGAGCTGTTCGAAGCCGGACCGTGCGGTGTCGAGCTGTCTCTCGGCCTGTTCGAACCTGCCTTGCGCAGTCAGCACATCGGCAAAGCGCCAATTGACCTCCGGATCGCTGCTCGAAAGCGCTGGCAAGAGCAACGCCTCCGCGTCGCCCATGCGGCCTTGGCTTGCGTAGATCTCCGCCAGGTGCACGCGTGCCTTCACATAGCCCGGCAAGTAACCAACCGCGCGTCGATACCAGATTGCGGCAAGGTTCGGATCCGGCTCGGGTACGAGTTCTCCCCACAGCATGCCGAGTTGAAAGCAGACCCAAGCCAGCGGAAACGGCGAAACGTCATCGTATGAGGAAAGCGCCCGCCGATAGACGGTGTCTGCCTCGGCGAAGCGTTCGAGGTCGGCAAGCAGGGAGCCGAGAGGTACGAGGTCTTCGAGCCGGCCGCTCGCCGTGGCGACCTCACGGCGCGCCGCGAGGACCGCATCGAGCTTCACGCCACAGGCCTGATCGATCGCCAGCACCTGGCGCTCGATCGCCTCGCGGGGCGCGCCCATCTGCGCGGCACGCGCGAGGTAGCCGCGAGCATCGTCGAAGCGATGCGCTGTCGAAGCGACCTCGGCCCGAACAAGGACCGCACGAGACGAACCGTCCGCGCGGGCGAATTGCAAGGCGAGCACATCCAGACGGTCGAGCGCGTCCAGATCGCCCAAAAATTGCAATGCCAGACGCTCATCATCGACAATCGCCTCCGCCACGCCCGGCAACGACGGGTCTTGCGCGAAACGTGCCCATGCGCCACGGCGCGCACTCTCCAGGTTGATCGCGGCGATCTCCCCGTCGGTCGCGGACGGACCGGGATGGTCAAGTTCCACGAATGCAGTCATGCCGCGGCTCCGAAGCGCGGCTTCAGACTTTCGAGACCGGTCTTGAACCACGTCGACACCATGACTTTCACGGCTCTGTCGGTTTTGTCGGTTGCCAGGAATTGCGCGCGCCAATCGACGACGCAGCCGCTGCCTTTCAGCTTCACCTCGAGCGTGCCGGTATAATGCGAAACACCCACCCCGGCGACGATCGAGTAGCGGAGGACTCGCTTCGCGTCGTCGACCGCCTCAAGCCGTTCGACAATTTTCTGGCCGTCGAGCGTCAGGACGGTGCGGAGCTGACCGATGCCTGCGCCGGTCAAATTGACTCTCGCGGTCAGGGGATGCCAGGCGCCGCCGAACTGCCCGATCAACGACCACACGTCGTCGGGCGTCGCCGCGAGCTCGACGGATTCGGCGACGGTCTGCAGTTCCGTGTTCGGTGTCGCGAAATATGGAAAAACCTTTATGCCAGGCTTCGTCGCCCCGGTCGCCCCGCCCTGGAGGAACTCCCGATCGCGATTGACCAGCCAGGTGAGCAGGATGTCGATCGAATTCGCGTCGACCGTGCGGCCTCCGCCCGTTTGGTAAGGAAGCCCGCTGATCGTGCTCTTCTCAATCTCGAGATGGCTTTCGTCGTTGATCGGCTTGGCGACATCGAACAGCAGAAAATCGTCGAGGAAGACGCTGGCGTTGGCGGCGAGCGCGTCCGGCGTCCAGTCGGCCTTGCCGTCGCGCATGTCCCAGTTGGCGAGGCTGTCCTTCAGTCGCTGCAGGAACAGCGGCTGCAGCTGCTTTGGAATCGCAAACGGCGTTTGCTGATTCCACAGGTCGCGCAAATCGTCGATTCCTACAAGAGCGGGATTGTAGAGCCGAATATTCGTCTGCTCGGGGCGCCCGATCCAATCGATGCGGGGGATTGCAGGTGCGATGAGGCTTCGCTGCTGCGGAGGGACGGTCTCGGCGATAGCACCGAACAACGAGCCCTTCGTAGGGTCGAGCACGCGGCGGGTGTCGAACTCGACGACGATGCAGAGCACGTTAGTGTGCTGCAGCAGATTTGGAAGCCTTTTAAGCTCCCCAGCATCCCAGGCGAGGTAGAAAGGATCGGAACGCAGCCCCGCGAACACGCGGATATCACCCTCCGGTGTAGACGCTCCTTTCTCATCGTTTACCGTGAGCGGCAACTCGCCACCTTCAGGCAGAGTGCAAACGCCGCGCTGGATCGCTTTCCCCGCGGCATCGCGCTTCAGGACGTCGAACCGGAAGCTGAAGCGGATCTCGTCGTCCGCCGGCTGAAACTTCGCGCTGTTACCGACGCTTGCAACGGTGACGCGGCGAACGGCGATCGAATAATTGATGATGTTCGAGAAAATCGCATCTTCGCCGGCAGAAGGGAAGACGCACGCGGCAAGGACCGTGCGCGCCGGGCTCTCCGGACTTGTAAACGCGAAAAGGTCGGAGAGATCGGCCGCAGGATCGCCGATCGACCGCGGGCCGTCAACGTGATCGGACATCACCAGCACCCTTCATCGGTTCTTCTTGATAGTCACAATTTTCGCGCAGGCCATCACGTCGCGGCATCAAGCAACTCGCTGACCGCTCCGCTCAGGCGCTTCATCTTCGCCACGTCCCGGACGGTGACATCCGGGTTGCGAACAAAGAACACGTCGCATTCAAAAGCAAAGCTGAGGAGCTCCTCGACCGATTTGCGGTCCTTCGTGCCCCTGAACCCGTCCCATACCCCGAGAAAGATCTGGTCGAGCCAAGGGGCCGCTTCCCTGAGAATGTCCTCGACGTACGGCTTGAAGTCGCCATCGTAGACGATGGTAAAGAGGATGCGAGTATCGTTGTCGATGAGCGTTACCCGAAAGTCGTGAACCGTGCCGACACGCGTTTCCCAGTAAGCGGCTTCCGCCTGGATTTGCGGCAGGCGTTCGCGGAACAGTTTTGCTCCGCCGGGGGCAACCTTGCCGATACCGGAAATCTCCCCCTTTTTCCCGATGCGCTTGCCCAGTCCATCAGGCTGACGGGTAACGTGTTGCGACATTGCAGTACGTTCGTTCTCGATCACTTTAGCATTCATCGTATTCTCCTATGACTAGTGGTTGGATTCTTGCTCTTTGGAATATGTGCGCCACGGATGATCGCGTTCACCGTTTGATTGGGGCGAAGTTCGCCGGCACCATCAGGCTGTTCCGCTGATCAACAAGGAACCCTGCTTCGTCGGCAAGCTTGAGGTACGTTTGCCATTCCGGATCAGACATCATGGCCGCGCGCCTGCGCGCACGGTCGGCGGCATCCTCGAACACCCACAGGTGTACGAGCGTGTTGATGTCTCCGCTCTCGCCGTACAAATAGGCGAGCGGGGATCCTAGATGGCGTACCTGTGGGGCGAGCCCGTGCTTGTCATAGAGATCAAGCTCGTGAGGCATCTTTCCTGGTTTAACGCGATAGGTGCGCACATCGACGATCACGGCGATCCTCCTTGAACTTCGGCAGCATCTAGCTTTGTGTTAGTTGGCGTCGTGCTAAAAATCGAGTGAAGGCTGACTAAGCGATGCAAAACCTTGCTAATGCTGCGCGGTCTGCTCAGCATCCTCGTCGAGGCGGGCGATCCATCGCAGTGCGTGCAGTCCCGGCATGAAGCAGTATTCGCCACCACGGACGGAAACGAAGCGCGGCAACCCGTGCAGACGCCGCCGAACCGGAGTTTTGGGAATGGTGAAGACGCCGTCGCCATCATTGTTGCCGATCAGCGGATCCTGCTCGGTCCCGTGGCTGATGAAGTTGCCGTCGGTCACCCACTGCGACTGAATGAACTCGAACTGCCGATGAAGATGCGCGCCGATCAGCAGAAAGACGCCACCGCGCTCAGCGCCGTCATCTTCGAGCACGCCTTCCGGCAAGGGCGGTCCGTAGTTTGTGCCGCGGCGCAGGAAATGGTGGAGATTGACGGCGACAACGTCGTTTTTCAGGGCATCGCGAGGATTCACACGACGAATGTGCGCGCTGAAGGGACATTTCAATCCCTTCATGTCGTCGGCGTAGCTGAAATCATTGTTGCGATTTCCGTCCATGCCCAGTGCGGGATCGTCGCGGTCCGGAGCCAGCACCAGGGGGGCGCCGCTGCGCCATCGGCCCACCATTTTCGCGGCAATCAGCTCCTCTTCCTCCGGCGACGAGGCCTCGGCCCGCAGGTACCGACGGAACGCGGCGACATCCATGTGGAATTTGCGGATCGCGATGAATGTGCCGTTGCGGCGCAGCTCCAGGGGAATCGGGACGTCGGCGGTTTCCCCGCGCTCGTCCGGATAGCCCATGACGAACTCGCCGGCCTTGACCGAGGCTTCCGTGCCGGCTCCCGCGGGACCGCTTCCTTCAACGTGGGGATTGTGCAGCCCGTCCCTGAAGCCGAACGGGTTGCGTCCGTCGGGCAGTTCGCCGAATTCCATGCGGTACACGACCGAAATTTGATCGAGGTCCTTGTGACTCTTGCGCGCAAGGTCGAGGACCTCCTCCAGGTCCTGATCGCTTTTGGCGTATACCGCCAGGGCGACGTGCGCGTCCGGAGTGCCGAACGGATATTCCCAGTTGGCCGGCGCATTGGCGCCGAAATCATTCAGGATCGCGGCGCGCGCCGCCATGCCCTCTCGGAATTCGATTGGAAAACTGTCGAGGGAGGCCTGCGGCACGCCTAACGCCTTGAGCCCCTCGAACGTAAACGAAATCCCCAGCCAGCCGGGCAATGATGGCACCCACCATTCGTCGGCCGGCGCGACGTGAGGCAGGATCCGGCGCAGCATCTCCCGACCTTGCTCGGCGTTGCCGATGCGGAGAACGACGTATTCTCCGCAGTAGGGTTTGGGGCGCGGGCGCAGGACGGCCGCCTGGATGTCGCTCGTTTCAAGCGCCGGCGAGGGCGTCGCAAGAGTTTCGCCGGCGGATTCATTGATGGACAACATGCGAGCAACCTTTCAGGAGACCCGGTCCATTGCGGACCGGACTCTGAGCAAACAACGAGCGTGGGCTATTGAAGCTTGTCGAGAAATTCCTCGGCGGCCTTGCCGACGCGCTTCACGCGGTGGATGTCGCGCACCGTCAGATCCGGATGGGCGACGTACCAGCCTTCTGCCGTGACCTGGTGCTCGGCGATCCAGTCTTTCACTTTCGGGCTGTGAATCCCCGGCCAGCCTACCCAGCACGAAAAGAGGACGTCCATCTCGTTGGGAATCTTCGCCACGAAGTCCTCGATGTAGATGTCCCAGTCGCCGTCATAGGCCGTGGCGAACAGCAGCTTGGTGTCGTTGTCCAGAAACACGAAACGCATGTCGTGGACGGTGCCGACCCGGTCCGTGTCGTCGAAGTTGCCGTTCCGCAACTGCAGCAAGGCGCGAAGTCGCGCGGCGCCACCCGGTGCGAACGGGGCGATCACAGTCAACTCCGAGACCGTGCCCTGGCGGACGCCGGTGCGGCCTGCGCTTTCCATCCGTGATCGCGGCTGCGCGGCCGTCGCCGCCAGGTCCCGGATCGTGTTCTCGAGTGCCGTTTTTGCGAACTGCGGCGCGTCGGCGTAAAGCTCGCGGAGCTTCTGGACCTTCTTCTCTGCGTCGGCTTCCTCGGGTTTGGTCAGCGTTTTGGTCGCCATGGCGGTATTCTCCGTTCGGTTTGTGGATGGGTTCTAGTTGGCCCGCATGCGTTTTCGACGCCAGTAAAGCCCGGCAAATCGCGCCAAATTGCTCCTAACGAGAAGGCGGGTTCCGCGCATTTTGGATGAGCAGGATCAACGGACGGCTGGCATTTCCTGGTCAATCGGCTAGATTTCTGCGGGCCGGAGAGAGGCCGCGCGCAATGGGGCACGCAAAGCTGGCTACCCGAACTCAATTTGGAGTTCGCATGCCGGAGTCTGACAGATGGTGCTGCATTCGCAGAACGTCGCGAACTCGGGCGGTGACTCTCAGGTCTTGTGGGAGGACGGCGAACGCGTTTTTCATCGCGGCTGGCGCCTGGACGATGAGGGCAAGCGACGCGCGGTTCTGCTCGTTGCTCCTGCCGCCGACCATCCGTCTCGTTCACACCTCGATCGCCTCACGCACGAATACGGACTGAAGGACGAACTCGATAGGGCGTGGGCGGCGCGCCCGCTGGCGCTCGTGCAGGACACTGGCCGCACGATGTTGGTTCTCGAGGATGAGGGCGGTGAGCCGGTCGACCGGCTGCTCGGCGCGCCGATGACGGTGGGACGCTTCTTGCGCCTTGCCATCGCTGTTGCCTCGGCTTTGAGCAAGCTTCACCAGCGCGGGCTCGTCCACAAGGACATCAAGCCGGCCAACATCCTCCTCAACGGAGCCACGGGGCAGGTGTGGCTGACAGGATTCGGCATTGCCTCGCGCTTCGTCCGCGAGCGCCAATCGCCTCATCCTCCCGAGACGATCGCCGGCACACTCGCTTACATGGCGCCGGAGCAGACGGGACGGATGAACCGATCCATCGATTCCCGCAGTGATCTCTACGCACTTGGCGTTACGTTCTACCAAATGCTCACTGGTGCTTTGCCGTTCACCGCCATGGATCCGATGGAATGGGTACACTGCCATCTCGCCAGGCAGCCGGTGCCACCTGCTGAGCGGCTGAAGGAAGTTCCTGGTTCGATCTCGGCGATCGTCATGAAACTGCTCGCGAAGAGGGCCGAAGATCGCTATCAAACGGCGGCCGCGCTCGAAAGCGACCTTCGCACCTGCCAAACCGAATGGGACGTACGGCGTCAGATTGACGACTTTCCACTCGGCGAACACGACACGTCCGACCGGCTCCTGATCCCTGAGAAACTCTACGGGCGGCGACATGAGGTCGACACCTTGCTCGCCTCGTTCGATCGTGTCGTCAATGGTGGCGCCCCGGAACTGGTCCTGGTCTCCGGCTATTCCGGCATCGGCAAATCGTCGGTCGTCAACGAGCTGCAGCCGGTGCTCGTGCCGCCGCGTGGCCTGTTCGCTTCCGGCAAGTTCGATCAGCTCAAGCGTGACGTTCCCTACGCGACGCTGGCACAGGCGCTTCAGAGCCTGATCCGGCCACTACTTGGCAAGAGTGACGCCGACCTTGCGCCATGGTGTGACGCCCTGCAGGAAGCACTGGGATCCAACGCAGGGCTGATGGTGGATCTCGTTCCCGAGCTGAGGGTTTTCGTCGGCGAGCCGCCGCCGGTCCCCGAGCTTCCGCCTCAGGACGCGCAGCGACGCTTCCAGATGGTGCTTCGGCAATTGATCGGTATCTTTGCTCGGCCGGAACATCCCCTGGCACTGTTCCTCGATGACTTGCAGTGGCTCGACGCAGCGACGCTCGACCTTGTGGAAGACCTGTTGAGCCGGTCCGAACTCCGCAATCTTTTCCTCGTCGGTGCTTTTCGCGATAACGAAGTCACGGCGGCGCATCCGCTCATGCGCAAGCTGGAGGCGATCCGGGCAACCGGAAGGGTGCAAGACATCAAACTTGCTCCGCTCACAACCGAACATCTGGACGAACTCGTCGCGGACACGCTCCGCTGCGACACGGAGCAGGCCGATTCGCTTGCAAGCCTCGTGCACGCGAAGACCGACGGCAATCCGTTCTTCGTCATCCAGTTTCTTCACGTGCTCGCCGACGAAGGACTGCTTGCCCTTGATCATGCGCGGGGTCGATGGTCTTGGGATATTGGCGGCATCCATGCCAAAGGGTACACGGACAATGTGGTGGAGCTTCTGGCCGGGAAGCTGACGCGGTTACCGCTCGACACGCAAGATGCCTTGCGACAGCTTGCGTGCCTCGGCAACGTGGCCGATTTCAATATCCTTTCGGTGGTCCTCGGAACGGCCGAGGAACAGGTGCACGCGGCTCTCTCGGAAGCCATGCGTCAACAACTGATCGATCGCGTCTTGCGCTCATACAAGTTCATTCACGATCGGGTGCAGGAAGCGGCCTATGCGCTGATTCCGGAAAAGTCTCGTGCGGAATCGCATTTGACTATCGGCCGGCTACTGCTGGCGCAGGCTTCACCGGAAAAGCGCGACGAGGCGGTCTTCGAGATCGTCAACCAGCTCAACCGCGGCGCAACTCTGATCACGTCCCACGAGGAACGCGAACAGCTTGCGGAGCTGAACCTGGTTGCGGGCAAGCGTGCCAAGGCCTCGTCGGCCTATTCCTCCGCGTTGACCTATCTGACCGCCGGTGCGGCGCTGTTGCCGGGAGACACATGGGAGCGCCGACCCGACCTTGCCTTTGAACTGGAGCTGCATTCGGCCGACTGTGAAGTCTATGCTGGTGCAGCGCAGCTTGCCGACCAACGTCTGGCGGCGCTGGCAGAGCGCACGATCAGCACAGTCCAAAAATGCCTCGTGGCCTGCCGGCGGGTGGATCTATGCGTAATGCTTGGGGCGGGCGAAAAGGCGGTGACAATTGCCCTGGAGTGTTTGCGGCACGTAGGCATCGATTGGTCAGCGCATCCCACCGAGGTGGACGCACGTCGCGAGTACGAGCGCATTTGGTCACTGCTCGGAGATCGCTCGATCGAGGATATCGTTGACCTGCCATTGATCCAGGACCAGCAGGCAAGAGCGACGCTCGACCTGCTCAGCAGCTTGGCTCTGCCGGCGATGTACACCGACAAGAACTTGCACGCACTCAGCGTCTGCGCGGCCACAAATATCAGCCTGGAGCACGGCATCAGCGAAGCGGCGCCGTTTAACTACACAGCAGTGGCGATGCTCGCTGGCCCCCGCTTCGGCCAGTACGTTGAAGGCTATCGATTTGGAAAGTCGGCTTGCGAACTGCTGGAACGTCGCGGATTGACAGACTTTGGGGCGAAGACCTATGTCGCCTTCGCGATTGTGGTCCCGTGGACACGACCGCTGAGAGAGGGCATCGAACCGTCACGTCGGGCCTTCCAGTTGGCGAAGGATCACGGCGATCCGACATATGCCTCACTTGCCTCCCGTGGTCTCAGCAGCATCCTTCTTGCATCAGGCCATCCACTCGACCAATTCGAGCGCGAAGCCCAGGACGCGTTGGCGTTTGTGCAGAGGTACGGATTCTTCCTCGACAGACTTTCCGCTCCCATCGCGCTTGCCCGGACCCTGCGCGGGAAAATCGCGAAGTTCGGCTCCCTCGACGATGGTGAATTCACCGAGCGCTCCTTCGAGGATCGCATCACGGGTCAACCCGCTCGCGCCTTTTTGGAATGTTACTACTGGATCCGAAAGCTCCAGGCGCGCTTCTTCGCCGGAGACTATGTTTCAGCCCTCGAGGCAGCGGAGCAGGCGGGGACATGGTACGCGAACTCCCGGGCGCTGTCGCTCTTTCCGGCGGAGAAAGCCGAATGGCATTTCTATGCAGGCCTGTGCCGCGCTGCACGGTGCGAACCCGTGGGTCCTGACACATATGCCAAACATCAAAAAGCGCTTGGAGGGCACGAGCAGCAGCTTCGTGCCTGGGCGGCGAATTGTCCAGAGAATTTCGAGGGTCGTGCAACGCTGGTCGGCGCGGAAATTGCACGCATCGAGGGACGCTCGCTCGAAGCCATGGACCTCTACGAGCGGGCCATCGTGTTGGCGCGTACAAACGGCTTCGTCCACGATGAAGCGATTGCCTATGAGCTGGCGGCCCGTCTTTATGCGACGCGCGGATTCGAGGAGGTTGCGCATCTTTATCTCCAAAACGCACGGGACCGCTATCTACGATGGGGAGCCGACGGAAAGGTGCGGCAACTTGACCAGCTCCATCCGTGGCTGAGGCAGGGCCAGCGCGCATCGGGTACGACGGGCACGATCGAAGCACCGGTCGAATATCTCGATCTCAAAACCATGATCGAAGTCTCGCAAGCCCTCTCTGGCGAGATGGTTCTGGAAAGGCTCATCGACAGGCTGTTGCGAGCCGCCATGGAGCACGCCGGCGCCGAGCGAGGTCTTTTGATCGTTCCGCAAGGAGATGTGCTGCAGATACAGGCGGAAGCGTTCGCCAGTGGCGAGTATGTAACAGTGCATATGGGGGATGGTTTCAACAACGCAGCCAGCTTTCCGGAGTCAATCGTTCGACACGGAACGCGCACCCATGAGCGCCTGATTCTCGATGACGCCTCTTCTCAGAATGAGTTTTTTACCGATCCTTACGTCGTTCGGAGCCGGGCTCGTTCCATTCTCTGTTTGCCATTGATTTGCCAGGACAAACTGATCGGTATTCTTTACCTTGAGAATAATCTGGCGCCGAACGTTTTCACGCCTGATCGCGTCACACTGCTGGAGGTGCTTGCGTCGCAAGCTGCCATCTCGCTTGAAAATTCGCGGCTCTATCACGATCTCGCGGATCGCGAAGGGAAGATTCGGCGTTTGGTCGACGCCAACATCATCGGGATCATGGTTGCCGATCTCGAAGGCCGAATTTTTGAAGCGAACGATGCGTTTCTTCGTATCGTTGGATTTAACCGTGATGAATTCGTTTCGGGCGACGCGCGCTGGACCGAACTGACTCCGCCGGAATGGCGTGATCGCACCGCAAGCGCGCTGGAAGAATTGATAACGACCGGCGTGGCACAGCCCTTCGAGAAAGAGTACTTTCGAAAGGACGGAAGCCGCGTCCCAGTGTTGATCGGCTACACGGCTTTCAACGAACAAAGAGATAAAGGCATCGCGTTTGTGCTCGATTTGACCGAGCGCACGCAGGCGCTGGCGCGGTTGCAGCAGATGCAATCGGATTTCGCCCGCATCAACCGCGTGAGCATGATGGGAGAATTGGCAGCCTCGCTCTCCCACGAGATCGCGCAACCGATCGCCAGCGCGCGCAACAACGCCCGGGCGGCCCAGAATTTTCTGAACATGCAGCCGCCGGATATGGGCGAGGTCGGGGAGGCACTCGCCTGTGTCGTTGGCGACGCAGATCGAGCCGCAGACATCATTGATCGCATCCGAGAGCAAATAAGGAAGGCGCCGCCGCGAAAAGAGCGTTTCGATCTCAACGCGGCAATCAGCGAAGTGATCGTGTTGGCGCAAGGCGTGATCCTCAGGAATGGCGTTTCGGTCCAGACCCGGCTTGCGGAGGGATTGCTTTCGGTTCTGGGGGATCGCGTTCAGCTGCAGCAGGTCTTGCTGAATCTGCTTCTAAATGGCGCTGAAGCAATGGGCTCGGTCGAGGAGGGGGCGAGAAAGCTATTGATCAGCACAGAGGAGGATCAGGCCGGCGTCCTCGTGGCGGTGCGCGATTCCGGGCCGGGCATTGATCCGGAGCATCTCGAGCGGATCTTTGACGCCTTCTACACCACGAAGTCCGGTGGAACGGGTATGGGGCTGTCGATCTGCCGGTCCATCATCCACGCTCATGGGGGCAGGCTGTGGGCGGAGGCGAACGAACCCCGCGGCGCTGTGTTTCAGTTCACCTTGCCAGCAGCCGAACGGGAGCTCACGACGCCTCGTCAGGCGAGCCGCCGGACCTGAGTGCCGTGCGAACGCATCGCGTGAGATCCTCTTCATCCACCGGCTTGCGCAGGTAACACAAGACCCCATCGTCGAGCGCGCGAGCCCGGTCAACATCATTGGGAAACGCAGTCACGAGGATTGTCGGGATCGCGTGGCCCGTGTCGATCAGGCGTCGGTGGAGTTCTGGCCCGGTCATCACAGGCATATGGATGTCGGTGATCAGGCAGGCGGTTTCGGCAAGGCGCGGGGAGACGAGAAAATCGGCTGCGGACGAGAAAATGTCGACCGTATAGCCCAGCGATTTCATGAGCCTGCACATGGACTCACGAAAGAACCGATCATCATCGACGACCGAAACCAGTACCTTCTTCATCATGTCCCTTATGGCCATTAGCAGGACCCGTTCTGCGGGTAGCCAACTGTGCCGACGTTCCGCATGGAATTGCTCTATCTATGTGACAATGCCACCAGTGCGGATCCGGTGCCCCTAAACTTTGGCTTATCTTGACCGCAATTGCGAAGCTGAGCCGCCATGGCTTCTGACCGGGGCTCTGGCTGTACGAACGGGGCGCCGGCATCACACCCGGCGACCTTAAGAACGTCCGGGCGCCATAAGCCTTCGTAGCACCGTCTTGCGCCTTTGGGATGCCCGGCGTCGACCTGCGCTCAATTGAGGTGGTGGTGACTGTCCTCCTAGTCTGCACGCATCCGAAATGCGCACAGGCCAAAAGGGAGAGAACAATGCCCTACCGCCTCGAAAGTCACGGGTCTGACAGAGTCGCGCGATGCGCAATCTGTGGAGGTAAGTTCGGTCTCGTCCGGCATTATTCGTGGCGAACCCAGCTTTGCTCCAGGAAATGCGTCGATCGCTTCAGAGCGCGCCGCCAAAGTGACCGCAATTGGATAGGCTGGCTCCAAATCGCTTTTGACCAGTCGCTCGAAAACCGCGCGAGGGCGTCATGACGTTCCAGGTCTCGCAACGGGGCAAGCAATATCTAAAAACAGCAGAGATATTGCTCCGCGCCGCCCAAACCATGATGGACCGAGCGGTTGCGAGCCAGCTCAAGACCCTTGCCGACGACTATGAGCGGCGAGCTGAGAAGGCTTCGCTCGATGATGCAGCCAAGGCATTGGCTCGATCGGCTGCCAGCACTGAATACGAGTGGCTTGCAAGAGCTGATGGGTAGCGTCACTCAGCGGCTATCAACGATATAAGCGTCCAGCCCCGACCAGCCGTCGGACGGGGCGGGCTGTGTCGGTATTGCGTAAACTTTGGTGTACCCCGCGCGCATGTCCCAGGAAAAATGGGGCTATTCAGGTCCTGGGATTGGGACTAGAAATGTGCAGTCCAGCCAACCCCGCATCGACGCACAGGCTGATCTTCGCGATCTCTTTCGAGCAGCAGCGATGTCTGACGCAACCCCCACCGTGTTGGTCATCGACGACGATCCGGACCTCCGCGCGTCGGTCGGACGTCTGCTGCGATCGCTCGGTATTAACGTCGAGCTGTTTGCGTCCATTTCCGATTTCCTCAAGGTCGATCCACGGGATGGTCCCACCTGCCTCGTGCTCGACATCAGAATGCCCGACCAAAGCGGTCTCGATCTTCAGCGCGAGCTCGCTGCGGCAAACAGGGAAATCCCGATCATCTTTGTCACGGGACACGGCGACATACCGATGTCCGTGCAGGCCATGAAAGGGGGCGCCATCGAGTTTCTGACCAAGCCGTTCCGCGATCAGGATCTCCTCGATGCCATTCAGCTCGGTCTCTCGCGAGATCGCGCGCGGCGGGAAAATGAGAAGGACCTGACCGCCCTCAGGGAGCGGTTCGGGTCACTGAGCCCGAGGGAACGCGAGATCATGATTCAGGTGGCGCGTGGTCGGCTGAGCAAACAGATCGCTCATGAAATCGGCATCGCCGAAGCCACAGTGAAGGTGCATCGCAGCAGGGCGATGCAGAAGATGCAGGCCGGTTCGCTTCCGGAACTCGGCCGCATGGTTGACAGGCTGAAGCTGGTGCCTGATACGCCGCAACGCTCCTGAGCCGCCGCCTTCCGACGCATACTTGCCACGGTGGAGCGGGTTAAGCGCGCCGCTCGAGGTGTCATCGCAAGGCGCCGCCATCTGTAAATTTTGGTTTAGCTAACGTAGCCAAATCTGCTCTTTAGCGCCACCCGCGTGCAATAGCACAGGGGACCCCAAACCATCAGATTAACCCTCGCCAAAACCCTTTGCCGGGAGAAACCCGGTTGAAGCACGCGAGGTCATGATGCACGCACCAGGATCAGCTTTCGGAAACTTGGCGCAATTCCACCTTGAAGCCGGAGTTGACGCGAGCCCCAAGATTGAACATCCGGACGTAGCCAAGTCATTCATCGAGAAGGGAACTGGATCGGCCGGCGCCGCTCCTGCGAAAGTCTCGTTCGGACCGTTCTGCCTGCTTCCGACGCAGTTTCTCTTGCAGGAGGGCGACAGGCCAGTCCCGATCGGAAGCCGGGCTTTGGAAATCCTGATCGCTTTGCTTGAACGCCGCGGTGAGCTGGTCAGCAAGCGGGACCTTATGGCCCGCGTTTGGCCCAATGTCTTCGTCGAGCCTGCCAATCTCACGGTCCACATGTCTGCGCTGCGTCGCGCGTTGCGTGACGGCCGGGATGGCAACCGGTTCATCGTCAACATCCCCGGACGTGGCTACTGCTTCGTCGCCTCGGTCGACGTGTCGGGACACGAGAACTGAGCGCGAGTGGCAAAGCATCGTCAGAGGCATTATCGTGGTCGCGACAACCGCAGAGCAGCCGTTCACTGTAGCGAAGATCCCTGTTAGTTCCTGGGGCTTCGCCATCCGCGTCTGGCTGGCCATTGTCCTGGCCTTGTTCGTGAGCTTTTGGTTGCAGCTTGAAGCGCCGACGACGGCGGCGCTTACCGTCGTCGTTCTGGCCGAGCCGACCCGCGGTCAAGCGTTGGACAAGGCAGGCTTTCGATTGCTTGCCACGGTCGTCGGAGTGACGGCGTCAATAACCCTCACCGGTCTTTTCACGCAGACGAGGGAACTGATCCTCGCCGCATTTGCAACGTGGCTTGGCATCTGCATCTTTGCGGCGACCGTCTTGGACGGCTATCGGGCCTACGGGGCAGTGCTATCCGGCTACACGGTCGGATTCATTGCAACCCAGCAGATCGACAACCCTCATCATGTGTTTGAATCCGGCATGGCGCGAGGTGCCGCGATCGTGGTCGGGATTCTTTCGATTGCAGCGGTAAATGCGTTGATATTCGCGCCCGACCGTCAATCGCAGTTGGCAGCGCAGCTTGCCGCGCTGCATCGCCGCGTTCGCGAGTATGCGGGCGCAGTCCTGCGGAGCGAACCAGGCAACGCGGCTACATTCCTGACGCTACTGCGGGAAATCATGGCGCTCCGGCCGGAGATCACAAGCGTAGTGCTGGAGTCGAGCAGCGGCTCCGTCAGGAGCGCTGCCGCCCGCAGCGCCGTGGTCGCGCTGGTCGCCGAATTGCAGGCCGCGCGAACCAAACGTGATTCCGAGAGCGAAACGTCGGCATGGGCGGCCAGGGAGTTGCTGCGCCGCAATGACGATGTCCGGCAAAATCTGCTGGCCCTGAGGATGGGGAGGTGGCCACTGCGGACCTGGAAGGCTCCTTTATATCGATCGTATGCGACGGCCGCCGAAAGCGGTGTCCGGGCCGCCGCATGGTTTGCAATTGCCTCGATTTTTTTTGTCTCGGCAGGGTGGCCTGCGGCGAACGTTTCATTGTCTTTCGTGGCGCTGTTTGCCGCATTGGGGACCACGTCTCTGAATCCACGCGCTTTCACTATTCTCGGCCTTGTTGGTGCGCCGATCACAATTGTCCTGACCGGAATACTCGAGTTCATCATCCTCGACGGCGCCGACGCCTTTCCTCTGCTGGCCATCGCTCTTGCCCCCTTTACGATCGGCGCAGCACTCCTCATGACCTCCCGGAATCTCCTGTGGTCATCACTTGGTCGCGTCTTCCTGCCTTACATGATGTTGATCCTGGCGCCGAGCAATCCGCAGACGTACAATCCGCAGGCTTTCCTCTTCACCTCTCTATACATCATCGTGGCGGCGGCGCTCCTGTTTGCGGCGCAGACGCTGATCCCGCCTGTTTCCGATGAGAAACGCAGGACGCGGCTGCTCGCGAAGGCGCGCAACGAGCAGCAGCAGTTCCGCCCGAATGGAGAAGCTCCGGAGGAAGCAACATTTCGCGACGCCTCACGCATCGAGCAGTTTCTCGCCGCCGGAGGAGCGCAGGACAATCGGGTTCTCGCGGAAATGCTCTCTTGCTTCGACCAATCCACGACGCTCCGGCTTTGCGATGCGAAGTTGATGAAGTTTGCCGCCGGACCACTTGCATCGCTGGCAGGCGACGCCCGCGCGGCAATCGTCACACGGGATGCGTCGACCCTGCGCGCTGTTGCGAGCAGATTTCGCAAACTGGCGCCGCAGAAGGACTCGATCGAGGCGGATGTCGCCGCGTGCCTTGTCCTGACAAGCGACATTATCGGCGCAGGTGTCGGTGACGACTCCTCCCGGAAGGCAGCCTGATGTCACACACGTTTCCTGAGCTGGTCATCGGCGGCGTCCTGCTGGCGCCGTTTGCAACCTATTTGGCAATGGCTCTTGTCGTCATCATCGTCCTGCGACCACTTCTGCATGTCGTCGGATTTGCGAAGATATTCAGTCATGCCCCGGTTGCCCAACTCAGTCTGTACGTGACCGTACTGGGCTTATTGATGCTGCTGTTCTAGAGGAGGTGGCCATGGATGCGGCCGTTCAGGATGAGGCTGTTCAGCAAGACAAGGTGCAGGCGATCGTCGCGCGCCCGTCGCCGAGCGTCGATGTCGCATCGACCCGCCAAACCGGCGAAATCGACAACGTTGCGCGAAGAGTATCGGAGAGTGATCCAGGCAAGAAGCCAATCGTCTCGTCCTCCGGAAAGTCAATGGCACAGCGGCGAAGCGAAACCTTGCGAACCGCGCGGTTTCTGCTCCGCAAGGTCGCCACCGCCGCCATCGCGGTCGTTGCGGTTCTGGTCGCTCTCGTGACCTGGGACCATTATAACGCCGGGCCCTGGACGCGGGATGGGCGCGTGCGCGTTCATGTTGCAAGTGTGGCGCCGCAGATTTCCGGTCAAATCAAGGAATTGCGAATTACCGACAACCAGTTCGTCCACAAGGGCGATGTTTTGTATGTCATCGATCCCTTCGATTTCGAGGTCGCGCTGGGTGCGAACAAGGCCACTCTCCAGCAAAGGATGGCCGATCTGAACGTAAAGCAACTGCAGTCCGAGCGACGGAGCCGGCTATCGGACTTGTCTGCGTCCGTCGAGCAGAAGCAGGTCTATGAAGGAAGCGCGCTTCAGGCAAAAGCCGCGGTCGATTTGGCTCAGCAGCAGGTGCGGCAGGCAGAGATCAATCTGCAACGTACCGAAGTGCGCAGTCCGGTCAATGGAATCGTCACCAACCTCCTGCTCCGGGAGGGAGACTACGCGCGTCAGGGTGCAACGAATGTTTCGATCATTGATGCCGATAGCTATTGGGTCGACGGCTATTTCGAGGAGACGAAACTGGCACGGCTGTGCGTGGGTGACCGCGCCGAGGCAAGACTGATGGGCTACTCCGCGCCCATCATAGGCCATATCGCAACGGTGACGCGTGGTATTAGCGTGTCCAACGCAGCCGCCTCCACACAAGGGTTGCCCAACGTTGATCCGGTTTACACTTGGGTACGTCTGGCGCAGCGCGTGCCGGTTCGGATTGCGATCGACAAGGTGCCGCCCGGTGTCCCACTGGTATCCGGCTTGACTGCGACCGTCACCATCCGGGATGGCAAGGACGAAACGCTCTTGCAAAGAGCTCGCGCCGGACTCACGACGAGCTTCTTCGGATTGATTGGCGAAGCTTCGGCGCGGCCAGCCTGCATTCCCGACCCTTCTTCGTCGCCACCGTAGAAATGGGAGATACGGCGCCCGCCGTCGACAGAGTGTGGCGTCCGTCAGCTCTTGGGGAGGGCGGTGATGGTCTGCTCATCCGAGGTCGTCGAAATCATCTCGTCTAAGCCAAAGTTTATCTGGCGCAACCACAGCAGTACTCGGAACGACTCGCGTGCAATAGAAGACAAAGACGCACAACTGTAACTCTCCTCATAACAACTCGCTCTGTGGAGTTCGGTCATGAGGAGAGTACTCGTTCTCATCGCTTCTGCCGTGATCAATGCATCCGCAATTCCTGCGGTTGCGGCCGAATGTACGTCGATCAAGGACATCGACGCCTCCCGTTCACGCTGGGAGACGCTACGCAGCCAGACAGCCAAGGGAACGGACAAGGAGAAAATCTGCCGCGCCTATGCCGCCTCGTTCTACGAGTCGGTCACGCTTCGGCAAGCCGCGGCAGCGTGCGCCACCGGCGAGCGAAATATCGTTGCGCTCGACTCCGAAATCAATGCGTTCAATGAGCTGCTGGCGACGAAGTGCGGCGGTTGAGCCTCAGCACGGCCCGCCGAACGGCAATCCATGAGGTGCGCAGATGATGCAGTCTCCGCTGATGACCATCTGGATGTGGTTTCAAATCCTCGAAGCATCACCGAATCTGGCTTTCGTACCGCACCGTCGAGGACGCCGACAACGATGAGCTCTCTTGGCTGCCCGTCCAATTTGAAGGAGGTTGAACATGACCCAGGTATTTTTCCACTGCTCAAACACAAAGAAGGTTTTCCTCGATCACCGCGGCGCCGTGGTGAACGACTTAGCTGAGGCGCGCGATCATGCGACCCGCCTCGTCCATTCCTTCACCAACGAGCGCAGCCTCGAGGATTGGCGTGACTGGGTACTGCATGTCAGCGACGATCAGGGCGATGAGCTCTTCGTTGTGCCCTTCACTTTCGTGCTCGGCAAGCCGAACTGATTGATCACGGCAAGGACGACAACTTTTTGGAGCGAATAA